>OKPT01000015.1_pt1 | contig 170763 bp, 171 predicted proteins | sample 1613311 | NCBI WGS metagenome assembly OKPT01 (sample SAMN04436848, study PRJEB24849) | human gut metagenome | biome: human gut; feature: NICU; material: stool | host: Homo sapiens | place: USA: Saint Louis, MO | collected 2011-09-06
TCACGTTGTAGATTTTAAACTGCGTGGTCAGAATGGTGCTGACCTGCTCATTACCCGTAAGACCGATATTCGTAGCAGTGATATCGTGAATGTCGTTGCTGGTTCCCACGGCCTCATTTCCCGCCCACCCGTACCAGAAGGGACAGGTTGGGTAAATCCACTGGCGTATTGAACCTTCCGTCGGGACATTGGCGGTACTGTATACCAGGGAATCATCGCTGTTCACCATTGCCAAACAGTCATCACGTGCATAGCCGAAAATTTGTCGTACCCGCATATGGCTGGCACCGTTGGTGAAATGGATCCCGTCGCCGTTTTTGTACGGTTGCCACAGGTCAATATCATGGATATAGCCATTTTTAGAACCATACCCGAAATCCGTTCCCCAGTTTTTTACGTTCTGTAGTTTGAATCCGCCGATTTCAAAATTCTGCGTACCGTAATAGATCAGCCCCGTACCGCGCCATCCGTATTCATCACCAATCCAGTAGCGTGGCCCGGCACCTGCAGGAATATCAGCATAGTACGCTACGTCCGCGCCGCTTAGTTTCGGGTAGCCTGTGCCAATCAGACGGACGTTGTCCGTGATTTCCAGGTCCAGGCACAGACCAAACGGGTCGTCAGGATTGACAATAACCCCTGCAGCACGAAACAGGTTGTCATGCACGCCGTCCTGCAATTTAATCTCAACACCGTCCAGAACAACCCAGACATTGCTGCGATGAATAACCGCTTCGGAGATGAGGAACTGCTTTTTGACATAGTCAGATGACAGTATTAACCAGCCACCTCCGGCATCATGCACCCAGTCCATTGCATTCTGGATCCACTCAATATCTGTATCGCCGCTGAAATCCTGCAGCCAATACTCATTCGGGTATTCCAGTCCGAGGCGCTCGCGCTCTGACGACAGCAACTTATGTAGCTCGTCCTTGTAAACATAGTTGTAATAAACAATCGATACAGCAGACCAGTTCGGCGTTCTGTCGGTGATTATCTGCTGCGCCCAGTACGCGGCATTTTCAGGAATAATCACATAGCCCGAACTGGAGAAAACCGGACGATATGCGATCAGTTTTTTGTCAGCATCAAAGAACACAACATTGTACAGGCTGCTGCTCTGCCCCGGCGATGAGGCTACAGGCAGACCACTGAACAGGAGCCTGCCGCCGGTGCAGGAATACAGCCCGGTGGAATAGTTAACGATCCCGTCCTGTGTGATTGAGCTGGCGTTAATGTTGCCGTTGTCCAGACGGACCGGGATTAAATCCGCCTTCGTCAGTTTAATAACCGCATCCGCTGCCCGGCCACGGAAGCGGTGGTCAATCGTCAGGGCCGCACCAGTCACATCAGCAGAAGAAGATGCGCTCTGGTCCAGCGTGTTCGCGACAACAAAGCCGTCCTGCGAAATTTCGCACTGGTAATGCCGTGCCTGATACCCCGCATATGACGCGCACATGATCCCCAGCGGACCCACATATGCTCCGGATGCATCGTACAGCGCAGCTGCGTGACCTGCGGTTGCCGATGTGGTGTACACCGTGAGGCGAACAACGTCCCCCTTGCGAACTGGGATCATCCCAGTCCTGCGGTAGCGTGTATCGGTGCCAAACGACCCATTGGATGCGCTGACCGTGCCGGGAACTGAAAATGCCGCATATCCATACTGTGACGCGCCGTCAGGGGTTATGACCTTGGACGCCAGCGTGTTCAGCATTTCAGTGCAAATCTGGACTGATGAGACCAGCCTGGATAATCCGCTGGCATTTTGCTGGTTTCCCACTGACAGATTATTAATTGACTCAGCCAGCACGTTAAATCCGGTCATCAGATTCTGCACTGTATCGCTGCTTTCACTACCTGAACCAGAGCTTGTGCCGCCCTCCGCCATAACGTGCAGCGCCGTCATTAAACGCTGGACGGTATCTGACATGAGTTCAACTGCGGCCCCGGATGGCATCTTCCGTCCGGTAGCAGTCAGGGTGCCACCATTGTTGATGTACTCATCGGCCAGAGAGCTTCCGTCCTGACTGCGGACATAAGTTGTTGAACCTGAGGGAATATTCGCGATGTCTGCCTGAGCATCAGCAAGCGTCATATACTGACGACTGAGAGGGATCAGGTTCTGCCGGGTTTCCTCAACGACTTTATCCCCTTCCGCCTTAATCCCGTCTACGGTGTAGTGCTCAACACCGAGGCGATCGGTGTATTTCAGGTCGGTACTGGTGACAACTTTATCCAGCATGGCGCCGGCATAAACTGCGTCCCGGATATCCGTGCTCGGAGCAGCGTTATCAGTGGGAGTTGGTAACGGTACTTCTGCCATTGTGCATGTCGCCCTATAAAAGGCGCACGAAGCCCTCAGATATTAACCTGATGGTGTGCGCGAAGGTTGGTAATTACTGCTGTGTGTTACGGATAAATTGAGTCTGAATACTCAGTGAGTGAGAGGGTTTGAGTATCGTCGCCGTTGGGTTTGGCGCTATCGACGCGCCAGATTGTGGAGTTCAGTTCCGAGTCGGTAGCGATGAAATACCGGCTGGGGTTTTGCACATTTTCGCGGTCATAAATGTTCAGATCGAAGGTATCGGCTGCAGCCTGGAATGCTTTGGGCTTGCCGCTTACCGGATAGGCCCGCCAGCGCCCGCGGTAATTGCCGAGGCTGTCGGTCATCACCACCCACATATCCCCAAGAGAAAAGTCTATACGCTCTGAGGTCGCAAACACGTCTCCGGATCGCCCGGTGATATAACCAGTTTGCTGCGCGTTGTCGTACATGTCCGGACACTGAACCACCGTGCCGCGCACCACCTGCGTCGACTCCAGCACTTTCACTGTCATGGTCAGGCGTGAGTAAAGGATTTTCCTCGCCTCAAGCCAGGCCCGATCGGTTGCCTGAGTGGCGTTGCGGCAGCCGTCCAGGCTGATCTGCATCGCGTTAACGGTAGCGTCCTCAACCTCGGTGATGCCGCTGCTGTCGATCTGCAGGTAGATGTAAGCCTTCTTGTTCGTCAGCGGGTCGACGTAATCCAGCGCCACGCCGTCGTAACCACCGGGGAGAGACATTTGCCAGGCGACTTTGTACTCGTCCCAGAACATGTTTGAGCGCGCAAAAACCGCATCGGGATTTGTCACTTTCTCATCACGCCAGAACGTCAGCACATCGCCGATGTTATTACCGTCAACGCGGGCCACATTGGCGATCGTCGCTATGCGCTCACCAAGAGGCTGCTTCTCATCCGAGAAGGTGTAATCGAAATACCCAAGCTGAGCATCCGGCAGCGAATCGGCAATGGCATAAAGAGCGGCGACGTCAATGCTGGCCACGTCCTGCTTACCCACAACCACCCATTCGTGAAGGATAGCGTCAGCAAACGAGCGACTCGGCCGCAGCGTGTAATCGACCGCGCCGGTCGTCCGGTCGTAGCTGATGGTATGCCGCTGCGCCAGCATGTTGTACTTCTGCTCACGGTTGCTGTTGCTATCGTTCGCCCCCTTAATCGTGATTCGGGCAATCGTGTCTTCCGGATACACGACGTTTTCGCGCACGTTCACTGCGTGGATCGCCATCAGCGTCACGACGTTGGCGTCATTGCTGTTGTCGAGGCGCTCGATGGTCACCGCATAGCGCCCAGCCCCGGCAGCCGGGACAAACTTGTGCGTTGTGCGGAAATACCGGGTCGTCACCTGGAAGTCGTTATCGAAGAAATAATCGTGCTGCTCTGACGTACCTGGCACCTGATTGTTATCATCATCGACCTGCCAGAACTTGATCCGGTATTGCGTTGTGCCGGCCGTCGCACCGAGCTGAACCAGCACATGCACCCAGACCTGAGTGGAGACGATCGGCGACACTGACGGTCCGATAACCAGAGGGGTCTGGTCATTCAGCGTGAACAGTGTCGGGTTGATAACCGCATTGCCAGGCAGAGACGTAATTTCTCCCGACAATTCGCCGATATAGAATGTCGTGTAAGAAAGCGTATCGTCGCCGATAAAGCTCTCCGAGGAGATGATATTCCCGGCACCGGTGACATTCCGCGTGACGCTTGTGCCGCCATCGTTCCAGGTGGCATTGATGACGAATGAAACTGGATGCGGCACTGCCAGCGCAGCGAAGTAGGCAAAGTTGTCATCGTTCGACAGCACGACAGCCTTTAGCTGATTACTCTCGATCGCCACCGATGTCGGCGCCGTCGTGGTCGCGGTCTGAGCCGGGAAGTCCTGGGATTCGTTTAACCCGGGGACAGTTTCGTTATCGACGTCATCGAACTGATACCCCACCTCAATCGTGCCGATCACGTCACCCGGGTTATAAATCGCAGAACTGGCGCCAGCCAGGCTGCCGAGGTTCGATTCCGAGTAGCGGATCGAGGAGATGGTGTACCGGCCGTAACCGACCTCAAACCATTCCGTAAGCTGTTTGTTGTTGTCGACAAACTCGAACAGCGCCTCCTGAATCAGGTCAGGAAAGACGCGGCACTGGCCGTAAATATTGGGGCGCCCCTTGTAGAGTCGCGCGCGGTTCGTCTGGCCGGTTAAGTCATTATTCGGCGATTCTCCCGTCGCCACCGATACCGAAGCGCTCGGCTTATTTGACAGGCCGAACACCTTCAGCGCGCCGGAGAGAATTTTAGTGACCGGGCGCAGTATCGTGGTGATGAGTTTGCCAACCCCGCCCTCTGGCTGGTCGAACACAGCCACCACGTCGCCAGATCGCAGTGGCCGGCTGATGTCGTAATCGTCCGGCAGTGCTCTGCCATTCAGTTTCACGATAACATCGCGGTGCAGCTGCAGGGAATCCAGCAGGCTCACCAGTGTGGTGCCGACATCTACCGTCCCCCGCTGCAGCGGCGCGCCAGGCAGCCTCTGTAACTCATATCGAACCATGAATCATGTACTCCACGCGGCTGTAAACCTTCAGTAATGCCAGCGGGCTATCGCAGCGCACAAAACCAAACTCCCCGCGGGCGTGCAGGCATTTCACCGGGCTGATCATCACACCGATATGCGCCGGCACATCACCGCGGTAAAAAACGGCGATGCAGCCGGTGACCGCCACAGGAACACGCCGCCAGTGGGTGCGCTCCTGTTCGTAGCAGGTGATGAACTCTGCGCCCGATTCGTAGCCAGCGATGTGATGTAGCTCCATGCCGAGCACATGCCGGTAATAGAGAACCACCAGGCCCCAGCAGTCCATCTGCTCAAAACTGCAGGCGCGGTTAGCCCAGGGCTTGCCGTTAACAAGCCCGATAAAGTCGCTCTGTGTCATACGGTGATCAGCCCGGGATAGTCTTTCGTGGTGTAAATGATGGAGTTGGCCAGCGTCAGCGGATTGGTCTTGCCAGCGGTCACGGTGACGTTGCTGGCATCGGCTGAAATGTCGTTCACGTAAAGCGTCCAATCTTTCAGGGATGATGCATCACCGATCGCATTCCACTGCTGATACAGGCACTTTATCGGCGTCATGCGGGCGGCCCCGCGCCAGCTTTTCAGTGTCTGCCGGACATGCTCCGTCGCGGCGACAAAAGTGATCGTCATTGATATGACCGCCGTTCCGTCCTGCGCTGGCTCGGTCACGCTGAACCGCGCAGGCTCGAACGAGTTACCGCCAAACGTCGCCGGACGAAACAGGTTATTTACCACCCGGTAATAACCAAACGCAGGGTGATAAAACTCCACCGTCTGTTTGATGTCGCTTGCCGGCCGCCGCTCCTTCCACTCTCTCAATGTCGGCATCAGTCAGCCCTCGGCATAACTTCGGTGATCAGGTAATCCAGCCAGTATCCGTAGCCAGGCTGGGCCTCAACAATCCAGTCGTCGTAGTCCTCAGTAATGTCCTCGATACCGTTGCTGATGACCGTTGCGGTCCAGGTGACAATGTTGCCGTTTTTGCTGGTCTGCACCGGCATGTCGACGAAATGCAGAGTCTGCTGCTGAACGCCCTGCGTATCACCCAGGTCGATCGGCATCTGGAACCAGTTACGCCCGCGGTCGCAGTACGTCGGCGAGCGCAGCCATGACTTAAATCGTTCAGCCTGGGCAAGCGTGAATATCCACTGCAGCGTCCATGTCGCCTTAAGGTCTGTGGTGATCGGCGTGATTATCAATGGACCGACTGCCGTCTGCGTCGTCTGCCAGGCTGTATCCTGCGTCATGTTCTGATCGGCACGCTGGGGCAGTGGCAGGAACGGAGGGTATTTAACTGTTGCCACGTTTCCTCCGGGCATTAAAAAACCCGCCGGAGCGGGTTTGGTTTAGTAAGCACCTTGCGCTTTTCTTCCGAGGCCATAAGCGCTTTGAATTGCAGAGGACATTGGTCCATTGCGATCAACATCGGTAAGAAAAGCTTCCACTGTCACAACACCGCCTTCCTGGCTGGCCAGCGCCTGGAATGAATGCTGTCCGCCACTGGTCTGGTCATAAAACTGGATGTTTACCTGGACCTGGCCGCCATTCATATCCTTATTGCTGATGACCTTCCCGTTATCGCCGGGGATCATGTACTGCTTGCCGGTGCTGGCTTGGTAAATCTCTGGCTTGCCTTTCTCGCCGACCTGATACAGGCCGCCGGCTGATACCGGGCCGCCATTGTAGCGAGCACCAGATACAGTGCTTAGAGCCATTGATGTTGCCAGCCCAGAACCATAGGCCACGGCCCCCACTTTTGCGGCTGCACCACCTGTCGCCACGGAGGCGGCATAGGCTGCCGGTGTCCATGCGTTGGTTAACAGGGATGCCTGTAGCAATCCGTTAGCAGTTGATGCCGCACCGATTGTCTGTCCGATGATAAAGTTTTTTAGCATCTCAACGCCGACCTGAACAATGCTGTTGATCACGCTGTTCAGGATGGTATTGCCGAGTGACTGCATCGCCTCCTGTGCTGACATTGTGCCGGTTAGCAGGCCGGTGATTGCATTGGAGGCATTCCCGCTAAAGGCGTCAACCGCACTCGTCAGCATGTTATAGCCGAGGCTTTGCTGGCTGAGGATTTCCCATTGAGCTGCGATCCGCTGCTGCTCATACTGCCGGTCAGCGGCATTTTTCAGCGCTAATGCATTCTCATGAGCGAGAACCCCTTGCTGCTCGAACTGCTGAATCAGCGCCAACTCCTGCGCGTGCTGGTTGGCCAACTGCTGCACCGGGTCAACTTCAGCAAGTGCCTGCCGAGTGGGATTAACCACCTGCTGTGAGCGTATTTTGGCAAGGTTGGCCTGATGCTGCTGCTCCATCTGCTCAGTGGCTGCGTTGTACTCCTGCAGATCAATCTTCCCGGCGTTCAGCGCCGCTTTCAGGTTCTGCATGGATTCAGCGTAGGATTTATTCTCAGCCTGTTCAGGAATGGCATTAAGCGCCTCTGTTACCCCCTTCGCCGCTGCGGCTGCATCCCATGCGGCTGCTGCGTATTTGCCTGCTTCATGGATTTGAGCCTGAGTAGCCGATTTACCGAGAGACTGCTGTGCACGCAATATCGCCTGCTCACGGCTCAATTCCTGAGTTGAGTCCGCTGCAAGCTCAGACTGCTGGCGAAGGTTTTCGAGTTTTTGAGCTATAGACTCAGCGGTGGAAGCAGACTGCTTCCCGGCTTTGTCGCTTTCCTTCCTGGCCTCCGTAACCCGGTAGGTTTCGGCGTATTCGTCCTGCAGCGCTTTTATTCGCTTAGGATCGGTCACACCAGCATCAGCTGCATCATATTGGGCCTGAAGCCTGGCTCGCGCCTCGCCTTCAAGTTTGGCCAATGCAAGCCGGCGTTCAGAGTTTTGAACCAGCTTCTTGGTTGCGGCGTCATCGCCTTTGGTCGGAGGCGCATTAAACTGGTTGCTTCCGGCGTCCTTCTGAGCCTTTGCTCGAATGTGGGCTATTTCCCCCTCGATCTGCTTCAGTTGCACTGCTGCCTGCGCCCTTCTGGCCTGAAAAACTGAGTCAGTTTCATACCATCTCTGGCCGTCTTTCAGCTCATTGTTCAGATCCTGCTGGAGCTTGATCAGCTTCGGCATTCTTGAAGAATCGCCGACATTGTTGTTGTAGTAATTGAGGTTATCCGCGACGCTCTGCATCAATCCTGCAAGGGTCGTAGTCAGGCCTATTGCCTGGTTCAGGTCGTTAATGGCATTTTTGAAGGCCACATCGAGGCTGTTCTTTGCGCGATCAATGCTGACCGGCATTTTATCGAACTCTTCATTGACCGACTGCGACTGACGTTGAATGGCGTTCAGAGCATCCTGAGCCGTCAGTTTACCTTCCAGCATTCTCTTGCGAAGATCGCCGAAGGGTATACCTAGCCCCGCTGCAATCTGGCGAGCAAGTTCAGGCATCTGCTCAAGAATAGAGTTGAACTCGTCAGCACGAACGATACCACCAGAAATAGACTGGCCAAACTGTCGCAATGCGTTTGCCATTTCCTCAGTAGAGGACCCACCGATCGTGCCAATTTTTTGCAGTGTCGATGTCAACATGAGAATTTGCGAGTTAGTGGCGCCAGTTTCCTTTAACGCTGTCGTCAGTGATTCCCATAACCTCTCAGTTTCTGACAGGCTATTACCTGTTTGAGCCGCGATTGCAGACAGGGAGGCAAGTGTTTCTTTGGCCACGTCAATGCTGGGGCTTAGTCTGGCTATCCTCGCCTGGAGCGTAACCATCTCGTCGCCGATGGCGATAAGCTTCTTCGCTGCATCAATGGTGAAAGCAGCTGCAATGGCAACGCCAACTTTATTTAAAGCACCTTCAAACCGCCCGGCAGATCGTGACGATTGCTCAAACTTGGCGTCCATTTGGTCAAGACGCTTATTAACCTGCTGCTGCGCTTGGATCAGGCCGGATACGTTAGCCTCAATGTCATAATAAATTTCACCTGCTTTTTCTGCCATCGCATACTCCGGGCATAAAAAAACCCGCCGGAGCGGGTTTGGTTATTTACAGGCCCGTTGGCCTATATAATACGCAATTGAATTATCAACTATTGGTGACATGCCTTCGTCAGGCTTGGATGCTTTCATCTGTTCCAGCGTATCACCATCACCAAGATACTTAACTGTCCATGATGTGCAGTCATACAGGCGCTGTGAGTAAGATGTCCCTGACGGCCCCTCTCTCATGGTCGTGATGGTCGCCATGGAGCCATTTAAGCTTTTATCTATGATGGTGTATTTGGCTTTCGAATCGGTCGGGATGGAAATTGTAGTGGCTGAAGCAGCGCCAAAAGAAACCGTTAACATCAACACTAAAGCTAATTTTTTCATGTAATTACCCTATTTTAAAACCCATAAACTTACTTCCTGTCAGTTGGGATAGTTCAATTTCCCCGCCTCCCCAACCTTCTTCACGCATCTTTCGGTTCAATTGTTCTTCACGCTTAATATTCTTACACTTTCGAAGCAAGACGCCGAGTTGATAGTAACCATGGTGACTAGGCCGGTAAAAGGTTTTAGGGTATGGATAATCGCCTACCACTTGCTCATATTCATAAATTTGATAAAGCGCCTTGGCTATCAACGCATCCATGGCAATATCAGAAATGCAAATCATGTATTCACAAGCGCTAATTGCAATAGACAAATGTTTCTGATCTGCGCGCAGTCGGTAGTGCTTTTTTACAGCCTCAGATAGTTGAAAATGAAGATCTACCACTTCTAAAAAGTTCTTTTTTAGCACCCACGACCTGAACCATTCGACTTTATCTCGAGAGAATCCATCAAGGCTCATATCCCTATCCCCATCCGTAAATGATGCGGCAATCGTAGCAGAGGGGAAGCGATACGACAAAACCCGCCGCAGCGCTACTTGGTAACCAACGCGATGAACAAAGGCACCAGTATTGCCGATACCAAAAGGCCAACCAGCCACTTCTGATTTTCGTCCATTTTGTCAACAATCCTGTTTTCCATGGACTTCATGTCAGACCGAATGCCACGCAAATCAGCTCTTGTATCGCTAATTAGCTTCTCCTGGTTTTCAGCAACCGTCTCAATACGGGTAAGCCTGTCATGCATGTCACCACCTCCGCCACCACCACCGCGACCATTGAATCTTGGGTAGTCAGCCATATATGAAACATCAGGATCCCTTTCTCTACTTGGCATCGTTATCACCATCCTCAATCCATTTTAATACTGGCCAAACAGCGACATGATGCGTAAATCCACAGTTTCGGCAAATGATCCGATACTGGTAGTGCATGAGAGAAAACCTAGGACCACCCGCATCTAACTTTATGTAATCGACAAAAGATCGTGACGACGCACCGTCAGGCCCTGACTGATGCACATTGCATTGAGGGATGCCAATATCCTCACTTCCGCACAAAAGGCACCTGAACACCTCTATGCCCCGCTTGAATAAAAATTCAGAAAGTAAGTCCGGAGTTACCTTCTCTAAGCGTCTTTGAAGCGTCAGTTCTAATTCTCTTTGTCTTGATTTTTCATCGTCCACGCCAGATCACCAATAATTAATACCTCTAGGCAATCTAGCATGCTGCGAGTTTTCCCATGAACTGATCTTATATCCAGAGAGAACGACAAAACCCGCAGCAGTTCACTTAAAAAGGGCTAAACAATGCCGGGCAAGTACAGCTGAACTTCATCGGCAGCACGATCACGCGCGGCATGGAGTAATCGCTTACGTCCGCCGACTCCCCATTTCGCCATCTGGCTAGCACACTGGCTAATCGCTTTGGTTTCAGTGTTGATGATATGGTCGATTTTGTTCAGGCGGGACATTGCTCCAATGCCCATACGAACAACCGTCCGAAATACCTCATACACCTCGATTTCGAACTCGGGCTTAATCCACGCTGCATAGCGAATGGCAAGCAGCTCCACTCCCCAGACACCAGGCTCATCCCCACCTTTAACTACCTTAAGTGGTTGAATTTGTTTCAAAGCACTTTTTTGGGCTTTGGACTGCAATGCTTTGATGAATCTTTTAACCTGAGCGCTGCGGAGGAATTTACTGGGCCTCTGCGACTCAGTTGCCTCCCCTTTTGCTACTGCCGCAGCATGAAGATCGTTGAAGTTATAGCGACCATCGCCATCGACACGAACGGAGACGCCGTTCACTGATACGGTTGGATATTTCATCGTATTTACCTTTCTGTGGTGCGAGCCTGTTCGCGTAGACATGGGCAGCCAAGAGCGGAACGATGAAATCCACCGCCCAGTCTCAGACTCACACTACGGAAAGCTCTTGCTGAAAGAAGCGCACGCGAATGCGCGATTTGTTGCGGGTATAAAAAAGCCCCGGGCTATGCCGAGGCTGGTTTATTTGGTTTTACGGGCTTGTTCCTGCTCCATCATCGCCTGCCAGCGGCGATCGTCTTCATCCATGACCGTGTCGTACTCTTCGCGCGTGAAGCCGTTCTGATTGGGGTACTTGGCGTTAATCATCATTGCGAACTCTGTCATCGTTAGGTTCTCGGCCTCTTCCCGGCTTATGCCGAAATGGTTACGGGCCGCCATGATGTAGTCGGATGCGCGGAATTCTGCGGTTGTCTCGTTCGTTTCGTAACGCTGCAGCTTACGCACCTTCGCTTTGCCGATGATGCCGTGCATCATCAGGTTTTGCGCGACAATGACCATGCTTTCCGGCGGCATGCTGCCCGGGCGCCAGACAAAGCCACGCTTGCGTGATTTCCCCGGCTTCATCCATCCAACCAAATCGCCGATATCATCGTCACAACATGCTGTCAGTACCGTGTGAGCAGCCATGATCGCTTTGCGTGACAGGAGCCCGCTTTGCATAAACCGCAGGACGCAATCAGGAATTCGGCTGTACTCATCGCGGATATAGGCCTCAGATACGCGCCGCACGAATGGCGTCGCCTCATCATTGCACAGGTCATAGAACGCCTGAACAATCTCCTCGGGCTCACCGATTCGCGCCATGTTGCGAAACGACGGCCGGAAAAAGAATTCCCGGTCACCGGTGCTGATAACGCATTCGCCTAATTCTTTAATCGGGGTCATAGTCGCTCCATAAACAGTATCAAGGGCGCAGAACGCCCTTTGTACTATTCACGAAATGGCCTGGTGGTTAACTGATAGTGACCGTGCAGGATGCAGACGTGATCTTGACTGGTGTCGCGGAGGAATCGGTGACTTCACAGGTATAAACCCCGGCATCACCGGAAACAGCGCTGGCCTTGTTGAAGGTCGCCGTTGTTTGCCCGCTGACAACCGTGCCGTCTTTCTTCCAGACGTAGGTGTAAGGCGAAGTGCCACCCTCAACCACGACCGACATATTCAGAGCCGATCCGGCCGCCACGCTCTTGGTGGTCGGCAGGTTGGTGGTAAACGCCAGCGCCGGCGGAGCGACCTCAAATACCACGGTGTCTGCATCAGCAACTTTCCACTCTCCGGAGAAGGTGGAAATATCCGAGGTGCCGAAATCACCAGACCAGGATGTGGTGTTGAAGTAGCCCATGATATAAGTGCCAGCGTCTTCACCAGTGAAGTCGAAGCGGACCCAGACTGTCGGCTGACGGCCGGCCTGCACTTCATCGAAAATATATTTCGAGATGGCAATAGCGCCGACTTCCGTCTTCTTGTCTTTCTTGCGGAACTCACCTTCTCCTGAGATGGTGAAGTCCATATTGTTGACCAGGTTCTCAACCAGACCTTTCGTATCGTCAGCCTCAGAGGTGACGGTATTCATGGAGTAGTCAAAGCCCTTGGTGGTCATGGCGCCGAGTCGCTTCCATTCGGAAAGCGCAGGAACCGTATCAGCACAGCCAAAAGCCATGCGGAGCACGGCCACCTTACCAATCAGCTTGCCGGTGTCATTAGCGCAGCCTTGCATGTATGCCTCTCAATTAAAAAAGGCCGCCATATGGCAGCCTGATGGGTGATTCTGACGATTATTCGCCGTATGTGCAGGAGACGAGTAGCCGGGTTACTAATCTGCCCTCTTCGGTGGGGATCGGCGCCGGGACATTACCGACAAGCCGCAGCGCGCCAACGCAATCATAGGCGCCGGATTGCGCGCTGATATACTCGACAATGGCGTTTACCGCGGCGTCAGCAGCATCGGGATTGGCCTTCGAGGAGATCACATCAACCATCACATACCAGTCTCCGCCGAGGTCAAAGGTGATATCGGTGCCGCCTGAAGACCGGAATACGATGAACTGATCAGTATCTTTGCCGGTATCGCGCCATTGCCGCCACTGGACCTTAAACCCCGCGGTAAGCCCCTCAGTCACAAACAGGTCTTTGAGGCGCATATACATCGGAGGGGTCATAGCGAAAGCTCCTTCTTCACCACCGCGTCAATCTGGCTGCGGGTATCCTCGAAGCCCTTCTTTAAGAACTCCTTACGAGCCGTTGCTCGCGTGAAGTTCTGTTTCACTGCCGGGTCGTGAACGAACACCGCATAAGAAGCAGAGTAACCAACGCGCCCGGTTACCCTGGTACCGTTAGCCATGATTTCTCTGAACTGGCTGTTGATGAGCGTCGACGTATCGATCGGGGTGTAAAGTGCTGCCTGCGCGCTACCAATAAGCATCGCAGACTGGATTGCTCGCACGACTTTACGTCCCTGAACGTCTTTGATGATGCGATCGAGGTTGGCCTTGGCCTGCCGGATGCCGCGAACTTTAGCGCCCATAATCAGACTCCCGTAATCAGTGCGAAATCGTCCGCCAGTCGCTCGAATGTATCTGCGAACTGGACGATCTGCCGAATCTCATCGGCCTCATCCGGCGGTGCTGCATCAGTCGACGCGCCAATCAGGATGTAATCTCCCTCCCGCGCCGTTGCGTACTCACTCCATATCGTGTTTTTAACCACAATTTCCCGGCCAAGGTCACCGATTTTTGCAGAGAGCCCGCCCTGGTAGTCGCAGAGGATAGCGATCGGCGCCTCCCACCCGTACGGCTGACCTCCGCCGTCGGTATCACTACCGTCAGCATCGCGTATGCGCCGCCAGATTGTCGCTGTCGCGGTATACGACCATGAAGCAACCGAAGACATCAGTCATCCCTCCATCGCAGCACAACAGCGCCTGTGGCGCGTATGCGGTCGCAGTTGATGTGCCACTCACCATTGCTTTTCACGTACGCCGTCGTTTGTTGGCCTGTATCGGTGATCACCCACACCCGGGTAAACGTCCGCGGCAGTCGTTGCTGAACTGAAACCCACGCCATTAGCAGCCCCCGACCACCATAAACAGGCCCACAGTGTTGCCAGCGCTGATCGGAAGTTCACTGGTGCAGCCGCTGGTATCCAGTTTCGCCAGCGAGTCACGCAGCCAGGTAATGCCGTCGTCTCCGTAATCGAACGAGCGCGACGCTCCTGATGGCGCCCCCTGCGATTTTATTCGCCGGGCACCGGATGACGTCGCCATGAGCGCAGCGGCATACATCAGAATGAGCTTTGCCGTGCATTCGTCGTATCCAGCACCATCGAGGCACGGGATAATCTTGTTCACCACGCAGAGAATCGGATCGAGCAGAGCGGCCGGGATGGAGTAACCCAATTCACCGAGGAACGCCTGCACGTCTGCCGCTGTGATTGGGTCAGCCATGGTTATTTCGCCTTCTTCGATTTGCTGGCAGATTCTTCCTTCTGCTCTGCCTGCTCTGCCTGCTCTGCAGGCTCTGCAGCATCATTGCCAGGTGTAGCCACTTCCAGCTTTTTATCTTCCACTTCTCCCACTACCGACACGCGCCCAGCAAAGGCTGCGGGAATATCCGCTGCGACGAATTCGTGGCCAACAGGAAGTTGCTGGAAGACGCCATCAATCATGCCCCAGCAGCCGGTTTTCTCGACCTTTAACGTTTTCATGCTTTCTCCCGAAGAAAAGGGGCAGAAGCCCCTTAACCCTGTGCGTTGAAGACTTTAGAGCGACCGTTGAAATCACGCTTAATCTGCAGACCAACAGCACTCCAGACCAGAGTGTTGTAGTTGTCGAACGGATTCTGTCGCGGGATCATGAAGGTACCCACCGGCGCGGCGATGCGCGTCTTGATGTACTGCGAGTTGCGAACGTACGCAATGAAGTGGTTACCGGTCAGCTTAAAGGTCTGGTTCACCGACTCAATGCGGCCGTAGCGCAGGATGTATTCCAGCACGGTGCCTTCTTTGAAGCCCGCAGCGGAGGAGTAGGGCTTGCTCATGTTGCGCATGATGTCAGGCGACACCCAAACCTTCACCTTCTCCTGCACGTAGTTATCGTCCAGAAGCTTCGCGAACGGTCCGGTGAAGAAAGCGACCATCTCGTCAGGAGTAGCAGTGGTCAGGTCGATATTGAGGCCTGAAGCACTCAGGTCTACCTGGTTGGTGTTGGCGTGGTTGGTGATACCGGCGCCGACATACCCCTTCACCTTCACCTTCGCATCGCCTGAAAGCATGTAGTCAGCCATGTCTTCACGGATAGCCGCAACGTGCGCTTCCTGGTCATCGGCCATCGCGTCGAGGTTTTCGGACTGCATGCCGTTCCACTCACGCCATTCGCGGCTGTAGCCGGTGTTAAAGATCGGGATCGGGTCGCCGGCTTCGTCGTAGATGACTTTATCCAGCTCTTCCGGGACATGGCCAGTCAGTGTGCGATGAACCTTGCCAGCGTCACTGGAAACGCGGTACAGCGCCGCCGTCTTGCCGATAGAGATCGGCGTACCGAGACCGAGCAGGTCATCAAGCAGGCCGTTGCCTTCGTCGTTGCGGAAGACTCGGGTAGTGATGTTGTCCACTTCACGCCAGTAGTCTTTAGAGATCAGCGCAGCCTGGTTAACTTCTAGCGCGCCGCAGTACTGGGCGGAAATGTTGTTCTGGTTAACGTTGAAGGATTCGCGCTGCATCAGCAGCTGATTCCATGCCTTCTTGATCTGGTTATGTTCAGTAACCAGCTTTTTGTTAAAAACGATCATGCTCATGCGGTAGCTTTCCCTGATTTGCGAACTTTCACGAGCTGGGCTTCAGCGCCAACGGTGATTTTTTCGCGTGAAAAGAAGAGGACCTGGTCGGTGGCTGGAGTGGTCGACTTGGCCAGTGTGCCGTCACCGGCAGAAACCAGGCCTTCGTTTTCCAACAACACTTCGCCAGCCTTTACCAGCATGTGGTAATCGACATCGTCTTCGCACATGATGGCTGCGCCAGTATCCCCGGCCGGCACTGCATCGCGGATATCACCGCCGCCGATATAATTGTGCTGGAGCGCCAGGGCTACTCCTGCACCACCGGCCACATTGTGAACATCCAGTTTCCCTGTGCTATCCAGCATTACCAGAGATCCGGGCTTCACTGCTGCCGCCATGATTGCTTCAATGACCTGCGGGTCATTCTTGCGGGCCGGGCCCGCGATTACGGTATGGAAACGAGGTGCGAGAGCCATTATTCAGGAGCCTCCATAGAAAGGATTTCACTCTGAGCGCCATTCCCCTGGAATGCCGGGTTCAGACCTGTGCTGGTCTGGCACTGCGAGTACATGTCGTTCAGCGCTTCGCCGGCCAGCGAGTTGATCGCCGCTTCGGTCATGAACGGGAATTTCGCTTTGACCGCTTCACGCTTGGTCTTGAGGTCTTTTTCAGCATTGGCCTGCAGCTGGGTTTTCAGCGTGCTGATCTCGTCGGTCAGAGGCTTAATCGCCAGATTTACTGCTGCGGTAATCGCGTCAGAGTTAATCTGAGTACCCGGCTGGTCGCCTGCTTTCTTCTGTACCTGCTGGTTATAGGCATCCCAGACCTGATCGTCGGTCAGCCCCTCGGTTTTAACGCCTGCGGCATTGAGCGCGGCGATCATCTTCTCTTTCATCGGGTTTGTTTCTCCGTTGGTTTTGACTTCGTACTCAGTGGGTTTGCGCACGACCTCTACTGGATCGCCGACAAGCGTGACCGTGCTGTCGTCGATGAGGTATTTTTGCTGGAAGAGCTTATTGCCCTCTTCGAAGATGAATTTGTCTGGCCATACGGTGACGACATAGCGATAAACATCGCTGCCTGACGGCGCGCGAATGGCTTCCCGCAGCATCTGGTAGATTTCATCGAATGAGGCATCTGAGTTATGGGTGAGGAAGAACTTTACTTTGTTCAGCAGGCCATCTTTGAGGCTATTTGCCGCATCAACGAGGCTTGCCGTTTCGACTTCGCCTTCCTGACCATCGGCATTCACGAACATGCCGACGCCTTCTTCTGGAGTACCGGCACCAGGCTCATCGAGCAGGATAGCGATATGGTCGAACTGCATATTGCGAGCGATCCATGAGTATTTCTTCTGCTTCGACTCGCCTGATTTTCTCTCTTTGTTCGTGAGTAATCCGGTAGACAGGTGGATCGGGTCGGTGTTGGTGCCGGCGATCATCTCATCGAGGCGATTAATAAGGCGTTTACCGTCAGGCTTTGTCTCGGCGACCGCCTTATTGATATAAACGTCCATGACGACCTGGTCGCCTGACTTGCTGACGTTCTGCGCCCATGCTCCGACGTGATAGCTGTTAATGGCCCGCGGGTCATTGGCGCTGACATATTTGCCATCTACCATCGGGTGCGGAAGAGGCATCAGCTTGCCTTCCATCGTCTGGTAGCTATTGTTAATCTCCTCCGCCGGGTACAGACCGCCATTCATCACAATGTCATCGACGATCGGAACCGCACCACGAATGACGTAGTGCTCCTGGCCGTTGATGGTTGTCGTTGAGATGTTGGAGGCGTTGATGGCGAGGGATTTCACATGAATGCTGGACAGCTTCATGTATTGTCCTCAATATGCTAATGGTTGTTCACTAAAAACAAGGGGTTAATATGCAGTATAAAGTGCTATTTCACGCCTTTATTGAAGGCAAAAAACAAACTCTTGATGCTGTTTTTGAATCATCTAACGAGCCGAAGCTCAATGATAAGGAAGTTATTAAAGCCGTGATGCATGCTCTCTCTGACGTCGTAAATGTGGAAACTTCAACTTTTACAATTGAGTTCCATATTGATGCTGTCGTACCGATAGTTTAAGCATCTGAGTCTCGCCACTTTTTCCTCTCAGTGGCGAGCTTATCCGCCAGCCCCTTGTTAAATATGCTGCCGTCGTCGTTAAGTAGCACCGGAATCTGGCTGCAATAGCAGTTGTACCGGTTGCCGTTCTCGGCGTGGAAGTCTCGCACCTGCTCGGTGGTGTAGATCTTTCCGTGACGGCTGGCATGCCAGCTGCGCGTCGTCGGTTTGAGCGCTGACAGCCACAGCAAGCCAGTATTCAGCCCAAGCCTATCCGCCGCCCAGTCCGTTTCGTTCCATTGCGCCTGCCGCAGCGCGCCCACCTGCTCAGTCTGAGCGATAGTCTTTGCGCGGCCCATAGAGACATCAAGGCGCTTGCTTATCACCTGCGCCGTTTCGCGGGGATTCACACCGCGCCCAACGGCATCCGCGATGATGTTCGCCAGGTCACCGCGCGCCCGGTCAGCTTCCAGCTTCCAGTCGCTATACGTGCTGATGTAGGCACTGGCGATCTGGTTCTGGTATGCAGGGCTGCTTAAAAGCTGCTGAAGCGTCGTCTGGCTGGCGTACACCTGCGACTGCTGCGAGAGGTTGTTGAAGGACTCCAGCGTTCCGCGCTGCGCCTCTGCGGCGACGTAATCCATCGCCCAGAGGTTTTGTTCGCCGCCTTCCAGCAGGTAATCGTCGAGAATAGACTGTACCGCTTCGAGCAGGTCGGCCAGTTCCTGCGCTGACATGTCGTAGATGAACTTGCCAGCGTTGACCTGGTAGAGCGTTGGCTCTGCACCGTTAACGTGACACAGGAAATGCCAGTTGTGGCTGTTAACATCTCGCTCTCTCCCGGTCAGACGCTGGTCGAACAACGCTTTAAGTGCGCGCTTGATGCCGAGATACCGGTCCTCGATATCCCGGAACATTGCGCTGACCTGCTTCGCCGATCGCGTCGGGTCAACCTTGCTGCGCGGAACTATCGGCAGCCCCACCTTTGCCGTCTGCTCCGGTGTCATCGGCCAGTGGATCATCGGTTGTCACCTTGTCATTCGGGTTAGGTGGTTGCTTTGGCTCAGGCAGAGGGTCGAGGCCGACAATCTCGCGAAGTTCGTTGGCTGTGAATGGCGGCTCTCCACCGTAGAAGCCAGAGGTTTTCTGGACGATATCAGCCAGTTTCGAAGCGTTCTCGATTTTCTCTTTCTCGCCCGGTGCCAGCAGGTCGGACCATGAAATGGTGACCTCTCCATTTGTCGGCGGATCGATAATTCCCAGGGTCCAGAAGCGCTCCAGCAAGGCTGTGATTCGGTCAGTCAGGAAGCCGTTGCGGCGGGTATTGCGGCGAATGGCCCAGTCTGTTTTATCCTCATCGCTCGCCAGGCGCCCAGTCTGCTGTCCAAACAGGATGGTGAACGGGATTTGAACTGATGCCGCCAGTTCGTTGGCGGTGACCTCCCACGTCGGCCCCGGGTCGCCAGGAGTTACACTGAGGACGTGCATCTGTCCGGCCTGCATGACCGCCGCCGCATCGGTGCCGCGGTTAAGCTTGTTGACTTTGTCGCCCATCGCTTCGCCGAGGTCGGCATAACCAGCTTTCTTAGCCTGGTCAGCCAGCGTGGCCATGTCTGTTTCTTTGCTGAACTCGACCGCGATCTGCCGGCTGGCATTTTTCAGGAAACCCTCAGCGCCACCGCCGGAAATCTTCTCAAGGTCGAGCCCTTTGTTGTATCCGGCCTCAAGCAGCGGGATACCCGACAGAACGTTGTCATCTTCCGAGCCTTCACAGAACAGGATCACCCGGCTCGGATGCACAGGCTCACCGCGCGTCGGCCCGACGAAAGCCTCGTCTCCAACCGGCTGCTCGTTGAAGTTGAACATCTTCGGCTGGCCGAAGGTCTCGGACTGGCGATCGTTATCCCATTCTGCGACAGTTAACTGCGGCTCCCATACCGGGATAAGTTTTACCAGCGCTGACTCGCCCAGGGATTTCACCAGTCTGGTATCTACTGGATCGCTCCATGGCTTGTTATCTTTCACCTGCAGCAACAGCGCGGAGTAGCGCCCCACCATATTGCGGCGATCGGCATCCTTCACCTTCGGCCACCATTTCTTCATGAACCTGGTGACTTTCTTTTCCCACGGGTTGGTTTTCTTCGCCTCCTGGGACTCATCACCGTCAACGATGACCGGATAGTCCTGCCAGCATCCATCAAGAAGGCGATGCACAACAGCGAAGCCTGCGGCGTTGCGCCGGTACATGTTGTAAAAGTCATGGAAGGTAATGGTTCGCGGGTAGCCAAACTCCTGATAGAGCGTCGGGCGCTTGGTATTGCCTCCGCCGATCCCGATGGCGTTAAGGTAATTCGCTCGCCGCATTTCAGTGGCGAGATTGTTCACAGCCAGTTGAAGGCCGTTATCTTGTTCGCTCACTGGCGATGCTCCTTAGAAGAATACTGTGCCGACCTGCTTGCGGTTGTTCTTCGCCACGGCAAAGTAACGAAAGCTGTCGGCGCCGTGCGATGTGAAGTCGTGAAGGGGTTTGTCTTTCCAGCAGCCGCGCTTGTCGTCCCACTCCTTGCGGTAACCTTCGAGGTGGGAGATGCCAACAGCGCACTTCTCCTCATCGAAAACGCAGGATTTGAGGATTTCACGCACCGACTCGATGCCGGTGTCGATCCCCGCTTTTGGCACAACGCGGAAGTTCATCGAATACATCCGGCCGTCAATCTCGTAGCCCTCGCGCGCCAGCTCTTTGCGAGACTTCGCATCAGCTGCAAACTCGCGGTTCTCGATGTCGTGCGGCCCCCAGTGCTCACCGTACTCATAGCCGCGGTCTTTCAGCACCTTCATGTAGTGCCGAAGCCCCTCGCCAGAGTTTTCGTAGTAGTCGATGACGTGGAACTCTTCGCCGACCTCGCGAACGAACCAGATCGCCGTGGAGTCGCCCACACCAATATCCCAGAACGTGTGAACCGGTAGATGTGAGTTATCCGGAATTTGTCCGATCCGCTTGTTGGTGTAGAGCCAACGGAATTGTTTGGCGTAGTACGCGCCCTCGACCGACTGCTGGAACGCCTCGGCCGGAATGGTCGGGTATTCGCGCTTCATGTCGTCGCCGAGCGTCTTTTCTTTGGCGTAATACCAGGCCTTCTGTCGTTCACTAACGACTATGCCGTGCTTCGCCTCCATCTCAGCGAAGTACTCAAGCAGGCGCGCCGGCAGCGGTTCTACCGGGTCAATTGCGTACTGCGGATTCTTCCACCAGGAGAAGAAGAAAAACTTCCAGTCCAGAGCAGATAACGGCTTGCCCTGCAGTAGCGCTTTCTCTGCCGTCTGGCAGTAATCGAAGAAGTAACCCGCCCGGCCCTCTGCGGTGCTCTCGATAGTTGCGAAACAACCTGTCGATACCGCCTCAAACGCACCAGTGACGATTTCACGGGCTTTATCCGGATACTTGGCGCATATCTTTCCGAACTCGGAAACGTGCAGGTAACGCAGCGTGCCGCCACGAAATGAGGTGCTTACGTAGAGTGATCCGCCCTTCTTAAAGACCAGCTCGCCGGCTGAGTCGTTGCTCGCCGGATTGGCCGCCTTTATCTCGGCCGGCAGCTTGTCGTAGGCATATTTCACCTTTTCCCGGAACAGGCGCTTTGCGTCATTCAGCGTGTGGGCGATCAGCGCGCACTTTGCCGACTCGAACAGAGCAGCGTCGAGCTGGATGATGCACACTTCTGTGGTGAAGCCGAGCTGGCGAGCTTTCAGGATGATGTTGCGGGTGTGAATCCCCTCGAAGTATTCCCGCTGCTCAGGCGTCATCCTGAAGCGAGTCGGCTTGCCTTCTTTGTCGGTGATCCAGTAAAGATTGTTCAGCCGCCAGTCTTTATCAGCTAGCAGCTTGAGATGCTCAGGCTTCATTACGCCCCCTGAGACAAGGAATCCATCAGTTCAGAGAGTTGCTTAACAGAATTGTCGCCTTCCGGCCCGTCGATGTCGTAGGCCTGGCGTTCAAGTCCGATCAGGTTCTTCAGCGCTTCGCTGAGAGCCTTCACCGATTTAACGCGCTCCGGCATGCTGATGACCTTGTGGTAAATCTCATTGAGCTTGTCCTGTCCCTTGTCGTCTGGGTCAAACATCAACACTCCGAGCTTCTCCAGCGCGGCCACATCAGCACACTCGGCGCCTAGCTCATCAAACAGCGCGTTCGTTATCTGCCGGGCGCGCTTGATATCACCGCGATGCTCCATGCGGACACTGGCGATTACCTCTGCAGTCGCTTCAATCAGTACGCGTTCGTTCAAAGTGGCTTCACTGCGTACCTGCTTGCGTACCTCTGCTTTGCGTACCAGATCGTCAGCGCGTTCCTTTACCTTTGCGGCCAGGTCGCGCGACCAGTCGTCTCGCTTTGCTCGCTTACGGATAGCGCCTTCGCTGATGCCGTGCTGCGATGCAATTTCACGGAGGGACATCACCCCGGCCCGGTACGCCGTCTCGATGGCCTCCCAGTCGGGTTTGCTCATGCTCCATTCCTTATTTTATCTGCTCGGCACTGCTCTCAGGGCAGCGCCATTACTGTTTTCATTACACCTAGCGGCGTGAATGGATTTGTCTCCTATAAGAGACAAAGGCTGTTCAGAAGGAATTAGGGCCCACTATAGAGACCTTGTCCAACGTGCGGCGGATTTAATAGTGGCGAGTATAGATACATCACCGCGTAAGAATTTAATGTTACACGAGTAGGAACAGTCACAGGAGGAATAAGTTACACAATAGAAATCAGACTTCGCCCAATAATCAAAAAGGAGAATAAATGTTGAAAATCAGTTTGTTAAGCACAATCGTCAATCACAAAATAACCTTCGCTGTCATCTACTTCCTTTTGAGCCTGATTCACTTCTACCTAACCGGCTCTCCTCTATCTTTCTAATCCCCGCCTTATCCAGATTGCACTGCCCCAGCGCAGAGTAAAGCTTCGCGTTTAACTCCAGACTAGCCTGCCACGTAAACGGAACCTCCATTCCGGGGATCGGTGTGTCTGCAGTAAGGTCAGCGCTTATCCGGACAACCGATCCTACCTGATGCAAATAACGCACTGCTGAAACAGCAGAGAAAGATTGCTTTTTGCAGGCTGTAACCGCCGCTTGCTAATAATTTATGTCGCGCGTCATCACTAGGGGAAGCCCCTCCTCCCCCCATTTTAAAGTGCCAATAAGCTCAGGCCACATTAATGATTAACAGCATGTTTAATCCAGTTATTAACTGGTAACGTATGCTAGATGAAAAACTTTGAAGCTTTTAACACAGCAAAGAGGAGTCAAAATGAACTTAAATACCCTTAACTATCTGATTAAAAACGCAGAAGAAATCATTATCGAGTCTGCAGAAGAAAACGGACTAATTGCAGAAAATGTTCTTGGCGTAGCTAATCAAGTTGTCGGAGAGAAAAGCACCCAAAACCTCTCAGGGAAACAGCGTTTCCTGTTTGAAAAGGCCATCCTTCCATTGATAGAAAATGTCCCATGCAAAGGTTGGTTCGATGAGTTCGATGGTGATGATGGCTCCAATTTTGACTGCCCAAATATGATTGAAGAAAGGCGGTTAACCCATTGCTATCATGAACAGAATATGCTCTGCGAGAGTTGCGAAGAAGAGGAAAACTACAGAGCAGCAAAAAAATCTGATTACATGAGAGATTGAGTTCGGCACTCCTTCTCGGCATTTATTATCGGGCCACCTCTTGAAGTGGCTCTGTAATGCCCTACTGACGTTTTGTTTCCGCCTGCCTGATGTCGGCCTTATCCCTGTTGCACTGACCCAGTGCTGATAGCAGACTGACGTTTAAATCAAGGCTCTGGCCCCACGTCAGGTTGTCGGGGATTTCCGGTTGCGGGGTGTCAGCCGTCAGGCTGGCCGGTAACGGGACTACCGGCACTTTGACGTATACCGTTCGCGTATTGTTGCAGCCGCTTAACTGCGCCAGCAGGCACAGGGCGATTAGTGCAATCATCATTCGCAACAGCAACCCGGATATCAGCCGAGGCTCCCGATGCGTCCAGTGCGATCTGCTCTTTTGCATGCTTATTGGCCTCGGCGATGGTGTTGAAGATGGTCATGGTGGTCAGAACGTTGGATGTGATCGCCTGTGCTGCGTTTACCTGCTGCTCGGCGCCATCGGCTCGGGTTTTCTGCTCAGCAGCAGCGTTGCGGTAATGCATTGCCAGCCACCCAAGGCAAACAACCAGGCAGATCACAATGGCGCTGATAATGGCGGTTAACCGGCTCATTCATCTATCCCCCAACATGCCAGTGCGCTTTCCTGATCACGACGAGAAACCTGGCCGTAACAATTGTTGGAACGCACGCGGCAATCTTTTCCGCCATCAAAAATCCACCTGCGAATTTCAGCGCAGGCGCCTTTCCGGTCACCGGCATTCAGCTTGCGGTAGAAGGTGGAAGGAAAGCATTTACCGGGCCCGATGTTATAGGGGCAGAAACTGGCAATCCCGACCTTCTGAGGAGGTGTTAGATGAACCCGCACATTCTGATCAACCCATGCCAGCGCCTTATTGCGCTCGACGGCATTTACCTGATCGCATTTGGCCTGGGTTAACTTCATTCCCTGCGTTACAGGTCTTCCATCTACCCGGGTAGCTCCGCGGCATATCGTCCAGATGCCAGCGCCATCGCGGTATGACGTGAGGCTATTGCCCTCTTTCTCATTCAGGAACTGATCCATGAGAACGGGAGCTGATGCGCCCGCGGCGATAAGCGCCAACATGGCCGCGCTGAGTTTTGTTTTCAGGTTAGCCATCGCTATTCATCCTGCGGTGGCGGGCCACCATAACCACGATCGAGGGACTGCTGATACATCTTCGTCCATCGGCGCTTAAAGTAGAGATTGGTCAGGTAGGTAGCTACACCGATTATCACGCCACTGGCCAGGGCAATAAAATTCCAGTCAAGGCCATGAAACCAGTCATAGGTCCTTGCCAGCCCGGTGCATATCAGGCCGCCTGACGAGCAGTACGAGGCCGCCGAAAAGATTTTGTCAGGCATTTTCATAGTCTCCACCTCCGATAATGTTCGGGGTGCTATCTGTAGTCAGTAAAAGGTTCAGGGCAGTCGGGCTGATTTACCAACAAAGCGTCGAGGGTGATTCCCGCGACCCTGAAAATAAAAAAGCCTGCGGTTAGGCAGGCAATAAGCATGAGGGTAATAGCAATGTCGGTGATGACCGAAAATACCCTGGCTGGGTCTGGCGGCCTGTGACGCTGTTGCAGCAACGCCCCTGATAAGTTGGGGTATGAACCCGTTATCAGGTCAGGCCATTATCTGGTGCACCATTCAGGATTCGAACCTGAAACCGATAGCTTAGAAGGCTATTGCTCTCTCCGGTTGAGCTAATGGCGCTGAATTGGCGGGACAGGAAGGATTCGAACCTTCGACCATTCGGTTAACAGCCGAACGCACAACCGCTGTGCTTCTGACCCTGAAATGAAAAAGGCCGCGAAATAGCGCAGCCCTTAATGCTTTATGGTTTTGCCTGAATTAGGCGAAAAAAAGCCCGCTCAGAGGGGCGGGCAGAAGGTAGGAAATACTGATTCTTCAACGGTTCGAGGCGCACCTAATAGTCCGAGCTACCGATTTACCAGGAGAGCGCTCGTTTTCCGTTACTACCTTTTAAACATAGCTGGAGAAGCCGAAACGGCAACCCCACTACCAAATGTCTTAGTAGTACTGCGTGGTGCCGGGTGCCTCCCGGTGAGCATGCCCCAGTCGGCATGGCCCGCGCTGCATTTACAGATCACTGTAAGTGACTGGTCGCCCCTCCGCATAGGGGGATTCACCACACGAATAGATTAACAACACGTTAATTTTCTGGTCAATAAGATATAAGCAAACGATGACATGCAGTTTTCTTATTGCTGAGTAACTTCAATCTGGTTCAGGGCTCTGCGCGTGTAGGGCTTTAACGTGTCGTGCGGCACGTCTCTACCCAAGAGCCCTGACCGGATCGAAGGCATAAAAAAGCCCCGGCGGGATGCCGAGGCTAATTTTACAAACTGGTATGTGACTATCATCTTCATGCCGCCACTTAAAGTTAAGGCAGCATATCAAAGTAGACTCAAATATGACGCATTTAATCCAGTTTTGCAAGACTTGAGTCTAAATTTGTTGCCTTTTGTTGTGAACGTGATCGCGTAACCTGCAAAAGAGAATCGCTATCAAGGCGCCGCAAGGTGGTTTTCATCTCCTCCCACCGCTCTGTAAACGTTTCTGACCAGTTCTTCGGGGTTACTCCGACCAGAGCGGCAAGTTTTTGGTATTCATACGTCTCCCGCCCTGCCAGCTCGGCTTTGACATCCTGCGCGGCCAGCCAGATAAGTTGACGGAGGCGATCGACTGTTTTCTTTGCAATGCGCACACCGGCCAGTTTTTCGTTGAATTGCTCCCATGCCCACCGGGTGATCGTCTCCTGGTGCTCCCAGCGGATGTTCTCGCTGTAGTTCCACAGCAGCCACGCTTTCTGATGCTCTTCCAGCGACAGCAGAGCCCGGCGCCAGCTGGCCGTCGAATACTCAACAGGCAAAACGAGAGCGATTGATGAACCCTTAGCGCGGGACTGCTGCCCGGGAATTGGCGGGCTGGATGGGTTTACCATGCGGCCGGTTACCGGGTCGGCTACTTTCTTCCTTACCCGGCTGCGCGCCGTAGCGGTGAATTGTGCGTTCTCTGCAAAGGCAATCAACTGCCCTTTCGTCGCGCCGCTCAGATCGGCGGTGGCCACTATCAGCTGCTGGCGAACAAATTCCAAGTATTGAGCTGTCATGCTGTCTCTCCCAGGGTCTGATAGATGCGGACAAAGTTTCTCAGTATGCGGTAGTCAACCAGTACGGTGCCGCGGTGCCGGCAGAGGCGGAGCTTTTGCCAACGGTCGCGGATGCGTTCGATAACGTCACGGCTCATGCGGCCTCCATTTCGGTAACGGTCAGCTCAAGCCGCCCACCTTTGACGACAGGCATTCTCTTCACGCTGTAGTAGTCAACCTGCTGGTCATCGAGCCAGAAACCCGATTTCGTCAGGGCATCGAATGCTGCCTTTTGCAGGTTGTCCAGGTCACGGCGCCGGCGATCCGGCATGTGGCACTCAATACGGATTTTCAGTGGCGTGGCCAGGCCGATATCAAGCATCGAGTCTTTGATGATTCTGGCGACGCTGTCGCGGTATGCCTGACCTTCCGCGCTAATGTGTGTGCGCCCGCGGTTGTGCCGGTAATAGCGGTTGTTGCTTGGTGGCCAGGGTAATGAAATGCGATATTGGTTCATGCTTTTATCAGCCCCTCTTTCATCCAGATAACCTGCGTTCGGGCCATTCCCTCCAGCGCGCACTCCTTTGCATACTCCGCATCGACCAGGCGCGTGCGGCGGTCTATTTCATCGTGACAGGATGAACAGGCGATAGCGGCGATGAGATCAGGCGGCTTAATCCCGGTCCCGCACAATCCAGCAATGCGGATATGGGCCAATACCGTGGTTTCGGAGTTGCCGTTGCAGACGCCCGGGATGCGAACCTGACATTCGCGACCGCGAGCTGCTTTGCGTAAATCAGCCATGGTTTTTCCTCCGGGCAGCGCGGCGCAGCCAGCGGACATCTGCCAGGTGAGCCGTATAGTGAAAGGGGGAATATCTGATGGTTTAACTTCGACCTTGCGCTTGCGGCGCGCCGGCACGCGGAAGATGCCGCGATCCATTACTTTGGCGAGAAGGCTGCTCATCAGGCCTCCTGCTTTTGCTGCAGTTGCTGATATTCGCAACCGTGTGGAATGGTGAGAGCCAGACCAAACTGAGCGCACCAGGCCTCAACTTTGGTCAGAAAGATGTGCATTTCGCCGGTATCAAGATCGGAGGTATGCCGGGGCTCCCAGGTTGTGGTTTTCTCACCGGTGATGAAGTCGGTATAGGTCACCTCTTCGCAGCCGAGATAGGTCTTTTTGAGGTTGCGCTTAACCCACTCAGGGGTTGCGTCGGTACGTCCGGAGTTAATCAGGTATTCACTGATTTCCGCGTACCACATGTGACTGAGTGCGTTCTGGCTCAGGCTGCGTTTTTCGCGCCACGGTTTAACCTGCAGGCGGAAGCACTGCCCGGCATCCAGCAGTGGCTGGATCTGCTGACCGATGGCCGCGAAGTTACCGCGATGAAGTTTGATGCCTTCTGGTGGAAGAGTCATTCGGCCTCCTTAACGGAGGCCGTAGAATGCAGAATATCGCAGGTGCATTTCTGCATCTGTGACAAAGTGATGAGTTCAGATTGTGGTCGCATTTAAGTCCCCTTAAATGCGCAGAAGTCACCGAAGTTGTTCAGGCTCCGATGACATGATTATGGTAGTTTGATTTTGGAAAATCAATTTTAGAATTTCATGTTAAAGCCGCTAAAATCTGTTTTTTTCTTATATGGTATGGTCGTGTAACGTTCCGTGGATGTTTTGCTCATAACATGTGCGAGAATAAGTTCATCTCCAGAATTCAACCAAAACTCAACTGTCATGTGAATTTTAGGTTTTAATCCATGCATCAAAGCTACTTTAAATGCAGGATAGCTGCCACCCGAACTTAATGAGACCTCAGAAATAAATCCCTGTATATACCCAGCCTCATCAATTACAGAATGATTAAGAACATTTTCATTGAGTTTATTTTTAAACAAAAACAAGAAATCTGGATTCACTTCACTAAAGTGGTCCGCTGAAACCCTAACAATTAGTTTTTTACCATCTTTTTTAAAATCATAAGACAGATTGGAAAATGTTTCTTCTTGAGGCTTATAAGTACTCTTGCCTGAAATAATGTCATTCATTTGAGCAATTACTACATCGACACCATTTGTGTATAGGTCCAAGTATACTTTCTGAGTAAGAAGCGCAGGCATAGGTGATTCATCGCAACGTATAGCTACAAACTTTACATCACCCGTAGCGGACCTCATAAGTGCGTTTTGCCATTCTAATGATACCATCTTACTTTTAAGACTATTTTCAGTTACAAAGAAAAAGAAAATCTTAACGGATTCAATGCCATCATTCATGCGATCAATAATCCCTTCACCGGGTTGAATTGACCACGAATCATAAAATACATTTTCCCTGCCATATATATCGGCAATTTTATCTGCAATATGCCCAACAAACACTTTGTCTTTATAATTATGACTAATAAAAATCATCGTCTAAACCCTTATTTTTGTGTGTAAAAGATATTAAAACCTGAGATTAAACACTTGATATTATAGCTTTAGTTTCTGAAATTTCATTAATTTTAGCTCCCGCTCCCCCAAACCATCAAAACTCGCTTCATCGCCGTGCTGTTGCGGCACTCCTGGCAGAGCACGTGCGTCTCTGTGCGCTGCACCAGCTTCGAATTTCCCTTAGGCAGAGCCTAGATGGTTTCTGGTGTGTATTTCATGCCGTAGCTGGTCAGCCGATAAAGCCGCTGGCCGTGCTTGCCTTCGAACTCGATCAGGCCGTCAGCAAGCAATGCGCTTAGCGGGCCGGATATCATTTTGGTGGTCATGCCGATCATCTTGGCAATACGAGCGCTGTTCAGGCCCGTGTTATTACGCAGGGCTGCAAGAATCTGCGCACGGATTGTTATGGTCATCAGAACCCCCCTTTCTTTTTCGGCTGCTGCTCACGCCCGCGGCGTTCTGCGGCGGCGGCCTGCTGGTCTGTGTCGTAAATTGCCCCGTTGTTCTGATTGCAATAAACCGTGCCGGTACTGCCATGGCGGTTGAGTCGCAGGATTAACTCCGTTTCGCCAGGCGGCACGCTGTCATCGAAAGCACCTTCCCGGTGGATGCCAACCCAGTAGTCGCAGTCCTGTTCAATCTGTCCTGTGTCGCGAGAATCGCTAGGTAACGGGCGTTTATTGACTCGCTTCTCCAGTTCTCGGTTCAACTGGGTCAGCAGCACGACGACGCAGCCAAGCTCTTTGGCGAGGTTCTTCAACCCTTTGGTGATCATCCCGTAGGCCAGGTCATTACGGTCTGCTTTTTCGGCGGTCATCAGCGTCAGGTAATCAACCAGAATCATGCCTACGCAGCCTTTCTCGCGCTTAATTCGACGGCATTCGGTAACGATATGCGCCAGTGACAGGCCAGGAGTGTCGTCGATGTACAGCATGTCGATTTCACTCAGTCTCCCGGCTGTGGCGATCGCCTTCTTAAAGTCGCCGTCGTAGTCGCCCTGGTACTGCTCATCGGCATCATCAGTTGCTGGCATGTAAAAAATGCTCGGGTTGATTCCGGACTTCTGCCCTACCAACTTCTCGAGGATCTGGTCACTCGGCATTTCAAGGCTGAACATCAGTGCTGGCTTTTTCTCGCGAACCGCGCAGTTGATAGCCATCTGCCCGTACAGGGTTGTTTTCCCCATCTTAGGCCTTGCGCCAATCACGAAAAGCGAGCCTTTAACCAGACCTTTAGGAGCGAGCAGTCGATCAAGCGATGGTATTCCGGTACTCATTCCTCGCTGCTCTCCGGAAGGGTCAAAGCGTTTTTCCAAATCGTTTACCCAGTCATCCATAACCTCGCCAAACGATCTAAGCCCACGGCGACTACCGGTCTTAGAGTGGTCTGTAAGCTGTGTGAAGATGCTCTGAATGGCTTCGTACTTCTCCACGGCGCTCATACCGTTTCTGGCATAGAGCAACTCTGTCGCTTCGGTCATGCGCTGAATGCCATATCGCTCCATTGCTGCTTCGCGAACCGATGTGGCATAGGCAACGATGTTAGCAGCGCTGGGAGTGTTCTTGGCAAGTTGTCCGATGTAGGCGAATCCCCCGACCTGCTCGGCAAGACCTTTGCTTTCAAGTGAGTCAAACAAGGTCAGTCCATCAACTGGCTTGTTTTCCCGGAACATCTGCCGGATTTCGGCAAAGATTATCTGGTGAGCTCTGCCATAGAACGACTCTGGCTTGAGCATTGCCAGGACCTTCTGGACTCGCTCGCTGTTATTGTCGTCCAGCAGGAGGCCACCGATGACTGCTTGTTCTGCTTCGAGGTTATGCGGGGCGGTGATGATTTCAGAAGTCATCGCGATCTCCTTCACGAACTTCCAGATAGAGCTTGTCGCTCAGGAAGGCTTCGAAGTTCTTGCGCCGCCAGGTCTTTCCGCTCTTGTTGTCTGGGCGGTCTTCCAGCATCCAGCGGCAGTTCTCGCGAACGTATTTCAGGTAATCCCTAAAACCTTCAATCGTCAGCGGCTTGCCATCATCAAGACCTCTGGCAATTTTGTTGGCCTTTGCCCAGAAAGTACGGATCAGGTTTCGGCGGCGGTCGTCAATAAACTTCCACCCTCTCGCTTCAGGAAGTTCTTCACGTAATGCCTGGAAGACTTCTTCGCAGGAAATCTTTGGTTTTTTCTCTGCCTGACTTTTGCCGGCTGATGCACTCTCTCTTACGTTAGTAAGAGAGTTATTAGTTATATTATTGTTTATGGACAACCGTTGGACAATTTTGAGACTGGAAATCATCATATTTAACGATTGTCAGCAGGCTAAACTTCTTCCCCATAGAGGTGATGTTAAGCATTCCTTTCGACTCAAAGGTACGCAATAAACTGCGAACCTTATTGTCTGGAATGAATGTCTCACTGACTAAGGTAGGTCGTCCGGTAAGCATCTGACCACGGCCAACTGTAACGGGTCCGATATCAGTGTTTACAGTAACTTCGACATGGTTTGCTTTAAGGATTAGGTGTAGCCAAAGATGTACTGCCTGAGAGTCCTTATAGAGTCGGCTATCCATAAATTGGCGATGTATAGAGACATACCCCATACTGGTTGCCTCCTGCGGTTGTACAGGGATATGCCTGTAGTCGGCTAACTTAACGACGCCCATTCTTAACTCCTGCTTTGGCTAGTCTGTAAACACCAATCAGACGCTCTGCGAACGCCCTGTTATTGGATGCGGTGACGACCAATCCCTCAGGTGAATCAGGGTGTCGAATTTCTTCTTTTTCCTGGTATTTCTTACGACGCTTTGTCATAATTACTCCTGTGAATTGATCCAGTGATTCGGTCCTAGAATTGCATGGTGATTTGCTCAGAATCCTCGGTGGCAGCCGGGGATTTTTTCTTTGTAAGAACTGCAGCTACTTCCTTCGCCAGCCTTGCGATATCGTCATCAACAACGCCCCACTCCAGAACAGCTAAGAGCATTGCCATCTTCGGCAACCAGCTTTCCTTCCAGCGGGAGATCTGCGCTTTATCAACGCCAATCGCCTTGGCGACATTGTTTCCACCCTTCATGGCGATGCGGTTAAGAAGCCACGATTCGATTCGTCGAGCCTCTGAGATGTTGCGGTTAGTTGAAGTTTCCATATGTTAAATTCCATAGTGTTGAAAATAGTTAGGTAGACGCATTCGTTGATGCGTTTTGGTGAATGGGCCGAATCAGCCCGCAGCGATGTTAAAGAGCGCTAATACTTATGCTGCTGTGTATCTGTGCGGGTAGAGAATCTGCATCTCAGTGATCTTCCCTTCGAAGAATCGCGAGAGCTTCTCCGCCGTTTCTATAGAGGTGATCTGCTTTCCCCTCTCGATCCGGCTAAGGTTGCCTACATCAATCTCTGTCATTCTGGAAACCTCAGAGATTGTTAGCCCTTTCTCTACACGCATTTTTCTTAGCGGTGTACACATATTTAACTCCTTTGATGTGTTACACGCATAATAATCCAATTTAAAAATATGCGCAAGCCGCTTTGCGGAAGACGCATTATTGGTTTGTAATTAAACAATGAACATTGGTGAAAAGATCCGCCGCCTTAGGAAACAAAAAGGCATGACATTGAGTGAGTTGGCATTGCGTGTTGATAGCGATGTCGGAAATCTTTCACGCCTTGAACGAGGTAAGCAGGGGTTTAGCGAGCAGATTTTACAAAAGATAGCTTCAGCCCTCGACGTTCAGATATCTGTACTATTCTCTTCTGATGAAGATGTAAGTACTGTTAATGCATACAGTATTGATTCTTTGAAGAAAGATGAGGGAAAGGATGTGTACAGAGTTGACGTTCTTGATGTTTCAGCCAGCGCTGGAAGTGGTTCGCCTTCAAAAGACATTGTCGAAGTTGTTCGCTCTATTGAATATGACATTGACAAGGCTAGGACAATCTTTGGCGGCATGCATCAGCGCGACGTAAAGTTAATCAACGTCCGTGGCGACAGCATGCAAGGTACAATCGAGCCTGGAGATCTAATATTCGTAGATGTTAGGATTAATCACTTTGATGGCGATGGGATTTATGTCTTTGATTTCAATGGAGATACTTTTGTTAAACGCCTTCAAAAAGTAAAAAGTGATTTGGTTGTAATTTCAGATAATGTGAAATACAAAGAATGGATCATTACCCCTGAAGAGGCAGCAATGCTACATGTATCCGGGCGCGTAATGCTTAGTCAATCCCAACAGTTCCGCCGACACGGCTAAATTCATCATCGATAAGATCCCGCATATGCGGGATTTTTTTTGCATAAACCCCCCCACAACATAATTTTTTAAATCCTTTTGAATCATACGCATACACCATCACACCAAGTTCCATTGCATCACACACTAAATATGCGCTTGACGCATTTGTTTTTGACGCATAAAGTAACCCCATCAGCAGGACGCACTACTCACCAGGACGGTGAATGCTCTTTAACAACAGAAGGCCTGTTTCGGGCCAACAATACCAAACGAGATGGGTTTGGGGTGTGTGTCAGGGTGCTAAACGCTCAGCACCAAAACCATTTCAGGAGGCAATCATGACTAATCGTGAACACAAGAAGTTATTACGCGCCATCCGTCATCAACAAGGTATGCGCGAAAGCCAGCAACTGGCGAAGAAGATTGACCGCGCTTTCTCGCGCATCTCAGAAGACTGCAGCAATCGCGTTGTACTGGCTACGTCATTGGGTAGCCTCCGCGACAAACCAGCTCAGGAAGAGATTAGAGAGAGTAGAAACCGCATCTGGTACAAACAGCCTGGCGAGCGCGGCATTACTTGCTCAGGCCGGCAGAAGATGAAAGGAAAGTCTATTCCATTGATATGATAACGCTTAAAATGCGTCTATTAATTTAACGGAATGGCGGTGAAGGATGAGCGCATCACCTTTTGACTTTTACGACCTGGGTTCGAAGATAGTTGTAGGTATTGCCAGCGGAGGATCTGCTGCCTGGTTTGCATCAAAACTAGCGTTGAAGAAGTTCTATAGGGAGAAATGGTGGGATAAGAATTATGAGGCATATCTCTCTCTGATTGATGACCTTATCTATATGCGTGACTTATATGCAAAACTTTATTCTTTTGAAGAAGATAAACACCACGGTAATGCCAGGGAAGAAGATGAGCCACAAATAGACTGGGATAAAATGGGATTAATTGGTAAGCGCATGGAAAGGCATTTATACACGTCAGCGCTAACTATAAGCAGATCAACAAGCGAATCAATAAAGGAATTTTCGCACAAAACAAAATCAATAGATAAGCAAGTTGATGATGGTTGTATGCATCCATTTGTAGCTTACGATGAATTGAGTTTTGCTGCTGCAGAGTTGCTTGAAAGGGTGGTTAACGACGCGAGAGAGAATCTCGGTCTTATAAGCTTCAAGGAGCGAATAGAATCATTCCAAAAAAGCATTTAATACATCTTCAATATGTCGAAAGCCGCCCTATGAGGCGGTTTTTTATTGCCTCAGGAGTAAACAATGAGCAGAAACGGCTGGCTCTCTATGAGCTATGCGGCAATGTTTGGCGCTGTTGTATGGGCTGCTGTCATCTATCTGGTGCTGACTATTACTTGGTGATGAACATGAAGATTGATCACACATTATTGCGATTGGCTCAAATCAAGGCGCGTATCGCCAGAAAGAATGGTGATGGTGCTAAATGGATGGAAGCTAACGAAGAAATGAAAGCGGCAATTGGTTATCCGTGGTTCAGGAGGAAGTGATTATGGATTCTTTGTTTGAATGGCTAAAAAGCGGCGAATATCTTCCAGTGTTCATGCGTGACTTTCATGACCAGAAGGATTTATTCAAAGCCATGCACAACACCATTGAAAATGCAGACCAGAATGGAAATGCCAGAGATGGCCATATTTACGTCGTGGATACATTCCTTTGGTACATGGCTCGCTGTGGATACACACTCCAAAAGTCACGAAAAAAAGTCGAATTCAAAGATATGCAAGATGATATTGATCGATTTAAAAGAGAAATAACCGACGCTTTTTCAAAGATGCTATCCAATAAGTAAAAGAATACGTCACCACCAACCGACCAACCAAACACCACCATGACCAATCATATCCCCGTCAGCTCTATGCCTGACGAAGACTTCGTTCGCCTCATGCAAGGCATTTTATCCGAGCATGACAATGAACAGGAGAGAGACGATGCGCCTGAGCATGAATGATAAAAACGAAATTAAGCAGATTATCGCCGGTTTTACCGATGCGGATTATCAGGAGATAGACAAAGAGGTTGAACGGTTGTGTGCATCAGCGCAGCCGCTTTTTAACCTGATCGAAGACCACAAACCAGATGAGCACACAAAGTCCGCAACTGAGTGGTTAAGTGAAGAAGACTGTGATTACCAGGATTATGCCGGCACAGCGATGTGGGACTTGTTTCGGCCTCGCGTAGTGGTCGAGCACGCAATAGCAGCATTCATTCGCCGCCATTCGTTTGAGGATGCAGCATGAAACCCGGCATATATTACGGAATGTCGAACGAGGACTATCACACTGATGAGGCCATAGGCTCAACTACCGTAAAAGCAATAAGTGTTAGTCCTGCCAATCACTACTTCAACAAATTTACCGGAAGTAAATCTGCACATATTGGAAGTGCTATCCATGCTGCGCTGCTTGAACCTGATTTGTACGATAAGCAATACACGCTGCGCCAGGATATAAGCTCAAGGAACTCTAAAGAGTATAAGGAGCTAGCATCCAGATTAGCTCCTGAATATATCCTCATAGGGAGCGAGGTCGATACTGTTAGCGGGATGATTTGGTCATCAAGGATGAACGATGACTTTATGGACTACATGAATACCAGAGGTAACTCTGAAGTATCTATGTTTGCAGAGTGTCCAGAAACGGGCCTGATGCTTAAATGCCGCTTCGACAGGCTGTCTGACACTCTCGCCTACCCTCTTGACGTTAAAAGCTGCAGAGACGCTTCTGAGCGCGGATTCAGCAATGCTTTCGGTCAGTACAAATACCACATTCAGGCGGCCTTCTATCTCTACGTTCTCAGGCTGGCAACTGGCATCGAATATAACCAATTTGCTTTCTTTGCTATTGAGAACTCACCGCCCTATCGCAACTGCATGTACTACATCGGCGATGAATCGCTGGAGCTTGGCTATCGCGAAATGTACGCAGCATTAGACAAGCTTGTTGCATGCAGAGAAAACGAATCGCTGAAGTACGAAGGAATTGTACTTCCATCCAATGAAATTAACGTTCCGTCCTACTTGCTGGATAACGAATACGATGATGAGGTAATTATCTAATGGACCTTTCACGCACAATCATTCCAAAGTCAGACCAAATTAACTTCGAGGATGTTCAGTCACAGAGCATCACAGCGGTTATTAAAGCAGTTCGGGCAGGGAACTCGGAACAGCCGGTATTCATCGACCTTGAAGGTTTTGATGGGCGTCCTTACAAGCCGTCTAAATCAATGCGGAGAGTGTTAATTGGCGGCTGGGGTGCTGATGGTCACTCATGGGTTGGGCGTTCTCTGACGTTAATTGGCGACCCGTCAGTAAAGTTCGGTGGCGTAGCTGTAGGTGGTATTAAAATTTTCGCTATGAGCGATGTTGAGTCTGATTTCTCAATGATGCTTTCAGTATCACGCGGCAAGAGACAGGAGCACAGAGTTAGAAAGCTGGAAGTTAAGCAACAGGCAACACCTGAATCCGCACTGGCATGGTTTTCTGCTAATGCATTAAATATGGACTCTGCAAAGCTTGAAAATGCCTATAGCCGAGCCAAAGGCGTTATCGGTAATGATTCAACGCTAATTCAAAAACTCGACGAAATTTACCGCCTCCGTAAACAGGACTTAGAGGGGGTCTAATGAAATGCATTCCCTGGGAGTCGTGGGAAGAGGATTTCCTGCGAGAAGTATCCGCCACCATGCCTGCCGAGTTGATCGCCGAAAAGCTCGAAAGAACTATTCCGGCAATATGGGGCAAGGCATCAAGGATGGGAGTCAGGCTTACCTACCACATGAAAATTAAGCCATGGACTGCGCAAGAACTATCTCTCTTTAAGTCATCAACTGCGGAAGAGATAGCCAAAGTAACTTCCCGAAGCATTTATTCCGTCAGGTCTAAGCGGTATCAGTTAGGCCTGCTATCAGGAGCCAATCAATGAGCAAAAACCTACACATCGAACTCGGTGATAAATACGTCGTCACAGGGTCAACGCATGACCTCATCCTGAACGAGAAGAAAATCATAAAGGAAGGAAAGAATGCCGGACAGGAAACGCTGTCCCGCCTCGGCTACTACAGCAAGTTTGAGTACCTGGTAAAGGAATTATGCCACCGGGAGATTCTTCAGTCAGAAGCTCAGTCACTGGAAGAATTGCGCGACTACATCTTTGCGCTCGGCTAGAAGCTGAGTAAGGCGGTTGAACCATGAGCTTAGAAATTATTGACCAAGCCAGCGAGCTTGAAGAACTTCTCCGCAATAACGCTATACAGGCCCACAGCATTAACCACAACGCAGTATCAGCAACACACTGCATTGATTGCGGTGATAACATTCCAGAACTGCGCCGCGTGAAAGTGCCTGGATGCCAGCGATGCGCCAACTGTCGGGGTGATTTTTAGTTGTTGAAGCAGCAATGGATATGTTAATCGGGTGCGGGTCGCCACCCCGCTCTCCCTAGCTCTTGTTAGGAGCTTAGTTGGTGCAATGTGTAGGCAAACATCACAAAGTAATAGATTGCCTGGAACACTTTGATTGCGTCCATGTTTATACCCTTTTATAGGGCAAGGTCTTGTCAGCAGCTGCCCAATAACTCCGCACTGACAACCCTCCTCTTCGGAGGGGTTGCAGGTTGACAGCTATAGCCTTGGCGGCGTAGCAGAGTTCACTATTGGGTTTCAGAATCAGAATTCGTAAAACAAATTCTAATCAGATTCCACTATAGAAATTTGGGCTCGTCATGTCGCAATCCATCCGATATGCGCTATTTATATCAAATTCCCGTAAGATGTAAATAATAGAAATGCTTACTGGAGTTCAAATGTCACAGTGGAACATAGCGGCAAAAAGCCCGGGAGAGCAGGACAAGGTCAATGTTGACCTGGCAGCCTCCGGCGTCGCCTACAAAGAGCGCCTGAACATGCCGGTTATCGCCGAAGTGGTGGCCAGAGAGCAGCCTGAGCATCTGCGCGAGTATTTTATGGAACGCGTGCGCTACTACAGGGAAAAGAGCATCGAGCTACCGAGAGCAAGTGACCCTCGGTATATTGAAATGGCTGAGCAGAACGCCAAGAAGTAAACCAACCATCGAATAAACATAACCCGCCGAGTGCGGGTTTTTTTATTGTCGTAGGTAATGATGATAAGTTGCGTCAGTTTGCGCATGAGATGTGGATAATAGAGAGGAAAGATTTATGGCTAAGTTACTTACGTTACTTCAGTGGGCGGATGCGAACTACGAAACGCCTCCATCATTGTCTACACTGCGCCGCTGGACACGTGAAGGGCGGATTTATCCTGCTCCTGAACTTCATGGCAAGGAATACAAGGTGATTCCAGAGGCGTGCTATGTAGATCCAAGCAAGAAGAAGTTGAAGCCTAAACCGAAGAATTTTGATGTGCCGAGGAATGGTACTTTACTGGAGAGACTGACTCATGGCGAAAAGGCCCGCTCGTTACGACGCTAATCTGCCGAGAAACCTTACCTATCGCAAAAGAGACAGGCTCTACAGCTGGAGAAACCCGATAACCGGGCAGGAGATTTCCCTTGGACGTGTTGATCGCAAGGATGCTGTAGCCCAGGCGATTGAGGCCAACAACTACATCGATCAGAATTACCTACCATCCTCCCTGCTTGACCGCTTAAAAGATGTTCCTACGTTTACCGTCTCCGCATGGCTGGAGCGTTACGAAGTTATTCTTGAACGGCGCGAGTTGAAGCCTAACACGATGAAGGTCAGGCGCAATCAGTTAGCCACCATCAAAGAAGAGTTCGGCAGAATCCCCCTGGCTTCAGTAACAACTAAGGACATTGCTGAATTTCTGGAAGGATATATTGTCTGCGATAAAAAGAGCATGGCTTCTGGATTGCGATCCGTTTTACTGGATGTATTCAGGGAGGCAATTGTCGAAGGGCATATCGACAGAAACCCTGCTGAGCCCACTCGCACACCAACACCGAAAGTTAAGCGAGAAAGGCTCCTGTTAGAACAATTCACCATTATCCGTGATGCGGCCTCTTCCCATTCTGACTGGGCGAGAAACGCCTGCGACCTTGCGCTTGTTACCGGACAGCGGCGAGAAGATATAACGCTATTCCGTTTCAGTGATGTTAAGGAAAGGAGGTTATTTATCACGCAGGAGAAAACAGGTCACAAACTGGCGGTACCTCTTGATTTGAAACTGGACGCCGCAGGGCTTATGCTGCACGATGTGATTGAGAGATGCCGTGAAGGCAATCCGTCTGACTTCATGGTTTACTCACCAGTTCGTCGCGGTGGCAGGAAGCCTGGTCCACTAACACCGGATGGACTTACCCAGGCATTTGCAGATATCAGGGATTCAACAGACTTAAAGTTTGGGCCCAATCCACCCTCTTTTCATGAGATCAGAAGCCTGGCGAGCAGGCTCTATGAAAATGAACGCGGAGAGGAATTCGCACAGCGATTGCTCGGCCACAAAAATTTAACAATGACCAAAAAATACCTGGACGCACGAGGTGCAGAGTATGTTATGGTTTAGACAGGATATGGATAATTCGAGTAATTTTCGGGGGATTTCGTGATTTCCACGAAAAACTCCTTATAAAACAGCATAATAAAAAGAGACCGAATACGATTCCTGTATTCGGTCCAGGGAAATGGCTCTTGGGAGAGAGCCGTGCGCTAAAAGTTGGCATTAATGCAGGCTAAGTCGCCTTGCACTATAAGAATAGTTTAACGCGTCAGCTTTTCCAGTCCGCGGCCAAAGTGGCTGCATAATTCCTGGAAAGGGGGCCTCTGCCAGCGAAAAAACCGCCACTGCCGTTGTCCGGCAAGGGCGGTTTTTTTAATGTTATTACAGCAGGATAGCGAGAAAGTTTAGCAGAGCTTCTGCGCTCGCTCGATAAAGGGCGCGAGGCTCATTTTTTGTCCCGGATGCTGCGGATCGTCGATCTGGATCACTGAGATCGGCTGCGCGGTGGTTTTGCCGGCTTTGACCTGCTGCTCAGCCACCTCATTGAGCGGATACTGGACCAGCGTGCTCGGGTTGATGGCGTAAAGCGCGTTACCCGGTCGACAGGTCAACATAACCTCTTCTCGGTTGAACGCCCAGCTCTCCTTCCCCACCTCAAAACGGCTCACGGTGATAATTTGTGGCGCTGCCAGAGCAGCCCCGGAGCTTGCCAGTAACAACATGGTCAGAACAATTTTTTTCATGATTTTGCCAGTTAATTCAATAAGGTTCCCAGGTGGCAAACAGACTGACGGCCAGCAGCGCCAGCGCGCCGAGTCCTATTTCAGCCTGCGTGGTTCGCAGGATCAGGCTTTCCGCCCGCGAACCGCTTGCCGACATGCGCGGTACCAGAACATACCTGTTCACTAACGCAATTACCACCATCCCGGCGACCAGCGCACATTTGATCAACAACATGCGTCCCCACGGCGATGCGCCAATCAATCCTCCCTGGATCAACAGCGCATTGAGCGCTCCGCTGGCAATCGTGCCGGCGACGGCCAGATGCCCGTAACGTGAAAAGCGCGCCATGGTATAGACCGCGGCCGGCCGCCAGCGCCCCTGCGCCAGGCGCAGGCAATAGATAAAGGGCAACAGACCGCCGAACCAGCTGGCGACGCAGAAGAGATGCACAGCGTGGTTTGTCCGCTGCAGTACGCCGGTGAGACCATCGTGCATAGCGGCGTGCCCTACCCCGGCGGAAAGCAGCAGCTGTGCCGCCAGCAGGGCCACCAGCTGGCGGGCGCCGTGACGGGGACGGATCCACACTACCGCGAGTGCGATCCACGCCAGTAGGATCTGCCAGATCCACACTCCACCAAAGCGGGTCCCGGCCACCGCCTGCCACACGGCGGGTCGCCAGACATCCGTCCAGCCCTCGCCCATCATTCCTCCCTGCAGGAGATACAGCGCCAGCGTAGAGATCGCGCCGATCAGCAGCAGCGGGCGCAGTAGTGGATAAAAGCGCAGCATCAGCACGCGTCTCAGCGGTACCGGCGCCCACCAGGCGCCATACAGCACGCAGCCAAAAGCCAGCATCAGGGAGATAAAGTGCCCAAAGCGCAGGGTAATATAGAGCCCGGTCAGCATCGCTTACTTCACGCTAAAGGTATATTGCCCTTTGGTTTTATGACCATCCACCGAGACCACATGCCATGCCACGGTGTACTCTCCCGGCGGCAAGGCTTCCGCCAAAGGTAACGTGACCTCGGCCGGATTATCGGCGCTGCGGGTCAGTTTTCCGGTAGCCACCGCATGCTGCTGCGGACCGGTGACGGTCACGCCGCTGAATGCGGGTTCAATACCTTCGGAAAAACTGAGCGTCAACGTCTGTGGGGAAGCTGAAAGCTGCGCCCCGGCGGTCGGGATCTGCTGCTGCAGGTGAGCGTGGGCGAAGGCGCCCGCCGCGGTTAACATCCCGGCAAGCGCAACGGAGAGGCGCAACGCGCGTCCAGCAAGAAGTCGCATATTCGTCATTCCCTTTTGTTATGTCTGTAGCACAGAGAATAACCCTGTATAATGCCAGAGTCGAGCCAGGCATCTGGCCCTGACCGGATTTATAAGCAGAGTGGAGTGGATGATGGAAAGAAATCTGGCCAAAATTTCGCAAGATGAGATGGATAAAGTCAATGTCGATCTCGCCGCCGCCGGCGTTGCTTTTAAGGAACGGTACAATATGCCGGTGGTCGCTGATTTAGTCGAGCGTGAACAGCCCGCACATCTGCGCGACTGGTTCCGTGAACGACTGATCGCCCATCGGCTGGCCTCCGTCTCCCTTTCGCGACTACCGTGGGAGCCGAAACAGAAATAATGCGCGCTCGCCTCCTCCCCGTCGGTTGGCAAGCCCGGCCAATTCCATTACGCTTATTGTTTTGCTCTGGAGCGAGCCATGCTGCGCGTCATTGATACCGAAACCTGCGGCCTGCAGGGGGGCATCGTTGAAATCGCCTCGGTCGATATAGTCGACGGGCAAATTACCAATCCCATGAGCCATCTGGTGCGTCCCGATCGGCCCATCAGCCCGCAGGCGATGGCTATCCACCGGATCACGGAAGAGATGGTCGCCGATAAGCCGTGGATTGAGGAGATTATTCCTCACTATCATGGCAGCCCGTGGTACGTCGCGCATAACGCCAGCTTCGATCGCCGGGTGTTGCCGGAGATGCACGGCGAGTGGATCTGTACGATGAAGCTGGCCCGACGCCTGTGGCCGGGAATCAAATACAGCAATATGGGGTTATATAAGTCACGTAAGCTGAACGTGACTACGCCGCCGGGACTGCATCACCACCGGGCGCTGTATGACTGCTATATCACCGCCGCGCTGCTGCTGGATATCATCAATGTTTCCGGCTGGACCCCTGACGAAATGGCCGATATCACCGGTCGGCCGGCGCTGCTGACTACTTTTACCTTCGGCAAATACCGGGGTAAGGCCGTCGCCGAGATTGCTGAAAACGATCCAGGCTATCTGCGCTGGTTATTCAACAATCTCGACCGCATGAGCCCCGAACTGCGCCTGACGCTCAGGCATTACCTCGGGGAATAGCGCCTACACTGCCGCTTTTCCCGGCAGTGTCCCCTGCGCCAGGGCGATGAAAAAGGCGTACTCCAGCGCCACCCCTTCATAGCTTTTAAAGCGCCCGGATTTTCCGCCGTGTCCGGAATCCATATCGGTGCAGAGCAGCAGCAGGTTATCGTCGGTTTTCAGTTCCCGCAGTTTCGCCACCCATTTAGCCGGCTCCCAGTATTGCACCTGGGAATCATGCAGACCGGTAGTCACCAGCATGTGGGGATACGCCTGCGCCCTCACGCCGTCATAGGGACTGTAGCTTTTCATATAATGATAATAGGTTTCATCCTGCGGATTTCCCCACTCTTCAAATTCACCGGTGGTCAGCGGAATAGTTTCATCCAGCATGGTGGTCACCACATCGACGAACGGCACCTGGGCTATCACGCCATGGAACAGCTCTGGCCGTTCATTCACGGCCACGCCCATCAGCATTCCGCCGGCGCTGCCCCCCATGCCGTAGCAGAGCCGCGGATCGCCGTACCCCTGGGCAAGCAGCGCGTCACAGACGTCCAGATAGTCGTTGAAGGTATTTTTCTTACACAGGAATTTACCGTCTTCATACCATTGCTGACCCAGCTCGCCGCCGCCGCGGACGTGGGCGATGGCGTAGACAAAGCCGCGGTTGAGCAGGCTCAGCCGGCTGGCGCTGAAATCGGCATCGATACTCTCGCCATATGAGCCATAGCCATAGACCAGCAGCGGGTTGCTCCCTTTGCGAAAATGTTCGCGATGGTAGACCAGAGAGACCGGGACTTCGACGCCATCGCGGGCGGTCACCCACAGGTGTTCGCTCTGGTAGCAGCTCGTATCCAGCCCCTTTACCTCCTGCTGTTTGATCACTCTTCGTTCGCCGGTATCCATATCCAGTTCAAACAGCGTATCCGGCGTAGTCATGGAGGAATAGCCGTAGCGCAGTCGCGACGTTTCGGGCTCCGGATTATAGGCAAGCCAGGTGACATAGGCCGGATCGTCAAAAGCGATCCCCACCACCTCCCGGGTCTTGCGGTTAATTTGCCGCAGACTGGTCAGGCCACGCTGACGCTCTTCCACAACCAGCCAGTCGGTAAACAGGGTAAATCCTTCGAGCATCACGTCGTGACGCGGCGGGATCAGCGTGGTCCACTGTTCTTCATCACGCAGTACGGTACGGTAGAGGCCGAAATTCTTCCCCTCCCGGTTGGAACGAAGATAGAAAGCGTGCTGATAGTGATCAAGACTGTATTCATGATCTTTACGCCGTGGCAGAAAGCAGACCGGCTCGGCGTCTGGCAGTTCGGCGTTGAGCAGCAGCACTTCGCTGGTGGTGGCGCTGGAGAGATAAATTACCACGAACTGCTGGGAGGTGGTTTTATGCACGCTGACGTAGAAGGTCTCATCTTTTTCCTCGTAGACCAGCGCGTCGCTCTGCGCCGGTGTCCCGACGGTGTGGCGCCAGACCTGATAAGGGAGCAGCGTGGTGGGATGTTTACGCACATACCAAACAAAGCGTGAATCGTTGCTCCAGGCAAAGCCGGAGGTGACATTTTCGAGGATTTCCGGGTACCACTCGCCGTTGCTGAGGTCGCAAAAGCGCAGGCCGTACTGGCGGCGGGAAAGGTAATCTTCCGCCACCGCCATTAGCTGGTTGTTGGGCGCAATGCCCAGTCCGCCCAGGGTGTAGAACTCGCTCTTCGCCGCCCGCTGGTTGGCATCGAGCAGGATCTCCCACTCATCCCACTCTTCTTTCAGCACCGACTGCCGCTGGTAGATAGCGTATTCGCAGCCCGGCTCATACACCTGACGGTAGCGAAAGCCGTTTTTACTGTAGGGGGCAGAGACTTCCCGCTGCGGAATGCGGTCGATAATCTCCTTCAGCAGACGCTCCTGCAGGCTGAGCTGCGAATCCATCACTTGCTTGCCGTAAGCGTTCTCCGCGTGCAGATACTCCAGCACGTCAGGTCGCGCGCGCTCATCGTCGCGCAGCCAGTAATAATTATCGATGCGTGTATCGCCATGCAAGGTCATGGCGTGAGGGATCCGTTTAGCTTTAGGTGGCATGTTATTCTTCTGCTGCTTTATCGTGACACAAGAGCATTCAGGCCGCAGGGTGGCGCCTGAATGATGACGTGTCTATAAGGGTGGCAAAAGACGCGAGCGATGCAAGCGAAACGTGATGATTTAGACGCTTAGCGCTTGTTTTTGTGACTGGATATCCTGTTCTATATCGGCCCGGACATCTTTCGGCAGCGCCAGGGCGTCTCCCAGCGCATTAAGGTAGCTACGCTCCATAAAATGGTCGATATCAATCACCGCGCAGCTGACGTAGTAGATCTCCAGCGCCTCCTGCGGGTCGATGATGCCCTCGGCGAGACGCTGCGGATCCAGCGGCTGGGCCAGCGCCTGGTCAATTAGCACCCGGGCCTGAACGTCAATATTGGCCGCCCGCAGCTGAGTTTCAATATTCGCCCGCTCGTGGTCATCAATATGACCGTCGCTTTTCGCGGCAAATACCAGGGCCGTGATCAGCCGGACGCTGCGCGGATCGACATCCGTCGGCGCCGCTGCCGTCTCAGGCGCCTGGGCGGACGTATTCTGCGCGCGCATTTTCTGCTGATACTTGTTCCATAACACCGTGCCCGCCACCGCCCCGCCGCCTGCCAGCAGCGCGCTAGTGCCATATTTCGCCAACAATTTGCGTGACGATTTGCTGGCCACCAGCAATCCGGCCAGCCCACCGATGGCGCCGGGCAGCAGGCCGCTCCCTTTCGACGACTCGCCGGACGGTGACGCACCCTGCTGCCCGAGCAGCGACTGCAGTTGATGTAGCCAGTTAGCCATGGTTTTCCTCTCAGGTGACAAACACTGTTATCAGCCTAAACGACGCGATGTCAGGAAATGTTAGATATGGCTAAAGATGCGCAAAGGTACGTGCGACGGCAGCATCGGGGCCGACCGACCAGTGACTGACCGCCAGCGTTCAGGCTGCCTTGGCTTTGCGCGCTTTGGCCGCCGGCACGGCGTCATCACCCGCCGGAGAAGTCTCGGCGGTTGCCGACGGCGCGGAGGCGTCCTGTGCGGGCGTCTCTTGCTCCGGCAGTCGGCCAACTCGCAGGATATGCTGCAGCGCTTCTTTACGCTCCGCCAGCCACATCGCCATGGTATCGCGCTGGACGTCATCCATCTCCAGCGGGGATGCCACCAGCCAGTCATTCAGCACCTCTGCCAGATCGAGCATTTTGTCGTAAGCGTCGGCCTCTTTTTTGCTGGCAAAAGACATTTTTTCCTCACCTTCGCGGATCACCACATATTTAATTTCAACCGCCATACTGCAGCCTCTCAACACTGTATTTTTATACAGTATAGCAAATTTCCCTCCCGGACTCAACTCACGCGCGTTACGCGCGTAAAGACATACGCAAACGTTTTCGTTTATAATCGCTGCCATCTTTTTTTACTGCGGATGAGAGTTATGACTGTATTAGGCACCGCGCTGCGCCCGGCAGCCACCAAAGTTATGCTGTTAGGTTCCGGCGAGTTGGGTAAAGAAGTCGCTATTGAATGTCAGCGTCTGGGCATTGAAACCATCGCCGTAGACCGCTACCCCGATGCCCCGGCGATGCAGGTCGCCCACCGCGCCCACGTCATCAATATGCTGCACGGCGAGAGCCTGCGCGCCCTGATTGAACAGGAAAAACCCGATTACATCGTGCCGGAGATCGAAGCTATCGCTACCGACACCCTGGTCGAACTGGAACAGGCCGGGCAGAAAGTGGTCCCCACGGCGCGGGCGGCAAAGCTCACCATGAACCGCGAAGGCATTCGCCGCCTGGCGGCGGAAGAGCTGCAGCTTCCCACCTCCCGCTATCGTTTTGCCGACAGCGAAGAAGGCTTCCGCGCGGCGGTTACCGACATCGGTTTGCCATGCATCGTTAAACCGGTGATGAGCTCCTCCGGCAAAGGCCAGAGCTTTATCCGCTCGGCTGACCAGCTCAGCGAAGCCTGGCGCTATGCGCAGCAGGGCGGCCGCGCTGGCGCCGGACGGGTGATCGTCGAGGGGGTGGTGAACTTCGATTTCGAAATCACCCTGCTCACCGTCAGCGCCGTCGATGGCGTGCATTTCTGCGCTCCGGTTGGTCATCGTCAGGAAGACGGCGACTACCGCGAGTCCTGGCAGCCGCAGCAGATGAGCGACCTGGCCCTCGAGCGTGCCCAGACCATCGCCCGCAAGGTGGTGCTGGCGCTGGGAGGTTATGGTCTGTTTGGCGTGGAGCTGTTCGTATGCGGCGACGAGGTGATCTTCAGCGAAGTCTCCCCGCGACCACACGACACCGGGATGGTGACGCTTATCTCCCAGGATCTCTCGGAATTCGCCCTGCACGTTCGCGCCTTCCTCGGGCTACCCGTCGGCGCTATCCGCCAGTATGGTCCGGCCGCCTCCGCGGTGATCCTTCCGCAGTTGTCCAGCCAGAACGTCAGCTTTGGCCAGCTGCAGTCGGCCGTCGGGGCTGGCCTGCAGCTGCGTCTGTTCGGCAAGCCGGAGATTGACGGTACCCGCCGCCTGGGGGTAACCCTCGCCGTCGCCGATTCGGTTGAGGAGGCCGTGGCGCGCGCTAAAGCCGCCGCCGCGGCGGTCATCGTCGAAGGGTAAAGACAAAAAACCCGGTCGCGTTGCCGCAGACCGGGTTGTTGACCTGGAGGCGTGGTTTATTTCGCGCCTTCCACCGCTTCTCGCGCGAGGGTGGTGATGCGATCGTAGTCGCCGGCTTCGAGGGCGTCGGCTGGCACCAGCCAGGAACCGCCGATGCACAGTACGCTGTTCAGCGCCAGGTAGTCACGGTAGTTGGCCGGAGAGATACCGCCGGTCGGGCAGAAACGAATGTGGCCGAACGGACCCGCAATCGCCTGCAAGGCTTTCACGCCGCCGTTGGCTTCCGCCGGGAAGAATTTAAACTCTTTCAGGCCATACTGCATACCCAGCATCAGCTCAGATACCGTGCTGATCCCCGGGATCAGCGGGATGGTGCCGTCTTCGGTCGCCGCTTTCAGCAGGGATTCGGTAAGACCCGGGCTGATAGCGAACTGCGCGCCGGCTTCCGTTACCGCTTTCAACTGCTCAACGTTGGTAACCGTGCCCGCGCCGACAATCGCGTCCGGAACTTCTTTGGCAATCGCGCGGATCGCCTCCAGGGCGCACTCGGTGCGCAGGGTAACTTCCAGCACGCGAACGCCGCCCGCCACCAGCGCTTTCGCCATCGGTACCGCGTGTTCCAGCTTTTTCACTACGATAACCGGGACAACCGGACCGGAGGTGAGGATTGCTTCTGCTGTTGTTTTCCAGTTTTTCATCAGGATTTTCTCTCGCCAGATCTAGAAATTAAATCGTCTTAAAAAGTGATGCAGGTTGCGCCCTGCTCCGCGCCAGAGAGCTTCTCACGCAGCGCCCCAAACATCTCCCGACCGGTTCCCACGCGCGACGCGCTGAGGTCAGGGATATGCGGCTGACGCGCCGCCAGTTCGGCCTCATCCACCAGCAGCGTCAGTTCCCCCGTCTGTCCGTTCACGCGAATAAGATCGCCATCGCGCACTTTCGCCAGCAAGCCGCCATCATACGCTTCAGGCGTGACGTGAATGGCTGACGGGACTTTACCGGAGGCGCCAGAGAGTCGGCCATCGGTCACCAGCGCTATTTTGAAACGGCGGTCCAATAATACACCAAGTGGCGGCATAAGTTTATGTAATTCTGGCATCCCGTTCGCTTTTGGCCCCTGATGACGGACCACCACCACGCAGTCTTTGTCCAGCAGCCCCGCTTCAAAGGCCGGCAACACGTCGTGCTGGCTCTCAAATACCACCGCCGGCGCTTCAATCACCTGGTTCTCCACCGGGACCGCCGAAGTTTTCATCACCGCGCGTCCCAGGTTGCCGCTCAGCACCTTGGTGCCGCCGTGGCGGGAGAATGGTTTTTCAAAGGTCGCGATGACCTGGTCGTCCAATGGCGCTGTCGCCCCTTCGCGCCAGTCCAGCTCGCCGTTATTCAGCCATGGCTCCAGGGTGTAGCGCGACAGGCCAAAGCCGGCCACGGTGTGAACATCCTCATGCAGCAGGCCGCCTTTCAGCAGCTCGCGCACCAGTACCGGAACGCCGCCTGCCGCCTGGAAGTGGTTGATATCCGCCGGGCCGTTGGGATAGAGGCGCGCCAGCAGCGGCACCACGTCTGACAGGTCGGAGAAATCGTCCCAGTTAATGATAATTCCCGCCGCGCGGGCCATCGCCACCAGGTGCATAGTGTGGTTGGTGGAGCCACCGGTCGCCAGCAGCGCCACGATGCCGTTGACCACCACTTTTTCGTCAAACATTTTGCCCAGCGGCATCCACTCATTGCCGTTGCCGGTCATGCGGGTGACCTGGCGCGCGGCGGCGGCGGTCAGTGCTTCCCGCAGCGGAGCATCCGGATGGACAAAGGACGAGCCCGGCAGCTGCATGCCCATAAATTCGACCACCATCTGGTTGGTGTTCGCCGTTCCGTAGAAAGTACAGGTCCCCGGCGCGTGATAAGAGGCGGCTTCGGACTCCAGGAGCGCCATACGGTCAACTTTCCCTTCTGCATACAGCTGGCGAATGCGAACCTTCTCTTTATTCGGCAGGCCGCTGGCCATCGGACCGGAGGGAATAAAGACCGACGGCAGATGGCCAAATGAGAGCGCCGCCATGGTCAGACCGGGAACAATTTTATCGCAGACCCCGAGATACAGGGCCCCGTCGAACATGTTATGCGACAGGCCGATGGCGGCGGACATAGCGATCACCTCGCGGCTCAGGAGTGAAAGCTCCATCCCGTCCTGCCCCTGCGTTACGCCGTCGCACATCGCCGGCACGCCGCCGGCGACCTGGCCGACCGCATTGGCGCTGTGCAGCGCTTTGCGGATGATCTCCGGGTAGTGTTCATAGGGCTGGTGAGCGGACAACATGTCGTTGTAGGAGGTGATGATGGCAATGTTGTTGCGCAACATGCTCTTCAGGGAGGCTTTGTCGTCAGCCTGGCAGGCCGCGAATCCGTGAGCCAGATTGCCGCAGGCCAGTTGCGCACGATGCACGGTGTCGGTTTTGGCCTGGTTAATCCTTGCGAGGTAAGCCGCGCGGGTGTCACGCGACCGTTCGATAATGCGATTTGTTACCCGTAACATTGTCGAATTCATAAAGGCTCCTCAAATTTTTATCTGTCCGGCCGCTGCGTGATGACGTGTTGACGTGGTAAAGGCCACAAACACCAGCGCTCAGGGGCAAAATGTCTGCAGGCAGTGTAATAAAAAAAGCCCCGTGGGTGAATCCTCACGGGGCTTAAAAGATTAAAAAGCGTGCGACTTTCTGCGTCAGATCATGTTACCGGTAAAATAACCCTGACGGATTAGCCTCCAGCCTTACTCGAACTCGTTCCATGAACGACCGTCGCGAGTGATCATGGCCACCGACGCAACCGGTCCCCAGGTCCCGGCCTGATACGGTTTCGGCGCATCGCGGTCGGCTGCCCAGGCTTCGGTAATGGAGTCAACCCATTTCCACGCCTCTTCTACTTCGTCGCGGCGAACGAACAGCGCCTGGATGCCACGCATGGTCTCCAGCAGCAGACGTTCATAGGCATCGGCCAGATGCGTCTGGTTGAAGGTTTCGGAGTAGCTCAGATCCAGTTTAGTGATCTGCAGGTTATGTTTATGATCGAGGCCCGGCACTTTGTTCAGTACCTGGATATCTACCCCTTCGTCCGGCTGCAGGCGAATGGTCAGCTTGTTCTGCGGCAGCTCCTGCCAGGTCTCTTTAAACAGATTCAGTTCCGGGGTTTTGAAGTAAACCACTACCTCTGAGCATTTGGTCGGCAGACGTTTGCCGGTGCGCAGATAGAACGGTACGCCAGCCCAGCGCCAGTTATCGATATCGACGCGGATCGCCACGAAGGTTTCGGTGTTGCTGGTCTTGTTGGCCCCCTCCTCTTCGAGATAGCCAGGCACTTTTTTGCCCTGGGCAAAGCCGGCGGTATACTGGCCACGAACGGTTTTCTCGCGCACGTTGGAGCGGTCAATACGGCGCAGGGATTTCAGCACCTTGACCTTTTCATCACGGATGCTGTCGGCGCTGAGATCGGACGGCGGCGACATGGCAATCATGCACAGGATCTGCAGCAGGTGGTTCTGGATCATGTCGCGCATCTGCCCGGCCTGGTCGAAGTAACCCCAGCGCCCTTCAATACCCACCTCTTCCGCGACGGTGATTTCGACGTGATCGATGGTGCGGCAGTCCCAGTTATTGACGAACAGGGAGTTGGCGAAGCGCAGCGCCAGCAGGTTGAGGACCGTCTCTTTACCGAGATAGTGGTCGATACGGTAGACCTGACACTCTTCAAAAAACTCGCCGACCTGGTCGTTGATTTCACGGGAGGTTTCCAGCGAGGTGCCGAGCGGTTTTTCCATGACCACGCGCGCAGGCTTGGCATTAAGCTTCGCTTCGCCCAGCCCTTTACAGATCGCGCCAAAGGTGCTCGGCGGCATAGCGAAATAGTTGATGGTGACACGGTTCTTTTGATCCAGCATCTCACCCAGGCGGGTGAAGCCGCTGGTGTCATTGACGTCAAGATTACAGAACTCCAGGCGTCCGCTCAGGGTATCCCACAAACCTTCATCAATTTTTTCCTTCATGAAGGTTTCCAGCGCTTCGCGCACGACTTTGGTATAAGCCGCTTTATCCCAGTCGGCACGGCCGACGCCAATGATTCTGGTGTCAGCGTGGATCTGGCCCGCCTTTTCAAGCTGATACAGGGAAGGCAACAATTTACGCCGCGCCAGGTCGCCCTTCGCGCCGAAAATGACCAGGTCGCATGCCTGGGCCGTTTGCGTTACCGCCATGTCATTCTCCTCAGTTGATAGTCTGGTGCTTTTGCCAGGCTATATTTGTAATTTTCTTACACTGCACTGTACTGTGTTTACGTATTTCCCGAAAGCCTTCCCCTTCGTTTGCGGCGGTAAAACCGCACAGGGTGAAAACATTCGGCGATGATTTGGGCATTCGGCCGTTATTGTTCGTTGTTTGTACCTGGTTCAGGTCAGTAAAATACGACCCTGATCATGTAATGAAAAAAAACAACATCATTTCACGTCATTCCTCACCGCTTGCGCTTGCGGAGGGGTATATTCTTGCTAAAACGCCCAATGATTTCACCCATTAATGAAATCGTTTCCATTGATGAGCGCCTGTTACTAATGAACATGCTGGAAAAAATCCAGTCCCGACTGGAACACCTTAGCAAATCTGAACGCAAAGTGGCGGAAGTGATCCTCGCCACCCCCGAGCAGGCCATTCATTCGAGCATCGCCGCCCTCGCCCTTGAGGCCGGGGTTAGCGAACCGACCGTCAATCGCTTCTGCCGTAGTCTCGAAACCCGCGGATTCCCTGACTTCAAACTGCATCTGGCCCAGAGCCTTGCGCACGGCACGCTCTATGTTAACCGGAATGTCGATGAAGACGACAGCGTTGAGTCATACACGGGAAAAATATTCGAATCGGCCATGGCGAGTTTAGATCAGGTGCGCCATTCTCTCGACATGTCGGCGGTAAATCGCGCGGTGGATCTGCTGACTCAGGCCAAAAAAATCGCCTTTTTCGGCCTCGGCTCCTCAGCGGCGGTCGCTCACGACGCGATGAACAAATTTTTCCGCTTTAACGTGCCGGTCATCTATTCCGACGACATTGTCCTGCAACGGATGAGCTGTATGAATTGCGATGACGATGATGTGGTGGTGATTATCTCGCATACCGGAAGAACCAAGAGCCTGGTGGAGCTGGCGCAGCTGGCTCGTGAAAACGATGCCATGGTGATCGCGCTCACCTCCGCCGGTACGCCGCTAGCCAGGGAAGCCACGCTCGCCATTACCCTTGATGTGCCGGAAGATACCGACATCTATATGCCGATGGTCTCCCGTTTGGCCCAGTTGACCGTCATTGACGTGTTGGCGACTGGCTTTACCTTGCGTCGGGGGGCAAAATTCAGAGATAACTTGAAGAGGGTCAAGGAAGCGCTGAAGGAATCGCGTTTTGATAAAGAACCATTCGTACCCAGTGATAATCAATAAAAGTTGATAACAAGCAGTACCCCATTACACCTTCGATAACGATCCGGCTGTGCGACGTTGCAGGCTGGCGCTACCGAATCCATGTTCACGCAACACCAAAGTTGTATCAGTCAACGGAGTATTACATGTCCAGAAGGCTTCGCAGAACCAAAATCGTTACTACCTTAGGCCCGGCAACTGACCGCGATAACAACCTGGAAAAGGTTATCGCCGCGGGCGCAAACGTAGTACGTATGAACTTCTCTCACGGCACCCCGGAAGATCATCAGCTCCGTGCCGACAAAGTGCGTGAGATTGCGGCAAAACTGGGCCGTCATGTGGCCATCCTCGGCGACCTCCAGGGACCAAAAATTCGCGTATCGACCTTCAAAGAAGGCAAAATTTTCCTCAACGTCGGCGATAAATTCCTGCTCGACGCAAACCTTGGCAAAGGCGAAGGCGACAAAGAGAAAGTCGGGATCGACTATAAAGGCCTGCCGGCGGACGTCGTGCCGGGCGATATCTTATTGCTCGACGATGGTCGCGTGCAGCTGAAAGTCCTCGAAGTTCAGGGGATGAAAGTGTTCACTGAAGTGACCGTCGGCGGCCCGTTGTCCAACAACAAAGGGATCAACAAGCTGGGCGGCGGCCTGTCTGCCGAAGCGCTGACCGACAAAGATAAAGCTGATATCGTCACCGCCGCTAAAATCGGCGTCGACTACCTGGCCGTCTCTTTCCCGCGCTGCGGCGAAGACCTGAACTACGCCCGTCGCCTGGCGCGCGATGCCGGCTGCGATGCGAAAATCGTCGCCAAAGTTGAGCGTGCCGAAGCGGTTTGCGATCAGGATGCGATGGACGACGTGATCCTCGCCTCCGATGTGGTAATGGTTGCCCGTGGCGACCTCGGCGTCGAGATCGGCGATCCTGAGCTGGTGGGCATCCAGAAAGCGCTGATCCGTCGTGCCCGTCAGCTGAACCGTTCCGTCATCACCGCCACCCAGATGATGGAGTCAATGATCACCAACCCGATGCCGACTCGCGCGGAAGTGATGGACGTGGCCAACGCCGTGCTGGATGGTACCGATGCGGTGATGCTCTCCGCGGAGACCGCCGCCGGTCAGTATCCTTCGGAAACCGTGGCCGCGATGGCGCGCGTGTGTCTGGGCGCGGAAAAAATCCCTAGCCTCAACGTCTCCAAACACCGTCTGGACGTCCAGTTCGACAACGTGGAAGAAGCGATTGCCATGTCGGCGATGTATGCCGCCAACCACCTGAAAGGCATCACCGCCATCATCACCATGACCGAATCGGGCCGTACCGCGCTGATGACTTCGCGCATTAGCTCCGGTCTGCCGATTTTCGCCCTCTCCCGCCACGAGCGCACCCTGAACCTGACCGCCCTCTACCGCGGGGTGACGCCGGTGTTCTTCGACAGCCAGAATGACGGGGTGGCCGCCGCGCACGACGCCGTCAATCTGCTGCGGGACAAAGGCTATCTGGTCTCCGGCGACCTCGTGGTCGTTACCCAGGGTGACGTGATGAGCACCATCGGCAGCACCAACACCACCCGTATCCTCACCGTCGAGTAAGCACGGTAGAGATAAAAAAGCCTCCTGACGGAGGCTTTTTTTATTTCTTTTTCGGGAACAGCTCTTTGCGTTTATAGGGCTCGATTTCACCCGGCTTGCGCGTTTTCAGCAGCTTCAGGATCCAGGTATACTGCTCGGTGTGCGGCTTAACAAACACTTCCACTTCTTCGTTCATCCGCCGGGCGATGGTCGTATCGTCAGCGTCCAGCAGATCGTCCATCGGCGGGCGCACCAGCACCGTCAGGCGGTGCGTCTTGCCATCGTAGACCGGGAACAGCGGTACGACGCGGGCGCGGCACACTTTCATTAAGCGGCCAATCGCCGGCAGCGTGGCCTTGTAGGTAGCAAAGAAATCCACAAACTCGCTGTGTTCGGCGCCGTGATCCTGATCGGGCAGATAGTAGCCCCAGTAGCCCTGGCGCACCGACTGAATAAACGGTTTGATCCCATCGTTGCGCGCGTGCATACGCCCGCCAAAACGACGACGCACGGTATTCCACACGTAATCGAACACCGGGTTACCCTGGTTATGGAACATCGCCGCCATCTTCTGCCCGCCGGAGGCCATCAGCATCGCCGGGATATCCACACCCCATGCATGCGGAACGAGAAAAATAACCTTCTCATTATTGCGCTGCATCTCGTCGATGATCGCTTTCCCCTGCCAGTCGACGCGGGCAAGGATTTTCTGCGGATCGCGCAGGCCCAGCTCGGCCATCATCACCATCGCCTGCGGCGCCGAGGCATACATGGCGTCGATGATCGCTTCCCGCTCGTACTCGCTTTTTTCCGGGAAGCAGTACAGCAAATTAATCTGCGCCCGGCGGCGCGAGCTTTTCGCCAGACGCCCTACCAGACGACCGAGTTTGCCGAGGAGCGGATCGCGAAAGGATGGCGGCGTCAGCGCAATACCGGCGAAGGCAAAGACCCCCAGCCAGGCGCCCCAGTAGCGCGGCAGTAAAAAGGATTTTTCAAACTTAGGGATAAACTCAATATTATTTTTTTTCGTTTCCATGCCCAATCCGCAGATCGACTGCTTAATCAAGATAATGGGATAGTGTAGCGAGACGTCGGGTATCCTACAAAAGAAAAAGCCGGCGCCCTGGGGCACCGGCTTTCCACTGACCGGTGGTTAGTCAAACCGCAGCTGCGGAACGACCTCTTTAACCTGCGCCAGATAGTCGGTCCGGTCGGAACCGCTCAGCCCTTCGGTACGCGGCAGCTTAGCCGTCAGCGGGTTGACCGCCTGCTGGTTGATCCACACTTCGTAGTGCAGATGTGGCCCGGTAGAGCGTCCGGTATTCCCCGACAGCGCAATGCGATCCCCGCGCTTCACCTTCTGCCCCGGCTTCACTAACAGCTTACGCAGGTGCATGTAGCGAGTGGTATAAGTGCGACCGTGGCGGATCGCGACGTAATACCCGGCAGCGCCGCTGCGTTTGGCCACGACTACTTCACCATCGCCCACCGCCAGCACTGGCGTTCCCTGCGGCATCGCGAAATCGACGCCACGGTGCGGCGCGACGCGGCCGGTGACCGGGTTCAGACGACGCGGATTAAAGTTAGAGGAGACGCGGAACTGACGCGCCGTTGGGAAGCGCATAAAGCCCTTCGCCAGACCCGTGCCGTTGCGGTCGTAGAATTTGCCGTCTTCGGCGCGGATGGCATAGTAATCCTTACCGTCAGAGCGAAGACGCACACCGAGTAACTGGCTTTGCTCACGTTTGCCGTCGAGCATTTCGCGCGACATCAATACCGAGAATTCGTCGCCTTTCTTCAGCTTACGGAAATCCATCTGCCACTGCATGGCCTTGATCACCGCGCTGATTTCCGTGCTGGTCAGCCCGGCATCACGCGCGCTGGAGACAAAGCTGGCGCCGACGGTGCCCTTCAGCACGCTGTTGACCCAATCGCCTTTCTGCAGCTCGCTGCTCATTTTAAAACCGTTATCCACACGGGTATAGGTGCGGGTCTCGCGGCGGGACATCTCCCAGGTCAGGCTCTGCAGATCGCCATCGGCGGTCAGGGTCCAGGAGAGCTGCTGGCCAATCTTCAGGTTGCGCAGCTCTTTATCGGCGGAGGAAAGCTGGGCGATATCGCCCATATCGATACCGTACTGGTTCAGAATACTGCTGAGCGTATCGCCGGTCGACACCACATATTCGTGCCCGCCGGCATCGCTATCGGCTTTTTCGTCGAGCTCATCCTGAGGAATGGCTTCTTCTTCCTGTGGGGCCTGATCGATCGGCTCGGAGGCTTCCGGCAGCAGGGAGCGGATCTCGCTTTTTTCCAGTTCAATGGTTCTGACGATGGGGGCGGATTCCGGGTGGTAAATGTAGGGTCGCCAGACGGCGACCGCTAAGGTAAGAACGCTAAGCGACCCCAGCATAACGCGATGAGGTCGTGGCAGATTGTTGAATGCCTGAGTGACAGCGCGGGCTATCTGTTGCACGTATTCACTTCCTCGTTAATCTCCTTTCAGGCAGCTCGAATACTGATTCGCCAGTTGGGTGAGGAATTGCGGGTAACTCGTTTTACCCAGCGTAATTCCTGTCCCCAGTGGATCCAGGGTCCCCATGCGCACAGACGTGCCCCGGGCAACAGCTTCGATAACCGCTGGCCTGAACTGTGGCTCAGCAAAAACGCAAGTGGCTTTCTGCTCAACCAGTTGTGTTCTGATTTCGTGTAAACGCTGCGCACCGGGCTGTATTTCAGGGTTGACGGTAAAGTGCCCCAGCGAGGTCAAACCGTAGTGTTTTTCAAAGTAACCGTAGGCGTCATGAAAAACGAAATAGCCCTTCCCTTTCAGCGGTGCCAGCTCATTGCTCACCTGCTTGTCGGTCGCCGCCAGCGCGGTCTCGAACTGCTGCAGGTTGCTGTCGAGTTTGGCTCGACTCTGCGGCATAAGTTCCAATAATTTATCGTGGATTGCAACCGCCGAAAGCCGCGCTATCTCTGGGGATAACCACAGATGCATATTGTAAATACCGTGATGGTGATCGCCGTCACCTTTTTCTGCTGCGCCATGGTCATGACCATGGTGATCGTCATCGTCGTCCGCCCCGGTGATGAGCAGCGGTTTGACCCCATCCAGCTCGGCAATCGTCACCTTTTTATTCGCCGCAATGCTTTGCGTCGACTTATCCATAAAGGCTTCCATTTCCGGACCAATCCACACCACTAAGTCTGCGTTCTGTAAGCGTTTTACATCAGAAGGACGGAGGGAATAATCATGCTCGGAGGCGCCATCGGGCAGCAGCACCTGGGTCTCGGTCACCCCATCGGCGATGGCCGCCGCAATAAAGCCCAGCGGTTTCATAGAAGTCACCACGGCGGCGCTGGCCAGCGGTACCTGCGCGAACAAAAAAACAGCGCCAAGTCCAGCGCAAAGAAGCGTATTTTTATGTAACATAATGCGTCTAGTCATCGAAATAAGTGAGTGTGATGTGATATTATAACATTCACTAGCTTGTGCAACCCCTAAATTACTATGACAAACCTTGTAACGCTGGAAAATGTCTCGGTGGCCTTTGGCCAACGCCGCGTGTTGTCTGACATCTCGCTGGCTCTCACGCCAGGCAAAATCTTAACCCTGCTGGGCCCCAACGGCGCCGGCAAATCGACCCTTGTGCGGGTGGTTCTCGGGCTGGTAGCACCGACAGAGGGTGTTATCAAGCGTGACGCACGCCTGCGCATCGGCTATGTGCCGCAGAAACTGCATCTGGACGCCACGCTGCCGCTGACCGTTAGCCGCTTCCTGCGTTTGCGCCCGGGCACCCGTAAAGACGACATCCTGCCGGCGCTGAAGCGCGTGCAGGCGGGGCATCTGATCGATGCGCCGATGCAAAAGCTCTCCGGCGGCGAAACGCAGCGCGTACTGCTGGCCCGCGCCCTGCTCAACCGTCCGCAGCTGCTGGTGCTGGATGAACCGACCCAGGGTGTTGACGTCAACGGCCAGGTGGCGCTCTACGATCTTATCAACCAGCTGCGCCATGAACTGGACTGCGCGGTGCTAATGGTATCCCACGATCTGCATCTGGTGATGGCCAAAACCGACGAAGTTTTGTGCCTGAACCAGCATATCTGCTGCTCTGGCGCACCGGAGGTGGTCTCCATGCACCCGGAGTTTATCTCCATGTTCGGCCCGCGCGGCGCGGAACAGCTGGGGATATACCGCCACCACCATAATCACCGCCACGACCTTCAGGGGCGAATTGTACTGCGTCGGGGAAACAGCCGCTAATGATTGAACTTCTGTTACCTGGCTGGCTTGCCGGGATGATGCTGGCCTGCGCCGCTGGTCCGCTGGGCTCCTTTGTGGTCTGGCGCCGCATGTCTTATTTCGGCGACACGCTGGCGCATGCGTCTCTGCTCGGCGTCGCTTTCGGTTTATTGCTTAACGTCAATCCGTTCTATGCGGTGATCGCCGTGACCCTGCTGCTGGCTGGCGGGCTGGTGTGGCTGGAAAAACGACCGCATCTGGCGATCGATACCCTGCTGGGCATCATGGCGCACAGCGCGCTGTCCCTGGGGCTGGTGGTGGTCAGTCTGATGTCTAACGTCCGCGTCGATCTGATGGCGTACCTGTTCGGCGATCTGCTGGCGGTTACGCCGCAGGACCTGATCGCCATTGCCATTGGCGTGGTGATTGTGATTGGCATTCTGCTCTGGCAGTGGCGGAATCTGCTGGCGATGACCATCAGTCCGGACCTGGCGTTTGTCGACGGCGTGAAGCTGCAGCGGGTCAAGCTGCTGTTGATGCTGGTCACCGCCCTGACTATCGGCGTGGCGATGAAGTTCGTCGGGGCGCTGATCATTACTTCCCTGCTGATTATCCCGGCCGCCACCGCCCGCCGTTTTGCCCGTACGCCGGAGCAGATGGCCGCCGTGGCGGTGGGCGTGGGCATGCTGGCCGTTACCGGCGGGTTAACCTTCTCGGCTTTCTATGATACCCCGGCCGGGCCGTCGGTGGTGCTCTGCGCCGCGGTGCTGTTTATTCTCAGCATGACGAAAAAAGCCGCCAGCTGAAAATGAAAAAGCCCGGTCACGCTGCTGACTGGGCTTCACCATGAACTGCTCAACCGCAACGCGCTACGGCATTTCCGGCGGCGTAATCCCGAAATGATTCCAGGCGCGCACCGTCGCCATTCTTCCCCGCGGCGTACGCTGCAGAAAGCCCTGCTGAATTAAGTAGGGCTCCAGTACATCTTCAATGGTTTCCCGCTCTTCGCCAATCGCGGCGGCGAGGTTATCCAGCCCCACCGGACCGCCAAAGAACTTATCTATCACCGCCAGCAGCAGCTTACGGTCCATATAGTCGAACCCTTCCGCATCGACGTTAAGCATATCCAGCGCCTGGGCGGCAATATCGGCGGAGATGGTGCCGTCGTGGCGCACTTCAGCAAAGTCACGCACCCGGCGCAGCAGACGGTTGGCAATGCGCGGCGTGCCGCGTGAACGGCGGGCTACTTCCAGCGCGCCCTCGTCGCTCATCTCCAGCCCCATATGGCGGGCGCTGCGGCTGACAATATGCTGCAGATCGGGGATCTGATAGAACTCCAGACGCTGCACGATGCCAAAGCGGTCGCGCAGCGGCGAGGTCAACGAACCGGCCCGGGTGGTGGCGCCGATCAGGGTAAACGGCGGCAGATCGATTTTGATGGAGCGCGCCGCGGGACCTTCGCCAATCATAATATCCAGCTGGTAGTCTTCCATTGCCGGATAGAGCACCTCTTCCACCACCGGCGAGAGGCGATGGATCTCATCGATAAACAGTACATCGTGCGGTTCGAGGTTGGTGAGCATCGCGGCGAGATCGCCCGCCTTCTCCAGCACCGGGCCGGAGGTGGTACGCAGATTCACCCCCATTTCATTGGCGACGATATTGGCCAGGGTGGTTTTCCCCAACCCTGGCGGGCCAAAAATCAGCAGGTGATCGAGGGCGTCGCCGCGCAGCTTCGCCGCCTGGATAAAGATCTCCATCTGCGAACGCACCTGCGGCTGGCCGACATACTCTGCCAGCAATTTTGGGCGGATGGCGCGGTCAGCGGCCTCTTCAAAGCCGCTGCTGTCTGCCGATACCAGCCGGTCTGCTTCAATCATCCCTTACCTCACAACGCAGCGCGCAGCGCTTCGCGAATTAGCGTTTCACTGTTGGCGTCCGGACGCGCGATCTTGCTGACCATCCGGCTGGCCTCCTGCGGTTTATAGCCCAGCGCGACCAGCGCGGCAACCGCTTCCTGCTCGGCATCGTCCGCCGTTGGGCCTGCCGGCGAGGTCAGCACCAGATCGGCCGCCGGGGTGAACAGGTCGCCGTGCAGCCCTTTGAAGCGGTCTTTCATCTCAACGATCAGACGTTCAGCGGTTTTTTTGCCAATCCCCGGCAGCTTCACCAGCGAGGCGACCTCTTCCCGTTCAACGGCGTTGACGAACTGCTGCGCCGACATGCCGGAGAGGATCGCCAGCGCCAGCTTGGGCCCCACGCCGTTGGTTTTAATCAGCTCTTTAAACAGGGTACGTTCCTGTTTGTTGTTAAACCCATACAGCAGCTGGGCATCTTCACGCACCACAAAGTGGGTGAAGACGATCGCCTCCTGCCCGGCCTCCGGCAGCTCATAGAAGCAGGTCATTGGCATATGCACTTCATAGCCGACGCCCGCCGTTTCCAGCAACACCAGCGGGGGTTGTTTTTCGAGAATGATGCCTCTGAGTCTGCCTATCACGTGGGGCTCCTGCGTTATGGTCTAAGTATCTGGCGGTATCATAAAAAAAGGCTGGATAGATATCCAGCCTGATTTGCGATTATCGTAAGCGCCCCCGCGCCAGATTGAGCCGGGTCTCGCTGATCTGAGCGGCATTCTGGCTGACATGGCAATGGGTGATGGCGATCGCCAGCGCATCCGCCGCATCCGCCTGCGGATTGGCGGGCAGCTTGAGCAAGGTGCGCACCATATGCTGGACCTGGCTCTTTTCGGCGCTGCCAATCCCGACCACGGTCTGCTTGACCTGACGGGCGGCGTATTCAAACACCGGCAGCGCCTGATTGGTCGCTGCGACGATCGCCACCCCGCGCGCCTGCCCGAGCTTTAACGCCGAGTCGGCATTCTTGGCCATAAAGACCTGCTCAATGGCGAAATAGTCGGGCTGGAACTGGGTGATGATCTCCGTCACCCCGGCGTAGATCAGCTTCAGCCGCGACGGCAGATCGTCCACTTTGGTGCGGATGCATCCGCTGCCCAGGTAGCTCAGCTGCCGCCCAACCTGGCGGATCACGCCATAACCGGTAACGCGCGACCCCGGGTCAATGCCGAGAATAATAGCCATCACGCGCCTCCGGTTAACCGTGGATGCGGCTGCATCACAGGGTGGCTGCGACCTCGTCGGAGATCTCGCCGTTATGGTACACTTCCTGCACGTCGTCGCAGTCTTCGAGCATATCGATCAGACGCAGCAGCTTCGGCGCCGTCTCGGCATCCATATCCGCTTTGGTGGACGGAATCATTGAGACTTCGGCAGCGTCGGCTTTCAGGCCGGCGGCTTCCAGCGCGTCGCGCACGGCGCCCATCTCTTCCCAGGCGGTGTAGACGTCGATGGCGCCGTCGTCATAGGTCACCACGTCTTCTGCGCCTGCTTCCAGCGCCGCTTCCATGATAGTGTCTTCATCGCCTTTCTCGAAGGAGATAACGCCTTTCTTGCTGAACAGGTAGGAGACGGAACCGTCGGTGCCGAGGTTACCCCCGGTTTTGGTGAAGGCGTGACGCACTTCCGCAACGGTACGGTTACGGTTGTCGGACAGACATTCCACCATCACCGCGGTGCCGCCAGGGCCGTAGCCTTCATAAATGATGGTTTCCATGTTCGCGTCTTCATCGCCGCCGACGCCGCGCGCGATGGCGCGGTTCAGGGTGTCGCGAGTCATGTTGTTAGACAGCGCTTTATCAACGGCCGCACGCAGACGCGGGTTGGAAGCCGGATCGCCGCCGCCCAGACGCGCGGCGGTGACCAGCTCGCGAATGATTTTCGTAAAGATTTTACCGCGTTTGGCATCCTGTGCCGCTTTGCGGTGTTTGGTGTTGGCCCATTTACTATGACCTGCCATAAAAAACTCTCCAAAAAGCGCGCCCTTTCAGGCGGCGTTAATTACAAATTCTTCAATCGCCTGCCGGTTGCTCCACGACTTGGTCAGCGCAGCGGCTTCCGTCGCGCTGACCCAGCGATAGGCCAGATGTTCGGTGAAAGTAATCTCCCGCTCATGAGGCAGCGCAAGACAGAACCAGAATTCCGTATTGCGCTCTACACCCGGCGCATAGCGATGACGCAAATGAGAAAATATCTCGAACTCCACCGTGCGCTGACAGTCGATTAAGGTCAGTTGCTCGCAGGCAACGTCAATGGCGACCTCTTCCTTTACTTCACGCGCGGCGGCCTGCAGCGCGGTCTCTCCAGCTTCCAGGCTGCCGGTGACCGACTGCCAGAACGCGGGATCGTCGCGCCGCTGCAACATCAGCACCCGTTTCGTATCTTCGGCGTAAATCACCACCAGCACCGAAACGGGCAGCTTAAATGACATATTACTTGTTCTCCAGAGACGCTTTTGCCTCTTTCTCCACAACCTGAATACCCAGCTCACCGAGCGCCGCCGGATTGGCGAAGCTTGGCGCTTCGGTCATCAGGCAGGCGGCCGCGGTGGTTTTCGGGAAAGCGATAACGTCGCGGATGTTATCGGTACCGGTCAGCAGCATGGTCAGACGGTCAAGACCGAAGGCCAGACCTGCATGCGGCGGCGTACCGTACTTCAGCGCATCCAGCAGGAAGCCGAATTTCTCACGCTGTTCCTGTTCGTTAATGCCCAGAATACCAAATACGGTCTGCTGCATCTCGCCGCGGTGGATTCGCACCGAACCGCCGCCGACTTCATAACCGTTAATAACCATATCGTAGGCGTTGGCCACGGCCTCTTCCGGGGCGGCTTTCAGCTCATCCGCGGTCATATCTTTCGGCGAGGTGAACGGATGGTGCATCGCCGTCAGGCCGCCTTCGCCGTCGTCTTCGAACATCGGGAAGTCGATCACCCACAGCGGCGCCCATTTGCTCTCGTCAGTCAGACTCAGGTCTTTACCCAGCTTCAGACGCAGCGCGCCCAGCGCGTCGGCCACTACTTTCTTGTTGTCGGCGCCGAAGAAGATCATGTCTCCATCCTGCGCGCCGGTGCGGTCAAGGATCGCTTCCACGATTTCAGCGGTCAGGAATTTGGCCACCGGGCTGTTGATCCCGTCCATGCCTTTGGCACGCTCGGTCACTTTAATATAGGCCAGCCCTTTCGCGCCGTAGATCTTCACAAAGTTGCCGTATTCGTCAATCAGCTTGCGGGTCAGAGAGGCCCCGCCCGGGACGCGCAGGGCCGCCACGCGCCCTTTCGGATCGTTGGCCGGGCCGGCAAAGACCGCGAATTCCACAGACTTCAGCAGGTCGGCGACGTCCACCAGCTCCATCGGGTTACGCAGATCCGGTTTATCGGAGCCATAGCGACGTTCGGCTTCGGCGAAGGTCATGATCGGGAACTCGCCCAGGTCGACGCCTTTCACTTCCAGCCACAGCTGACGCACCATCGCCTCCATGATCTCACGCACCTGCGGCGCGGTCATAAAGGAGGTTTCCACGTCGATCTGGGTGAATTCAGGCTGACGGTCGGCACGCAGGTCTTCATCGCGGAAGCATTTGACGATCTGATAGTAGCGGTCGAAGCCGGACATCATCAGCAGCTGTTTGAACAGCTGCGGCGACTGCGGCAGCGCGTAGAATTTGCCTTTGTGCACGCGGGAAGGCACGAGGTAATCGCGGGCGCCTTCCGGGGTGGCTTTAGTCAGCATCGGGGTTTCGATGTCGAGGAAGCCATGGTCGTCCATAAAGCGGCGCACAAAGCTGGTAATTTTCGCGCGGGTTTTCAGGCGCTGCGCCATCTCCGGACGACGCAGGTCGAGGTAGCGGTATTTCAGACGCGCTTCTTCGGTGTTGACGTGATTGGAGTCCAGCGGCAGCGATTCTGAGCGGTTAATGATCGTCAGATCGGAAGCCAGCACTTCGATAGCGCCGGTGGCCATGTCCGCGTTGATGTTTTTCTCTTCACGCGCGCGAACGGTGCCAGTGACCTGAATGCAGAACTCATTACGCAGTTCAGAGGCTAACTTCAACGCATCCGCACGATCCGGATCGAAAAACACCTGAACGATGCCTTCGCGGTCGCGCATATCGATAAAAATGAGGCTACCGAGATCGCGACGGCGGTTGACCCAACCACACAGAGTCACCTGCTGCCCAACGTGGGACTGTCGAAGCTGTCCGCAATATTCTGTACGCATGAGATATCCCTTAACTTAGCCGTCGGCGGATTGTCGTCTGCCCTGCAGGCGACGAGGTCGCAGCTTTAGCTGATGTCACAACTGAATGAAAAAAGGCGGCTATTATACTGGAAATTCTGTCGTTCGATAAGTCCGACGCACGATGTACGCTGCTTTGCTGCGCGCTTAACGTCCACACTCACATAAATTAACAAAATTTGTTACTCTTTTGCTGAAGCCGCAAAGGTATTGTAGCCGCCTGACAACAGATGAAGATACGGGGATACCATGTTAGAACTCAATGCAAAAAACACGGCGCTGGTGGTAATCGATCTGCAGGAAGGCATTCTGCCTTTCGCCGGCGGCCCGCATCGGGCTGACGAGGTGGTGGCGCGCGCCGCTCGCCTGGCAGACAAGTGCCGGCAACAGGGTTCGCCGGTCATCATGGTCCGCGTGGGCTGGTCGGCCGATTTCGCCGAAGCGCTGAAACAGCCTGTCGACGCTCAGGCCGGGGCGCATACGCTGCCCGAAAACTGGTGGACCTACCCGGCCACGCTGGGTAAGCAGGAGAGCGATATCGAAGTGACCAAACGCCAGTGGGGCGCGTTCTATGGCACCGACCTTGAGCTTCAGCTGCGCCGCCGCGGGATCGACACCATTATTCTCTGCGGCATCTCCACCAACATCGGCGTCGAATCCACCGCCCGCAATGCCTGGGAGCTGGGTTTTAACCTGGTCATCGCCGAAGATGCCTGCAGCGCCGCCTCCGCCGAGCAGCATTAGGGCAGTATGACGCATATTTTCCCGCGCATCGGCCGGGTGCGCAGTACCGAGGAGATCCTCACGGCGCTATGATTTATATTGGGCTTCCCCAGTGGTCGCACCCGAAATGGGTGCGCCTTGGCATCACCAGCCTTGAAGAGTACGCCCGCCACTTTAACTGCGTGGAGGGCAACACCACCCTGTATGCGCTACCAAAGCCGGAGATTGTCGCCCGCTGGTATGAACAGACTCACGATGACTTCCGCTTCTGCTTCAAATTTCCGGCCACCATCTCGCACCAGGCCGCCCTGCGCCATTGCGACGAGTTAAGCAGTGAATTTTTTGCCCGCCTGGCGCCGCTGGCCTCGCGCATCGGCCAGTACTGGCTGCAGCTGCCGGCGACGTTCGGTCCTCGCGATCTCCCCGCGCTATGGCATTTTCTCGACGGACTGCCGAAGGATTTCACCTACGGCGTCGAAGTTCGTCATCCCGAGTTTTTCGCCAAAGGGGAAGCGGAACAGCAGCTCAACCGCGGGCTGCACGAGCGTAACGTCAACCGCGTGATCCTCGACAGCCGCCCGGTCCATAGCGCTGCGGCCACCAGTCCGGCGATGATCGATGCCCAACAAAAGAAACCGAAGGTGCCGGTACATGCGGTGATGACCGCCCGGCAGCCAATGGTGCGCTTTATCGGCGGTGACGATATGGCCCATAACCGGGAACTGTTTCGCGTCTGGCTTCAGACCCTGGCGAAGTGGCATCAGTCGGGGACCCCGTGGTTGTTCCTGCATACCCCGGACATTGCTTTCGCCCCGGCGCTGGTGGATACCCTGTGGGGTGACCTGCGCGCTGCCCTGCCGGCGGCAGGAAATGCGCCGTCGATTCCGCAGCAATCTTCTCTTTTCTGATATCCTGCTATCATATCCGGAGCCATCTGCCAGAGTTAAAGGGAGTTTTCGTATGGTCAGCGCGCTGTATGCCGTTTTAGGTGCGTTATTGTTAGTGAAGTTCTCATTTGACGTGGTGCGTCTGCGCACCCAATACCATGTAGGCTACGGTGACGGCGGCTTTAGCGAGCTGCAGGTTGCCATCCGCGTTCACGGCAATGCCGTCGAATATGTGCCGATTGGCCTCATTTTGCTGTTATTTATGGAGATGAACGGCGCTCAGACCTGGATGGTGCACGTTTGCGGGATTTTATTGATTGTCGGGCGACTGATGCACTCCTGGGGCTTTCATCACCGCGTCTACTACTGGCGCCGCTCCGGCATGAGCGCCACCTGGTGCGCGTTGTTGCTAATGGTGCTGGCCAATCTTTGGTATATGCCCTGGGAGTTGGTTTTCTCCCTCCGTTAGCGCACAATACGCCGTTTTCGTTTTTTCGGGTTTAACGTTATGTCTCACCGCGATACGCTTTTTTCCGCGCCGATTGCCAGCCTCGGCGACTGGACCTTTGATGAACGGGTTGCTGAAGTCTTCCCCGATATGATCCAGCGTTCTGTGCCCGGCTACTCCAATATCATCTCGATGATCGGCATGCTGGCCGAGCGCTTCGTTCAGCCCAACACTCAGGTTTACGATCTTGGCTGTTCGCTGGGCGCCGCCACCCTCTCCGTGCGCCGCAATATTAGCCATCCGGGCTGTCGCATTATCGCTATCGATAACTCTCCCGCGATGGTGGAGCGCTGCCGTCGCCATATTGACGCTTATAAAGCGCCGACGCCGGTCGAAGTGATTGAAGGGGATATCCGCGACGTGACCATTGAAAACGCCTCGCTGGTGATCCTGAACTTTACTATTCAGTTCCTTGAGCCGGGCGATCGCCAGGCGATCCTCAATAAAGTCTATCAGGGGCTGAATCCGGGCGGCGCGCTGGTGCTCTCGGAAAAATTCAGCTTCGAAGACGCCCACGTTGGCGAACTGTTGTTCAATATGCATCATGACTTTAAGCGCGCCAACGGCTACAGCGAACTGGAGATCAGCCAGAAACGCAGCATGCTGGAAAATGTGATGCTGACGGACTCTGTCGAAACCCATAAAGCCCGCCTGCGTCAGGCTGGGTTTGAACATGCCGAACTGTGGTTCCAGTGCTTTAACTTTGGCTCGCTGGTGGCTGTTAAAGCCGGGGAGCAGGCATGATCGACTTCAGTAACTTCTATCAGCTGATCGCCAAAAGCCCGCTGTCTCACTGGCTGGAGACGCTGCCTGCCCAGGTAGCCGCCTGGCAGCGCGATGCCCTGCACGGCAAGTTTCGTGAATGGGAGCGCGCCGTAGAATTTCTGCCGGAGCTAACGCCCTGGCGTCTGGATCTTCTGCACAGCGTCACCGCCCAGAGCGAAACGCCGCTCAGCGAAGGCCATCAGCGGCGGATCGAAAATCTGCTTAAAAACCTGATGCCGTGGCGCAAAGGCCCTTATTCGCTGTACGGCATCAATATCGATACCGAATGGCGATCCGACTGGAAATGGGAGCGCGTTCTGCCGCACCTGTCCGATCTCACTGGCCGGACTATCCTCGACGTGGGCTGCGGCAGCGGCTATCACATGTGGCGGATGATCGGCGCCGGCGCACATCTGGCGGTCGGAATCGATCCCACCCAGCTGTTCCTGTGCCAGTTTGAAGCGGTGCGTAAGCTGCTCGGTAACGACCAGCGGGCGCATTTGCTGCCGCTGGGCATCGAGCAGCTGCCGGCGCTGGAGGCCTTCGACACCGTGTTCTCGATGGGGGTGCTCTACCACCGCCGCTCGCCGCTGGACCATCTGTGGCAGCTGAAAGATCAGCTGGCGCCAGGGGGCGAGCTGGTGCTGGAGACGCTGGTGGTTGAAGGAGATGAAAATACGGTGCTGGTTCCGGGCGACCGCTATGCGCAAATGCGCAACGTCTATTTTATCCCCTCGGCGGCGGCCCTGAAAATGTGGCTGGAGAAGTGCGGGTTTATTGACGTGCGCATCGTCGACGCCTGCGTCACCTCGACAGAGGAGCAGCGACGCACCGAATGGATGACGACCGAATCGCTGGCCGATTTCCTCGACCCACAGGATCAGCGCAAAACGGTGGAAGGCTATCCGGCGCCATTACGGGCTGTGATCATTGCCACCAAACCGGAAACCCAGCAGTCGCTGGCGAAAAAAGCGAGATAAAAAAAGGCCCCTGTTTAATGGGCAGGGGCCTGGTACGGGCAATCATCATATTGGGCGACATGATGTGCAGCAAAAAACCGTTTAACTTCTCCTGGCGGAGATAATCCTTTTCATCTCCGCCACCGCTGCGCCATTCACGGCGTAGCGTCTGTATTCATCGGCATCGGGATCGGCTGACATCGAAACGCCCGGATGACGAAAGCGCATTTCCGACGGCAACCAGTGGCCAGCCGAGCTATGGACCTCTTTCACCCCCGCCTGCAGAAACAGCGGCAGGTTCGCGGCGCGGACTCCCGCACCGGCCATAATGATTGGAGTATCCCCTGCGGCAATAAGTTCCGTAATTAATGAAATACCTTTCTCCGCCGAGGATTGCTGACCGGAAGTCAGGATACGTTTGACCCCCAGCTCACCCAGCGTTTTCCAGGCCTGACGCGGGTCGGCGCACAGATCGAACGCGCGATGAAAGGTCACCGCCAGCGGCCCCGCCGCGGCCATTATTTTTTTCATCCGCGGGATATCGACCTGGCCATCAGCATCCAGCACGCCGGTCACCAGCCCGGGAAAGCCCAGATCCCGCACCATGCGAATATCGTTAAGCATCGCGGCGAACTCTTCCTCGGTGTAGCAGAAATCGCCGCCGCGCGGGCGAACGATCGGATGCACCGGGAGAGTAATCGCCTCGCGGGCCGAGACCAGCACCCCATAAGAGGGGGTTAATCCCCCTTCCTGCGGCGCGGCGCAGAGCTCAATACGATCGGCGCCGCAGCGCTCAGCCTCCCGGGCGCACGCCATGCTGTAGCAACACACTTCCAGTACCGCCATTCCTCTCTCCCTGATCCAGACAACCTTTGCAGCATGTCACAATTTCACGCGGCAGACGCCGCGCGGCTTCACACTGTTACGTATCGGCTTGCTCGCTGGCGACGATTTGTTCAATAGACCATGGATGAAATTTGACCGTCACGCTGCCGTCGGTCACCGCCAGGGTGGGGTTCGGCAGGCGCTCATGCTCCCCTTTCGGCGAGCTGGTTTTGACCACGATCCCCGGCTGGCTGAGTCCGTCATCGGCCAGCAGCGCCAGCGCGCGGGCATTTAAGGTTGCCGGATCGCCGGGCAGGACGATTTCGATATGCTCCCAGCCTTCATGGGGATAACGCTTTTCACCCGGCCACGGCAGCTCAACGATATGGAAGCGCCAGTGCGCCACGCAGACCGGCTCCGCCAGTTTGAACAGGCAAATGGGCCGGCCGTTGATCATATTCTCCGACAGCAGGGTGCCGCACTGCTCCAGACCGCGGCGCCAGCGTTCCGCAGTGGTATTCTGATGACAGCGCAGGGAGATATGGTCGGCGTCGAGCCCGGCGATCTCCAGTCCCAGTCGCGCAGTGAAGCGCTGAAGCGCATCGGAAAATCGCGGGAGATCCGCCGTAATATCGGCCAGTTGTTCATTTTGCTGCCAGTTTGCCATGGGTTTGCTCGTCAATAATGCTCGTCAGTAATGAAAAGGTAATTTACCGTGTTTCGGCCTGCGGACCAACCGCCGCCCCGCTGATGGGCAACTGACCGGCGATGGATTGCGCACGCCGGCGCGCCGCGCGCAATGCTGACGGACGGGGACAAATGCAGTATACTCCCGCCCTAATTTGTCCACATTATGGCGCCGCCTCCCTCGGGGGCAGGCGCATTACACGTAAGGTATTCCGGTGAATATTCAGGCTCTTCTCTCAGAAAAAGTCAGCCAGGCCCTGATCGCGGCAGGCGCGCCTGCCGATTGCGAACCCCAGGTCCGCCAGTCAGCAAAAGTTCAGTTCGGCGACTATCAGGCCAACGGCGTGATGGCTGTCGCCAAAAAGCTGGGTATGGCGCCGCGACAACTTGCAGAGCAGGTACTGTCTCATCTTGACCTCAACGGCATTGCCAACAAGGTTGAAATCGCCGGGCCGGGCTTTATCAATATTTTCCTCGACCCCGCGTTTCTGGCGGACAACGTCAACCGCGCGCTGCAGTCTGAGCGCCTGGGCGTCACGAAACCGCAGGCGCAGACTATCGTCGTCGACTACTCGGCACCCAACGTAGCGAAAGAGATGCACGTCGGCCATCTGCGTTCGACCATCATTGGCGATGCTTCAGTCCGTACCCTGGAGTTCCTGGGTCATAAGGTGATCCGCGCCAACCACGTCGGCGACTGGGGCACCCAGTTCGGGATGCTGATCGCGTATCTGGAAAAACAGCAGCAGGAAAACGCCGGCGAGATGGCCCTGGCCGACCTCGAAGGTTTCTATCGCGAAGCGAAAAAGCACTATGACGAAGACGAAGCCTTCGCCGAGCGCGCGCGCAGCTACGTGGTTAAGCTGCAGGGCGGTGATGAGTACTTCCTGCAGATGTGGCGTAAGCTGGTCGACATCACCATGTCGCAGAACCAGATCACCTACGATCGCCTGAACGTCACCCTGACCCGCGATGACGTGATGGGTGAGAGCCTGTACAACCCGATGCTGCCGGGGATCGTCGCCGATCTGAAAGCCAAAGGGCTGGCGGTTGAGAGCGAAGGCGCTACCGTGGTCTTCCTTGATGAGTACAAAAACAAGGAAGGCGAACCGATGGGCGTCATCATCCAGAAAAAGGATGGCGGCTACCTCTATACCACCACCGATATCGCCTGTGCGAAGTATCGCTATGAAACGCTGCACGCCGACCGCGTGCTCTACTACATCGACTCTCGTCAGCACCAGCACCTGATGCAGGCGTGGACCATCGTGCGCAAGGCAGGCTACGTGCCGGACTCCGTGCCGCTGGAGCACCATATGTTCGGTATGATGCTGGGGAAAGACGGCAAGCCGTTTAAAACCCGCGCCGGCGGTACCGTGAAGCTGGCGGATCTGCTGGACGAAGCGCTGGAGCGCGCCCGTCGCCTGGTGGCCGAGAAGAACCCGGATATGTCGGCTGACGAGCTGGAAAATCTGGCGAAAGTGGTGGGTATCGGCGCGGTTAAATATGCCGACCTGTCGAAAAACCGCACCACCGACTACGTCTTCGACTGGGATAATATGCTGGCGTTCGAAGGCAACACCGCGCCGTATATGCAGTATGCCTATACCCGCGTGCTCTCCGTGTTCCGCAAAGCCGGCATCGACGAAAACGCGATGATCGACGCGCCGGTGGTCATCGCCGAAGATCGCGAAGCTCAGCTGGCCGCGCGCCTGCTGCAGTTTGAAGAGACCCTCTCCGTGGTCGCTCGCGAAGGGACGCCGCACGTGATGTGCGCCTACCTCTACGATCTGGCGGGCCTGTTCTCCGGCTTCTACGAGCACTGCCCGATCCTCAGCGCGGAAAGCGAAGAGACCCGCAACAGCCGTCTGAAGCTGGCGCTGCTCACGGCGAAAACCCTCAAGCTGGGTCTCGATACCCTCGGTATCGAAACCGTCGAGCGTATGTAACAAGCAACCCGGCGAAAGCCGGGTTAGTTTTATTCGGCGCCTCGCCAGCGGGGCGCCCTGCTCAGAAGTACTTGCGTAGATACTCCGTCAGACAAAGGATCGCCATCGCCTGACCGTAGGGCATCGAGGTAAGCGGGATCTGGCGATAAAAGTCGAGGTCTGACCCCATCCCGGTGCCAAATGAGGTCTGCAGCAGCTCCCCCTGCGGCGAAATATTCTGCACAATTCCGCGAATCGCTTTTTCAGCCACCCCGGCGTAGTGCTGCCCGACGTAACGCTTGCGCACCGCTTTGAGAATGCCGTAGGCAAAGCCGGCGGTCGCCGAGGCCTCAAGATAAGAGTGCGGGTCGTCCAGCAAGGTATGCCACAGGCCGCTGTCGTCCTGGCATTCTGCTAAGGCGGCAATCTGTGCGTCGAGGACTGTAATCAGATAGCGCCGTACCGCGTTCCCCTCGGGGAGATCCACCAGTTCCAGAAAATCCGGGATCACCATGGTGAGCCAGCTGTTGCCCCGCGCCCAACGCGCCCGGGCAAAGTTATGCCGCCCCTCATAGTTCCAGCCGTGAAACCACAGCCCGGTCTCCCGGTCCATCAGGTTCTGCACATGGAGCAGGAACTGGTAGGTTGCCTCCTCCACATACTGCGGGCGGTTAAGCAGCTTGCCAATTTTGGCTAACGGCAACACGGTCATCATCAGCGTGTCATCCCACATTTGCTGATGGTTCTCCTCCGCCAGAGTCATGTGCTGCATACCGCCCTGCTCGGTGCGCGGCATCTCGTGCATCGCCCACTCCGCCCAGCTCTCCAGCCACGGCAGATACGCCATACGGCCGGTCTCTTCAAAGCGGTAAGCCAGGGTCAGAAACGGGGCCATAGTATTGACGTTTTTGGTCGTTGCCCCCTCGGCGAAGCGGTCGGCAAACCAGCGATCGATGATATCACGCATCTCGATATCGCCGGTTTGCTGGTAATACTGATAGATGCCGTACAGCCCAACGCCGTGGGTCCACTCCCAGCCGGCCCAGCCTTTGGTATCGATCACGCGCCCGTCATCCAGGCGTAGTAAAAATTGCCCGCTCTCATCCTTAATATTCACCAGGTTTTGCGTCACGTTGCGGATCAGCGCCTGCAGTTCGCTACGGGCGATAAAACGCTCAGGCTGACGCAGTAATGGGCTATGTTTGACCGGCCAAACTTTCATGTTGTTAACCTCGGGTATATGTCGAATTCAAAGCGCCGCCCTTAATGAGCGCCGGGGCAGCAGGTTTATGACGATTCAGATAGCCAATATTGTTATTGCCCCACAGACAGTCGTAAGGCATCCCCGCCAGCAGCTCGACCACCGCGCGGTGTTCCGCACTGGTCTGTTCCGACTGAGCGTAGCCGAGCTCGCGCATTCTGAGGGTCTCGCTGCGCAGGACGCTGTGGGTGTGCAGGTTGAGCTTGAAGCGCAGCGAGACGAGGAAGCCGCAGGCTAACACCACCAGAGTGCCGACGCTGAGGATCAGCAGAATGGTATGGCTGACCCCTTCAGGCTGTATTTTTTGCCCGGAAACAAACCCCGACAACTGCATAATGATCCCCACCAGCATCACCGCCCCCGCCTGCGAGGCTTTGCGGGTCAGAGTCATGATGCCGGCAAAAATCCCCTCCCGGCGCTGGCCGGTGATCGCTTCGTCGACGTCGGCAATATAGGTGTAGGTATTCCACGGTACGTAATTTATCCCGCCGCGTCCCAGTCCGGCGACAGCAGAGATGAGCAGCAATAAGGAATAGACGTCGCTCAGTCCGGCGTAATAGAGCAGCGCGTAGGAGAGTGAGCTCAGGCCAAACAGGACCACCACCATGCGGTACGACGGCGCGGGGCCAAAACGAATGCACAGCGGGATCATGGCGATTACTGCAATAAACTGGAAGATGGCCATCGTCCCCAGCAGGTTCGAGGCGACGGCGGCTTCCTGCATCAGAACAAAGACCACGTAATAGGTAAACACGGCATTGAAGACGTCCTGGGCGATATAGCCCCCCAGATACATGCCGAGGTGCTGGCGGAAAATTTTTATCCGTAGCGTAGAACTCAGCTCAATCACCAGGCGATTGAGGCTCTGAGCAAGGGTTAAGTTTTGTTTTTCCGCTTCCGCCCGCAGGGCCGCTTCCGACCACGCCTCCCGCGGTCGTTCCCAGGTGAAACACCAGACCAGAGTCAGCATCACCGCGCACAGCACCGAGAACACCAGACTGGCATAGAAGAACGAGCTGGCATTATCTTTGCCGAGCCAGGAGAGAAGGATCCCCGGCAGGAAGGAGGCTAAAATCGCCGACATCTGCGCCATCGAAATGCGCGCGCCGGAGAATTTGGTTTTCTGTTTAAAGTCATCGGTCATCTCCGGCACCAGCGTCTCATAGGGCACCAGAATCATGGTATAGACCATATCAAACAGCAGATAGGTCGCCAGGTAGTACCAGAAGCCCATCTCGCCGACCCACATCGCTGAATAGCTGAATACGCAGGGGATGCCGAGCAGAATAAAGAATTTTCTGCGGCCGAAGCGCTTACCAAGCCAGGTGGTGCCAAAGTTATCGGTGAGAAAGCCCATCAGCGGGCTTACCACCGCGTCCAGCACGCGGGCGGCAGCAAAAATAAGCGTGGCCTCAATCGGGGTCAGTCCGCAAAAGGTCGTGTAAAAGTAGAGCAGCCATGCGGCGGTTAGCGCCGTCGTGCCGGCGCCGAGAAAATCGCCCGCGCCGTAGGCCAGATAGTTAGCCAGTCCAATTTTTCGTGTTTTCATCGCCGTGATCCTGTGTCTTTTTTTAAAAGAACGCCGACAATCGTTCCGGATTTGCCACCGGAAGGGAGTGGGTACCTGGCTACACTAAAAGCTGTGAAAGGAGGTTACCTTTGTACTTTTGCCACGGAACAGTCGCCGGTGGCAAAATGACAAAGAGATGACGTCGCCACTTCACTCATTTATAAAACAGCATTTCTTTTTAATCAAAAGACAGGTTCATTGATGTGATCTGGCTGGAAGGTCGCCGACTGACGAACAGGCTCGCAAATCCCGGGATCGGCCCTTGCGCAGTCGGGGAAACAGGAGTAAAGAATGGAAGAAAGGGTTATTCCGCCTATCTCAAGGAGGCCAGATGCCTTATACCCATCTGCTGGTTGCCGTCGCGCCAACGCCGGAGAGTCAGGTGTTAATTAAAAAAGCGGTGTCGATAGCCCGCCCCGTTAACGCGAAAGTGAGCTTAATCACTCTCGCTACGGATCCGGAGCTGTATAACCAGTTCGCCGCACCGATGATGGAAAATCTGCGCGAAGTGATGCAGGAAGAGACGCGGGAGTTTCTCAATGAGCTGGCTCGCCACGCGGACTACCCAATAGAAAGAATGACCATCGCCTGCGGCGAGCTAGGCCATCATATTAAGGACTTCTGCCGGTCACACCGTGTTGATCTGGTGATCTGCGGCAATCACAACCATTCCCTCTTCTCACGCGCCACCTGCTCGGCGAAAAATATCGTCGGCAGCTGTGGCGTTGATGTCCTGTTGGTTTCCCTTGAAAAGGGCTAACGCCGGTTAGCCCTTTTCCTGAACTAGGCCAGTTTAGGGAAGGTGGCTATCTTCCCCCGCAGACGGCTCTCCTCGCTGCGCGGTGAAATATGCTGCAGATCCTCGACAAAGCGCGCCTGCCAGTTATGAATATCATTTTCTCTGATCACGTCCAGCATCGCTGAATGACGGGCGATACGTTCCGCCAGCGGCATGCTGAGCGCGCGATCCAGCGCGGCGGCAACCTCGTCGCGATCGTAAGGATTGACGATCAGGGCGCTGGTCAGCTCCTGCGCCGCCCCGGCAAACTGCGACAGGACCAGTACGCCAGGGTTATCCGGATCCTGCGCCGCGACGTACTCCTTCGCCACCAGATTCATACCATCGCGTAGCGGCGTCACCAGCCCGACGTCAGAGTAGCGGAAGACCTTCATCAGCAGCTTACGATCAAAATGCTGATTCAGATAGTAGAGCGGTGTCCAGCCAAGCTGACCAAACTGTCCGTTGATGCGTCCGGCTGCGGTTTCCAGCTGGTGGCGGATATCCTGATAGGCCTGCACATCGCCGCGGGAGGTCGGCGCGATCTGGGTATAACGGATTTTGCCGTGGTGCTGAGGGTACTTCTCGAGCAGCGTCTCGTAGGCGAGGAATCGCTCCGGCAACCCTTTCGAATAGTCAAGACGCTCCACGGAGAAGATATTCTTCACATTTTTCAGCTCGTTCTTCAGCTGGGCCAGCTTCGGCGGCAGCGGACCTTTAGCGTTGCGCGTAATTTCGTCCGGATCGATCCCTATCGGATAAACCTCGGTACTGAACGCCTTACCCCATGCCTGATAGCGTTTATCGCCGAGGTCGGATAGGCGAGTCTGCATAGCAATGCTGTCGAGAAAAGCGGTTCTGTCGCTTTCGGTCTGGAAGCCCAGCAGATCGTAATCGCACAGTTGCTCCAGCAGCTCAGCGTGCGGCGGCAGAGCGTTAAAAATCTCCGGCGTCGGGAACGGAATATGTAAGAAAAACCCGATGCGATTGTTCACCCCGCGCTTGCGCAGCTCGCTGGCGAAGGGCAGAAGATGGTAATCATGGATCCACAGCGTATCGTCTGGCTCAATCAGCGGCAGAAGCTTGTCCGCCAGCATGGCGTTAACCCGCAGATATCCCTCCCAGGCTTCGCGCTGAAAGCTGACCAGATCAAGGCGATAGTGGAAAGCCGGCCACAGCACGGCGTTAGAGAACTGGTTGTAGTATTCATCATGGTCCCGTTCATTAAGGTTGAACGACGCCCAGGAAATATTCCCGCGGGAGACCTGCTTGAGCGGCTGCTGGTCATCGCCAATCTCGCCGCTCCAGCCAAACCACAGACCCCCCGCCGCTCTCAGTGCCCCCAGGATGCCGACGGCCAGACCGCCAGCGCTCGATTTTTTATCGTCCGGTAAGGCGATACGGTTAGAGACTACGACTAAACGACTCATGGTCATCCCTCCTTTCGGTTTGCGCGTCATACGCCAGATGTTGCAACCACGTCCTTACAGCGGCGGCATCCGCCAACCGCCAGTGCGCCTGAGTTTCCCCGGCGCCAACTTTTACCGACATTCCCTGCAGTTGATTAACGACGCTGAATCCCGCCTCGTCGGTCAAATCATCGCCGACAAAAACCGGTTCGCGGCCGGCGAATGGCGCCTCCTGCATGAACGCGGTAATCGCCTCCCCTTTGTTGACGCCGCGGGGTTTAATCTCCACCACGCACTTGCCAAGCTGTAACGCCAGCAGCGGATAGCGCTGAACAATCCGCTGCGCCAGCTCCAGCACGGCGCTCTGCTGCTGCGGGGCCTGGCGATAGTGGAGCGCGAAAGCCATCTCTTTACTCTCCAGCTCACATCCCGGGAGCGCTTCCAGCGCCGACGTCAGCTCAGCCGCGATCTCATCGCGCAGCGCTGTCGGCAGAGAGACGATGTAGGTTTTACCATTGATATCACGGCGCTCGGCCCCGTGAACGCCGGCCAGCGGTAGCCGCCAGGGATGGGTTAGCGCGTCAAGTTCAGCCATTGAGCGCCCTGAAATCAATGCCACCGCGCCCCCCTGCTGCTGAGCCAGCGCATTGAGCGCCTGCAGCGTGCTGTCGGGTATCACCACCTGATCGGGGTGCGGCTGGATATCGGCAAGAGTACCGTCGAGGTCAAAGAAAAAAGCGTAGTTTCCGGTTAGCGCAGGCGGTACAGATATCTGGTTATCCACCCTGTTTCCTCCTTATCATGGCCAGCCGAAGCTGGTTGTTAATTATATGTGAGCCATGTAAGTATAGACAGTGTGACCAACCTCGCCATTTTTGATAGTTACCGCCAGCGAAACGGGCGCTGGCGGCAATTACTCTGTAAACTAAAAAGTTCGGTTTAAATTCAGGCCGCACGTTTGGCTTTTTGTTTGTAGCGGTCGAAGATCACCGCCGCCAGCAGGATCACCCCGCGCACGACGTATTGTGAGAATGGCGAGATATTCAGCAGGTTCATCGCATTTTCCACGGTTCCGAGGATCAGGATCCCGGCCACCACGTAGGAGATCTTGCCGATCCCGCCCTTCAGCGACACCCCGCCCAGCACGCAGGCCGAAATAACAATCAGCTCATAGCCAATCGAGGTCATCGGCTGGCCGCTGGTCATCCGCGACGCCAGAATGATCCCCGCTGCGGCAGATACCAGACCGGAGAGCACAAAGATAATAATCTTGGTGCGCACCACCGGGACGCCGGCCAGGCGCGCCGCCTCTTCATTGCCGCCAATAGCCAGCGTATTACGGCCAAAGGTGGTTTTGTTTAGTAATAATCCGAAAACCACCAGGCAGGCGACGGTCAGCCAGATCGGCGCCGGCAGACCAAACCAATTGGCATAGCCGAGGGTGAAGAAACGTTCATCTTCGATCCCCACCGCTTTGCCGTCGGAGATAATATAGGCCAGGCCGCGGACAATCTGCATGGTGGCCAGCGTGGTGATCAGCGCGTTGATCTTAAGGCGCGCAATGACAAAGCCGTTAACCAGGCCACTAAGCGCCCCCAGCAACAGGCCTGCGGCGATCCCCAGCCACAGGCTTTCGCTGAGATTAATCACCACCGCGGTGGTGACCCCGGCGCAGGCGATAACCGACGCCACCGACAGGTCAAAATCGCCGGAGGCCAGGCAAAACAGCATGCCGCAGGCCACCATCCCGGACATCGAGATCGCCAGCCCCAGCCCTTTCATATTGACGAATGAAGCAAAGTTGGGCACAAAAATCACACAGCCGATAAACAGCACCGCAAACACCACCAGCATGCCAAACTGATCCCAGATGCGGGCAAAGCTAAAGGTTGAGCGGGTAGCCCCGGACGTAGTCACTGATGACATCATTTACTCCTTACTCAGGCGACAGCCTGGCTCACTGTTGGCATCGCAAGGCTTAACGCCTGCTGTTCATTGGCTTCTTCATGCAGCAGTTCGCCGGCGATTTGTCCTTCGCGCATCACCACGATGCGGTCAGCGACGCCCAGCACTTCCGGCAGGTCGCTGGAGGCAAACACCACGGCGACACCGGAGGCGGCGAGGCCATAGATCACATTGTAAATTTCATGTTTGGCGCCGACGTCGATGCCGCGGGTTGGCTCATCAAGCAGGATCACCTTCATCTCTTCCGACAGCCAGCGGCCAAGGATCGCTTTCTGCTGGTTGCCGCCCGACAGGTTCATAATCAGCTGTTCCGGGCCCGGCGTTTTAATATTCAGCGACTGGATATGTTGATCGGCGTTGTCCGCCTCCCAGGCGTTGTTGATCAGGCAGCCAGCGTGAATATGCTTGCGCCGGGCGCTGATATTGATGTTATCGCGCACGGAATGCACCGGAATAATCCCCTCCGCTTTACGATCCTCCGGGCACAGCATCATCCCGGCCTGGATGGCCTGGGCCGGTTTGCGAATGGAGACGGGCTGGCCATCGATATACACCTGACCGCCGGTTATCTGCGTGCCGCCAAACAGGCCTTTCATTAGTTCGCTGCGCCCGGCACCCACCAGTCCGAACAAACCGACAATTTCACCGCTGCGCACCGAGAGACTAACCGGCGTGCGCACGCCCGGCGCTTTGACCTCCTCCAGGCGCAGCCGCTCCTCGCCATAGGGGCGAGGCTTCCAGCCATAAATATCGCCCAGATTGCGGCCTACCATTGCCTGGACCAGGGCGTCGTGGCTGACGCTCGGCATATCGTCAAAGGTGCAAACGTAGCGGCCATCTTTAAAGACGGTGATGGCATCGCTGAGGGCAAAAATCTCTTCCATCCGGTGTGAAACATAGATGATGACCCTTCCCTCCTCCCGCAACTCGCGGATGACGCGAAACAGGTTGTCGATCTCTCTGGCGGAGAGCGAGCTGGTCGGCTCATCGAACGCGATAATCTTGGCGTTACGCGCCAGCGCTTTGGCAATCTCCACCATCTGCCATTGACCAATGGAGAGATATTTCAGCGGCGTCTCCGGGTCGATATCCAGACCCAGATGCTCCAGCTGCAGGCGGGCCTCATAGTTGAGCAGCGAGCGATTGACGATGCCGCCTCTGTGCGGCAGCTGACCGAGATAGATATTTTCGGCGACGGTCATCTCCGGGATCAGATGCAGCTCCTGGTAGATGATTGCCACGCCGGCATTCAGCGCCTCCATGGTATTGGCGAATGCCATCTGCTGGCCGCCGATCTGCAGATGGCCCGCGGTCGGGATATAGTTGCCGCTGAGAATTTTCAACAGCGTCGATTTGCCTGCGCCATTTTCGCCCATCAGCGCGTGGATCTGTCCTGGGTAGCAGTCAAAACTGATATCGGACAAGGCCTTTACGCCAGGGAACGTCATGGTGATGCCGCGAAATGAGAGATAAGGGGTAGACTGTTGCATAACGACTCCGCTCTTCTGCACTCAGCCCCCGCGCCGCGGCGGGGGCCAGTTTAATCAGGCTGTTACAGCCCTTTTTTCGCCAGCTCTTCTTTGAAGTTATCGCGGGTAATCAGCACCACATCGGTCACCGCCGTGAACTTCGGCGGCTCGACGCCCTTGGTGACCCAGTTGTATAGCATTTCGCTGGTTTTGTAGCCGTGGATATCCGGGCTTGGCAGCAGAGAACCATAGAAGCCGGTCGGCTGCGCCTTCGACAGTTCGTTGACGGCATCCACGCCGTTGATGCCGATGCCAATCACATCGGGAGCTTTAAAGCCCTGACCTTCGGTCGCGCGCACGCCGCCGAGGACGGTGTTGTCGTTCATCCCGACGATCAGCCAGTGTTTAACCTGCGGATGTTGGACCAGCATCGAGTTACCGGCGTCGAACGCTCCCGGGATATCGTTGGATTTTGTCGGCACGCGGTAGATTTGCGCGTCCGGGAAGCCGGCCGCCTTCAGGGCATCGATGGAGCCGGTGGTGCGACGGCGCGCGGTATCCAGCTCATCGGCGGTGATCGCCATTACGGCGGTGTCTTTGACATCCCAGCCGCGCTTTTGCATCTCTTTATAGAGTTCCTGCCCCTGACGGGCGCCAATTTCGCTCGCCGCCATCATCACCAGCGGTACGCTCTCCATCGGTTTGCCTTTCGCATTGACGAACTGGTCATCGACGGTAATCACCTTCATGTCATAGCCACGCGCTTTGGCGACAATCGCCGACCCGAGCTTGGGATCGGGGGTACAGATGACAAAGCCCTTCGCGCCGCTGGCCGCCAGGCTGTCAATGGCATTCAGGGTTTTCTCCCCATCCGGAACCGCAATTTTAATAACGTCAAAGCCTAAATCTTTTCCTGCTTTATCAGCAAATTTCCACTCAGTCTGAAACCATGGCTCTTCCGGCTGTTTCACCAGAAAACCCAGTTTAAGATTTTCCGCCATAGCTGATTGTGACATAACCGCAGCGAGACCAATGGCCGCCAGCGCTTTAGTAAATTTGTGCATGGTAAACTCCAGCTTTAATTCGCTTTCATGTAGGGAAAAATCGGAATTAACAATTTAATCGGCATCAAAACAAGGCATTAGAAAAATCGCATTCCCCACTGCCGTTGTTAGAGTAGTAATACCCGGAAATTATTTCTCCATACGAGAGCATTATCACATCGCGGAATTACAGTAATTGCGTACATACATTTAGCAAAAAATGACATAAAAAATGACACAATTGTCATACAATTTTACCGGGGCATAGCAGGATCATCTATACCATCAGCAGGCTTATCCTTGTGTTGTCAGAGGATGTTTAACGGTGGGTTACAGCACTGTTATCATCAGCGATTGACGGCGTTGCTGCGGGCGATCGCCTGTGCGCCACTCAAATGGCAACCCACCTCGCACCGCTGAGCCACATGGCCCGCTTAATATCGCGAAAAAACGGATCTTTGGCGTAACTTATTCCGAATAGAAAAAATATATTCCTCTTGATAAAAGCGCCTGCAACAAAAAATAAAAATAATGATCATCAACCTGAAACATTACTAATGAAATAACTTATTCCGTTCTCTTCTACGACGAATCTCGTAGTCAAATACTTATATCTTATAACCAATCTGAAACCAGCGAGCCCCTGCCAACGGCGCACAATCTCAGCCCTGGTAGTTTGCACAAATAATGGTGTAACAAAACGTAAATTACCGCGCTTGAGAGTTTTCTTAATTTCGTTGAGCGAGTATTCTTAAATCGTCGGCAAATGGAAAAAATACCCGACTCATACGGAATATGTAGAGTTTTATTATTCTGCAACAGTGCCGCGTGTCACTATTTTATCTTGTAGTTATCCGCAGGATCCGCTGACGCGCACCAGTAACCCCTTCCCGGTTAATAAGGATATTTTTTATGGCAGTTCCAGGAATGGCACAAAAGCTAAACACCCAAATGAATCTTGAGTTTCACGCCTCTAACGTTTACCTGAACTTAAGTGAGTGGTGCGCCCGACATCGCTTCGACGGCGCCGCGACGTTTCTGCGCACCCGCGCGCAAAGCAGCATCACCCTCACTATGCGCGTATTTGACTACCTGAAAAAAGCCGGCAGCTGGCCGATCGTCAATCCCGACCACGCCTGTAACCCTGAGTGCACCTCGCTGGAAGATCTGTTTACCCAAACCCTGAGCGATTACCAACAGCGCAGTCGTCTGCTGAGCGGTCTCGCTCAGGAAGCCAAAGCGCAAAGCGATGACAGCACCTGGCGGTTTCTCACGCTGTTGGCGGAAGAGCAGCAGCAGGATGGCCTGCTATTGCAAAGCGTGCTTGAGGAAATTCGTAATGCCGATAAAGCCGGTCTCGGGATGGAGCAGACCGATCGGCTTCTGATGGCTATCGTTGGAGAAGCGCAGAAAGCGCATTAATCAAGCCTTTATCGCTCTGCCAGGGGGAGCGCGTCTGCGCTGCCCCGCCCGGTTTATTAATCCATTACGTCTATTTTTTCTCCCCTATTATTCCTTTCAAGAATAAAAAAGTTTTAACTCGATCCCATTCCCTCATCACCGTTACCCCATAAGGGGGATTAGTGAGCGCGGTCACTTTTTGACGAACCATAAAGAAATATAAAAACAGTGTTTCAAAAATATAAAACACGAGGTTTATTTTTTATGGCTAGATACACGGCTTCAGCCTCTGAAGGGCTGCAGGGAAGACCGATCTTGTTACGCCATCAGTTAGCCTACGGCGGCGGAAATCTGTTAGGGAGCGGCGCACTGGCGATAAGCGGCGCATGGCTACTCTATTTTTATACGACCTTTTGCGGCCTGACGCTGATCGAGGCCTCATTTATCTTCTCCGTCGCCAGCATCATTGACGCTATCAGCAACCCGCTGATGGGCTATCTGACGGATAATTTTGGCAAAACGCGTTTGGGCAAGCGCTTCGGCCGCCGGCGTTTCTTTCTGCTAATCGGTATTCCGCTGATGATGTTCTACCCGCTGCTGTGGGTGGAAGGCCTGAGTTTCTGGTACTACCTTAGCACCTATGTGGTGTTTGAGATCATCTACACCTCTATCATGGTGCCTTATGAAACGCTGGCGACAGAGATGACCGATGATTTCTCACTGCGTTCAAAACTGACCGGCTATAAAGCTATCTTTGGTAAGCTGGCCAACTTCCTCGCGGCGTTTATTCCCGGCCAGTTCATTCTGCTGTATGGCAAAGATTCTGCCACCCCTTTCTTCCTCACCGGTCTGACCTATGGCGCGATCCTGATCGTCGCTATTTCCTGCCTGTGGTTGTGCAGCTGGGAGCGTGAGCGCGGGGAAGAGGTGGAAACCAGCGCGAAAAAAGGACTGCTGAGCACCCTGCTGTCGCTGGCGAAAGATATGCGTTCGACTTTTTATCTACGCGTATTCCGCAAACATCTTGGTATGTACCTGTGCGGCTTTGGCGCGGAATGGCTGTTTGCCTCCATCTTCACCTATTTCGTGATCTTCGTTCTACAACACGATCCAGCGATGGTGGCCGGGCTGAACAGCCTGAACTCGATTCTGCAGCTGATCTCTACGGCGCTGTTTATCGGCCTGTGCGTGAAAAAGGGCTTCAGCAAACCCTATATCCTGGCGCTGGGGATCGTGATTTTCGCGGTTCTGCTGTATACCTCGCTGTGGTTTTTCCATCTACCGTCCGGCCTGGCGACAGTGCTGATGTTCGGCATTACCGTGCTGTTCGGCCTGGGTACCGGCGGGGTTTACTATATACCCTGGACCGTTTACACCTTCCTGGCCGATGTCGATGAGATCTACACCGGACGCCGGCGGGAAGGGATCTATGCCGGCGCCATGACCTTCTCAGGAAAAATTCTGCGCTCGATTGTGGTGTTCTCGATGGGGGCGATCCTGAGCTTCTACGGTTTCCAGTCAAAAGCGCACAGCCAACCGGAAAGCGCGGTGACCGCTATCGCAGTGGTATTCTGCGTCGGGGTGATCGCATTAGCCCTGGCCGCCATCGTCTTCAGCAAGCAGATGAAGCTGGACCGGAAGGCCCATCTGGTGGTGCTGCAGGAAGTCGCGCGGATAAAAGCGGGCGGCAAAATTAGCGATATTGCGCCGGACGTGCGGATTATCGTGGAGGATCTGGTCGGCCATCGCTACGAAGAGTGCTGGGGCAACAGCAAATTGTTCAAAGATGCTGCCCCTGCGCCTGCGCAGACCGTCGTTTCCCATTAAAGAAGAAGGCCCCGCCGGTATCCGGCGAGGCCTGGTATTAATGCGTTTCTTCCTGTGGAGTAAACTTCAGCTCAATCAACGCGATCGCTTTTTGCACCGCGCGAAGGGTCACCGGATCGGCAGAGGCCGGATGGCTGGCGAAGTCGATAGCTTTCAGCTGAGTGGTCATTTTTTCACGCACTTCCACCGGCGCAATGACGTCAATGACATCGAGGATCTGTTTGATAACCAGCTGGCAGGCAACCACATCGGAAACCAGCTCGTCGTGTTCGGTAAGATGTTGAGACATTAATTACTCCTTTTTTCAGGAGCGTAATAGTACCCTAAATCGTTAACGATAATAAAACCTGCCGTCGCAGGTTTTTTTATCTACCCTACTGGCTGGCGGGTCGTCTCCTGCCGCTTTGCACAGGATCACACTCTTGATGGCAGTGACAACATGAATACCGCGATCTCTTCCCGCGATGAACGTGCTTTTTCAGCGCCGGCGCTGCTGGTGGCCGGTGCCTTTTTTATGGAGTTTCTCGACGGGACGGTGATCGCCACCGCCCTGCCCGATATGGCGAGGGATTTTGGCGTCACCGCGGTCGAACTGAATATCGGCATCAGCGCCTATCTGATTACCCTTGCGGTCCTGATCCCGGCCAGCGGCTGGATCGCCGATCGCTTCGGCGCCCGGGCTATTTTTACTCTCGCCCTGGCGATCTTTACCCTTGCCTCGGTCTTCTGCGGCCTCTCCACCGAGGTGCATATCTTTGTCGCCATGCGTATCCTTCAGGGAGTCGGCGGCGCGCTGATGGTCCCCGTTGGTCGCCTGGCGGTGCTACGCACCACGCCGAAACACCAGCTGATCAAGGCCATCGCCACCCTGACCTGGCCGGCGCTGGTGGCCCCCATTATCGGCCCGCCTTTGGGCGGCTTTATAACCCGCTACGCCAGCTGGCACTGGATCTTCTTTATCAATGTCCCGCTGGGCCTTGCCGCCATCATCCTTTCGCTGCGCATTATCCCTGATATTCGCGAAACGGAACGGCGCTCCTTCGATCTCAGCGGATTTATCACTACCTCGGTCGCGATGGTCAGTCTGGTGACCGCGATGGAGCGGCTCGGCGATCGCCAGCCGCAGATCTGGCCGACGCTGGCTCTCGCCGCGCTTGGCTTCGGCTGTCTGTTATATTCCATTCGTCATTTCCGCCGGGCGGCGGCGCCTATGGTTCGTCTCGACGCCCTGCAGGTGCCGACGTTCCGGGTGACAATGTACGGCGGCTCGTTGTTCCGGGCCTCCATCAGCGCGGTGCCTTTTCTGCTCCCCCTACTGTTCCAGGTGGGATTCGGTATGGATCCTTTTCATTCCGGCCTGCTGGTGCTGGCGGTGTTTGTCGGTAATTTAACCATTAAACCCGCCACCACACCGCTCATTCGCTGGCTGGGCTTTCGTCGGCTACTGCTGATCAATGGTGCGTTGAACGTCTGTTCGCTGCTGGCTTGCGCGCTGCTTACGCCGCAGACGCCGGTCTGGGCCATCATGCTGATCCTTTATCTCGGCGGGGTGTTTCGCTCAATCCAGTTTACCGGTGTAAGCACGCTGGCCTTTGCCGATGTCCCCGCCGCGCAGATGAGTGATGCCAATACGCTGTTCAGTACCGCGTCGCAGCTGGCGGTAGGGCTGGGGATCACGCTCGGGGCGATTGGCATTCGCCTGGGCGAGCAGGTCGGCGACTGGCTGCATCTTACTGAACTACCGGGGATCAGCTTCCGCCTGTCGTTTGTGTTTATCGCCTTGATCTGTCTGGTAGGGATGATCGACAGCCTGCATCTGGCCAAAACGGCCGGCAGCAGCGTGTCGGAGAAGAAGAAATAGAAGAAAAAATAAACGACGGAAGGGCCAGCGGCGCTGGCCCTGATGACGGTTAAGCGACGATCTGGCGAACAAAGTCTTCGATTGCTTTATCCTGGCAGTTTTCGAAGAAGCACTGCTGGAAGCGTGGGCCGGAGACTGCGGTTTTCACCAGCTGCGGATCGATGGCGCGCAGGGTATCGAGGTAGTTCTCTTTTACTACTGCTGCTTTGACCTGGTTGAGGATCCCGGCATTGCGCACCTGCGGTTCTTTGCGCTCCGGCGGATAGCCTTCGCCGTTGCGGCCGGTAAAGGCTTTTTCAAAGATAAACCGCACATTCAGTTCGGCGCCCCAGCCGAAGCCTTTGGCAAACGGCAGCGACAGCGCATTACCGTTGTTGATCTGGGCAAACAGGAACGCATCCGCCGGATCGATACAGTAGCCGCAGACCACGCCCGGATGGATGTTCAGCGACATCAGCGCCCCCTGACCGGTACCGCAGCCGGTGACCACGAAGTCAACTGCTTTCGAATTCAGCAGAATACTGGCCATGATCCCAAGATGGATGTAGGTCAGATGATGATCGTTCTCATCGCTCATGCCGACGTTATAGACCGGGAATCCTTTTTCGTCGGCAACCGCGTTAAGCTCCTTGAGGATGATGGCGTTTTTGTTCGCCTGGCTGTTCTCCATCATCAGTGCAATCTTCATGGTTTACTCTCCTGAATGCTGTGCGGGCCTGCCCGCAGAATGTCATTGGCGTTGACTGCACTCTACTACCTTGAAAACAAACTTTCAAATTTTATGAAAAGTTGTTTTAAAATTTACGCAGTGCTTCACACTTTCGCAGGCTCCCTTTGTCTGTTGACCTCAGCCCTCTGCATGCTGGCGTATCCGCTTCGTCCTCCCTTACCACCCGCCGGCGACAAAACCCTGACCGCCCAGGCAATAATGAATAATAAATTAAAAGCATTCTCATTTATTATTAAACTGCCAATGCGTGTTATTCCCATTAGCATTTTAAATAAAACATTTTTAAATTTACTTTTTGCAAATAATTAAATAACAAATTATAGTGGCAGCCAATAACATCTATTATTTAATTCCAGGAGTGCAACGATGCTGAAAACGGACATGATTGACAAACTCAATGAACAGATGAATCTTGAACTCTATTCTTCTCTTCTTTATCAGCAGATGAGCGCCTGGTGCAGTTACCACAGTTTTGAAGGCGCCGCGGCCTTCCTGCGTCGCCATGCTCAGGAAGAGATGACCCATATGCAGCGCCTGTTCGACTATCTAACCGACACCGGCAGCCTGCCGCGGATCAACGCTATCGCCTCCCCGTTTGCCGAATATGCCTCACTCGACGAGCTGTTCCGCCAGACCTACGAGCATGAGCAGCTGATCACGCAAAAAATAAATGAACTGGCGCACGCGGCCATGACCAGCCAGGATTATCCGACCTTTAATTTCCTGCAGTGGTATGTTGCTGAACAGCATGAAGAAGAGAAATTATTTAAATCGGTGATCGATAAACTGACCCTCGCTGGGAAAAGCGGCGAAGGTCTGTACTTTATCGATAAAGAGCTGGCTACCCTCGACGCGCAGAATTAATCCCCCGCGCCGCGACAGTCCGTGTCGCGGCCCTCTTAATGTCGGCAGATCTTATTTTCTGCGGTAGTAAAACCTTCCTCTCTGGCAATAAATTTGCCTTTTTTCTCTAAAAACGCTACCAGCTCTGCGGCGCTTAGATTCTCTGCTGAACAGGTGTGAAACCGCGCCTCTTCGCCAAAGCGGCGGCGAATGGCGGCCTCCAGCGAGGCGACCGTCCAGGACTCACCCGAGGCGAGCATCATCTGTAAAACTTCATGTCCATGAATAGAAGACATAACCCCTCCTGCAAAAACCGCCAGCTTAGGCCAGACCGTCAACCCGCGCCTTGCGCCAGCGCAGGCTTTCGCCCTCTTATTATGTAAACATTTCATTACACAGCTTGTAATCCCGATTTGACGAAAGCCGTAATATCCCCTACTCTGCGCGGCATAATTTATTGTTATTTGCTGTAGGGATAGCGAAAAGCGTGAAAAACCGCACTCTGGGCAGTATTTTAATCGTAGCTGGCACCACCATCGGTGCAGGAATGTTGGCAATGCCATTGGCCGCCGCAGGCGTCGGCTTTACCGTCACGTTGGGTTTACTTTTCACCCTGTGGGCATTGATGTGCTATACCGCCCTTTTGCTGCTGGAAGTCTACCAGCATGTCCCTGCCGATATGGGGCTCGGTTCTCTGGCGGCGCGCTATCTGGGCCGTTATGGGCAGTGGGTTACCGGATTCTGCATGCTGTTTCTGCTGTACGCCCTCACGGCAGCCTATATCAGTGGCGCCGGTGAATTACTCGCTTCCAGCCTCAACCAGTGGCTGGACTGGCAGCTACCGCCGGCTGCAGGCGTACTGATCTTCACCCTCCTCGGCGGGGCGGTAGTGTGCATTGGCACCGCGCTGGTGGATCTGTTCAATCGCTTCCTGTTTAGCGCCAAAATCGTCTTCCTGGTGATTATGCTGGCCCTGCTGATGCCGCACATTCATCAGGTGAACCTGCTGACGCTGCCGGTTGAGCAAGGCCTGGCCCTGTCGGCCATTCCGGTGATTTTCACCTCCTTTGGTTTTCACGGCAGCGTCCCGAGCATCGTCAGCTATCTGGGGGGGGATATTCGCAAATTGCGCCGGGTATTTATCATCGGCAGCTTTATTCCTCTGGTGGCCTATATTTTCTGGCAGCTGGCGACGCTGGGCAATATCGACGCCCCGGCCTTTACCGCCATGCTGGCAAATAACGCTGGTCTGAACGGCCTGCTGGAGGCGATCCGCGAAGTGGTGGCGTCACCGCATGTGGAGCTGGCCGTTCACCTGTTTGCCGACCTTGCGCTGGCGACGTCATTCCTCGGCGTCTCGCTCGGCCTGTTTGATTATCTGGCGGATATGTTTCAGCGTAAAAACAGCGTCGGCGGGCGTCTGCAGAGCGGGATAATCACCTTCCTGCCGCCGCTGGCGTTCGCCCTGTTCTATCCCCGCGGTTTCGTCATGGCCCTCGGCTACGCCGGGGTGGCATTAGCCGTGCTGGCGCTGATAATGCCGGCCCTGCTGGTCATGAAGAGTCGTCGAGAGCATCCGCAGGCTACCTGGCGGGTCGCCGGCGGCGCACCGACGCTATGGCTGGTTCTGCTGTGCGGGATCGGCATCGTGGCTATTCAGTTCAGCATCGCTGCCGGGTTGTTGCCCGCGGTGGGATAAAAAAGGGGCCTGCTGGCCCCTTGTTCATTTCGCTAAGCAACACTGGTTATACTTTTTACCGCTGCCGCATGGGCAGGGATCGTTGCGTCCGACTTTCGCTTCATTTCTTATTGGCTGCGGGGCCTCTACCGGCTGCGGATTCGCTATCCAGTACTGGTAAAGCGCCAGCGCCGCCGGCGTGATACGCTCGATGCTGGCGATAAATTCATCCGCCGTCAGATTATCCAGCGCGCTAAACTGTTCTTCGCTGCCGTGGAGCGCGATAGCGTCCAGCTCCGGCTGGAGTTCAGCGGGCAACGTCGACCAGTCGCTCAGCGCCACGCCGCGCAGATAGCCAAAGCACCACTCCTCAACTATGGTCAGCTCCTGACCTTCCGCTTCGCGGGTGCCGAACAGCGGTTCGAACTGATCGGGATAAGACTCCAGCCGTTCGGCGATATCGCTCATATGCTGCAGCGTCAGATTGACAAAGCGATCGCGCTCGCGATCGTTGGCCCAGCGCGGGACATTATCCGCCCCGCCCCAAATCGCCAGCAGCCACTGAGCGGGTTCGATGTCGGTCGGCGCAGAGAGGATCGCCGTCAGCAGGCCATCCAGTTCAGAGACATCCAGAATGGCGCCTTCGGCGGCGTATTTCGCCAGAGTGTCATCCAGCCATTCCAGTTCGTTTTCGTTCAAAGGTCCGGTATTCATTCACAGGCTCGCATGGTAAAAATCGGGCCTACAGTAGCCGAATTGCCGACAGAAAGCCACCCGGCGATACCTATTGCGCCGGTGTCAACGATACGCGATCAGGCCAGGCCGCGCAGCGCCGACGCCACCTCACGACAGGCCTCCTCCCCTAACGAAAGCAAAGGACGGGGAAGCGAGTCTGGATCGCAGAGTCCGAGCATCGCTGCGGCGCTGGCTATCACTCGCAGGCTACCACCATAGCGATCAAAGCATCGCCATAGGGGGGCCAGATGCTCATTCAGTGCCGCAGTCTGCGCCATATCGCCGCTACGTATCGCTCTTACCAGCGCCAGTGAGCAGCGGGGAAAGAGTCCGCCGCAGACCGAATACCAGGCTTCGCAGCCGGCCTGCAACCCGGCAGTGGCCCATGCATCGCCGCTGACGCCAAGCGTAACGCGAGAGGGAAGATGCTGACGCAGGGCCGCTACACGTTCGCTCGCCTGTGGCGCGGGCAGGCCGGGAATTTTAATCGAGGCAATGGCCGGTAAGGCGGCGATGCGCCCCTGCAGCTCATCCGCCAGCATTACGTGGGTAGTGCGGGGATTGTCATACAGGCAAACCGGCACCGAGACATGCCGGCAAACTTCTTCGTAAAAGGCAAAGATCTCCTCCGCGGAAAGCGGCTGATAGGACATCATCGGCAGTAATAACGCATCCGCCCCTGCCTCCTGAGCATCCTCCACCAGGCGTAGCACCTCGTTAGTCGCAATGGCGCCGACGCCGACCATCATCGGGATCGACCCCGCATGCGCCTTCGCCACCTGCACCACTCGTCTGCGCTGCTCACGGCTGAGATAAGCGTAGCTACCGGTTGAACCTAAGATGCCCAGAGAGTCGACTCCGGCATCGGTAAGACGGGCGAGAATACGAATAAACGCTTTTTCATCAAAATCTTGCTGATGCAAAGGTGTCAAAGGAAATGCGCAAAGTCCACTGAACATGCTGCCTCCGGTAGGCTGGGCTGAGAGTCCGTTTGATAGTAGCAAGGCGCGATCGTTTTGTCCTGGGACAAATGAGAAATTGACTGTAAGGCCAGAGTTAACCGAAAAACGCCGTGGCGTCAGGCTGGCGGGAAAGGTATCAGAAAGCGAAAGTACAGAAACAAAAAAACCACCCGTAGGTGGTTTCACGACACTGCTTATTGCTTTGATTATTCTGCTTTTATCCCAATGGTACCCGGAGTGGGACTTGAACCCACACAGCGCGAACGCCGAGGGATTTTAAATCCCTTGTGTCTACCGATTCCACCATCCGGGCTCGGGATATAAAGTGGAGGCGCGTTCCGGAGTCGAACCGGACTAGACGGATTTGCAATCCGCTACATAACCGCTTTGCTAACGCGCCTTTAATACTGAAGCACCCGCAACTGCCGATGCTGTTAATCTGGAGCGGGAAACGAGACTCGAACTCGCGACCCCGACCTTGGCAAGGTCGTGCTCTACCAACTGAGCTATTCCCGCATCATCAAGTTATTTGCTAATCACTTGATTTTGTTATCGTCTGGAAGACTGTGCCGCCGTTCGATGCGTTGCATTCTACTTATCTCTCGCGGTGAGTCAACGGTATTTTTCGCAACTTTGTATCGTTTGCTGAAAATAACGGCGAAACGATCACTGATCAAGCAAATCGCCGCGCGCCGCGTTCAAATACTGCAGCATCGACCACAGCGTCAGCACCGCCGCCACGAGGAAAAGCGCGATCCCGGCCCACTCCACCCACGGATAAGGACGCCACAGCATCCATACCAGGGCGGTCATCTGGGCGGTCGTTTTCACTTTGCCAATCCATGAGACCGCCACGCTGCTGCGTTTCCCCAGCTCCGCCATCCACTCACGCAGCGCGGAGATAATGATCTCACGGGCAATCATGGTCGCCGCCGGTAGCGTGACCCACCAGGTGTGATAGTGTTCGGCAACCAGCACCATGGCGATAGCCACCATGACTTTATCGGCAACCGGGTCGAGGAAGGCGCCAAAACGGGTGCTCTGATTCCAGCGACGAGCGAGGAAACCATCAAACCAGTCGGTTACCGCGGCAACAAAGAAGATCAGCGCGCAGGCAAACGGCGCCCAGCTAAAGGGCAGATAAAACGCCAGCACAAAAAACGGGATCAGGATGACGCGAAACAGAGTAAGCAACGTAGGGATATTAAATTGCATAGTGACGGGTAACTATCTGTTGTAAGTAAAAATTAGCCCTATGTTGCTACAGAGCCCCTAATGTTTCAACGAGTAGAAGATCTTTTCTGCCAGAGCGTGAGAGATGCCCGGTACTTTAGCAATTTCTTCGACGCTGGCCTGCTGTAGCCCCTGCAGCCCACCCATATACTTCAGCAGCATCTGACGACGCTTCGGCCCCACCCCCTCGATAGTCTCAAGCGAGCTGGTGCTCTTCACTTTCGCCCGTTTTTTGCGATGCCCGGAGATCGCATGATCGTGCGATTCATCGCGAATATGCTGGATCACATGCAGGGCCGGCGAATCCGGCGGCAGGCTAAACCCTTGCCCTTCCGGCTCAAAGAATAACGTTTCCAGACCCGCTTTTCGATCGCTACCTTTCGCCACGCCCAGCAGCAGCGGATGATGTTTATCCCAGGGGACGTCCAGTTCAGCAAACACGGCTTTCGCCTGGGCCAGCTGTCCCTTGCCGCCGTCTATCAGGATCACATCCGGGATCTTGTTGTCATCAATCGCTTTACCATAGCGACGGCGCAGGACCTGATTCATCGCCGCATAGTCATCGCCAGGGGTAATGCCGGTGATGTTGTAGCGCCGATACTCCGCGCGCAGTGGGCCATTGCTGTCAAACACCACACAGGATGCTACGGTCTGTTCGCCCATGGTGTGGCTGATGTCAAAACACTCCATTCGCTTGACGGCCGGCAGCTCCAGTACGCTGGCCAGCGCCTGCAAACGCTGATGAATGGTCGATTGCTGAGACAATTTGGTCGTTAACGCTGTCGCGGCGTTGGTCCGCGCCAGCTTAAGATAACGCGCTCTGTCGCCGCGCGGCTTAGTCTGCACATTGATTCGACGACCCGCCAGCTCCGACAGCGAGTCGGCCAGCAGCGTCTTATCCCCAAGGTTAAAGTCGAGCAAAATCTCCCCCGGCAGCGTGCGCATTTGGCTGCCCTGCAGGTAGAACTGGCCGACAAAGGTCTCCACGACCTCTCCCAGCTCGGTGCCGCCCGGCACTTTCGGGAAGTAGCTTCGGCTGCCCAGCACTTTGCCCTGACGGATAAACAGCACATGCACGCAGGCCATGCCGGCATCGAAGGCGACGCCGATCACGTCGAGGTCGTCACCGGTATTGGAGACAAACTGTTTCTCCGTCACGCGGCGGACGGCCTGAATCTGGTCGCGGATGCGCGCGGCCTCTTCGAACTCCAGGTTCTGGCTCGCCTTCTCCATCCGCGCGATGAGCTGGGTCAGCACCTGGTCATCCTTGCCGGCGAGAAACAGCCGCACATACTCTACCTGCTGAGCATACTCTTCTTCGCTGACCAGCCCGGCCACGCACGGCCCCAGGCAGCGACCAATCTGATACTGCAGACAGGGGCGGGAGCGATTGCGGTAGACGCTGTTTTCACACTGACGGATGGGAAAGATTTTCTGCAGCAGCGCCAGGGTCTCGCGCACGGCATAGCCGTTGGGAAAAGGACCAAAATATTCGCCCTTCGCATGTTTGGCGCCGCGATGCATCGCCAGACGCGGATGAGTATCGCCGCTGAGAAAAATAAAAGGATACGATTTATCGTCGCGTAACAGCACGTTGTAACGTGGCTGGTACAGCTTAATATAGTTGTGCTCAAGCAGCAGCGCTTCCGTCTCGGTGTGGGTGACGGTCACGTCGATTTGCGCGATCAGCGCTACCAGCGCTTCCGTTTTACGCGACGCAAGGTTGCTGCGGAAGTAGCTACTGAGCCGCTTTTTCAGATCTTTGGCTTTGCCAACATAGATGACGGTTCCGCCAGCATCATACATCCGATACACACCGGGCTGGCTGGTCACCGTTTTCAGGAAAGCTTTTGCGTCAAAAACATCACTCACTGGCTTGCTAACGACTCCGCATTACACAGGCCATGGCGAATTGCCAGGTGGGTCAGCTCGACATCGCCATGAATGTTTAATTTATTGAACATCCGATAGCGGTAGCTGTTAACCGTTTTAGGACTCAGATTTAGCTGCTCTGAGATCTCATTCACCTTCTGACCTTTGGTGATCATCAGCATAATCTGCAATTCCCGTTCAGACAAACTGGCAAACGGCGATTCTGTCTTTTCGGGTTCAATCTGACTTAACGCCATTTGCTGGGCAATATCGGAGGCAATATAGCGCTGCCCGGACGCGACGCAGCGGATGGCATTAACCACTTCCTGCGGCGCGGCGCCTTTACTGAGATAGCCCGCCGCGCCCGCCTGCATGACCTTGGCAGGTAAAGGATTCTCGGTATGCACGGTCAACATGATCACTTTGGTGCCCGCCACGGAGCGCGCGATTTTGCGCGTCGCTTCAAGACCACCGATCCCAGGCATGTTCATGTCCATCAGGACGACATCTGCGGAATTAGCCCGGCACCACTTGACGGCGTCCTCGCCGCAGCAGGCTTCGCCAGCGACTTTAATCCCTTTTATATCTTCCAGAATGCGTCGTATCCCTGCGCGCACCAGTTCGTGGTCATCAACAAGAAGAACGTTGATCAAAGGAATAATCTCCAGAATGAGGGATAACGCTACTGATACTTTATCTCCCACATATTACCGGGTTTTATTGCTATTTTAAAAGGCAAAAAAATGCCCTCGCCTCGATTTGGCTCTCATTTATGGCAATGTCTGTGCACACTAAGTGGAAAGTCATTGAGAACAGACAGTTGCCCGGCTCTTATTTTTTAACAATACTCATACAGAAGGCACAAAAAACACAACAGATTACGTAGCGCATAAATACGAAGCAAAATATGTAACAATTATTAACGAGCTAAATAGATGGGGGAAATTATTGGCTTGCCGACGGCTATTACGTATTATCCGAAGCATCAAAACATTCACAGCTCAGATGAGAGAACAGAAATTAAGCACACCTTTTTTTTCTGTCGCTTGTGGTATACTGCGCGGCCTTCACATTGAGTAGAGCGCAATAGCGCAGCGAGTAAACGAGGATATCGATGAGCACACCAGATTTTTCCACTGCAGAAAATAAGCAGGAACTGGCGCAGGAAGTCTCCTGCCTGAAAGCGATGATTACGCTGATGCTGCAGGCGATGGGCCAGGCGGATGCGGGGCGCGTGATTATTAAAATGGAAAAGCAGATTTCACAGATGGAAGATGAGGCTCAGGCCGCCGTATTCTCCAGCACCGTTAAGCAGATTAAACAAGCCTATCGGCAGTAATCCTGTGCCGGCTGAAAGTATCACTGACAGCCGGTATCACGTCTGACACGCAGAACGGCAGGCGCATTCAGATTAGCCCAGTCGCCACGGCGTAGCAGGCAATTTGCGTTTTATTCGGCGCATTAAATTTCCGCTGCATATTCTTCTGATGGAAATTCACCGTATTTTCCGAAATCGAGAGAATCATCGCCACCTCCGCCGAAGTCTTTCCTTCCGCCGTCCATTTGAGGATTTCCAGTTCGCGGCGGCTGAACTTCATCTCCGGCGGCATCACCATCTCATCTTCCAGACGCAGCAGCGTCAGCAAGCTTAGTTCAGTCAGCGTTCGCAGACGCAGCTCAAGCTCATCTTCAGGGTAACCGCCCGGCAGACGATTGTTCGCTGAGACAGAGAGAAATCCCTGAGCATGGTTTGGCAACGTCAGGCACTGCGTCACGCCCTTTTGCAGACCATGGTCACGCGCCCCGTCCCACAGTGCCGGCGCATCACGAAACAGGCTGTCGTTCCATGGCAGATGGCCACGCATAAAATTCTCCGGCCGTAACACAGGATCTATCGCGAAATAATTTTCTGCCTGATAGTGCGACATCCATGCGCGGGGGTAAGTCGACTGGAACGTAACGCGGGGGCGGGTGAAAGGCACCGGGTGGCGCACACAAAGCGTGTAGTAATCATATTCCAGCGCTTCGGTTTCACGTTGCAGGAGATTATAAACCTCCTCGCCGGTGGCCATGGACTGAAATTGGTGCAGCATATCCCGCCGCCAGCTGAAAAAATCATTGTCCCTCATAGCTGTGCAAATAACTCCTGATTGATAATCATTATTATAAATACAGAAAACTAACACATAAATCTTATTTATATGTATAAAATATCGTAGCTGTCGCATTTATTAGTCTGAAGGCTTGCCATTTTCCCGCTCGCCGCACAGAAACATAGCGTTTTTCTCCCATCATGTTCTACACCCTGCCAAGGGCGATGGGAAGCGGTGTATACGGCCGTGGGAGTCAATAGCGCAAAGACGTGTCGCGGGGGCGTTACCCCGCCGCGAGAGTGGGCTAAACGCGGCGGCTCCCGCGAATTTGAGCCGCCGCGCCAGCCCATGCTTTACTGCATCAGGAATTTTTCAAGGAACTGACGGGTACGCGGCTGCTGGGGCGAAGCGAACAACGCTTTTGCCTCGCCTTGTTCGACAATGCGTCCCTGATCCATAAATATCGCCCGATCGGCTACGTCGCGGGCGAAACTCATTTCATGGGTCACGATCACCATGGTGCGTTTTTCCTGCGCCAGCTGACGGATGGTGTTGAGCACCTCCCCCACCAACTCAGGATCGAGGGCCGAGGTGGGTTCATCAAACAGGATCACGTCCGGACGCATAGCCAGCGCGCGGGCAATAGCCACTCGCTGCTGCTGCCCGCCGGAGAGACGGCGCGGATAGCTATTCTCTTTTCCGCTGAGCCCCACCTTCGCCAGCAGTTCGCGCGCCCGCGCCATGGACTCCTGCTTATCTTCACCTTTTACGATGACCGGCCCTTCAATAATGTTCTCCAGCACCGTACGGTGGGGAAACAGATTAAAGTTCTGGAAGACAAAGCCGACGTGCTGGCGCAGCTGGCGAATGAGCCCTTTCTGCGGCCCGAGGCTGCGACCGGCGTCGATCGTCACATCGCCGACGCGGATAGTGCCGCTCTCCGGTTGCTCCAGCAGGTTGATGCTACGCAGCAGGGTGGTTTTGCCCGAGCCGCTGGGGCCGATGATCGCCACCACTTCCCCTTTCTGTACCTCCAGGTCGATACCATGGAGCACCGTCTGGCCATGGAATTTTTTTACCAGGCTTTTCACTTCTATCGCACTCATTTCGGATCACGCTCCTGGCGGTTCAGCTGGTTTTCAAAATAATTCTGCAGCGAGGAGAGCACTGTCGCCATTACCCAGTAGATCAGGGAGGCCGCCAGATACATGGTGAAGACCTCCAGGGTTCGCGAGGTGATTAGCTGCGCCTGACGGAACAGCTCCGGCACCTGGATCGTTGCCGCCAGCGAGGTATCTTTTACCAGGCTGATAAAACTGTTCGACAGCGGCGGCAAAGCGACCCGCGCCGCCTGGGGTAAAATGGCCCGACGCATCGTCTGCCAGGGCGTCATACCGATACTGGCCGCCGCTTCCCATTGCCCTTTATCAATCGAGGCGATGGCCGCGCGCAGCGTTTCCGCCGCATAGGCCGCAGTATTCAACGACAGGCCGATCATCGCCGCCGGGATCGGGTCAAGCTCAATGCCGAACTGCGGCAAGCCGTAGTAGATCATAAACAGCTGGGCGATAAGCGGCGTGCCGCGGAAAATGGAGATATACATGCGCGCCAGCCATTTTACCGGCCAGACTGGCGACATGCGCATCAGCGCCAGGATAAAGCCCAGCACCAGGCCGAAAAACATCCCGCCAATGCTCAGCTGCAGCGTAAAGACGGCCCCTTTCAGCAGAAAAGGGGCGGAATCAATGACCAGTTGGATACTTTCTTGCATGCTGTCGTTTCTGTATTAGAGGTGAGGATGATAGGCAAACAGCGCCGGCGCTCCGCCGGTGTGGACGAACAGTATCGGCCCTTCATCCTTAAAGCGCTTCTGCGTGATGCCGTCGATAAGCCCGGCCATCGCTTTGCCGGTATAGACCGGGTCGAGCAAAATACCTTCCAGCTGCGCCAGCAGCTTCACGGCGGCCATCCCATCTTCGTTTGGCGTACCGTATCCTGGGGCAAAGTAGTCATCCCACAGTATAATTTCAGCCTTCGCCTGTAGCTCGAGACTGTTGGCCACGGCCTGCTGCAGCGCCTCCACTTTCGGCAACTGGTCAGCGACCGAGCGCGACACGGTCACCCCAATCAGTTCCGCCTGCGGCATCAGCTGTTCAAGGCCGACCGCCAATCCGGCATGGGTGCCGGCGCTGCCGGAGGCGACCACGACTGACGAGATCGCCACCGCGTCTTCGCACTGCTGGCTGATTTCCAGTGCGCTTTCCACATAGCCTAACGCGCCGAGGGCATTGGAGCCGCCGACCGGAATAACATACGGACGATACCCCTGCGCCTCAATGCGGGTCGCCAGCTCATCGAGCTGCGCGGCGGGATCGGTCAGGGCATCACACATCTCAACCTGGGTGTTAAAGAGATCCAGCAGCAGACGGTTGCCATTGCTCAGATAGTTCTCCGCCCGGGTGCCGATGGGATTTTCCAGTAGCGCCACGCAATGCAGTCCCAGTTTCGCAGCGACTGCCGCCGTCTGACGCACATGGTTAGACTGGATCGCGCCGGCGGTGATTAAGGTATCCGCGCCCTCGCGCAGCGCATCGGCGGCGAGAAACTCCAGCTTACGCAGTTTGTTGCCCCCCATCGCCAGCGGCGTCGTATCATCACGTTTAATAAAAATTTCGCGCCCAAGGTGATCGGACAGACGCGGGAGATACTCCAGCGGCGTCGGCGCGCCGATCAATTCCAGGCGCGGAAAGCGGGTTAAGTTTTGCAGTGACATGGCCCCTCCTGACTCAGTTATGCTTCATTATGCACACAGTTACGCGCTAAATAAAAAAAGGCGCTTCCAGGAGCGCCTTTTTTCACCGCTGTCCGTTATTTCGTCACGTCAGCGCCAAACCATTTCTCGGACAGCGCCTTCAGGCTGCCATCTTTCTGCATGTCTGCAATCGCGCCATCTACCGCTTTCAGCAGGTCGTCGTTGCCTTTACGCAGCGCAACGCCAGCTTCCTGACGAGAGAAGGCTTCGCCGGTTACCGCCAGCGTATTGTTGGTTTTCTTCACCAGATCCAACGCCGCCAGACGGTCTACCAGAATGGCGTCAATACGGCCTACACGCAGATCCTGGTATTTGGTGGGATCGTCATCATAGGTACGGACGTCCACGCCCTGGACATTCTGACGCAGCCACTCTTCATAGTTAGTGCCCAGTCCGACGCCCACTTTCTTGCCTTTCAGATCCGCCGCGGTTTTAATCGCGCCTTCGTTACCCTTCTTCACCAGCGCCTGCACGCCGGAGACGGTATATGGGGTGGAGAAATCGTATTTCTTCTTACGTTCGTCAGAGATAGTGACCTGGTTAATCACCACGTCGATACGCTTGGAGTCCAGCGAGGCCAGCATACCGTCCCATTTGGTCGGTTTGAGATCGGCCTTCACGCCAAGATGTTTCGCCAGTTCGTTAGCGAATTCCACTTCAAACCCGGTCAGCTTGCCGTCATCCCCCTGGAAACTAAAGGGAGGGTAGGTGCCTTCGAGGCCCACGCGTAGGGTGCCGCGCTCTTTAATCTGATTGAGCAGGTTTTCCGCCGCAAAAGTTTTCACGCTAACGCCAGCCATCAAAACAACGGCCACCGCGCCCATCATCGCCTGACGACCCAGAAGTGCTAATTTCATAGATACCCCGAAGGTTAGGATTTTCCTGTAGTGTAAGGCGCTTAACGCCCTGACACCAACATCGTTACGCTACATCTTATGCAAATTTATTATATATGATCCGCTTTAGGGTATAGCGAAAATCAGGGCTTTCCTCACCCTTTTTGCTGGATATCTCCCATACTGCAAAGGTCAGCCTGTTGACGTCTGGAGCATGGAAGATGAAAAACCCCACCTTATTGCAATGTTTTCACTGGTACTACCCCACCGGCGGCGAGCTGTGGCCTGAGGTCGAAGCGCTGGCGCCCAGCCTGAATGAAATCGGCATCAATATGGTCTGGTTGCCACCCGCCTACAAAGGCGCCTCGGGCGGTTACTCCGTCGGCTATGATACCTACGATCTCTTTGACCTCGGCGAGTTTGATCAAAAAGGGTCTGTCGCCACCAAATATGGCGACAAAGCGCAGTTGCTGGCGGCGATCAACGCCCTGAAGGAGCACAATATCGCCGTGCTGCTGGATGTGGTGGTCAACCATAAAATGGGCGCTGATGAAAAAGAGGCTCTGCGCGTTCAGCGCGTCGATGAGCAGGATCGTACGCAAATTGACGAGGAGATCATTGAGTGCGAGGCATGGACGCGCTACACCTTCCCGGTGCGCGCCGGACAGTATTCGCAGTTTGTCTGGGACTACAAATGTTTTAGCGGCATTGACCACATCGAGAACCCGACGGAAGACGGTGTGTTTAAAATCGTCAACGATTACACCGGCGAAGGCTGGAATGAACAGGTCGATGATGAGCTCGGCAACTTTGACTATCTGATGGGCGCCAATATCGATTTCCGCAATCATGCAGTGACCGAGGAGATCAAATACTGGGCGCGCTGGGTAATGGAGCAGACCGGCTGCGACGGTTTTCGTCTTGACGCGGTCAAGCATATCCCCGCCTGGTTTTATAAAGCGTGGATCGAGCATGTTCAGGAGGTGGCCCCGCAGCCGCTGTTTATTGTAGCGGAATACTGGTCCCATGAAGTGGAGAAGCTCCAGCAGTATATCGACCTGGTCGAGGGCAAAACGATGCTGTTTGATGCCCCACTGCAGATGAAATTTCATGAAGCGTCGCGCCAGGGCCGCGATTATGACATGAGCCAGATTTTCAGCGGGACGCTGGTGGAAGCCGACCCTTTCCATGCCGTCACTCTGGTCACCAATCATGATACGCAGCCGCTGCAGGCCCTCGAGGCGCCGGTTGAACCCTGGTTCAAGCCCCTCGCCTATGCGCTGATCCTGCTGCGGGAGAATGGCGTGCCCTCGGTCTTTTATGCCGATCTCTTCGGCGCTTCCTATGAGGATACCGGCGGCGACGGAGAGACCTATGCCATTGAGATGCCCGTTATCGAACAACTCCACGAGCTGATCGACGCCCGTCAGCGTTTTGCCCATGGCGTGCAAACCCTTTGGTTCGATCATCCTAACTGCATCGCCTTTAGTCGTAGCGGTACTGACGACGATCCAGGCTGCGTGGTGATCATGTCCAATGGCGATGAGGGCGAAAAGACGCTGACGCTGGGCGAAAACTATGGCAACAAACGCTGGCGGGATTTTCTCGGTAACCGGGAAGAGATTGTCGAAACCGATGGCGAAGGCTGCGCGACTTTTACTTGTAACGGGGGGAGCGTGAGCGTGTGGGTATTAGAGGAGGTGCTGTAGTTCCCTGACGCCGGGCGGGCCAGCTATGGCCCGCCAAAATCTCAGCGCGTGGAGGCCGGCGCGCTGACGGGCCCCGTCGCTCGCGCTTTGGCCCACGCCTTCTCGCACTCCGGAGTGAGACGTTCAACACGGGACAACGTCATCCGATCGTAGGAGATTGTGTTGCCCTCGCGCTCGACAGGATAGATGTCCAGGGAAGCGGTCACGTTGTAAATCTCACTGTCACGATTCATCAGTTTCCCCGGCTGCGCAATCACGCGCTGCCACTGGCGGCAGTCGAAGGTGTCCCCTTCTTTAGTGACAATCAGGCTGGCAATGGCGTCAGGACTCATCATCGCGCTCTGCGGCCCTTTCGTTTGCCAGAAACCTGCAAGGCCAGCCGGCGCCGGCGCTTTAACCACGTCCTCATAACGATCAACCTGTACGCAACCGGCCAGCGCCACCACCATGCCAGCAAAAAATAACTTTTTCATCATTCATCCCACAAGCCGATAAAAAAGTATTGTGGCATTAAAGCGTTAAGCCTTCCACCCCCACCGCAAAGGGATAAGCGAGCAAGCCAGCAACCGCTAACGCGGGTTTCATTTGAAGTAAGGAAATTCTGAAAGTAAAAGAATACTGGGCGCGTAACCATAGCATCTATGGGCACTTTTTGTTTTTAATTCGGTCACACTACCGGTTCTTGACTTTACTTTAAGAGTTTTCCTGGCAAATTATATGCATAGATGCGGAATAGTTTAATGGAGCTAATGGGTTCTTTCTAAACCTACTATTATTATCGCCCGCAAGGACTGCTTCGCACAGCCAGTGCGAAGTGTATATCGTTACGTGTTGATTGAGGATGGGTCATGTCAACGATGATTATGGATTTGTGCAGCTATACCCGGTTGGGATTGACGGGATATCTGACCAGTCGGGGAATTAAAAAACAGGAAATCGTTGAGGTCAACAGTGCTGCGGATCTGCAGAAACACTGTACGTCGTGTTGCCCGGCGGTGGTGTTTCTGAATGAAGACTGTTTCGTGCATGATGATGAAAGTAATGGCATTATTCGCCAGATCATTACGCAAAACCCGGCGACGCTGTTTGTTATCTTTATGTCGCTGGCGAACATCCATTTTGACCGCTATTTGCGGGTACGGAAGAATCTGCTAATCAGTTCAAAATCGATAACCCCAAAAGACCTTGATGTTATTCTGGTTAATTATCTTAAATACAAAAACACCAGTGTAGGGCAGTTAACTTTACCGACATTGTCACTGAGTAAAACAGAATCAAATATGCTGCAAATGTGGATGGCCGGGCATGGTACTTCGCAAATCTCAACGCAAATGAACATCAAAGCGAAGACGGTATCGTCGCATAAAGGCAATATTAAAAAGAAAATACAAACGCATAATAAGCAGGTGATTTATCATATCGTTCGGCTGACCGAAAACATCACCTCCGGTATTCAGGTAAATATGCGCTGAAACAAACTGGCGGCGCTCCCGCCAGTTCAGTTTTACGAGACCTCTTTTTCCACGAAAATCCCATCCGGGTGGCCTATTTCATTAAAAAACCAGATCCCCAGAGGATAGTCTTCCAGTGAAACCAGATACATCGTTCCTTCACTAAACGACTCAATCGCCAGCACTACCCCCGATCGACGTGGGCCACCGTCGGTCTTCACCGTGACACGATCGTTCACCTGCATAATCATCTCCTCTATATTTTCAGCCAGTGTAGAACAAAACCACGCAACTCGCAGCGTCGCGGCACGTGACTGGCGCTTTTTTAGACCGGCTATACTTAGAGAGGCTTGAGCAACGCTCAGCGAGGGGGTAATGATGAAGCACCAATTAACAGGCCAGACCGGGGACGACCTTGACGTCAACGTAGATGCCCTGCTGGCGGCGATAAATGAGATCAGCGAAAGCGAAGTCCATCGCACGCTGGACGACCCGCAGCGCGCCAGCATTGATGGCCGCGGGTCACATACCTGGCGTGAGCTGGCGGAGGCATTCGAACTCGATATTCACGATTTCAGCGCCAGTGAAGCCAACCGTTAGCGGCAGGCGAAAAAAATCCCGACTCGCAGGAGTCGGGATCAAACTTGCTAATGCAAGAAGCACTTGAAAATTCGTTACACCGGGAAATCCGATGCGTTGAAACATTATCCTCAATTATTTTGCATGACAAGAGATATTCATGACGCAAAATATTGAGAATGTTGGCGCCTGGTGACTGACCGGGCTGCAAGGCTGATGTGAGAAGGCTTAGCCGCAAACCGGTTTCATTCGATAGCGCGATCGCCTGCGATCACTTTAAGATAATTCTCATTTTGCCAATCGACATCGAAACGTTTTACTCACGCTGCGCTGCGAAAACAGACCTGGTTACGCCCATTTTGCTTGGCCAGATAGAGTCGCCCATCGGCCACCGACTGCAGCGCTTCAAACTGATACTCCCCCCGCTCTTCGCTGGCGCTCACCCCTAACGAGGCGCTAACCCGCAGCGTCACGTTGTTATGCAAAAAGACTTCCCGTCCCTGGATACGCTGGCGCAATCGCTCCGCCACCGCCGCCGCTTCCTGCAGGGTGGTATTCGGCATCACGATACAAAACTCTTCTCCGCCCACTCTGCCCAGCAGATCGCCCTGCCGAACCGCGCTGGACAGCGTACTGGCCACCATCGACAGCACCCTGTCCCCCGCCTGATGACCATAGCGATCGTTGATGTGCTTAAAATGATCCAGATCGAGCTGGATCACCGCCAGCGGCCGTCCGCTGCGCTGGCAGTCGCTGGCTACCGCCATCGCCTGTTCAAACAGAGCCCCGCGATTGAGCAGGCGAGTCAAGGCATCGTGCCATGCCTGCCACTCCAGAGAGGTTTGCAGAACGCTCATGTTGCGGACCATGCGGCGGATCACTAGCCAGGAGAGTAACAGCATCAAGGTGAAGAGGACCCACATCAGGGTCAGGGCGATGGTGATGGTGCCAAAGTTCCCGCGGACGCCTTCCCGCAGAGTGTGGATCCGCAGCAGCACGCCGTCAAAATTGCGCAGTTTGGCCCAGCTGATATAGCGCGTCAGCAGACGCAGCCCTCCCTGGTTATCATGGACAAACGCGCGGCTCAGCAGCTCCTGCTCGCGCGGCGACAGCAGGGTCAGGACATTCCCCGGCGCGGAAGAAGCCAGCAGGTTCAAATGGCTATCATAAAGTTGGTACTCTCCCTCTTGTCCCCCCTGCATGGCGCTAACCAAAAACGCTTTGATTTCACTGACTGAGAAATCCATCGCCAGCACGCCGCGCCAGTAACCGGCAAAATCCAACGGTATCGAAGCGGTGACCACCTGCTCTTCCAGCTGCGGGTCATCGTCAGGAAAGGTTTGCCAGATAACACCTCGCCCCGGATTATTTCGCTGGGTCTGGCGGGTAAACCACGGAGCGCCGAGGGCTTGGGAATAGTGCGTTATCACCTGCGACTCATCCCGCAGCGGCAGGGTCGAGGTAAAAAAGCCGCTACGAGAGATATACTGCATCCGCTCGGCGAAATCGCGATCGTGCTGCGTCAGATTTAGCAGATAACCCAGCTCGAGCGTCGCCATTAGTTCATCAGCCGCCAGCGGATCGTCCACCAGCAGGATAGGGTTGTGGCCAGCGACGCTGCCTGAGATGCCAAACACCGGCAGCGTACGCCGATTCGGTAGCGCCACCCGCCAGGCCTGCTGATGGCGCTGGCTCAGATAGCGTTGGCTGGCCTTACGCAATACATCGATATCAAGCGGCTGTTCGAGCGCCGCCTGCATCCCATGGCGAAAAAACATCATTCTGTCGATGTTGAACTGCAACAGTCCATCCATTTCATGAGCGACGTTAGCCAGATTGTTACGCTGGTTGGCCACGTAGGCCTCTTCCAGGACATTGATTTCACGCCAGATCAGCAGCGTGGAGAAAAACAGCACTGCGATAAAACAAGCGTTAACCACATGCCCCGGGCGAGCCAGGTGGTAGCACTTTTTTAACTTCAACCGCAGTGGCTTATCCATCTTTCTCTCGCAATACGTTGCGCAAACCTCGCGGCGTCAGCGCCCCGGTCTCTGTCGATACCCGGGGCGTTTTCAGGGTAGAACACGCGGCGCCGTTACGCTGCGTTTCGCCATGCTACTTTCCAGCGCCACGCAGGCTGCTCACCGCCTTAACGCCCGCCAGCACCACCGCGCCGATGATAAAACCCAGCACCAGGTTGGCGACGACCGGCAGCGTGGAGGCCATCACCCCACCCAACCCCGCGCTCCAGTGCTCGATGGCATGATGCAGCGGCGCAATACCGTGAACGACTATCCCCCCGCCGACGAGGAACATGGCCAGCGTCCCGACGATGGACAACATCTTCATCAGGCGGGGAGCGACGGCCAGGAGCCCTTTACCTAGCCACTGCGCCAGCGCACTACGTTTTTCCGCCAGCCAGTAACCCATGTCGTCCAGCTTGACGATCACCCCCACCAGGCCATACACCCCGATAGTGACCAGAATCGCAATCCCCGAAAGAATAAGGATTTGGTTAAGCAGCGGAGCTTCCGCCACGATGCCGAGGGTAATGGCGACAATTTCCGCGGACAAAATAAAATCGGTGCGAATCGCGCCTTTTACTTTGTCACGCTCAAAGGCCAGCGGATCGCGCTCCGCCAGCGCGGCGAGACGCTGCTGCCGCCGTTCAGGATCCTCTTTGTGTTTCCGCGCTTCCAGACTGTGCAGTACCTTCTCCACCCCTTCGAAACAGAGAAACGCGCCGCCCAGCATCAACAATGGCGTAATCGCCCAGGGGATGAAGGCGCTGATCAACAAAGCCAGTGGCACGAGGATCACTTTGTTAACGAACGACCCTTTCGCCACTCCCCAGACCACGGGCAACTCGCGATTCGCCCGCACGCCGGTAACCTGTTGGGCATTGAGAGACAAATCGTCGCCCAGCACCCCCGCCGTTTTTTTCGCCGCTACCTTGCCCATCACGGAAATATCGTCCAGCAGCGTGGCGATATCATCAAGTAATGTTAAAAGACTACTTCCTGCCAAAATGATTTTCCTTCTCTTTTCATCAATGTCTCCCTCGAGTATGCGTTAAAAAACGGCCGGTGCCCAAGGTACAATTAGTCAATATAAATTTAACAACCTGACGCAAATTAACCACTCGCCAGCACGATAGTTTTCACGTTTACTATATGTCCCCTTTCTATCTCTGCACCGTCGTGAGGAAGTATGTCTACCCGTCAGCTTTTACCGCTCATCGGGGCGCTGTTTGCGCTGTATATCATCTGGGGCTCTACCTATTTCGCTATCGCCGTCGGGGTCGCCAGCTGGCCGCCGCTAATGATGGCCGGCATTCGTTTTCTCGCTGCCGGCTTACTGTTGCTGGGGTGGCTACTGGCCACCGGCCATAAGCTACCGGCGCGTCGTCCGCTGCTTAACGCTGCGCTGATCGGCGTGTTGCTGCTTGCGGTTGGCAACGGCTTCGTGACGCTGGCTGAACATCAGCACGTCCCCTCCGGCATCGCGGCGGTGATGGTCGCCACCGTACCGCTGTTCACCTTATGCTTCAGCCGCTTTTTCGGCATCGCCACCCGTAAACTGGAGTGGCTGGGCATTGCCATTGGCCTTGCGGGTATCGTGATGCTCAACAGCGGAGGCAACCTGAACGGCAACCCCTGGGGCGCACTGCTGATCCTGATTGGTTCCCTAAGCTGGGCCTTCGGCTCGGTTTACGGTTCGCGAATCGTACTGCCGACCGGCATGATGGCGGGGGCAATCGAGATGCTCGCCGCCGGGATCGTCCTGCTGGCGGCCTCATGGCTGAGCGGTGAAACCTTAACCCGCGTCCCTTCCTGGTCCGGGATCGCCGCCCTGGCCTATCTGGCCATCTTTGGCTCGCTGATCGCCATTAACGCCTACATGTTTTTAATCCGCAATGTCACCCCTGCGGTCGCCACCAGCTACGCCTATGTTAATCCGGTGGTCGCGGTGCTCCTCGGTACTGGGTTCGGCGGCGAGAGCCTGTCGCTCATTGAGTGGCTGGCGCTGGCGGTGATTATTTTCGCCGTAGTGCTGGTAACGCTGGGGAAATATCTCTTCCCCGTCCGCAGCGAGGCTACTCCTTGTAAGGCGTCGAAGTAGTCGTCAGTTCGCGGATCCCCTGCGTATCGATCTGCGCGTCGTGTCCGGCGCCGCAGATCCACTCTTCCAGACGTTCGGTGAGCGCCGCATCACTCAGCCTAAGGCGCCCGCGCAGGGCGCATTCCCAGATGATTAATACCCGCCAGCCCTCTTCGGCCAGCTTTTGCCGGTCGCGGGCGTCGCGCGCCACGTTACCGGCGATTTTGTCCAGCCAGAATGCCGTGCGGGTGGCCGGCACCTTAAACAGATAGCAGTCATGGTGATGCCAGAAACAGCCGTGAGTAAAGATAACGCAACGGTAGTCGGGTAAAGTGAAATCGGGACGTCCCGGCAGCGCGCGATCCTGGGCAACAAAGGTGAATCCCGCCCCGGTCAGCAGCGCCGCTATCCGCTTTTCGATCGCCGTATCGCGCGTGGCGATCGCCCGCATATTTTTACTGCGCGTCGCTTTATCGTGAACATCCGCCATCATTATCATCCGCTTCACGGCGCGCCACCGCCTGAGCGATGCGCGGCGCCAGGAGTTTCGCCACCGCGGCGAAGACCGGAACCACCACCGAGTTGCCAAACTGACGATAGGCCTGCGTATCCGATACCGGGATGCGAAAACGCGCCCCCTGCGGGGATTCAAAGCCCATCAGCCGGGCGCATTCGCGCGGCGTCAACCGGCGAGGCCGCCGCTGTTGATTCAGCGGATCGTCAAAATGCTTCTCACCGAGCGGCCGGTCCCAGCCGCGATCGACGAGAATTTCGGCACCATCTTTATAGTAGCGGGCAGAAAGCGTCCGGGCCACGCTGTGGGGATTGGCGGGGTCAACCAGGCCATAACCAAAGCCATTGCCCCGCGCCTGATGCTTGCGGGCATAACGATAAAGATATTTCCACAGCACCGGCGTAAGAATAAATTTCGCATCGACCGTCGGCTCCAGCAGCTCGCCAAATGTTGGCCGCACCGCCGGGTACTGCGCCGCGATGTCGCGCAGCGTAAATCCAGCATGCAGCTGCAGATCGCGACGGAAACCCACCAGCACGATGCGCTCCCGGTGCTGAGGCAAGAAATGGCGCCCGTCAATCACCTTCGGGTCATCCGGCCCGGTATGCCCCGCGTCAGCTACTTCATATCCCAGCTCATCCAGCGTCTGCATGATGATACGGAAAGTGCGCCCCTGATCGTGGCTTTTGAGGTTTTTGACATTCTCCAGCACAAAAATCGCTGGCTGACGAGCCGCGATAATTCTCACCACGTCAAAAAACAGCGTTCCCTGGGTTTCGCAGGCAAAGCCATGCGCACGGCCCATCGCATTTTTCTTAGAGACGCCGGCAAGCGAGAAAGGCTGGCAGGGGAAGCCAGCCAGCAGCACATCATGCTGAGGGATAGATTCGCGAATATGCCGCGCCGCCTCCTCGTCGCTAACGTCAGAGCGTTGGCTGAGGGTAATATCGCGGATATCTTCATTAAAACGGTGCTGCTGCGGATCACAGTACCAGTTGGCCTTATAGGTGCGTACCGCGTGCTTGTTCCACTCGCTGGTGAAAACGCACTGCCCGCCGATGGCTTCAAAACCACTGCGGATCCCGCCAATACCGGCAAACAGATCGATAAAACGGAACCCATAGTGCGGATGATGGGCCGGCGGCGAAGGCAGGAGCGTCGCCAGATGAGCAACTTCCTGCGGGCGCAAACGCTCCGCCACGCGGCCAAGCGCCACCACGCGCTTGAGGATCGCCGCGCTCCAGTGCTGTTCGCCGACGCTCACCAGTTCGGCAACCAGCGTTTTTACATCGTAGATCGTCATCAGCTGACGCAGCAGCGCCTCAGCGTCTTCCCCGGCCTGTTCAGCCAACGACAACGACCTGTGTTCCTTGCTTAACTTTTGCGGCATATCCTCAACCAACGCGGACGATTTTGGCAGAGAGTACCATAAATCACCGGTCGGTTGACGCCTGCGGTGCAAAGCGGCGCAAAACCGCTTCATCCAGCGCCAGCGGCTCCCCCTGCAGCTCCGCGCTGAGCTTAGCCATAAATTCGACGAGAAAACGGGCATTATGCTGCGCCATCGCTTTCCCCTTGTCAGTTTGCATGGTTTCCGGCAGGCGCAGAAGTTTGCACTGGAAATGGTCGAGGGCATATTTGCGGTCATCCAGCGCCCGCCGATCAGCAAAAGGATCTTCGGCATCAAACAAGATGGTATTCAGGGCGCCGGCGACAGCGAAGACCCTCGCCAGACCAATGGCTCCCAGCGACTCGAGTCGATCGGCATCCTGAACTATTTTCGCCTCCAGCGTGCGCGGTGGGATCGCCGCGCTGAAGCTGTGCGCCTCGATGGCATGGCTGACCGCCGGGTAACGATCCGCAGGAAAATCAGCAAAGGCCGACTGCAGAATGGCGAGGGTTTTCTCGGCGGCCATCATCGAGGATCGACTTCGCTCCGGATGATTTTTTGGCAAGCTGACGATGTCATGAAAATAGCAGGCCGTGAGGAGTACCAGCCGGTCGACTTCCTCCCCCGCGGCCAGCTGAGTGGCGGTCGCCCAGACGCGACGAAAATGGGACAGATCGTGTGCGGCGTCATCCTGCGCATGGTGCGTCAGTATCCAGCGCTCAAATCGTTGCTGCCAGTCAACCAGGTCCATAGGCTTTCCTTTATCTGAGGGTCAGCCTCGAGCATAGCAATTTTAGCGCTGATGATCCTGCTCGCCGCGGGATGGACGCGTATACCAGACGACCGCGCCGAGAATAGAGCCAATGCCGCCGAGGACCAGCATACCCAACAGGGCGCCAAGCCATTTCCCGGCCGTTGTTCCAAAATCACCCTCCACGCTGGCGCCGGGAACGCTGTGAATTTTTCCCACTACCCACCAGTAACGCACAATGACCCAGACACAATATCCGCAAAAAGCATACAACGCCCAGAGCGCAAGTTTCCCTCCCGGGCTGCGTTTTGCCTGCTCTTCCATCTCATTCCTCTCCGTGACACAACAGACTATTGTCACTCAAAACGTGACACGCATCACATTATACCGCTAACCTGCGTCACAGGCAGCAGTTTCATCTTCGTCTTCTGCGCCTTCTCGCGACTTATGCTGCCAATGCGCACAGGCTGAAGAGATGTCCTTATTATCTCCCGTACGCTTAAAGCTATTCATTACTTAATTATCGCAAGCTGGGTTGATAATCCCCTGGATATTTACATTCACACAAAATAAATTCCCATAATGAATAATGTACTTGATTATTATTTGTGCAATTTATTTCATAAAATTAACAACAACCTACCAAATATACAATAAAGCATTGCTATATAAGAAAATAATGAATTTTGCACAAACATCAAAATTTAATATAAAGAACCACTTAGAAATATTTTGAAATGTTTAACATTATTTATTTACATATTTTATTTTAAATAAAGATGAACTTAGTCGTTAGTATCGGATCGTCATTCCGGAGGGATTGTCATAATTCATAGAAATTATTATTAAAAGGGAATATATAATGAAAAGAAAAGTACTGGCACTTATGGTTCCGGCATTATTAATGGCTAGCGCCGCTAATGCCGCCGAAATCTATAACAAAAACGGTAATAAACTGGACCTCTACGGGAAAGTTGACGGCCTGCATTACTTCTCTGACGACGCTTCAGAGGACGGCGACCAGACCTATGTTCGCTTTGGTCTGAAAGGCGAAACGCAGATTACTTCCGAGTTAACCGGCTACGGTCAGTGGGAATACAACATTCAGGCGAACACTAGCGAAAAAGAAGGTGCGAATTCCTGGACCCGTCTCGGCTTTGCCGGCCTGAAGTTTGCCGACTGCGGGTCGCTGGACTATGGCCGTAACTACGGCGTGGTCTACGACATTGAATCCTGGACCGATATGCTGCCGGAATTCGGCGGCGATACCTACACCCAGACCGACGTTTACATGACCGGCCGTACTAACGGCGTGGCCACCTACCGTAACAGCGATTTCTTCGGCCTCGTCGACGGCCTGCATTTCGCCCTGCAGTATCAGGGTAATAATGAAAACGCCGGTTCTGGCGAAGGCACTAATAACGGTGGGAAACGTAAGCTGGCGCGGGAAAATGGCGACGGTTTTGGTATCTCCAGCTACTACGATCTCGATATGGGCATCAGCTTCGGGGCAGCGTATTCGTCTTCTGACCGTACCCATAACCAGCTGGCGGCCGCGCGTAGCAGCCAGCGTTATGCCAACGGCGATAAAGCCGATGCCTGGACCGTCGGCGCGAAATATGACGCCAATAACATCTATCTGGCCGCCATGTATGCTGAGACCCGCAACATGACCTTCTATGGCAACGATAGTTTTGGCGGAATTGCCAACAAAACGCAGAACTTCGAAGTGGTCGCGCAGTATCAGTTCGACGACTTTAATTTACCGCTGCGTCCGTCCGTGGCCTATCTGCAGTCGAAGGGTAAAGATCTCTACGCCTATTCTCGCTACGGCGACAAGGATCTGGTCAAGTATGTCGACGTGGGCATGACCTACTACTTCAACAAAAATATGTCCACCTATGTGGATTATAAAATCAACCTGCTGGATGAAGACGACCGCTTCTACAAAAACAGCGGTATCGCGACCGATGATATCGTCGCCCTCGGCCTGGTCTATCAGTTCTGATCCCCGTCAAAGCCCGCGTTCAGCGGGCTTTTTTATGTTCCCGCTCCGTTGAGATCACTCTTTTCGACATTGCCGCTTTCCAGGCGTACCTTCCCTCTTTATGATGCGTTTAAGCTCGTTCGGGCTAAAAGCGGCGATAAGGTGCCAAAAGGATAAAGCGCGCTACCGCGACTCTACGCTGAAACCAGGACGATGATGATGGTGATACCCCAGCGCAGGCGTTATACCTGAAGCTAACGGTGTTATTGAAGGGTAGGTTAGAGCAAGAAAAGTGGCGGAGAGAGGGGGATTTGAACCCCCGGTAGAGTTGCCCCTACTCCGGTTTTCGAGACCGGTCCGTTCAGCCGCTCCGGCATCTCTCCGCTGTGATGGTTGCTATAATGCCAGGATCTTTGGCATTTTAATAGCTCCCGTTTCGGTAATTGTGTTCAAGTGACGACTTTGCGAGCAATATGATGTTTAAATGGCCCTGGAAAGCAGATGATGAGTCCGGCAACGCAGAGATGCCCTGGGAGCAAGCGCTTGCCATTCCGGTTTTAGCCCATCTTTCGTCCGCTGAGCAGCACAAGCTCACGCAGATGGCTGCCCGTTTTTTACAGCAAAAGCGGCTGGTGGCATTGCAGGGGCTGGAGCTGACCCCGCTGCATCAGGCGCGCATTGCTATGCTCTTTTGTCTGCCGGTGCTTGAGCTGGGCATTGAGTGGCTGGATGGCTTCCATGAAGTGCTGATCTACCCTGCCCCTTTCATCGTTGATGATGAATGGGAGGATGATATTGGTCTGGTCCACAACCAGCGGGTGGTACAGTCGGGACAAAGCTGGCAACAGGGTCCTGTAGTGCTGAACTGGCTGGATATTCAAGACTCTTTTGATGCGTCAGGCTTTAACCTTGTGGTGCATGAAGTGGCGCATAAGCTTGATACGCGGAACGGCGACCGGGCCAGCGGCGTGCCGCTTATCCCGTTGCGTGAAGTTGCCGGCTGGGAGCATGATCTCCACGCCGCGATGAACAACATTCAGGATGAGATCGATCTGGTAGGCGAAAGCGCCGCCAGTATTGACGCCTATGCCGCCACCGATCCCGCAGAATGCTTTGCTGTCCTCTCGGAATATTTTTTCAGTGCGCCTGAATTGTTCGCGCCTCGCTTCCCGGCCCTGTGGCAGCGTTTTTGCCACTTTTACCGCCAGGATCCGCTGGCGCGTAGACGTGAGAATGGCCTGCAGGACGAAGGCGATCGGCGCATTGTTCACTAAAACAACGTGTTGAGCTAAATTTAGCCATTTGAATCAGCAGGTTAATTTTAGTGTTGACACAAAAATGCGAGGCCAGTAGTATGCGCCTCGTTCACACGATTCCTCTGTAGTTCAGTCGGTAGAACGGCGGACTGTTAATCCGTATGTCACTGGTTCGAGTCCAGTCAGAGGAGCCAAATTTAAAAATCCCGCTCAGGGAAACCTGAGCGGGATTTTTGCTTTCCGTGATCCTCTCCGCTCCCCAAGCATGCAATCTTATCCTGGTGTAGGTGCTATTTTCTTGCTATGAGGCAAGCTGAACGGCCGTGAGCCCCACGCTCCCGCAAAGGCTTAAATAAAGGCGGTTTAACCGTGCCGGACCATACCTGGGTGTAAGGCAATAATGCGCGGTTCCAAAAAAGATCGGCAACACCGTCGCTTCTGACATCTCTCCGCCAGCGGGTATAAGCAGCATCGTACCGTAGGTATCGTCCAAGGTTCCGTATGTGATCCCCGCAGGTGAAAATCAGCGATGCTGCTTCCAACCTTATGGCTACAGACTTTCGATCCGGCGGTAACCGCTGGGTCTGCCGCTGCGTAGCAGACATGGAGGATGCTGAAAACAGCCTGTCCAGTGCGGCGATGACGCCCAGGGGACGGCTACGGGTGGATGTACCGAGTCCGCTGGCCCGCCTTATTCTGGTGCCGGCGCTACCGGCTTTCCACGCCCGCTACCCTGATATCCAGATCGACATGGGTGTGAGCGACCGGGGAGTGGATCTGATCGGCGACAACGTGGATTGCGTTCTGCGCGGTGGTCAAATCACCGACCAGTCCCTAATCGCACGCCATGTCGGCGATTTGCAAATCGGCGTCTACGTCGCCCCCAGCTATGTGGAACGCCTTGGCGCTCCCGCACACCCGCGCGAGCTGCAAAATACTGACCATTGCATAGTGGGATTCTTGTCCTCACGCACCAGTAAGATTGATCCTTTGGTACTGTGCAGTGAGAATGAACGTATTGAAATCACGGGCAACTACGTACTTGCCGTGGATGATGGCAATGCTTACCTCGAAGCTGGGTTAGTTGGCTTAGGCGTGATTGCGCTGCCCAACTATATGGCGGCAGCGCATCAGGCCGTTGGCGCTTTGATTCCATTATTTACACAATGGCGGATTAGCCCAATGCCTCTGTACCTGGCGTTTCCACCGAACCGCCATGTCAACGCCAAGCTGCGCGTTTTTATTGACTGGATCGTTGAATTGATGGAGCAGCATGTCCCCATTGCCAACAATCAGTGACGCCATCCCCTGATTCGCTTATCAGCGGCGATGGGGGTCATTCCCGTTGTTTTGAACGAAAGTGAATTATAGAAATCGTTTTCCCAATTTAAATATTTATAACGAATCCAAGAACTATAATGCGGAATTGCCGTCCTATTCGGGATTCGCTGTAAATATTTCCCTAACACTAGCCTGTTTACCTAATTACAGTATTCATGGGATTACCGATGAGGTACACTTTATCTTTAATATCGTCATTCCCGTATCATTCATTATAATGATAGGAAATTGCATTTAATAAAATAAGGATATTAATTTATGACAAAAGGTATAAAAATTTTCATCACTGTAGTCTTCGTGATTCTGGCATTGTTGAGCGGCATGATGAGCTTCATGATCGTCGGGATGGGGGTCAGCGGTAGTGGCTGTGGTCAGGAGTGTTTTGATAATATGGATTCTGCAAAATTCATTAGTATTATATTCTGGATATTGGCTATCATAAGCGGTATCTTCGCTTTCATGGACAATGGCAGCCCAAAAAAAAATCCTCAGTAACAAGATTAAGTCCATAGGCATATTTGCAGACTTTATCATCCCCTCCTGAGCATCTCCTGGCGCCCTCATTAAAACGCCATCACCGCCACTGCTGATAAGTTAAGGATCGGTTTCCCGATCCTTATTCCCAACAACGTTGAATGCATCGACAGCAAAAGAGCCTTCTTACAATAGCCGTTAATCAGACTAAACGACCCGCTACAAACTTCCCTGCGCCGCTGTGGCGCTGATATTCACCGGCATGCCGGAGCGGCGCTGCAGGGTTTGCTCGGCCTGCGAAGGACTCACTCCCGGCCCCTGAGTAAACTCGCGCAGCGCCGAGGTCATCGGCAAGGGGACTTTTCTGTCGGATTCAAACTCCGCGCGGTTGCGCGACAGCGGCTCGTGCACCTCCAGCCAGTGACTGCCGTCCGGCTCCACGCTGTACTTCACCGGCTGATCGATCAGCTGAACCCGCGTCCCAACCGGCACGTTATCAAACAGGAATTTAATATCGTCATTGCGCAGGCGGATGCATCCCTGGCTGACGCGCAGCCCGATACCAAAGTTGGCATTGGTACCGTGGATGGCGTAGAGCCTGCCGATGTAGATCGCATACAGCCCCATCGGATTATCGGGCCCGGGGGGCACCATCGCCGGCAGCGTTTTGCCCTCTTTCGCATACTCGCGGCGGGTATTGGCGGTTGGCACCCAGGTGGGGCCTTCCTGCTTACGCTCTACTGCCGTCACCCAGTTACGCGGCGTTTCGCGTCCCGCCTGACCAATGCCGATTGGCAGGACTTCGACGCTATTGCCCAGCGGCGGGTAATAATAGAGACGCATTTCGGCAACGTTGATCACGATCCCTTCGCGCACGGTGTCGGGCAGGATCAGCTGTTGCGGAATAGTCAGCGTCGAACCGGAGCGTGGCAAATAGACATCGACCCCGGGGTTGGCTTCCAGCATATTGCTTAACCCCTGGCCGTACTGGGCGGCAAAACTTTCCAGCGGCTGGGTGTTATTGTCCGGAACGGCAATGGTAAATGCGCTGCCCACCAAACGGCTCCCCTCCGGCGGCAGCGGATAGCTGACGGCCAGCGCGCCGTGGCTGGCAAGCAGCATCAGCGCCGTACAGAGTAATTTCACACGCCGCATCGTCATTTTCCCTTCCTCAGTCGCGACTCACGTGTGTGAATTATAGCGTTATTTCCACTCCCCGACCCGCTGGCCAGCATTTCCTTAAATCTGATAGTCGATTGCGACCTCTTCCGGCTCCATCGCCTGACGCTTAATCTCATCCAGCGACAGTCCGGCATTGCACAATTCGATAAAGCGCCAAACGTAATTCCGCTGCAGCTGGCCCCGCTTCAGTCCCAACCACACGGTATTGGCATCGAACAGATGGCGGGTATCAAGACGCGTAAAGGTGTCCGCTTCCCGGGCATCACCGGACTGCTCGGCGACCAGCCCGACGCCCAGCCCCAGCTCCACATAGGTCTTGATCACATCGGAATCCTGCGCGCTCAGCACGATATCCGGCATCAACCCCTTGCGGTTGAACGCCTCATCAATGCGCGAACGGCCAGTGATCCCCTGGCGGTAGGTGATTAACGGCCAGCGGGCGATCGCCTCCAGCGTCAGGGGAGAAACCTGCGTCAAAGGATGATCCTTCGGCACCAGCAGGCTGTGATGCCAGCGGAACCAGGGGAAAGCCGCCAGCGTCGGATCGTTGCTCAGGCGCTCGCTGGCGATGCCGATATCCGCTCCGCCGTTATGCAGCAGCGCTTCGATTTCCTGCGGGGTACCCTGCACCAGCTCGACGCGAACATCTGAGAACAGCTCGCGGAAAGCTTTAATGACCGGCGGCAGGCTGTAGCGCGCCTGAGTATGGGTGGTGGCGATAGTTAAGACGCCTGACGCATCGTTAGTGAAGAGATCCGCCAGCCGCCGAACGTTACTGGCTTCATTGAGGATCCGCTCGGCAATCGATAACAGCGCTTTACCCGGCTCGGTCATGCCTAACAGGCGTTTGCCGCGGCGGATAAAGATCTCAATCCCCAGCTCCTCTTCCAGTTCCCGGATATGGCGACTGACGCCTGACTGCGAGGTATAGAGCATATTCGCGACTTCCGTCAGGTTGTAATCCTGACGGGCCGCCTCACGGATAATTTTCAGCTGCTGGAAGTTCACCCTTTCCTCCGGGCCAATGGACTTAACGTATCTGCTATTGTTAAAGTCTGTTGTCCCAGGTAACAAATAATAAAAACCAGCAACTTATTCCTTAAGAGAATATACCCTAACTGACCAGCTGCAGTTCACGGTTTTCCAGCGATGGGCGGCTCACCAGAGACAGCAGGATCTCTTTCACCGCCTGCGCCTGCGGCGACAGACTGCCGCGAGCCGACATGTTCAGCGACAGCGACAGGCTCATTGAAGGCGTGCTGATCCGCGCCATCCAGCCGTTCGCCGCCCCGCACAGGGAACGGGCAGCGGATTCCGGTAACACCGTCGCCCCCATGCCGCTGGCGATGGCCGCGGTCAGGGTGGTAATGGATTCGATCTCGCCGATAATTTTCGCCGACAGACGACGCAGGGTGAATGCCTCGGTGACCCGCGCCCGCACTGCGCTGTAATCGCGCGGCAGGAACAGGTTCATCTCCGCCACCGCCGTGAGATCCACGCTCTGCCCCGGGCAGTCGCGGGTGCCGACCAGGTAAAGGTCTTCTTTCAGCAGCGGCTGGCTGACGATGCCTGCCACCGGCGAACGCTCATAGAGCACCGCCATATCCAGCTGGCCCGCCAGCAGCTTGTCATTCAGCGCTGTGCCGCTGCTCTCCTGCAGATAGACCATCACCTCGGGCAACTCATTGCGTACCGTTTGCAGCAACGGCATGGTAATGGCGGAGGCCGCGGTGCCCGGCGCCAGGCCGATCGACACCTGACCACGAAGCGTCTGGCCGACGTTATTGACCGCCAGCTGCGCCTGCTCGCACTGGCGCAGGATAGTGCGCGCATGGGTGTAGAGAATTTTACCGGCTTCCGTTGGCGTGACCCCTCGCTTGGTGCGTATCAGCAACTGCTGGTCCATTTCACCTTCCAGGGTCGCGACCTGTTGGCTAAGGGCCGGTTGGGCGATATGCAAGACTTCAGCGGCCTGGGTCAGACTGCCGATATCGACGATTTTCACAAAATATTTCAGTCGTCTTAAGTTCATTTTGCCTCCTGTAAGGAACGCCAGCGTCAACGCTGGGAGTATGATGCACTGGCTTTTGCAATTTGCTTGCCAGCTTTGCATTTCCTCGGCTGTCGCCCGCCGCAGGCAGTGTTATAAGGGATAGTGATAGCAATTCGGTTTTTATTTGCCCGGTAAGCAGATTGTGGTATGCCCCATTAGGGGTACATTCGCACTACAACGGTGCAACATGGTGAAAAAAACAGCGCATGGATGGCGATTGCTGAAATTGTCAGCAGTCGAACGCAATTCTTTGAATCAGGCTTTGACAAGGCCGGATGGCATCGTTAATATGCGCCCCGTTCACACGATTCCTCTGTAGTTCAGTCGGTAGAACGGCGGACTGTTAATCCGTATGTCACTGGTTCGAGTCCAGTCAGAGGAGCCAAATTTAAAAAGCCTGCTTTCGAGCAGGCTTTTTGCTTTTCAGCGCCGGTACTTCTGCCGGAAGGCGAATGGCCACCCTCCGGCGATTGCGGCTTTAGCGTAAACTCTCTTCCTTAAGATCTATCTCCCGCAGCACCTCATAAAAAGTGATATCGCTGATGTTATGGGCGCGGCGCAGCCGGAACAGTTCCTGACGCTGGGCGATAATGACCTCTCGTTGCATATATTTCTCCAGCCTGGCGCGCTTAGCCAGCTCCAGCCCGACATCCTGCCCCTCGTCATTGTCGTTATAGTGAAGCCGCCGCTGATAGGTTTCGAGCAGCATATTGCCGGCATCGGCCCGCAGGGCCTGCTCACTGGGATCCTCCACCGGCTCGTCCAGTAGCGCGTTAAGACGGTTAATGGCCACCTCGGTCATCACGGCGCCAATGTCGTCCTTACCGGTGTCATGCGGTAGATCATCGGCAAGATAACGGGTCATAAACGGCAGACCGATAGCCGCCACCACCAGCGACATCAGGATCACTGCCATCGAAAGAAAGATCAGTAGTTCACGGCCCGGGAACGGCGAACCATCTGCCAGCACCACCGGCAGCGTCAGAATACCGGCGAGGGTCACAGAGCCCTTCACTCCCGCCAGCGCCATGACGGCGAGGATACTGAAGCGTGGACGGACGGTGATGGCCTTGCCTCGACGTTTGCGGCGAAAAATTGTCAGCTTCATCGACAGCCATACCCAGGCGAAGCGCATCAGACCGAGCGCCAGGGTGATGGCCACGGCGTACAGCAGCAGATACCAGGGCGAAGAGACGCCGGCCTGGCTGGCTACCGCCGGCAGCGTCCTGAGCATGCGCGGCAGCTGCTCGCCCAGCATCAGAAAGATCATCCCGTTGAGGGTGGTCTGCAGCATGGACCATACCGCGCTGCTTTTCATGCGCGTCGCCGGAAGCCGGGGCCCCGACAGCTGCTCATAATGCATCGCAATGCCGGCGGCGACGGCGGCAAGAATGCCCGAGACATGGAACGCCTCGGCCAGCAGGTAGGCGGCGAAAGGGATAAGCAGGCTGATCAGGATCTGGATGGCTGGCTCCTCGCGGGTGCGCCGAACCAGAAAGTTATTACATTTGCCGGTGACCCACACCACCACGAGGCCACTGAGGATGCCCCCGAAGGCCATCAGGAAAAATTTCACCACCGCGTCTCCCGGGGAGAAGCTGCCGGTCAGCACCGCGGCGATGGCGAAGTTAAAGGCGACGAGGCCTGAAGCATCGTTTAACAACGACTCCCCTTCGAGAATATGCGCCATCCTTGAGGGAAGCGGCGAGCTGGCGGTCATTGCCGATACCGCCACCGGATCGGTAGGCGACAGAATAGCCGCGAGGGCGAACCCTGCCGCCACGGTGATAGCCGGGATCAGCCAGTGAATAAACAGGCCAATACCGAGAATAGTCACCATCACCAGGCCTATCGCCAGCGATAAAATCGGCTTCATATCGCGGAAAAAAGCGTCTTTGGGGATGCGCCAGCCATCGAGGAACAGCAGCGGCGGGATAAACAGCAGTAAAAAAATATGCGGGTCAAAATCGACCTGAAAGCCACTGGCGGCCAGCGCGGCGCCCGCGGCGATTTGGATCAGCGGTAGCGGCACTTTAACGGGCAGAAGATGGGACAGGAACACGGTCACCACGATGGCCATGATAAAGACCAGCACGATAGCAATTAGCGACATTCATCCCCTCCTCTGACGGCAATATTCATTCTGTACATCAGACTGTTAATCCTTTTTCGCAGGTGTTGTTTCGGTAACAGATTATTTACCCAGTCACCGATAATTAAAGACAGACGTCATTGTCTGCCGGCGATAATATTTAAACTGAGGTGGCAACCGGTGCCGGATCAGGGGTGACAATGTCTTTTATCAAGCCGCGTTTGTCAATCCGCTATCGTCTGCAAATCATCGCCGGCCGGCATTCCGGGGAGAAGTCCTCACGGGACTGTCGACCGGGTACTTCGCAAATTAGCCTCTTCACATGGACAAAACCACTCAACCGCTCCAGCCCCCCGCTGTTTATATATTCCCAATATTATTAATTCGTATTATGCATTGTGAATATGGATATTAATGACCAGTCTAATATACCCGACAGCGTTATATTTCGTGCCCCCGCCGGCAGTGCGAACCACGTATTTGCGATAAATAATTCTTAACGTCCCCCAGCCCAGAATGATTCGTCAACCAGCCTTACGCTGCGCGCAATGCTTGCCCTACCCCTGAATTGGGCGTACCCTGACCAACAATTAAACCACACGGTCTAAATCATGAATCCCGATACCTCCGCCGTCCTGAAGCCCCGCCGCGGCCGTCCACCCAAGGTCGATCGCCAGTTTGACGATACGCGTCAGGCGCTGATTCGCTCAGGCCTTGAAGTGCTGACCGAAACGGGCTATCTCGCGGCGGGTATTGATGCGGTGATCAAGAATATCGCCGTGCCAAAGGGGTCGTTTTATCATTGCTTTAAAAGCAAAGAGGCCTTTGGCCTCGCCGTGCTTGCCGCCTATGGCGACTTCTTTGCGCATAAATTAGATAAATTCCTGCTGGACGACGCCGTGCCGCCGCTGGAACGGATGGCGGCCTTTGTGCGTCATGCCAGTCAGGGAATGGAGAAATTCCAGTTTCGCCGCGGCTGCCTGGTGGGCAACCTGCTGCAGGAAGCCCCGTTGTTACCCGAGACGTTTCCCCAACGGTTGATGGCTATCCTGGCGGCATGGGAGTCGCGCGTGGCGCGCTGCCTGCGCGAAGCGCAGGCAGCCGGGGCCATCGCCAGCGACGCCTCACCGCAGGCGCTGGCCCAGGTGTTCTGGATCGGCTGGGAAGGCGCGGTGATGCGCGCCAGGCTGGTCCAGTCTGCCGCACCGCTTAACCAGTACTGGGATTTTTTTGCGCACAGTATGACAACAAAAACACCTGCACAGGACGGCGCTAGCGCCGATAACCCCCTTCCGACGAGGAATACTCTGTCATGAAAGCATTAGTTATGGACCAGATCGACAACCGCACCGTCGCCACCGTCAAAGATATCGACCTGCCCGCTCTTGCCGAAGGCGACGTCCGGGTCGCCATCGACTGGTCGAGTCTCAATTATAAAGACGCCCTGGCGATCACCGGCAAAGGCAAAATTATCCGTCAGTTTCCGATGGTGCCGGGCATTGATTTTGCCGGTCAGGTGAAAGAAAGCCGCGATCCGCGCTTTGTTCCCGGCCAGGCCGTGATCCTCACCGGCTGGGGCGTGGGCGAAAACCACTGGGGTGGCCTGGCCACCGAAGCCTGCGTTAAAGGCGACTGGCTGGTTGCTCTGCCGGAGACGCTCAGCGCGCGCCAGGCAATGATCATTGGCACCGCCGGCTTTACCGCGATGCTATGCGTTGATGCTCTCGTTAGTGCGGGTGTCACCCCTGATAGCGGGGATATCCTGGTCACCGGCGCCAGCGGCGGGGTCGGCAGCACCGCCGTGGTGTTGCTGAAAGCCCTTGGCTACCGGGTGACGGCCGTATCGGGCCGGGAATCGACACACGATTACCTTCGCCAGCTGGGCGCCGATACGATCCTGCCGCGCAGCGACTTCGCGGAGACCCGTCCGCTGGAGAAACAACTGTGGGCGGGCGCGGTGGATACCGTTGGCGGCCCGGTGTTGGCCAAAGTGCTGGCGCAAACGCAATATCGCGGCTGCGTCGCCGCCTGCGGTCTGGCCGGGGGCTTCGATCTGCCGACCACCGTGATGCCGTTTATTTTGCGCAATGTGCGTCTGCAGGGGGTGGATTCGGTGATGGTGCCGACCGCTGAACGCGACGCCGTCTGGCAGCGTCTGGCCCAGCTTCTGCCGGAGAGCTACTACCAGCAGGCGGCCACAGAAATCACGCTGGAGCAGGCGCCAGCGTATGCCGCAGATTTCCTCAGCAATAATATTCATGGTCGGACGCTGGTCAATATCGGCCAGTAATCCTCTTCTCCCGGCGCCCGTGCGGCGCCGGATCCCGAGAGGGATCAAGGCATATCATTTCCTTCCCCACGGGATTATGATGACGCGAACAAATAGCTCTGCGAGTGGTAAAAAAAGTAAATGGATGTCATAAGCATCATTATGGCGGCGGGCAAGTCGTCCGTTGACGTCGCGCTGTATACGCTGTTGCCGATCATGGTGATCATGCTGATCATCATGAAATACCTTGAGGTCCGCGGTATCCTCGATGTGATTGTTCGCTGGGTGGCCCCGCTGCTGAAGCCCTTCGGCTTAACCGGGATGAGCGCCTTCGCCCTGATCCAGATTAACTTTGTCAGCTTTGCCGCCCCGCTCGCCACGCTGTCGATTATGGATAAACGCGGCGTCTCGGACCGACAAATGGCCGCCACGCTGGCCATGGTGTTCGCCATGGGGCAAGGCAACGTCTTCTATCCTTTTACCCCTTTTGGTCTGCACTGGCTGGCCTCGATCGTTATCTCGGTGGTCGGCGGCCTGTGCGCGGCCGCCGTCGCCTGGCACGTCACCGGACGGCGCTTATCGGTCGCCGAGAGCCCCCGCGCGGAAGCGCTGCCGAACGCCGAGCAGAACAGCCAGGGAATTCTGGCCGTGATTAACAGCGCCGGCTCCGACGCCATCCGCCTGGCGCTCGGCGCGGTGCCAATGCTGATCCTGTCGTTAACTATCGTCGGGCTGCTGCAGGGCGCCGGGGTTATCGACCTGCTGCAGCAGCTGCTGAAGCCGCTTCTCAGCTGGCTGCACATCCCCCAGAACTTTGTGCTGCCGGCGCTGGTGAAGTGCGTTGCCGGGGGCACCGCCTACTTTGGCGTCATTTCCGAGCTGATCCAGCAGGGCAAAGTCACCGTGGGCCAGGTCAACGCCTCGGCAGGTCTACTGATCCAGACCTTTGATCTTCCCGGTATCGGCATTTTTCTTGGCATCAGCTCACGGTTTGTCCGCCTGTTCCGCTTCGTGGCTCCCGCGGCGATCGTCGGTATCCTGCTGCGTACCGTTCTGCACCTGATCCTGTTTTAACGCCTCTGCTCTGGCCTGCGCTTTCAGGCAGGCCGCCACCGCCGCCTGTTCGCCGCAGGCGATGCGCTCATCGACGCGCGTCATCATCCATGGAAAGAATGGATTGGAGGTGACGCGCATTAACGTCTCCAGCCCCACGCTCAGCGTCCCGGTCTCTCCGCGCAGTGAAATGGTGCCCAGGCTAATGCCGTAGCGGTTCTTCTCGTCCGGCTCGCGACCATACAGCGAGTCGCTCAGGGGAAACGGCACCGCCACATGCGACAAAGAGTACATATCCGCCGGCCAGGCCAGGTGTAAAGGATAACGATGCTCTTCCCGATCCTGGGCCAGCGTGGTCCGGGCGACGGTCTGCAGCGTGTGTGCCGTCGCGTTGGTCACCACCGTGGTGGTATAGGCCCGCGGCGCCGGGGGCAGCAGCGTATTCACCGCCGCATAGAGCGCAGGGCGAAACAGGACCCGGAGATCCGCCGCCTGGTTAATATCGAACACCACCAGCTCGCTGCCGTTATCCGGCAGATAACGATACAGGGACTCCACCACCGCGCGGGTGCTGACCGTGGAATCCATCACCGACTGAAAGGTGAGGATCGGCGGCAGCGCTTTCAGCTCGCCCTGCCGGGCCGCACGGATAATCTGCTGCTGCAGCGCCTGGCTCAATAACCACGATTGTCTCGCCGCCTTGACCGGAAAGGAGTTGTACTTGAACGGATTAAACTCAGGCGCCACGTTCAGCCAGGCCGCGCGGGCGAACGCCGGGAAGACGGACGGTAGCCCGGCGAGGCCGGCGAAACGGGCAAACGCGGTCACGCCGATCATCGGCGACAGCAGAATGATCTGCTGCGGCTGGCGCAAGTGATTGTCTTCCAGGCTATCGAGGGCATACTTGAGCGCCAGCGCGCCGCCGTTAGAGTAGCCGACCAGATGCAGCGGCACGTCCGCCCCGGCAAGGCGGGTCGCTTCGCGTACCGCCAGACGCGTCGCCGCCAGCCAGGTCTCCCAGTCAACCGCCGTTAACGCCCCCGGCGCGGTGCCGTGTCCCGGCAAACGCGGCGCCACCGCCACATAACCCCGCTGCTGCCAGAGTTGCGCCAGATAGCGCACGCTGTAGGGCGAATCGGTCAGGCCATGGAGGAGCACCACGCTGCCGCGCGGCTTGCCCAGCGGCATCAGCACAAAAGAACGGTTCCAGTCCTGCTTAAACTGCCCCGGCCAGACCCGGCTGTGACGATAAAAGCGGTTGACCGGGGTTTTATCTTCCTCCGGCAAAGCCTCTGTCACCTCACGCTGGAGATCGGCGAAAATCGTCTTCTCCCGCGCCAGATACTGGGCAAAGGTCGCCTGGTCGATCTCTTCGGCCGACATCTCGTTGCCACTCCAGGTATGCCAGCGATGCAGGGCCGGGCCGCGCTGGGACTCATAGATCCGCCCGGCGAGAAAGACCACCAGCAGCGCCAGTACCGCAATGCTCCCTTTTTTCAGCAGTGAGCCGATAACGGCGCCGGACGTTCGCCAGTGTCGAAATAGATGCTTCATGACGCTCTCTCTTATATTTATTGCGTAGCCGGACTTATCAGCCCTCTTCCTGACAGGCTATTCTCACGGTCTGCTTTTCAGCATAGTCATCGCTTCCTGCAAATTAAACCCGGCAGATCATTGCCCCCCGGCATAAAAAAACCTAGCGCACAGATCAACAATCGGTTGCGTATTTTTAAACACTGCATAAACCAAGGGGATAATCTTATTGTCAGATTTTTAAGAAACATGAATTATCGACGCACATGTCGCTATGAGAGGATAAAAAACAGATGGAGTGGTGGGTAAAAAAAGTACAGGACAACGCTTCGGCCAGCCTCTGCCGCGTCGTGCTTCAGAGCGGTGCGCTGGAGATGATCGCAGAGATTGAAGCCTGTCGCCTCCGCCTGCGGGAAGGGGATAAACTCACTCCGCTGGCCGATGCGCGCTATTGTCTGAATAATAATCCGACGCAAACTTTGAAGATCCGCAACGCCACTCATTATAGCAGCGAGCGTTGGACAAACGCCGGCAAATAACACGAGCCCGCTCCTTTTACTGGTTATGGTCTGAGTATCGTCGCATTTGACAGATAAATTCTCCTTCGCCCTTTTCCCGCTGTGACATACTATCGGGAATGTCAGCAGACCTGAAACAAGGAGCGAATCATGAATATCAAGGCCGCCAGTCTGACCCCGGAACAAGCGCTTGCCGAGCTGGAAGCGCGCTATGAAGCCTCGGTCACGGCGTTACGCAAAGCCATCGGCGACTATATCGACCATAATACGCTCCCCGATACCGAAGCCCGCGCGGAAGGTCTTTTTGTCTATCCGCAGCTGTCGGTCTCCTGGGACGGCGCCGATCATAAAGCCCTCAAAACGCGCGCCTGGGGACGTTTCACCCATGCCGGTTGCTATACCACCACCATTACGAATCCGAAACTGTTCCGCAACTATTTGCTGGAACAGCTGACCCTGCTGTATCAGGACTATGGCGCGCATATCAGCGTCGAGCTGTCGCAGCATGAGATCCCCTATCCTTACGTGATAGATGGTTCCACCCTGACACTCGACCGCTCGATGAGCGCCGGTCTGACGCGCTATTTCCCTACCACCGAGCTGTCACAAATTGGCGATGAGACCGCGGATGGCCTGTTCCATCCCACCGAGTTCTATCCGCTGTCGCACTTTGACGCCCGCCGCGTCGATTTTTCGCTGGCGCGTCTGCGACACTACACCGGCACGCCGGCGGAACACTTCCAGCCCTACGTGCTGTTCACCAACTATACCCGCTACGTGGATGAGTTCGTCAGCTGGGGCTGCAGCCAGATCCTCGATCCCGACAGCCCCTATATCGCTCTCTCCTGCGCCGGCGGGATCTGGATCACCGCCGAGACCGAAGCGCCGGAACAGGCCATTTCCGATCTGGCGTGGAAGAAGCACCAGATGCCGGCCTGGCATCTGATCACCCACGACGGCAAAGGGATCACCCTGATTAACATTGGCGTCGGCCCGGCCAACGCCAAAACCATCTGCGATCATCTCGCGGTACTGCGGCCGGACGTCTGGTTAATGATCGGCCACTGCGGCGGCCTGCGCGAAAGCCAGGCCATCGGCGACTATGTGCTGGCCCACGCCTATCTGCGTGACGATCATGTACTGGATGCGGTGCTGCCGCCAGATATTCCGATCCCCAGCATTGCCGAAGTGCAGCGCGCCCTCTACGACGCCACCAAGCAGGTGAGCGGGATGCCCGGCGAAGAGGTTAAGCAGCGGCTGCGTACCGGGACGGTGGTCACCACCGACGACCGTAACTGGGAGTTGCGCTATTCCGCTTCGGCGCTGCGCTTTAATCTCAGCCGGGCGGTAGCTATCGATATGGAGAGCGCGACCATCGCCGCCCAGGGCTATCGCTTCCGCGTCCCCTACGGCACGCTGCTCTGCGTCTCGGACAAGCCGCTGCACGGTGAAATCAAGCTCCCCGGCCAGGCTAACCGCTTTTACGAGGGCGCTATCTCCGAGCATCTGCAGATAGGCATCCGGGCGATTGACCTGCTGCGCGCCGAGGGAGATCACATGCACTCGCGTAAGCTGCGCACCTTCAACGAGCCGCCGTTCCGTTAATCGTCGATGACGTGGGAATCGTGAGATAAACGCTGACGTTACCCGCCAGGGAGCGTCAGCGTCCGGATAAGCGAAACAAACGACCCGGCGGTGTTTGTCCACGGAAGAAAGGCGGTAGACAGAAAAGCAAAAAGCCTGCTCGAAAGCAGGCTTCTTAAATTTGGCTCCTCTGACTGGACTCGAACCAGTGACATACGGATTAACAGTCCGCCGTTCTACCGACTGAACTACAGAGGAATCGTGTGAACGGGGCGCATATTATCGATGACGCCCGGCGCTGTCAAAGCCTGTTTTCAATAAAATGAATCGTTTGCCGAATTATTCTTCACTTTGCGCAAAAAATGGCGATTAGCCTCGCAAACGGCTCAGCTTTCCTCCGATGAAGCCTTCACGCGCGGATATTTCCACAGCCAGCGGCCGCTCACCATGCGGAAATAAAACAGCACGCCGCGCACCGCCCAGTCGAGCACCATCCCTAACCAGACGCCAATCACCCCCATCCCCAGCACGATGCCCAGGGTATAGCCCGCCACCACCCGGCAGCCCCACATGCCGAGCATCGACACCCACATGGTGTAGCGTACGTCACGGGCGCCTTTAAAAGCGCAGGGTAAAGTCCATGACAGCGACCAGATCGGCATAAACAGGGCGTTGAGCCACAGCAGCTGTTTAACCACTTCTTTTACATCTTCTTCATGGGTGTAGAACGAGGCGATAAAGCCGGCGAAGGGGGCGCTGCCCCAGGCGATCAGCGTCAGAATGATCGTCGACAGCCAAAATACGTGCCAGGCCTGGAATTCAGCCTGACCAATCTGCCCTTTTCCCAGCCGCTTGCCGGTAATGATCGTCGAGGCAGAGCCGAGGGCGTTGCCCGGCAGGTTAATTAGCGAGGCCACCGAAAAGGCGATAAAGTTGCCGGCGATAACGTTGGTGCCCATCCCGGCGACAAACATCTGGGTCAGCAGCTTGCCGCCATTGAAGAGGACAGATTCGATACTGGCCGGGATGCCGATCCCCATCACCTCCCAGATAATGGCGAAGTTAAAGGGTTTGAAGTAGCCCTTCAGCGACAGCCGCAGCGCCGGATTGAGGCCCACCATCAGCACCCAGATCGTGGCTATCGCGCCAATATAGCGGGCAATGGTCAGCCCAAGCCCGGCGCCGACAAACCCCAGCCCCGGCCAGGAGAAGATGCCGTAGATGAGCACGCTGCTGATTAAGATATTGAGGATGTTCATCCCGCCGTTAATCAGCAGCGGGATTTTGGTGGTGCCGGCGCCGCGCAGCGCCCCGCTGCCGATCAGCGCAATCGCCGCCGCCGGGTAGCTCAGCGCCGTCAGTTCCAGATAGGTCAGCGCCAGGTCCTTGACCTGGGCGGTGGCATCGCCGGCGACAAAATCAATAATCTCCTGGCCAAAGGCATGGATCACCCCCGCCAGCAAAATGGAAAACAGGGTCATAATGGCCAGCGACTGGCGCGCGGCCGCCCTCGCCCGCCGCCGATCGCGCTTGCCGAGGCTAAAGGCCACCACCACCGTGGTGCCCAGATCGATGGCGGCAAAGAAGGACATGATGACCATGTTAAAGCTATCGGCCAGCCCCACCCCGGCCATGGCCTCTTTTCCCAGCCAGCTGACAAGGAAGGTGCTCAACACCCCCATCAGCAGCACACAGGCATTTTCCAGCAGAATGGGCACAGCGAGAGGGCTGATTTCGCGCCAGTACAGCACACGATAACGCTGACGTTTTTTAAACCAGGATGTCCGTTCGACAGCCTGGCGTACGGCGGAGGTGACGTTCAAGAGAGACCTTAGTGAGAGATGTTGAAACAACATTTCAAATGATGATTGAGAAATGGATATCCTGCAAAGTATTTTCCGTAATAATTGTCGGAAATGACAACAAATTGTCGATGGAAGCGGCAGTTGCACCTGAACAGGCGAATTGATGTTTGACAAAAGTTTTTTCGCCGCTAAGATACGACTCCACACGATTCCTCTGTAGTTCAGTCGGTAGAACGGCGGACTGTTAATCCGTATGTCACTGGTTCGAGTCCAGTCAGAGGAGCCAAATTTAAGAAGCCTGCTTTCGAGCAGGCTTTTTGCTTTTTTGCGTCGCTGACGTTAACTCAGCATCGCATCCAGCCTGGCAAGCACCTCGTTGACAACGACGTCAGGTATGCGTTCCAGACGCTTGCCTTTCCGGGCCGCCATATCGATAGTCCTGGGCTGGTCGCAGCGAATAACGCCTGTTGTTTTGGTCCCCGCCTCTTCCAGTGAAACCGTGAAACCTGCTGTACGTGCAAAGTTTCCGCCGCTGGTGACGGGAACCACGACCGGTAGTCGGGTCAGCTTGTTAAACGATGCCTTCGATACAATGAGTACCGGACGTTTTCCACTTTGCTCGTGGCCAGCAATCGGATCCAGTGAAACAAGCCAGATTTCCCCTCTGTCCATTTACAGAATCTCCTTGCCCACCGCAGGCGCATCAATCCATTCCCGATCCTCTTCGCTCATTTCGGCGTGCGGATCGCACTGCGCCAGCAGCTCCTCAAGCGAATAACGGGGCCGTTTCTGGGGTTCAATAATCAGGCAGCCATTATCAATGGTCATACCCACTTCGCTGTCCGTCGACAGCTCCAGCGTTTTCAGCACGGCGGGAGGAACCGCCAGCATGATGGATCCGCCGACCTTTTTCAGGCGAGTTGTATACATAGAGGATCTCCGAATATTATATTTTAATATAACATCCAGGGTGGGTTGTGCACAATTACTCATCAGATTCATGGTGATTTCCTTAGCGTAATAAACCGTCATCCATCGAACGACAGATCCAACAGTTTTCAGCGGTGTGATGACCCGTAAAACGGCGACCATCCTGATACATCGGGCACTTCTCTTAGGTCAGGAAGCATTGTGTGCAGGCGAGAACTGATTTCGTTGTAAGAAGGCGATAATAGAAAACTGCTTCTGGGGTTCAAAGGATTATGGCGAATCAGATAAATAAAATGCGGCACGGCTTCCGTATCCGGGTTGCGCTGGAGGAACATCAGCGATAGCGCGAAGGCCAGATTTGCTCAGGTGCGATGCCTAACGCTTCCGCTATCAATCTTTCGCCTTTGGGCCAGCGACGGTTAAGGGCGTTGGTCAGCGTGGAGGACGCCAGCCCGGCGTTACGGGAAACCGCCGTCAGCGACGTTCCCCGCTTTTTCAGCGCCGCAATAATGTCGGCGGGTTGCCAGTCCTGTTGCATCATGCCGTCACCTCGTCAATAAATTTAACGCCATCGGCGGTACGTATCCAGCGCGGGGCTATCATTTCCGCAGCAAAATACTTGATCAGTTCATACAGCAGGCAGCTAAGGTATTTTTCCATTTCAGAGTAAAAGCTTTGCCCTGCCAGCATCTGCGTCAGGGAGAGACAGTAGCGGCAAAGCTCTGTGCATTCAGGCTCGAAACGGGGGAATTTGCAGGGAGGATGTCAACGGTCAGGCTTTCAATAAGATGGGGCGGGACGGGCTCTAACAGCGTGGGCTGGAGCCGCGTCAGACAGGCGTTTAGTCTGCCGCAGAGCGCCATTTTCAGCGTGGGATCGTTGCTTTCAATCAGGGTTTCGGCAAAAGTTTCGCAATGACCAGCGAGTACGGTGAAATCTGAGGCAGCATTAAAGGGAACAGCAAGTAACGGATATGTCTGGATTGGGATAGTAGCTATAGAGGCAGCCCCCTGTAACGGGTTTAAAACCCACCACCAGAGGTTCCAATCTCATCCATTGAGGTATAGCCGAGCGCACGACATAAAAAAAGACGCGGGGCGCGTCGTATGTCGCCTGTAACATTTCTCAGGGTTCCAATCCCGGTGCCTGATTTTGCAGGTGCGGGTAAAAGATTCCGCTTTCGGTCAAAAACAGCAATAGGAAGTGGTGGAATACAGATCGCAAATTGTTATAAATATGCACAATAGTTACTGTTGACCAAGGCGGCACATATAGTAACTTTACTCCCAATCTTCTGGATATTTTTTCGCATGTAATTCTCTGGTAAAATAGTGGATATCCTCTTTCTTCTCTTTCATCCCCTCATGCCTCACCATAAAAGTAAACGAAAAAATTGCTGAACGCGTTATCTGAAGTAAATGTTCGAAATGGCGAATAAAATTACTTTCTTTTATGAAAAGAACATCTTCGATTCGTTGATAAGATTCGTAAATATCCTGAGAGCGACAGGAGATTCTGACTGTTTGCGGGGTTTGAGAAAAAATCCTTCGGACTATGCCATCTATAACATCGCTACTGTTATGACTGCTCCTTTTTTCATCTAATGCATCAATAAATAGAGCTTTTTGGTTATCTATCGGAACACCACTTAGAAAGTGCCGTACCGTCAGATAGTTTGCCCTATGAAATGCCAAAAACTGTTTGAAAAGATGGGTTTTTCCAGCACCAGGATCGCCAAGCAGAACAATGTTAGGGGACTCCGAATAATCGCCAAATGTCTTAGTTTGGCTATCTTTATCCTCTTGGGGGTGAATCTGCCTGACTTGCCTGTTTAACATGTAATACTCCCCAAAATATTTTCATCTAAATCTAATACTACTGAAATGGAGATTATTGAGACCATCCATAGACAACTATCAAAACTCATCAAGCAGCATACAGTTTTCAACAATACCTATAGATGGAACTTCATTATACAAAATTGCTGGCTCAAGATTAAACAAATCATATAACTGTCTTTCTACTGAAAGAATAGGCATTTTATCATAACGTGGCTTTGAATAATCAACATCACTTTGCTCAATAAAACTGATATATTTATTTATCTCATGCAAAAGCATATTTTGTGTGTGTTTTGTTCCCGTACTTTGTAATTCATAAAACCCTACTGTCGAATTAACCGACTTATATGCTGAAAAAGACAATCGCCTAGCACTGGTTATAATATTCTCTAGTCGCTGCCTAGTGTTTTCGTTAAGAATAAATTCCTGAGCCCATCGCTCAGATATTTTGGAAAGATAATATTCTAACGTATTGTAAAAATACCCTAGATTAATTTTACGCCAAAGATTGACAATACTATCTTTTATATCCCCCCTCTTTAAAACCTCTTCTTGTAAAACTTTTAACGATATAGTTTTCGTATCACTTATTCCAATTATATTTAAGTGGAAACGGCAGAGGTTGATGAATGAGTCAAAGTTATATAAATCATCATCTTTCAATGAAGAAAAATCAGAAACTGAAATTTTGAGAATGTGCTGAGTAAGCAGATTTATTAGTTGCTTGTTTGCAATTTCCTTTGATGGAAATGTATAGCGTAAAAGTTCTTCTTTAGCAACAATTCCCCAATCCCCACCACATCCATCAATTATTGATAACAATATCAACAATTCTTCTGTCTTCACAGAATCCAGGGTAATTGGAGTTACATTGGTGGGATTTATTGGATGTTCATGTCTAGCTAATGCTTTATTTATTGCACATTCACCTTGTTCTCGTAACTGTAACAACTCTGGATTATCACCACCAACTGCTGATTCTAAAATGTCCATCCACTTATCATATTCATGCCAAAGGTTACAGCGAATAGTTGCTCTTATTGTATTCTTACATAATGAAAAATTATACGATGTTCCATCTGCATAATTTCTTGAGTTCAAACACGTTAAAGCATAGTCTATTGCTTGTTGATCATTTTTATTAAGACAGAAATAAGACAAAAAGAAATATAATGACTGACTCCCTTCGCCCTCAAGATGTTGATAAATAAAAAGTGTGAGGTTATTCAACTCATTATCATTTTTAATCAATACTCGATGATAGTACTCATAAAACCGTAATAAAATATCGTCATAATGATGTAAAGGATAGTTGGAATTCTCTTTTTTATTTGCAATCACTTTCATAAAGGTCTTAAAATACGATGAGTTACGTCCTTTAGCCCCCGTACGTATAAAGCAATCAATTAGTTTATAATATACATGTGCTAACTTTAACCCTTCACTTATGTTATCTAAATGAATAAATGAAAGTCTCTCTGATAAAATAAATTCATTTTCTTCAGTCATCAGTCTTATTATATATGAGGGGACTTCATCATAAATAGTCATCAGTAATAAAAATACAGATATCCTGTGTGACTCATAATCTTTATTTTCCCAATGAACAATCATATTAGAAAAATGATAATCTGGACTATTTTCTAGTGCTGGGTTTAATTTAACCGGATCAATAACAAGTGAACAAAAGTCAATCAATGGAATATTAGTTGGAAGTATAGTATTGTTGAATAAATATTCACCATTCCCTCTTCGTTGGGGATTTTCATTTTTCTTCTGTCGTTGTTGCTTATTCCGATTCTTTTTTGACTTCCTGTTGACCATAACCATTCTCCTAAGACAAACAAAGCCATGCTAACACTATGGATGTTAAAGTAAAGGTACTAAACGACAGGTAGTGAATACAACGGCACATGGACCTCTCGTACTGGTTATCTTAGAAAAACATGCTCAATAGTAAGTACACAAGCGTATCAATCATGATGTCATACCAAGGCTCTTTGACCAGAATGACCCATGCACAAAAAGGTGGTCATTCTGGTGGTCTTGACAAGCCCAATTTTAGGTTTAGCTTACCAATCAGCCAGTTAATGGCTAAGGCGATCCCAGTCAGAGGAGCCAAATTTAAGAAGCCTGCTTTCGAGCAGGCTTTTTGCTTTTTTGCGTCGCTGACGTTAACTCAGCATCGCATCCAGCCTGGCAAGCACCTCGTTGACAACGACGCCAGGTATGCGTTCCAGACGCTTGCCTTTCCCTACCGCCTCCCTACGCCCCGCGTGTCCTCCGTGAGCGCACCCCAGCTCAGCCTGAAAAAGCGCCTGCCAGTAGGATGAATTCACTATCATTTGCGGGTGAGATAGCGTGGATTATCCACTCTGTCTAACGTTATACCCGGAGGCACCATGAACCTCAGACAACAGCAACAGCAGGCGTTCGATCGCAGCGGAGAACCTCTTATCGTCGGCAACGTCAGCCACTGCCCGCTGCCGCCGGAGACCCTCGCCGCACTGGGCCCCGATTCCCCCTATGTGGTGCAGGTATACGGCTCAGGCCTGACCGGCGAGGTTTATCGTCTGCGCATCGCCGGCAAGGAGTACAATTTAAAGAAACGTCGCGCCGTCGCCGGCGTTGCCAACCTCAACGGCCAGCTGTCGTTTTTAAATGAGGTACAGCGTCGGCAGGCATTGCAACAGCTGAAGGATGACCCGGTCACCGCGCCGCGCTTCACCCACATCGTCCCAACGCTGTATGCCGATTATCGCCTCGGCATCCTGCTCTCCCCCTGGATCGATGGCGAGCCGATACACCAGTTGACCCCGCCGCTGATCGCCCAGCTATTTACTACTCTGGAAGCCTGCGAAGAACAGGGGCTGATGGAGTGGGATCTCTGTAGCGGGAATCTGCTGGTGGACCGGCAGGAGCAGTTATGGCTGTTCGATTTTGGCTATATGTATCCCTTCGACCCGCTGAGAGAATTCAACAGCAATGGTCTGGCCGACCCGCTGTTCCACTTTGTCGAACGTTTTGAGACTCGCTTCTTTTTTAGCTGGCTGATGACCCGGATCCCTGACGCCGAACAGCAGCTGGCGCAATATCGCGAGATGAAGCGGCTGGCGGTCGAAAGCTACCGCCGGAAGCTGGTCTGGCTTCGCGCCCGGCGCGCTGACCCGCTGGTGCTGGCTCACTTTCAGCAGTTGACGGCGCGCTGGGAGTCGGCGCTGGCGGACCCTGCCGCGCTGAGCCGGCTGTTTGCCGTAGAGGCCTTTCGCTCACATGTGCTGGATATTGAAGACGACCTGCATGGTCAGTCCTGTACCTTACTCACCCTGCAACGCATTGACTGGGTGATAAACCAGCTGGAACAGCATTATCGCTTTATCGCCGACGAAGGCGGCCTGTTTTACGATAAAGAAGGGAAATCGCAGCAGGCGCTGCTCAGCAGCTATGCGCAGAAGCGGCAGCAGGCGCAGCAGTACCTGTTGAAGGCCACCGCCGCGAAGGATTAACGGCGCTCGCGTCCCTGCTTCTGCTTCGCCTGGTACATCAGGCGGTCAGCGGTGGCCACCAGCGCGTTGAGACTGGGATGGCTGGCGGGATCGTATTCGACGCAGCCCCAGGAGAACGCCAGCTGCCAGGGATTGGCCGCCTGCTGGTTGAAATGCGCCACGTTGTGGCTGAGCGTCTCCATCGCCGTCGCGGCATCGTGGCGGCTGGTATTGGCGAACAGAATGATAAATTCGTCCCCCCCCTGCCTCGCGAGGATATCGGACTCGCGGAAGGCCGCTTTCATCAAGTCGGCGATGGCGATCAGCGCGCGATCGCCCTCTTCATGCCCCCAGGTATCATTGATGTGCTTGAAGCGATCGAGGTCGACAAACGCCAGGCTCACCGGCTCATGGCGGCGCTGGGCCGTCAGCAGGGCATACTCTGCCAGGGTGAGGAATCCCCGGCGATTAAACAGTCCCGTCAGCTCATCCGAGGTTGCCGCATCCAGCACCTTGAACTCATCCTCCACGATCGCCGCCAGATCGCTTAAGATCTGCATTTCATGGGCGGAAAACGATCGCGGCTGGTGATCCATCAGGCAGAACGACCCGACGGTCGCGCCATCCGGCAGTTGCACCGGATACCCGGCGTAAAAACGGATAAACGGCGCCTCAATGACCAGCGGGTTATCGTGAAAGCGCTCGTCCTGCTGCATGTCGTTGACGATAAGCGGGTCGGTTTGCAGAATGGTATGGGCGCAAAATGAAATATCTCTCGGCACCGTGTCCACATCGAGACCGGCACAGGACTTGATATGCAGGAGATCTTCCCCCACCAGACTGATGGACGCCACCGGCAGGTTATACAGCGAACGGGCAAGCCTGGTCAGGCGATCGAAGCGTTCTTCTTTTCCGCTATTCAACAGCCCGGAAGAGCGTAGCGATTGCAGGCGACGCTGCTCGTCGGGATGAAGTCCGGCTAATTTCATTGTCTCTCACTTGTCTCTTGCGCAGAATTCCGCCGGGTTTCCGCAGAGAAACCCGGCGTTTTATCCTGCGAGGGGAAAATAGTCGTCAGGTACCCCATGAGTTAAGCAGATTTCCTCTGCACGTCAACCGGCGCGCCCCAGGCGACTGGCGCCCAGGGCGCTGGCGGAATGCCATTAACGGCACTCTGCCCGGCAAAGAGGGCAGATCAGGCGCGGATAAACGCCAGCAGATCGGCGTTGATGGTATCGGCGTGGGAGGTGTGCATCCCGTGCGGGAAGCCAGGATAAATTTTCAGCTGGCTGTTCGGCAGCAGCTTGTCCTGCAGGATGGCCGCATTTTTATAGGGGACCACCTGGTCGTCATCTCCCTGCATCACCAGCACCGGCAAAGTGATCGACTTAAGGTCTTCCGTCTGGTCGGTCTCTGAAAACGCCTTAATGCCTTCATAATGGGCTTTAGCGCTGCCGATCATCCCCTGTCGCCACCAGTTCTGGATCGTCCCCTGGGATATCTCTGCTCCATCACGATTGAAGCCATAGAACGGGCCAGAGGCGACGTCGAGATAGAACTGGGCGCGGTTCGCCGCCAGCGCTTTGCGGAAACCGTCAAACACCTCGATCGGCGTCCCGCCCGGATTCTGCTCGGTTTTCACCATTAGCGGCGGGACGGCGCTAATTAACACCGCCTTCGCCACCCGCCCCTGCGGCTGGCCGTAGCGGGCGACGTAGCGGGCGACCTGGCCGCCGCCAGTGGAGTGCCCGACGTGGACCGCATTGTGCAGATCCAGATGTTCCACCACCGCCGAAACGTCCGCCGCGTAATGGTCCATATCGTGCCCCTCGCTAACCTGATCGGAGCGGCCATGACCCCGACGATCGATAGCGATGACCCGGAACCCTTCGGCAAGGAAAAATAACATCTGGTTATCCCAGTCGTCAGCGCTTAACGGCCAGCCGTGATGAAAGACAATCGGCTGAGCTTCCTTTGGTCCCCAGTCTTTAAAGTAAATGTTGACGCCGTCTTGGGTGGTGACAAATGCCATATTACAGACTCCTCTTTCAGGATAACCAGCCTGCAGGCCCGTGCCTGGGCTGAACGCCGACGGCGGCCGGCAGGAGTGCCGACCGCACAGGAATGTGATGCCTGTAACAGTGTAGAAGATATTTAACGCCGGGCGGGACAACTTACCCTGTCTCGCTTGATTCGCCGATCCTGGACCAGACCGCGTCTGGTATCAGGCCGCACTCTCCTGCTGGCGGATCCGCACCATCAGCGCGCCGAGCAGCGCCCAGTCAAGCAGCACGGCGAAGGCAAAGCAGACGCCATGGCGTCCTCCTCCCGCAGTATGCCAGGTCAGCAGCGTCGCCGCGATGGCGATAGCTACGCTCAGCACCGTGGCGCCGCTGACCCGCATCCCCGGCAGCGCCGTCCTACCCGCCGCAATGCGCCAGGCGACAGCCGCTCCCGCCCCACCGCACGCCACGCCCGGCAGCAGTGCCGGCCAGTCCTGCCCGCCATACCAGGCCACCAGCGCCAGCAGCCAGCCGGCCGCTGACAGCAGAAAGGCCCAGCGCGTCGCCGCCAGGGGTGAGCGATAAAGCCAGGATTGTCCGCGTGTGAATCCCCACCCGACGCTAAAGGCCGCAATCAGCGCAGTCAGCAGACTCAGCGTGCCGGTCACCCCGATAACCGGGGGCATGATTAACAGCAAGGCCCCGGCGGCGATGACCACGCTAAGGGCGATAGCGCGGCCGCGGGGGTCGATCGTTGCCGCGGCTTCCGCGGCGGTGTAGCGGCTTACAACGTGCATAGTTGACTCCTGACAGGCGAAGCTGCATGAATTTAATTCATGTCATTGTCTTTACATGCCCGTAGCCTATCGCCACAATATCGCTTTACACAAACGCATAGTTTTCAGCCATAGATGAGAAAAACTCAGCCATGAGACCGCCCCGTCTGCCGCCGCTGGGGGCGCTACGCGCTTTTCATGCCGTCGCCCGCCACCGCAGTTTTAAACAGGCCGCCGAGGCGCTCGACGTCAGCGCGACGGCGGTCAGCCATCAGATTAAACTGCTGGAGTCGGTGCTGGAGTGCCGGGTCTGCGAACGCAGCGCGCAGGGCGTCAGTCTGACCGCTGATGGCGAGATCCTTTACGCCGCCACCCAACGCGCCTTTAGCGCCCTGGAACAGGCCGTCGTCCAGATCGCTCATGCCCGTCAGCCGCCATCCTTAACCGTCACCACCACCTCCAATTTTCTCACCCACTGGCTGGTGCCGCGGCTGGCGGATTTCACCGCCCGCTTTCCGGCTATCGACCTGCGGCTACACACCAGCGTCGAACGAGTGGATCTGCATCTGGGCACGGTAGACGCCGCGATTCGCTATCGTGAAACGCCGGAGCCGGACCTGTACTGCACGCTGCTGTATGAGGATCGCTTTATCGTGGTCGCCAGCCCGACTCTGGGCCTCAGCCGGCCTGAAGATCTGCAGCGGGTGACGCTGTTTCACGTTGCCAACCGGCGCGTGCCAGCTGATTCGCCTAGCTGGGAGAACTGGCGTCGGCGCTATGGACCGCCGACGCTGAATATTGATGCGGGGTTAACCTTTAGCGATGAGACCCATGCCCTGCAGGCGGCGGTGGCCGGTCAGGGAGTGGTGATCGCCAGCGAACTGCTGGCGCGGGATCTGCTGCAGCGCGGCGTATTGTCCGCGCCGTTCAGCAACGCATTGCCTGGCGCCCGCTACTACCTGGTCACTACCGAAGCGGTAGCGCAGCGGGCGGATATTATCGCTCTGCGGGAGTGGCTGCTCAGCCAGATGGCGTCGGGCGACGGCGGCCATCCGACTGCGGGATAGCGGGCTTACCAGCCGCAGACGTTGGTCTCTTCATCGGACTCGTAGCCGCGAACGATATTGATCAGATCCTTCACCGCATCAGCCGCGGTGAGTGGGTCGCGCAGCGCCGCCAGCGAGGAAAAGGTTTTATCAACCGAGACGCCGTTATTATTATTGGTGACCGTCAACAGAAACTCCCCCTCTTCCCTGTCGTCCGGCAACTTGCTCAGCAGGTCATTAACGGCCTCCACCGCCTGCTGTGGAATATACAACACCATTGGTTTAAGAAATATTTTTTCCTGCTTCTGGTGAAGTCGGCCATTCTCTAGCGCTAAGGTATAACCTTTATTTTCACTGGTCATCTCTTGTTATCCCTCGATGAGAATTTTTGGATCAACATAAAAGTCGACATTAAAAACCGTGTCCTCTGAGAGGGCCTCAATACAGTGCCACTTCTCCGGCGGAAAGACGCCAAACTGGCCGGCTTCAATAGTCAGGGTTTCAACGGGCTCGGGGCTGGTTTCATCGGCATAGCCGAGATAGCGGATCGCCCCCTGCATCACCGAGAGACGAGGGTAGACGCCCTGCCGGGTGCCGGCATCCAGATGGCGGCGCCAGATAGAGGCCGGGGCGGTCTCTTTGGTCCACAGCGGCGTGCTGCGGGTGTGAACGTAATGGGTGGGAATAATGATTCGCTGCATGATTGTGCCTCACTTTACCGTCTCAAACGCGACGTTCAGAAATAGCCTATATGATGCATATCATATACCCCTTTTAAACGTTAAGGATATTATTTTGTTGTGGAATTTTACGCCTACTCCTTTTTATACCTCGCAGGGATTAGCGCTAAGAGAAAATAAAAAAGGCGATTTCAGGATCCTGAAATCGCCCGGGAGAATAAAAATAAACGCGTTAAAAATTTGTTAGCGCAGCGGACTCGGTTTGCCGATTAAATATCCCTGAACCAGGTCACAGCCCAGCGCCTGCAGCGAAGCCAACTGCTCTTCGGTCTCTACACCTTCCGCCACAATGCGCATATGCAGGCTCTTTCCCATGCTGATAATCAGGCGGACGATATCCAGATCGTCTTTTTGTTCCGGAATATTGATGACAAACGAGCGGTCGATTTTAATTTTATCGAACGGGAAGTAGCTTAAACGGGACAGGGAAGAATAGCCGGTACCAAAGTCATCGATGGAGATCTGAATGCCCTGCTCGCGCAGCTGGCTGAGAATTTCCAGCGAACGGGTGTTCTCATTGAATACGTCCGACTCGGTGATCTCCAGATCAAGACGTCGCGGATCGAGGCCGGTCTGATGCAGCACCTCGATAATGGTGTCGGTCAGCGATGTATTCATCAACTGAATTGGTGAAACGTTGACCGAGACCTTCAGCGGCGTCGCCCAGCTGGCCGCTTCGGCACAGGCGGTTTTCAGCACCCATTCGCCAAGGGCATTAATAAGACCGATTTTCTCTGCCACCGGAATAAACACCGTCGGCGGCACGGCGCCGCGCACCGGATGGAACCAGCGAACCAGCGCTTCATAGCCGTAGATTTCGCGCGTGACGGTATCGGCGATCGGCTGATAGTAGACTTTGAACTCGTCATGGGCCAGGGCCTGCAGCAGATCGTCTTCAAACGATTTGTTCTCCTGCAGGCGCTGCAGCATCCCCGGCCGGAAGATTTGCACATGGCCGCTACCCTCTTTTTTCGCCTCATACAGCGCGAGGTCGGCGCACTTGTACAGATAATCGGTACGACTTTCACCGTCAGAGATCACGATCCCAATGCAGGCGTCGATATTAATCTGCGCATCGTAGATCTGATAGGGCTGGCTGATCTTCTCCCGGATAACATTGGCCCGCTCAAGGGCCATTTCTTCAGTGAGATCGTAGGAGAGCATCGCAAACTCATCACCGCCAAGGCGATACAGCGTCTCGGAGGTTTTGCGGAAAAAAGAGAGGCGACTGGCCAGATCCTGCAGCAGCTTATCGCCAGCATCATGGCCAAGGGTATCGTTCACATCCTTAAAGCTGTCGAGGTCGAAAAGCATCACCACGGCGCATCCCTTATAGGGACGCACCTGGTTGACGATCTCCTGCAGCCGCTGCCAGAAAGAGAGACGGTTGGGCATACCGGTCAGCGAATCATGGTAGGCGTCGTACTGCAGCCGGCGGTTCTGCACCTGCAGCTTCTCTTTCGAGGCCTGCAGATCGTTGGCCAGCGTTTTCATACGAACATGGGCGCGACGCAGATTATTATTCTGTCGGAGCATCAGCAGACCGAGAGTTATACACATGGCGATCAGCAGAATGGAGATCACCGAGTAGATATAATAGAGATGCTGGATTTTATCATGGGTGATATTAACGATATTGATATCTTGCGTCAGGGTGGCGGCGGCCATTGAGGTCAGCGGACCATCAAGCTCGCTTAACACCGGCAGGATCTGTCTGACCTGCTCCGGCGTCATGGTATCAACTTGTTTATCGAGCAGATGAAGATTACGAATCAGCGTCGCAACCACCGTCTTCCGCTGCTCGCTTTTATTGATAAATTTACCCAGATCGCCCTCCTGCAGAAGCTCGATCTGGCTCATCATGATCTCAAGACGCAGGCGCACCTCATCGTGGTCCGCCCCTTCGGCCCCAATCGCCATTCCCGCCAGACGAGACTCCAGCCGCATATATTCCGACACCATCTGCGACATTGACCACGAGTCCGTATAGCGGGTAAATTTTTGCAACTCACTTTGTCGCTCATGCACCAGATAAGTAATATATCCGGTGACAACAAATAACGACAAAATAATAGCCGTGAGTATTCGATTCAAGATCCAACCCTTATTCTATAATCATCTTTGAAACTTGCCAGGCCGATCGGGAATAATAGATCTGGTTCTGTAATTCAGCACTGCTGTCGTAAGGGTAGACAATAAATAACGGGCCTTTATCACGAATGCGCATATATTGACCGTTCATTTTTAACGCCATAATGACCGGGAATTTATAAAAATCATCAATCGGGATAATGGTGGTGTAGTCGTTCAGCGCCAGCACGCGGGCCGATGTGCCTTTCGCGCCGACTAAATCCATGAGTTTACTAAGGGGAATACCGTCAAAACGAACCTTGCCGGTGTACCAGGGGGTGGTGGTTTCTATCGTCTTCATCCCCAGTTTTTCCAGCATTGCGAGATCAAAAACGGCCTTGTCGCCGACATTCATATTTCCGATTTTTCCGGAAATGGTCAGTACAGGTTTTCCTGTCGGCGCAGGCAGTTTTTCAGCATAAGCAGAAGGCAACATGACAGAACAAAATAAAACTGCAAGAAGTAGACGCATTTTACTCACCATTCCAGAGAGGGAGACACGTTAAGTGTAAACCATTTACGTCGATTCTTAAAAGGTGTCCATCTTTGTTATCCGTTGATTTAATTAAAAGTATAAGCTGGATGGCAAATTGCCAGAATGTTAAGTCCAGGGTGTGATTTCGCCCGCCTTTCCCATCGATTCTTTTTTGCGCCATCTCCCCCGCTTAGCAGGCAAACTACTTTCCTCCACGGCCGCTGCGCGGTAGTCTCAGAGCAGACGCAACAGTAAAAGCGTCTCATTCCAATAACAATGAAGTACGTGACTGACAGGACAGGGTATGGATTCAACAATAAGCGTGCAGCCCGGCGAGGCGCCAGATTCACTACATCGGGCCCGGCGGGCGGCCTGGGGTAGCTTTGCCGGCGCGGTGGTCGACTGGTACGATTTTCTTCTCTATGGCATTACCGCCGCGCTGGTGTTCAACCGCGAATTTTTCCCGCAAATCGGCCCGGCGATGGGAACGCTTGCCGCCTTTGCCACCTTCGGCGTTGGGTTTCTTTTTCGCCCGCTCGGCGGAATTATTTTTGGCCACTTCGGAGATCGCCTCGGGCGGAAACGGATGCTGATGATGACCGTCTGGATGATGGGTATCGCCACTGCCTGCATCGGCCTGCTCCCCTCGTTCAACCAGATCGGCTGGTGGGCGCCGGTGCTGCTGGTGTTCCTGCGAGCGGTTCAGGGATTCGCCGTCGGCGGCGAATGGGGCGGCGCGGCGCTGCTCTCGGTGGAGAATGCCCCGCAGGGGAAAAAAGCCTTTTACAGCAGCGGGGTGCAGGTGGGCTACGGCGTCGGCCTCCTGCTCTCTACCGGGCTGGTATCGCTGATTAGCAGCCTGACCAGCGACCAGCAGTTCCTCAGCTGGGGCTGGCGCTTACCGTTCCTGTTCAGCGTGGTGTTGGTCCTTATTGCGCTGTGGATCCGCAACGGCATGGCGGAATCGCAGGAGTTTGAAGCGCAGCAGAGCCTGGACAACGCGCCGCAGATGAAAAAGCGGCTACCGGTAGTGGAAGCGCTGCTTCGCCATCCGGGAGCGTTTTTACTGATTATCGCCCTGCGGCTGTGTGAACTGCTGACGATGTATATCGTCACCGCCTTCGCCCTCAACTACTCCACGCAAAACCTCGGCCTGCCGCGCGAGCTGTTTCTCAACATTGGCCTGCTGGTGGGCGGTCTTAGCTGCCTGACTATCCCCTGTTTCGCCTGGCTGGCAGACCGCTTTGGCCGTCGGCGGATCTATATCACCGGGGCGCTGATCGGCACTTTGAGCGGTTTCCCGTTCTTTATGGCGCTGGAGAGTCAGTCCGTTTTCTGGATCCTGTTCTTCGCCCTGATGCTGGCCAATATCGCCCATGATATGGTGGTCTGCGTCCAGCAGCCGATGTTTACCGAGCTGTTCGGCGCCAGCTATCGCTATAGCGGCGCCGGCGTCGGCTACCAGGTGGCGAGCGTGGTCGGCGGCGGCTTTACCCCGTTTATTGCCGCGGCGCTGGTCACCTTCTCCGGCGGATCGTGGCACAGCGTGGCCCTCTATCTGACCGCAGGATGCCTGCTGTCAGCGCTCACCGCGCTGCTGATGAAAAAGCACCCCGTCGACTGACCCACCAGCGGAGGGCGTAACCCGCGCCCTCCGGTAAGGAGAATGCATGTCTCAGTTAACCCTGGCCGACTGCTGGCCTCGCCGTTTTTCCCCCTCCTCGCTGGCGCTGCAGTTTTGCGAGGATCCCACCCAGGCGGAACAGCCGTTGTTTGCCAAAGCCAGCGCCGGCGAGGCCGTCGCCCAGCTCTGGCAGGCGCCGCAGGGATTGGTGGTGCCGGGGAGCTATCGTCAGTTTACGGATCTGCCGGCGGTCAGCGCGCATTTTGCCGCGCGCGGCTGGCCGGTATGGCTTCGCCGCTCCGGCGGCGGTCTGGTGCCCCAGGGGCCGGGCATTATCAACCTTAGCCTCGCCTGGCCGGTGCAGCAGCCGCTCGGCGAAGCCGCCGAACCGATCTATCATTCGCTGTGCGCTGTGCTGCAGCGCACCCTCGCGCGCTTCGGCGTTGCCAGCCACCCCCGGGCGGTGAGCGGTTCCTTTTGCGATGGCCGGTATAATCTTGCCTGCGGAGAAGGCGCGGAGGCGCGCAAGATTGTCGGTACCGCCCAGTACTGGCGGCCGCTGGCGGCGGGCGGCGGCCACGTGGTGCTGGCCCATGCGGTGATCCTTATTGACGCCGATCTGAGCGCGGCGCATCAGGCGGCGAACGCCTTCGAAGCGCAGCTCGGCAGCGAGCGGGTCTATTGCGCTGACAAGACCGTTACTCTCGCGCAACTGCTTCCCGGCGAGCGCCATCTGCTGCCCCGCTTTAGCGAGGCGCTGGCGCAGGAGCTGGACGCGGCTCGCTGAAGGTCGCTTTCAGATAGCGGCTGAAGGTTTCCACCGCGCGTGACACGCGCGGGGTATAGGGCCGGATGACGTACAGCCGGTCGGCAAACACCTCCACCGGCTGCCACGCCGGCAGCAGCTCCTGCACCAGCCCGCGGCCAATGGCCTCCCGGGCGCTGAAATCCGGCAACAGCGCCACCCCAAGCCCCGCCAGCACCGCATCACGTAGCGACTCGCTGTTATTGGTGGCGAATGGCCCCTGCACGTTGATGGTCACCCGAGCATCGGGCGACTGACGGGAGGCGAACGTCCACTGCGGGCGCTGTGGCCCACGAGGATAGGTCAGGCATTGGTGGTGGCGCAGATCTTCGGGGGTCTCCGGGCGGCCATGGCGGCGAATATAGTCTGCGGACGCGACGGTAAGCGTCGCGGTGTGACACAGCGGCCAGGCGACGTGGGTATCGGGGAGCGCCTCGTGCCGACAGTGGCGGATGGCGAGATCGAACCCTTCGCTGGCCAGAGAGACCAGCCGGTCGGTGACCTCAAGCTGCAGATGCAGCTGGGGATGCTGATGCAAAAAAGGCGCGATTGCCGGGACCAGCTGCTGGCGGGAAAAGGCCACCGGCGCGGTCAGGCGCAGCGTTCCCCGCAGCGGCCCGCCCTCATCGCAGGCGCCGGTGAAAATATCCCGCAGCTGACCAAACGGCTCGTTGAGCTCCACCACCAGTCGCAGTCCGTCGTCGCTGAGGCTCACGCTGCGGGTGGTGCGATGGACGAGGGTTTTACCGGTCACCCGCTCCAGCTCGCTGATTTTCTGGCTGATAGCCGACTTGCTGATCCCCAGTTTTTCCGCGGCCCGGGTATAGCTTTTTTGTTCTTCCAGCACCGTCAGCCAGTACAGATGGAGCCAGTAACTCTCCGGACGACTCTCGCTCATGTGATTGTTCACCAGTAAAAACAATGTATTCAACTATAGCGGTTTTTGCCGGCGGCGGCATCGGCTAGCATCTTGTTGAGCCCATCATTATTCCCTAACGATAAGGAGCACCTGCATGCCATTACTGACATTTGACCTGATTGAAGGCCGTACGGAACAGGAGGTCAAAACCCTGCTGGATGGCGCCCATCGCGCCGTGCTGCGCGCCTTCGAGGTACCAGAACGCGACCGTTACCAGATTGTTCATGAAAACAAAGCCCACCATATGGTGATTGAAGATACCGGCCTCGGACTGACCCGCACGCGGGATCTGGTGGTGGTGCGGGTCTATACCAGCCCGCGCAGCGAGGCGCAGAAGCAGCGCTTCTTCGCCATTTTGCAGGAGGAGCTGGCGGAACACTGCGGCCTGAGCGGCGATGACCTGATGGTGTCGATTATCAGTAACCAGAAAGGCGACTGGAGCTTTGGCCGCGGGGTCGCGCAGTATCTTACCGGCGATCTGTAACCCGCAGCCCGCAGTACGCCCTTAGCGGCGGGCTGCCGTCGCGATGCGCTGCCGCGCCTGCTGCTCGATATTCTCCAGCAACTCCTGGACATCGTCTTCATCAATGTCGAGGAACTGGCCTTCCAGCAGCGCGGCGTGAATATCTTCCCGGGTGACCGAAATACCCAGCGGCACCGCCCTGGATTTGACCTCCTCCGCCGCCAGCGGATGCGGATAACGGCGGCCAACCAGGTTATTAAACACAATAGCCAGCAGCGCCAGCATCAGCGAGTTGAGGAGCACCGGGGTCAGCACAAAGTGATAGCCTTCGCTGTGCACCCCGGCGCCGCCGAGGATCGCCGTCAGGGCCACCGCGCCGCCGGGGGGATGCAGACAGCGCAGAAAATACATCCCGGCGATGGCCAGAGCCGCCGCCAGACCGCAGGCCAGCGCCGCATCGGGGACCAGCATACCGACCGTGACGCCGATCAGCGCCGACAGCACGTTGCCGCCGACAATCGACCACGGCTGCGCCAGCGGGCTGCTCGGTACGCCAAACAGGAGTACCGCCGAGGCCCCCATCGGGGCAATAAACCACAGATTGACTTCGCCGAGCAGCCAGTGGCTGAACATGCTGGTCACCGCCAGTCCGGTGCCGGCGCCAATGGATCCCAGCACGATATGCCGGCGGGCCACCGGCAGCGCGTGCGGCTTCAGGCGGCCAAGGAAAATCCACAGCCGTGAAAATATCCCCGCAGGAATAACACTCAACATCGCTTCATCGCTCAAATCATAGGAATTACTTATATTTTATTTTCTTTTTTTAACCTTAAATTAACAACCCTGTCTTTCGCAGGGGATAGCGCGGGCGGCGATGTCCGACGGCATTGTGCTGTGAATTCTCGCGGGGGCTGATAGAATCCCTTTTCGGTCAGGGGGATACCCCTTTTGCGAATTGAAGGTCATAACCCAGTGAATAATAAAATCTCTTTAGCGAAAGAAGTGGCATGGGCCAGCCAGAATATGCCGCGTACCCTGCGTCATGTCGCCGCGCTGCCCGACCTCAGCGGCGTGCGTCTGGCCTGCTGTATGCACCTCGACATGAAAATGATCCCGCTGGTGCAGGGGATCCTCGACAAGGGCGCTCAGGTCTTTTTAACCACCTGTAACCCCACCACCGTGCAGGACGACGTGGTGGCCTGGCTGGCGGAGCGCGGCGCCGAGGCCTGCGCGTGGCGCAATATGAGCGATGCCGACTGGCAACAGTCATGGGAAAAAGCGATTGCCTGGCAGCCCACTCACCTGTGCGAGATGGGCGCCGATATCACCACCCTGCTCCACCAGCGCGGCGAGTATGGGAACATCGTGGCGGGTCTGGAAGCCACCGGCTCGGGCGTCAATCGGCTGGGGGATATTCAGCCAGGCTATCCGATCTTTAACTGGGACGATCTGCCGGTCAAAGAGGGGCTGCACAACCGCCATATGGTCGGTCTCACTGCCTGGCACACCTTCTTCCAGACCACTCACCTCACCCTGCATGAGAAAAAAGTGCTGGTGATCGGCTACGGCCTGGTCGGCCAGGGCGTCGCGGCGGCGGCAAAAGCTTTTGGCGGTCAGGTGATGGTGGCGGAGATCGATCCTGCCCGCCGTCTACAGGCGGCCTACGACGGCTGGCACGTGGTGGACCTCCAGGAGGCTATCGCCTCGGCGGACGTGGTGGCCACGGCGACAGGCGGTAAAAACGTGGTTAATCGCCAGGCGCTGGACCGGGCGAAAGCGGGAGTATTTATCCTTAACGTCGGCCACGTGGCGGAAGAGATCGACGGCGAGTACCTGCGCCAGTACCCCCAGGAAGAGGTGATGCCGTATATCAACGCCTACCGCATGGCCGACAAAACCGTCTATCTGCTGGCCAATGGTTCGATGCTCAATCTGACCGCTGGCTTCGGCGATAGCCTGAACGCCTTTGACGTCACCCTGGCGGTGATGGCCAGCGGCATCCGCCATATTGTCACCGACGGCATGCGCGCCCCGGCGAAGGTTTATCTCCTGCCCCAGGCGGTCTGGCAGCAGGCCATGTAAACCCGGCGCATCGCCTCCATCGCGGGACGATGCGTTTTACCATCAGGACGACGGCGCGCTATCGGGCAACACAATATTGCTCTGCGCCAGCGTTCCCATCTGGTTGTACATCACGCTGGCGGCATCCAGCAGGTGCATCGCCAGCGCGGCGCCGCTGCCCTCTCCCAGGCGCATGTCCATATCGAGATACGGCCGCAGACCCAGCGCGTCGAGGGCGATCTGCGCCCCTTTCTCCGCCGACAGGTGTGAAGGAATAAGATAAGGGTGCGCCGACGGGGCCATGCGGCAGGCGGCCAGGGCAGAGGCATAGGAGAGGAAGCCATCCAGCACCACCGGCAGGCCACAGGAGGCCGCCCCGAGGATCACCCCGGTCATGCCCACCAGATCGTAACCCCCCACCTTCGCCAGGACATCCAGCCCGTCGGCCGGGTTCGGCTGATTATGGGCTATCGCCTGGCGCACCACCGCCACCTTATGGCCCCGCTGCGCCAGCGGCAGATTGGCCCCACAGCCCACCACCGCGTCAGGGTCGCTGCCCGTCAGGACACTGATCGTCGCTGCGGCCGGGGTGGTATTGGCCATTCCCAATTCGCCGACGCCGAAGGCTTTCACCCCGTCGGCAGCGAGCTGGCGGGTGAGATGCATGCTGGCCAGCAGCACCGTCTCCGCCTGCTGGCGGCTCATCGCCGCCGTCCGGGCGATATTCCCGCTACCGCGGGCCACCTTGAGGTTAATCAGGCCCGGCAGCGGGTCGGCATCGATGCCGACATCCACTACCTGCACCCTGGCCCCGGCCTGCGCCGCCAGCACGCAGACGCCGGTGTTGCCCCGCACCATATTGCCGGCATGAATGGCCGTCACCACCTGCGGCGAAGGAGTCACGCCTTCATGCCAGACGCCATGGTCGGCGCACATGACCACAATCGCTTTCTCCGCCAGCGCCAGCTGCCCCTGCAAGCCAGGCAGACCGGCCAGCTGCACCGCCAGCGCCTCCAGACGGCCAAGGCTGCCGGGCGGCTTTAACAGGCCATCTATATGCTGCTGAGCGCGCGCCATGCCCGCCACATCGGGCTGCGGAATGGCAGCCAGTAACGCCGAAAGTGTTTCCATTCTGTTCCTCACCGTTGGCGTCAGGCCTTACAGCAGCGCCAGTAAAAAGAGTAATTCGCCCAGCTCAATCGCCGCCCCGAGGGTATCTCCGGTCTGCCCGCCGAGGGTTCGCTTCAGCGCCCATCCCAGACCCCAGATCAGCACCAGGGTGATCAGCGCGGCGCGCAGCCCCTGCAGCCCCATCAGGGCGGTGGCCAGCGCGATCGCCATCGCCATCGTCACCAGCGTCTGCTGCAGGCTAATTTTGCCAATAAACAGATTGCCCAGCCCCTTTTCCCGCGCATAGCGATGACGATACATCAGCAGCACCGCCATCCCGCGACCGACGGCGCAGGCCGCCGCCAGGGCTGCGATGGGGTGGATATCACGCAGCAGCAGCTCGCCAACCACCAGCACTTTCGCCACCAGCACGAAGATCAGCGCCAGCCCGCCGTGGGTGCCCAGCCGGCTGTCGCGCATGATCTCCAGCATCCGATCGCGGGTGCGGGCGGAGAAAATGCCGTCGCAGGTATCAGCCAGCCCGTCAAGATGGAATCCGCCGGTGAGCAGCGCCAGCGCCAGCACGCCGAACAGCGCCGCCAGCGGGACGCCGCACCACGGCTGCAGGAGGAGCGCCACCGCGCCGGCGATGGCGCCGAGCAGTAAACCGACCAGCGGAAAGGTGACGATACTGCGCTGGTACTGTTCGATCTCCAGGCCCTGAGATAACCGCGCCGGGACCGGCAGGCGGCTGATAAACGAGAGTGCAGCAAAGAATGACTTAATCACGTGAGGTTGACTCCTGTCGGCGAAAGCAGCGGAAGAGTTCTGTCGCGCCCGGTCAGCACCTGAGTTTGTCTTCTGGCGAATCGATCGTCGGAGAGGTGAGAGGTGTTGAGATATCGCCCTGACGCCGCTGCGTCAGATGCCCGGCCAGGATGAGAGAAACCTTTCCGATATCAATACGTTTTTCGCGGGCCAGTATAGCAAAGTGTCGGTGAGGAGAGGCAGTTGCCGGAACAAAGTTTTCGCAGAAAAAAGCAGGGAAGAGAGGGAAACGCGGAACAGCCCGGCGACGCTGACCGCCGCCGGACCGGCAGGGTTTAGCCTTCGACTTTGGCTTCGCCCATCACTTTCAGTTTTTTCGAGATGTCGCGGCGCTCTTTGGACAGCTCGGCATTTTTGATGATGTAATCATCAACGCGATCTTCGTAATCGCTCTTCATGCTGGCGATGATGCCCTGGATGGCTTCCACGCTCATGCCCGGTTTGATGTAGTCGCTGAGGTTGTCCAGCAGCAGAACGCGCTTCTGGTTATCACGGATCTTTTTCTCAACGTCCTGAATTTCACGCTGCAGTTTGTTCTTACGACGGTACAGACGAACAAACTCCAGTACGTCCTGGAAAGAAGGCTTAGTTGTTTCCATTTTTACACCCCTAATAATTGAGATTCGGATTCGTAAAGCGACTGCGTTATAGGGCTAACATAACTGCTAGCAGCCGCTGATGACAATGTTTTTTCCTTTGCGTTTATCATAACCCTAAACGCTGCTGAATCGAAACAACCCATGTGGTTACCCGGTGCATCTGATGTTTATTTGCGCAACGCGCGGCAGATCAGATGCGAGAGCAGCTCCAGCTGGCGCGCCAGTTCGATTGAGAGCCAAACATAGCCATGGACCGGGGTTTCCGCCAGGCCGTCATCACCCTGCTCTTTCAGCAGCTGGCGCAGTTCGAGGACGATCTCAGTCAGCTTTTCATTGTTGGCGCGCACAGGCTGAGGGTTCCCTTCGTACAGCGCGTGGGCGATGGACAACAGCGTCTGCTGGGTCATCTGCTGCGTCTCCCGCAGGGTGTGCGCATTGAGCATCACGAAGTGACCCGGACGCGTTGCCCACCAGGCGTTGATCTGCAGCTCCAGCATGCAGACGAGGTTGCGGCTGACGGTCTGGATAGCCTCGAAGATCGCCTTCTGGATGTGCGTCTCTTTGCTGGCGGGGGTGATCAGCCCGCGCATTTTAACCACGTCGTTCAGCGCCTGCTGGAGATGCTTTTCCAGCCGCGGTCGATCCACCAGATTTGGCGAGAAGCCGGCCTGGTAGAGGCGGTTAAAGTTGGTGACATAGCTGGCCATCTGGATGCGCCAGTGGATGAACGCCCGCTGCGGCCAGATGCCGGTAAACAGCATCGCCAGCAGCGAGCCGAAGATCACATCGCCGCTTCGCCACAGCGCGGTATGCATATCGCCGGGCGGCGCCCCGACCACCACCGACAGAGTAATGCCGATCAGCAGCGCCTGATAGGGTTTCTTGCCCAGCGCCAGCCAGCCGCAGAGGAACATCGCCGCCGCGCACCAGAGGACCATCAGCGGCAGGGAGATGAGCTCAAGCTTCAGCGCCACCAGCCCCAGCGCCGAACCGAGGATCGTGCCGCCGATACGCTGAAACGCCCGCGGCACGACGTTACCCCAGAAGGAGATCGGCCCCATCACCACCACCAGAGTGATGAGAGGCCAGGTTCCCTCAGGCACGTTCAGCAGCCGCACCAGCAAAAAGGTGAGCACAAAGGCCAGCGCAATCCGCACACCATGCACCACCCGATAATGGCGATACAAGCGGATCTCAAATGGCTTGAGTGATTTATCAGCGCGCACAACCCTCTCCGGCAAAACGAAAAGGCCAATTGTAACTGCTTTTTCGCCCGGAGCATGCCGGGAATGTAAAAAACCTTGTCCGAAACAGGGGTAAACCGCTACGACGCGACGCGCTCAACGGGAACATACATGTCGATATCCCAGTAGCCGTCGTGGTTGCCGTCGTTAAGATAGACCTCAAAGCAGGGCTGGGGGGCGATGCGATACGCCGTGCTCTGCTGCAGGCTGTCAAAAAACTGCATCCACGGGGTGGCGAAGTCGTACTCCACCACCCGCGCGCGGGCGCAGGCGTAATCCCCGCCGGCAATCGCCGCCAGGATCACCCCTTCGCTGTTGGCGGGAATGACATAATCCTCATCCACGGTGACCGCTGTCGCGCAGCGCAGTTTTTCCGCCGGCACTTCCTCCGGGTTATCGTAGTAGACGGCCACCCATTCGCGGGCGGGCACCTGGTGGTTCTCAACCCACATCATCAGTTGCTCAAACCCCTGCTTGACCGTGTGATCCCAGGGCCCGACCAGATGGAAACCGGCGATGGTTTTCTTGCCGAGGGTGGTGATGCTGTAGTTCATCTTGCCTCCTTTGGAGATAAATTGCTGTATGAATATACAGTTAATTTAACAGGAGATCCCCCCTCAGTATGTGCGCGAATTCACAGAGTCGCCACCACACTGCTGTAAAAACAGGCGCCTCGCCAGCACGAGCGACAGACGAAAAAAAACCGCCTGCAAAGAGGCGGTTGGCGTGGTTACAGCTCTTGATGCAGGTAATCGCTCATTCGCGAGAACACTCCGCCTTTATTGATGCTTTCGAGGGTGACCAGCGGATAGTGCCCCACCACCTTGTCGCCGTCATACAGTGAAATCTCGCCAACCCGCTGATTGGCGGCGATCGGCGCCTCAAGATCCTTCTTATCCAGCACATATTTCGCTTTAATGCGCGACACTTCCGCCTTCGGCAGGGCTAACCAGAAATCCTGATCGGTGCCGAGCTTAATCTGCTCTTTATCGCCGTACCAGATACGCTCGGTGCCGACCTTCTGCCCCTTCTGTAGCACCTGCACGGTGTCGAAGTTCTGCTGCCCCCAGTGCAGCAGTTTAGCGGCCTGCTGCTCGCGGCCTTTCGGACTGTCCGCCCCCATCACCACGGCGATCAGCCGGCGCTGGCCATCCACCGCCGAGGCGATCAGGTTGAACCCGGCGCCCGAGGTGTGGCCGGTTTTCAGGCCATCGACGTTCATGGTTTTATCCCACAGCAGACCGTTACGGTTTTGCTGGGTGATCCCGTTCCACGTCAGGCTTTTCTGGCTGTACATGTGGTAGACGTCTGGTTCGCCATGAATAATCGCCCGCGAGAGCACCGCGAGGTCATAGGCCGAACTGTGCTGGCCCGGGGCGTCGAGGCCGTGGACGGTTTCGAAATGGGTGTCCCGCAGGTGCAGTTTTTCGACATACTGATTCATCAGGGCGACAAACTGCGGCTGGCCGCCGGCGACATAGTCGGCCAGCGCGACGCAGGCGTCGTTACCGGAGTCGACAATCAGCCCGCGGCTGAGGTCGCGGACGCTGACGCGATCCCCTGGCTTTAAGAACATCAGCGATGACCCGTCGAACACCGGGTTGCCCTTCGCCCAGGCGTCTTTACCCACGGTGACGATATCGTCAAAGGTGATACGATGGCTGTCGATGGCGCGATCGACCACGTAGCCGGTCATCAGTTTGGTCAGACTGGCAGGATTGCGCTGCTGATGTTCGTTACCCGCGGTCAGGACCTGACCGGTGGTGTAATCCATCAGCACCCAGGAGCCAGCCTGAATGGAAGGCGGCGCGACCGTAGCAGGTAAGTCGACGGCAAATGCGCAGGAAACGCTCGAAGCGAGCAAAGATACAGCAATAAACAAACGGCCTTTCAACGGCATATCCTCTAGATTTACAGATCCGCCGTCCTTTTTACGGAACTTCGCGTTTCATATCAGGGTTTAATTGCAAGAAAATATGACACAGCAGAGGAAGTTGCTTGCCGCGACCCTTCTGATGACCGGGCAAATCGTTTACCATACCGGTCGCACGCCACCACGGATAATGAACAGACTATGCAAGATAGCGTCAACCAGCCCGGATTTTTATTCCACGATTATGAAACCTTCGGCACCAGCCCTTCCCTCGACCGGCCGGCGCAGTTCGCCGCCATCCGCACCGACGCGGAGCTGAATGTGCTCGGCGAGCCCGAAGTGTTTTACTGCAAACCCGCTGACGATTACCTGCCGCAGCCGCAGGCGGTGATGATCACCGGGATCACGCCGCAGGAAGCGCTGGCCAAAGGGGATAATGAGGCCGCGTTTGCCCGCCGCATCCACGATCTGTTCACGGTGCCGCAAACCTGTATCGTCGGCTATAACAACGTGCGCTTTGATGACGAAGTGACGCGGAATATCTTCTATCGCAACTTCTATGACCCTTATGCCTGGAGCTGGCAGCACGATAACTCGCGCTGGGATCTGCTCGACGTGATGCGCGCCTGCTATGCCCTGCGCCCGGAAGGGATCGCCTGGCCGGAGAATGACGAGGGTTTGCCCAGCTTCCGGCTTGAACATCTGACCGTCGCCAACGGTATTGAACACCAGAACGCCCATGACGCGATGGCCGATGTGTACGCCACCATCGCCATGGCGAAGCTGGTGAAAACCCGGCAGCCGCGGCTGTTTGATTATCTCTACAGCCACCGCAATAAGCGCAAGCTGGCGACGCTCATCGACGTGCCGCAGATGAAGCCCCTGGTGCATGTCTCCGGCATGTTTGGCGCCGCGCGCGGCAACACCAGCCTGGTGGCGCCCCTGGCCTGGCATCCGGAAAACCGCAATGCGGTGATTATGGTCGATCTGGCGGGCGATATGGCGCCGCTGCTGGAACTGGATGCCGATGCCCTGCGCGAGCGGCTTTACACCCCGCGCGCCGAGCTTGGCGATCTGCCGGCGGCGCCGATTAAGCTGGTACATTTAAATAAATGTCCGGTACTGGCCCAGGCCAATACCCTGCGCCCGCAGGATGCCGACCGGCTGGGGATCTCTATTCAGGGCTGTCTGGAGAACGCCCAGCTGCTGCGGGCGAATCCGCAGGTGCGGGAGAAAGTGGTGGCGGTCTATGCCGAAGCCGAGCCGTTCGTGCCGTCCGAAAACGTCGACGCCCAGCTGTACAATGGGTTCTTTAGCGATGCCGACCGCGCGGCGATGAAAATCGTGCTGGAAACCGAACCGCGCAATCTGCCGGCGCTGGATATCACCTTCGCCGACCAGCGTATCGAACGCCTGCTGTTTAACTACCGGGCGCGCAACTTCCCCGGCACGCTCGATGAACATGAGCAGCAGCGCTGGTTAGAGCACCGTCGTCAGGTGTTTACGCCGGCGTTTTTGCAGGCCTATGCCGATGAGCTGCAGATGCTGTATCAGCAGTATGCGGATGATAAAGAGAAGCTGGCGCAGCTGAAGGCGCTGTGGCAGTACGTGCAGGATATTGTCTGATTGGCTGAAATTCCCGGGTTGCGGCTAACGCCTTACCCGGGCTACAAACTCAGTTGGGTGTCCAACTTTTGGGGGCAGTCCAGCAGCGCCGCCGGGTATTGCGTCCCCAGTTCACGCTTACCTTTTTGCCCGGTGGCGGCTTCGCCTTACCGGGCCTGGGCGCTGGTACCAGAGTAGCCCGGGTAAGACGCCTCGCGTCGCACCCGGGAACGTTGCTTAGCTTTTCGCGCGGCTGGCGATGATTTCATCCGCCACATTACGCGGCGCTTCCGCGTAATGGTGGAACTCCATGCTGTAGGTTGCTCGTCCCTGCGACATCGAGCGCAGCGTGGTGGAATAACCAAACATCTCCGCCAGCGGCACGTCGGCGCGGATGATCTGGCTGCCGAAGCGCTCTTCCATCCCCTGCACCATCCCGCGACGGGAAGAGAGATCGCCCATAATATTCCCGGCGTACTCTTCCGGCGTCTCCACCTCGACGTGCATCACCGGCTCAAGGATCACCGGATCCGCTTTGCGCGCGCCTTCCCGGAAGCCAAAGATCGCCGCCATGCGGAACGCCATCTCCGAGGAGTCCACGTCGTGGTACGACCCAAAGGTCAGGGTCGCTTTCACGTCAACCACCGGATAACCCGCCAGCACGCCGGTGCCCATCGCTTCGCGCAGCCCTTTCTCCACGGAGGGGATGTACTCGCGCGGCACCACGCCGCCTTTGGTGGCGTCCTCGAAGACGAAACCGCTGCCCGGCTCCAGCGGCTCCAGGGTCAGCACAACGTGCCCGTACTGCCCTTTGCCGCCGGACTGGCGCACAAATTTGCCTTCCACGTCCGTCACTTTCTTGCGCAGGGTTTCGCGGTAGGTGACCTGCGGACGGCCAATGTTGGCCTCGACGCCAAACTCGCGCTTCATCCGGTCGACAATGATCTCCAGATGCAGCTCACCCATGCCGGAGATAATCGTCTGGCCGGACTCTTCATCGGTATGCAGACGGAACGACGGATCTTCCGCCGCCAGCCGCTGCAGCGCGATGCCCATTTTCTCCTGGTCCGCTTTGGTCTTCGGCTCGATGGCCAGCGAAATCACCGGCTCCGGAAACTCCATCCGTTCGAGGGTAATCACCGCATCCGGATCGCATAACGTATCGCCGGTGGTCACATCCTTCAGACCGACGCAGGCCGCGATATCCCCGGCGTGCAGTTCGTCAACTTCGTGACGGTCGTTGGCCTGCATCAGCACGATACGCCCGATGCGCTCTTTCTTACCCTTCACCGGGTTCCACACCGCATCGCCTTTCTTCAGCGTCCCGGAGTAGACGCGGATAAAGGTCAGCTGGCCGACGTAGGGGTCGGTCATCAGTTTGAACGCCAGCGCCGACAACGGCTCATCGTCGCTCGGATGGCGTTCCGCCGGCTGGCCTTGCTCATCGACGCCCTGTATCGCCGGAATATCCAGCGGCGATGGCATCAGCTCCACCACCGCATCGAGCATGCGCTGCACACCTTTGTTTTTAAAGGCGCTACCGCAGAGCACCGCCTGGATCTCTCCCTTCACCGTGCGCTGGCGCAGACCGGCGACGATTTCCGCCTCGTCCAGCTCACCGGTTTCCAGGTATTTATCCATCAGCTCATCGCTGGCTTCCGCCGCCGCCGAGACCATTTTCTCCCGCCACTGCTGCGCCGTCGCCAACAGCTCGTCAGGGACTGGCCCATAGCTGAAGGTCATGCCCTGGGTGGCGTCATCCCACAGGATGGCGCGCATTTTCACCAGGTCGACGACGCCGGTGAAATGCTCTTCAGCGCCAATGGGGATCACAATCGGCACCGGGTTAGCCTTCAGGCGGTCGATCATCATCTGCACCACGCGGAAGAAGTCCGCCCCCGGGCGGTCCATCTTGTTGACGAAGGCCAGCCGCGGAACGTGGTATTTATTCGCCTGGCGCCAGACGGTCTCCGACTGGGGCTGCACCCCGCCGACGGAGTCGTACACCATCACCGCGCCGTCGAGCACGCGCATAGAACGTTCCACCTCAATGGTGAAATCCACGTGCCCCGGGGTGTCGATGATATTGATCCGGTGCGGCTCGAAGCTGCGGTCCATCCCCGGCCAGAAGCAGCTTACCGCCGCCGAGGTAATGGTGATCCCGCGCTCCTGCTCCTGGGCCATCCAGTCGGTGGTTGCCGCGCCATCGTGTACTTCACCCAGCTTATGGCTCATCCCGGTATAAAACAGGATGCGCTCGGTGGTGGTGGTTTTACCGGCATCGATATGCGCGGAGATACCGATGTTGCGATAACGTTCGAGAGGGATGGGTCGGGGCATGATGCGTCCTTAGTCGTTTTGACGGTCAGTCTGCGGTCGGAATGATCCGCAGTTCATTTAACTGCGTCTATCTTAGTACAACTGTACGAGTATATTCGAACTATTTTTGCTATCATTACGATTGGGCAGGTTGCGGCGGCGCGCGTGGTATCAGAACCGGAGTTTGGGTATAGTAGCCGCCAGCCGCCGATATGGGCTGCGGCTGCGATGCGCCGCGCCACCGCCGACACAGGATTATTATGATCGCCAATCACCCCGAACGAGAACAAATTCGCCTGGAAAATGTCCTTTCCGCGCTCGGAAACCCGCTGCGACTGGAGATCATTCGTACGCTGGCCGACGGCAGCGAGCTGAGCTGCAACGCCCTGCGCCAGGAGGAGGTGGCCAAGTCCACCATGACCCACCACTGGCGCGTCCTGCGCGACAGCGGTGTGATCTGGCAACGGCCTCAAGGACGGGAGAACATGATTTCGCTGCGCCGGGAAGATCTGGACGCCCGTTTTCCCGGCCTGCTGGATACGCTGCTGAAAGTTATGGTGCAGGCAGGATAAGCTCTTCTGCCGGGTGGCGCTTCGCTTACCCGGCCTACATAACCATTAAATTTCAGAAGGTTAACCATCACCGTAGGCCCGCGCAAGCGCAGCGCCGCCGGGCAAAAGATATCGCACCGAGCCAAACGAAAAAAAAGCCGGAGGTTTCCCTCCGGCTTTTCTCAATCACATCACGCTACGCCTTACGCCACGTCTTCGTACTGCGGCACCGGGTTGCGGAAGCTTTTGGTCACGCAGGCCAGATAGACCAGACCGATACCGGCCCAGATCAGGCCCAGAATCATCGAGCTCTCTTCCAGGTTGACCCACAGCGCGCCAACGGTCAGGGCGCCGCACATCGGCAGGAACAGATACTGGAAGTGGTCTTTCAGCGTCTTGTTGCGTTTCTCACGGATCCAGAACTGGGAAATCACCGACAGGTTTACGAAGGTAAACGCCACCAGCGCACCAAAGTTAATCAGTGCCGTCGCCATCACCAGGTCGAAGTTAATCGCCAGCAGCGCAATCGCGCCGACCAGGATGATGTTCATCGCCGGAGTGCGCCAGGTCGGGTGCACGTAGCCGAAGAAGCTTTTCGGGAACACGCCGTCGCGGCCCATCACGTACATCAGACGCGCCACGCCAGCGTGCGCCGCCATACCGGACGCCAGTACGGTGATGGTGGAGAAGATCAGCGCGCCAACCTGGAAGGCTTTACCTGCCACGTAGAGCATAATTTCCGGCTGTGACGCATCCGGATCTTTAAAGCGCGAGATATCCGGGAAGTACAGCTGCAGGAAGTAGGTGGCAAAGATGAAGATCAGGCCGCCGATCAGCGCGGTCAGGAAGATCGCGCGCGGAATGACGCGCTCTGCATCTTTGGTCTCTTCAGACAGGTTGCTGATGCCGTCGAAACCGGTAAACGAGAAGCACAGGATCGTCGCCCCGGTAATCATCGGGATCACGTGCGCGTCACCGGACCAGAACGGACGGCTGCTGGCCAGCGTACCGGCGCCCTCGCCTTCAAACACGCCATAAATCACCATGCCGAGGATAACGGCGATCAGCACCACCTGCAGCACCACGATCACGGTGTTGAAGTTGGCCACGGATTTAATGCTGCGCAGGTTAAAGGCGGTCATAAAGGCGACCAGCGCGATAACAAACACCCACGACGGAATCGAAGGCACCAGTGCTTCAAAATAGATTTTCGCCAGCAGAATGTTGATCATCGGCGCGAACAGATAGTCGAGCAGCGAGGACCAACCCACCATAAAGCCAACGGTCGGGCTGATGGATTTCTGCGCATAGGTATACGCCGAGCCGGCAGAAGGGTAACGACGTACCAGCTTGCCATAGCTCAGGGCAGTAAACAGGATAGCGATTAACGCAAAGGCGTAGGCCGTCGGCACGTGACCGTCGGTCATACCAGAGACGATACCAAACGTATCGAACAGCGTCATCGGCTGCATATAGGCCAGGCCCATCATTACAACCGGAACTAACGTAAGCGTTTTACGTAATTCCACGCGAGAGGTATTTGGAGTAGCGTTATGCGACATAGTTATCCCCTTTTACGGTGAACGCCAGCGCGTAAGCAAAAAATTGCCCCATTTCTTTCTATTCCTCAGCGACAACGACTGTCGGTTTTTAGTAAATATCTATCCGGTACGAAGCCCGGCCTCTTGGTATTGAATGATGTGTCTTTCGACCAAAAAAATAACCGACACTTTAAAAAAAAGCGTCGGCTAGTCTCTGGTTTTCAGGCCGCATATTTTGCAACAAATTCAACGGCGTTGACAAGATGTTATGAAGTTCATTGCGTAAGCATAATTTTTAACGTGCTAATATCTATACGGTTTCCGTATGATAAATTGTAAAAATAGCACTATTTGCTAATAGCGTTTCCCGCCACCATTTGCCAGCCAAACCGCAGGTGGCGTCATTCCAGGCGATCCACGCGCGTTGACGAGGCGACAGCCCGCGCACGGTCATGCAGACCAGCTCGCCGCTGTCCAGCAGACCCTGCACCTGATAGCGCGGCAGGCACCCCCAGCCCAGCCCCAGGCGCAGCAGCGCCAGCTGCCCCGCGGCGTCACACACCGTCAGGGTCTCCTGATCGCTGAGTAGCGCCCCGCCCTCGCCAGTGGCCACCGCCCGGTAACGGCGCAGGGTTCGCCAGCTTAGCGGTGCGCGGTGTCGCGCCAGCGGATGCTGTGGGGCAACGACCAGCAGCAGCTCCAGCTCGCCGAGGGGGAGATAGTCATAACCGCTCAGCGGCGGCGGCTCGCCGAGCGCCCCCAGCAGCAGATCGGCCTGCCCGTCAGTCAGCGGCCGCCAGTCCAGCAGGGAGGGGTTCAGCGTGAAGTGCAGCCGGGTCAGCGGCTGTTGTTGATAAAATGCAGCGATTGGCGGCGAGAGCAGCGCCACGGGAAAGGTGCTGTCCACCGCCAGACGAAGGCTATTCTCCCACCCCTGCTGCAGCTTAACCGCCCGGTTCTCCAGTTCGCGGGCGATATGCAGCACCTCCCGCCCTTTCTCCAGCAGCATCTGTCCGCTGGGGGTAAAGCGCGCGCGATGGCCGCTGCGGTCGAGCAGCTGAATATTGAGATCGCTTTCCAGGCGGTGAATGGTGTAGCTCAGCGCCGAGGGCGTTTTAAAGAGCTTTGCCGACGCCGCGGCAAAGCTCCCCTCTTTTTCCAGGGCATCCAGGATCACGAGGACATCCAGCAGTGGTTTCATCGCTACCCCCTTACGGTATGCGAATCACCGCTGGCGGATCACTCCATCGGCATCACCAGCGGATCGGGGTACTGGTACTCAAACCCCAGCTCATTGCAGATACGATTGCCATCCACAATCTTGCCCTGGCCGCCGCCCGGGCTGTCGCTGAACACCGGCGGCGGCAGACCGAGCTCGCGGGCCATCTGCGGATAAAAGAGGCCGCGCGCCGGATGGCGGGGCGCACATAGATTATAGATGTGCCCGCCCTTCGGGGCCTGCAGCAGCAGTTCGATAGCGGCCACCACATCCTGCAAATGCACCAGATTGACCACGTGCTGGCCATCCGGCGCCGACTTGCCGGCGAAAAAACGTCCCGGATGACGGGAAGGCCCCACCAGCCCGGCCAGGCGCAGAATATCCACCGACGTCCCCGGCAGGTTGTGCAGCCAGTCCTCCAGCTCCTTGAGCACCTGTCCGCTGGCGGTTTGCGGCAGACGCGGGGAATTCTCCTTCACTGTACCGTTGACGTTGCCATACACCGAGGTGGAGCTGGTGAAGACGATCCGCGGAATATGGTACGCCAGCGCGGTATCGACGATCTCCTGCACCGCCTGTAGATAAAACCCTTCCCCTGCCCCGGTACGCCGGGCCGGCAGGGTGATCACCAGCGCATCGACGTTCATCAGCGCGTCGAGGTCCTCGGTATCACAGACCAGCTGCGGCTCCAGGCGCAGCGGATAGCTGTCGATCCCGCACATCCGCGCCGCCTCCACGCCATCCTGCGTAGTTTTACTGCCGGTAACCTGCCAGCCTCGCGCCGTCAACGACAGCGCCAGCGGCATCCCCAGCCATCCCAAACCGACTATCGCGACCTTTTTCATCCCAGGCTCCTGACTCTTTCGCTGTGCTGATTACAGGCTACGCCAGCCAGCGGCAACTGACAATTTCTTCGCTCAATATGAAATGAATTAATGATAGAAAAAAGCCCTTGCTTTCTGCGGCGGAAGTGGTTTAGGTTAAAGGACATCAAATGCATAGTCATTCACAGAGAATTTTTATGAACCGCGTTCAATTTAAACACCACCATCATCACCATCATCCTGACTAGTCTTTCAGGCGATGTGTGCTGGAAGACGTTTGGATCTTCCAGTGGTGCATGAACGCGCAGAGAGCCCCCGGAAGATTCACTTCCGGGGGCTTTTTTTTGGACCAAATTCGGACAGATTCAGACAGGTATTCAGAGGAAAAGAACAATGTTAGACAACACCCGTTTACGCATAGCTATTCAGAAATCAGGCCGTTTAAGCGAAGATTCACGCGAATTACTCAGCCGCTGCGGCATTAAAGTCAATTTGCACACCCAGCGTCTGATTGCGCTGGCGGAAAATATGCCAATCGATATTCTGCGCGTGCGTGATGACGATATCCCGGGCCTGGTGATGGACGGTGTTGTCGACCTCGGCATTATCGGCGAAAACGTGCTGGAAGAAGAGCTGCTCAGCCGCCGCGCCCAGGGCGAAGACCCGCGCTACTTCACCCTGCGCCGTCTCGACTTCGGCGGCTGCCGCCTGTCGCTGGCGACTCCGGTGGATGAAGCCTGGAACGGCCCGGCGGCGCTGGACGGCAAACGTATCGCCACCTCTTACCCGCACCTGCTGAAGCGCTACCTCGATCAAAAAGGTATCTCCTTTAAATCCTGTCTGCTGAACGGCTCCGTGGAAGTGGCGCCGCGCGCCGGCCTCGCCGACGCTATCTGCGACCTCGTCTCCACCGGCGCCACCCTGGAAGCCAACGGCCTGCGCGAAGTGGAAGTGATCTACCGCTCCAAAGCCTGTCTGATCCAGCGCGACGGCGAAATGGCCGACGCCAAACAGCAGTTGATTGACCGCCTGCTGACCCGTATTCAGGGCGTGATTCAGGCCCGCGAGTCGAAATACATCATGATGCACGCCCCGACCGAACGCCTGGAAGAAGTGGTTGCCCTGCTGCCGGGCGCCGAGCGGCCGACTATTCTGCCGCTGGCAGGCGACAAGCAGCGCGTGGCTATGCACATGGTCAGCAGCGAAACCCTGTTCTGGGAGACCATGGAAAAACTGAAGGCGCTGGGCGCCAGCTCCATTCTGGTGCTGCCGATTGAGAAAATGATGGAGTAATCGGCCAGCCGGTCACAGGACACACAGGGGAATACAATCATGAGCTTCAACACAATCATCGACTGGAACGGCTGTAGCGCAGACCAACAACAGCAACTCTTAACGCGCCCGGCAATTTCCGCCTCCGACAGCATCAGTAAAACGGTGACGGAGATCTTCGATAACGTCAAAGCCAACGGCGACGCGGCGCTGCGCGAATACAGCGCGAAGTTTGATAAAACCACCGTCGCCGCGCTGCAGGTGAGCGAGGCGGAGATCGCCGCCGCCGGTGAACGCCTCAGCGACGAGCTGAAGCAGGCGATGGCGGTGGCGGTGAAAAACATCGAGACCTTCCACAACGCGCAGCAGCTGCAGGCGGTGGATGTCGAAACGCTGCCGGGGGTGCGCTGCCAGCAGGTCACCCGCCCTATCGCCTCCGTCGGGCTGTACATCCCGGGTGGCTCGGCGCCGCTGTTCTCCACGGTGCTGATGCTGGCGACGCCGGCGCGCATCGCCGGCTGTCAGCAGGTGGTGCTCTGCTCGCCGCCGCCGATTGCCGATGAGATCCTCTATGCCGCACAGCTGTGCGGCGTAAAAACCATCTTTAACGTCGGCGGCGCCCAGGCCATCGCTGCCCTCGCCCTCGGTACCGAGTCGGTGCCGAAGGTGGATAAAATCTTTGGCCCGGGCAACGCTTACGTCACGGAAGCCAAACGCCAGGTCAGCCAGCGTCTGGACGGCGCAGCCATCGACATGCCGGCCGGCCCGTCGGAAGTGCTGGTCATCGCCGACAGCGGCGCCAACCCGGACTTTGTCGCCTCTGACCTGCTGTCGCAGGCGGAACACGGCCCGGACTCGCAGGTGATCCTCCTGACCCCGGACGCCGACATGGGCAGCCGCGTCGCCGAAGCCGTGGAGCGCCAGCTGGCCGCCCTGCCGCGCGCCGAAACTGCCCGCGTGGCGCTCTCCGCCAGCCGGATCATCGTGGCCCGCGATCTGGCGCAGTGCGTGGCTATTTCCAACCTGTACGGCCCGGAGCACCTGATCATTCAGACCCGTCAGGCCCGCGAGCTGGTGGACAGCATCACCAGCGCCGGTTCCGTTTTCCTTGGCGACTGGTCACCGGAATCCGCGGGCGACTACGCCTCGGGCACCAACCACGTCCTGCCGACCTATGGGTATACCGCCACCTGCTCAAGCCTCGGCCTGGCCGACTTCCAGAAGCGGATGACCGTGCAGGAGCTGTCGCGCGACGGCTTTGCCGCCCTCGCCTCAACGATTGAGATCCTGGCCGCCGCCGAGCGCCTTGACGCCCACAAAAACGCCGTAACGCTGCGCGTTGCCGCCCTGAAGGAGCAAGCATGAGCATTGAAGATTTAGCCCGCGCCAACGTCCGCGCGCTGACCCCGTATCAATCCGCTCGCCGGCTGGGCGGCAAAGGCGACGTATGGCTCAACGCCAACGAATTCCCTACCGCCGTAGCCTTCCAGCTTACCGAACAGACGCTGAACCGCTATCCGGAGCCGCAGCCGAAGGCCGTGATTGAGAGCTACGCCCGCTACGCCGAGGTCAAACCGGAGCAGGTGCTGGTCAGCCGCGGCGCCGACGAAGGCATCGAGCTGCTGATCCGCGCCTTCTGTGAGCCCGGCGAAGACGCGGTGCTCTACTGCCCGCCGACCTACGGCATGTACAGCGTCAGCGCCGAGACCATCGGCGTCGAGTGCCGCACTGTGCCGACGCTGGCCGACTGGCAGCTCGACCTGCCGGGCATCGAAGCGCGGCTGGACGGCGTGAAGGTGGTCTTCGTCTGCAGCCCGAACAACCCGACCGGGCAGATTATCGACCCGCAGTCGATGCGCGATCTGCTGGAGATGACCCGCGGCAAAGCCATCGTGGTGGCCGACGAAGCCTATATTGAATTCTGCCCGCAGGCGACGCTCGCCGGCTGGCTCAGCGACTATCCGCACCTGGTGGTGCTGCGCACGCTGTCCAAAGCCTTCGCCCTCGCCGGCCTGCGCTGCGGCTTCACCCTCGCCAACGCCGAGGTGATTAACGTGCTGCTGAAAGTGATCGCCCCGTACCCGCTCTCCACGCCGGTGGCCGATATCGCCGCCCAGGCCCTGAGCCCGGAGGGGATCGCCGCGATGCGCCAGCGCGTGGCGCAGATCCTTGACGAGCGGCGCTACCTGGTGGAACAGCTGCGCGGCATCGCCTGCGTGGAGCAGGTCTTCGATTCCGAGACCAACTATATCCTGGCGCGGATAACCGCCTCCAGCGCGGTGTTTAAATCTTTGTGGGATCAGGGCATTATCTTACGTGACCAGAATAAACAACCTTCATTAAGCGGCTGTTTGCGTATCACTATCGGTACCCGTGCCGAGAGCCAGCGCGTGATTGACGCCTTGACTGCGGAGAATGTATGACCCAGAAGTATCTCTTTATTGACCGTGACGGCACCCTGATTTCCGAACCACCGGAGGATTTCCAGGTGGACCGGTTCGACAAGCTGGCGTTTGAGCCGCAGGTGATCCCGGCGCTGCTTAAGCTGCAGCAGGAAGGCTATAAGCTGGTGATGATCACCAATCAGGATGGTCTGGGGACGGACAGCCTGCCGCAGGAAGCGTTTGATGGCCCGCACAACCTGATGATGCAGGTTTTCGCCTCGCAGGGCGTCAATTTCGAAGAGGTGCTGATTTGTCCGCACTTCCCGGGCGACAACTGCGCCTGCCGCAAGCCGAAAACTCAGCTGGTGCTGCCGTGGCTGGAAGAGGGTGTGCTGGATAAATCCCACAGCTATGTGATTGGCGACCGGGCCACCGACCTCGAGCTGGCGGATAACATGGGGATTACCGGCCTGCGCTATGACCGTGAGACCCTGGACTGGCCGACCATCTGCGAGCAGCTGACCCGTCGCGACCGCTATGCCCACGTCGAGCGCATCACCAAAGAGACCCAGGTGGATGTGAAAGTGTGGCTGGACCGCGAAGGCGGCAGCAAGATCCACACCGGCGTCGGCTTTTTTGACCATATGCTCGACCAAATCGCCACCCACGGCGGCTTCCGCATGGAGGTTAACGTCGGCGGCGATCTGTACATCGACGATCACCACACGGTGGAGGATACCGGCCTGGCCCTCGGCGAAGCCCTGAAGCTGGCGCTTGGCGACAAACGCGGCATTAACCGCTTCGGCTTCGTGCTGCCGATGGACGAGTGTCTCGCCCGCTGCGCGCTGGATATCTCCGGCCGGCCGCACCTGGAGTATAAGGCGGACTTCACCTATCAGCGCGTCGGCGATCTGAGCACCGAGATGGTGGAACACTTCTTCCGCTCGCTCTCCTACACCATGGCGGTGACCCTGCACCTGAAAACCAAGGGTAAGAACGATCACCACCGCGTGGAGAGCCTGTTCAAAGCCTTTGGCCGTACGCTGCGCCAGGCGATCCGCGTCCAGGGCGATGCCCTGCCGTCTTCCAAAGGGGTGCTGTAATGAATGTGGTGATCCTTGATACCGGCTGCGCCAACCTCAATTCGGTGAAATCGGCGATTGGCCGCCACGGCTATGAGCCGGTGGTCAGCCGCGATCCGGAAGTGGTATTGCGTGCCGATAAACTGTTTCTTCCCGGCGTCGGCACCGCCCAGGCGGCGATGGATCAGCTGCGCGACCGGGAGCTGATCGACCTGATCAAAGCCTGTACCCAGCCGGTGCTGGGGATTTGCCTGGGCATGCAGCTGCTCGGCAAGCGCAGCGAGGAGAACAACGGCGTCGATCTGCTGGGCATTATCGAACAAGAGGTGCCGAAGATGACCGACCACGGTCTGCCATTGCCGCACATGGGCTGGAACCGGGTGTATGCCAAAGCTGGCGATCGGCTGTTCCGCGGCATTGAAGAAGGCGCGTATTTCTACTTCGTGCACAGCTACGCCATGCCGGTCAACCCGTACACCATCGCCCAGTGCAATTACGGCGAGGCGTTCACCGCCGCGGTGCAGAAAGATAACTTCTTTGGCGTGCAGTTTCACCCGGAGCGCTCCGGGAGCGCCGGGGCGCAGCTGCTGAAAAACTTCCTGGAGATGTGATGATTATTCCTGCTTTAGATTTAATCGACGGCACCGTCGTTCGTCTCCATCAGGGCGATTACGGCCAGCAGCGCGACTATGGCAGCGATCCGCTGCCGCGCCTGCAGGCCTATGCCGCTCAGGGAGCGGAAGTCCTGCACCTGGTCGATCTGACCGGGGCGAAGGATCCGGCGAAACGCCAAATCCCGCTGCTGAAATCGCTGGTCGCCGGGGTTGACGTCCCGGTACAGGTTGGCGGCGGTGTGCGGACCGAAGCGGATGTCGCGGCCCTGCTTGAGGCCGGCGTCGCCCGCGTGGTGGTCGGCTCCACCGCGGTGAAATCCCCGGAGGAAGTGAAAGGCTGGTTCAAACGCTTTGGCCCAGAACGGCTGGTGCTCGCCCTCGACGTGCGTATCGACGCCGACGGCAATAAGCAGGTGGCGGTCAGCGGCTGGCAGGAAAACTCCGGCGTGACGCTGGAGGAGCTGGTGGAAAGTTATCTGCCGGTCGGCCTGCAGCACGTGCTGTGCACCGATATCTCCCGCGACGGCACCCTGGCAGGCTCTAACGTCTCGCTGTACGAGGAAGTCTGCGCCCGCTACCCGCAGGTGGCGTTTCAGTCATCCGGCGGCATCGGCGATCTCAATGATATTGCCGCCCTGCGCGGCACCGGGGTGCGCGGCGTGATTGTCGGCCGCGCGCTGCTGGAAGGTAAATTCAACGTAACGGAGGCCATTCAATGCTGGCAAAACGGATAATCCCCTGCCTCGACGTCCGCGACGGCCAGGTAGTGAAAGGCGTGCAGTTCCGTAATCACGAGATCATTGGCGACATCGTCCCGCTGGCCAAGCGCTATGCCGACGAAGGGGCCGACGAACTGGTGTTCTATGATATCACCGCCTCCAGCGACGGTCGGGTGGTCGACAAGAGCTGGGTGTCGCGGGTGGCGGAAGTAATCGATATTCCTTTCTGCGTGGCGGGCGGGATCAAGTCGCTGGAAGACGCGGCGCAGATCCTCTCCTTCGGCGCCGATAAGATCTCGATTAACTCCCCTGCTCTCGCCGACCCGACGCTGATCACCCGCCTTGCCGACCGCTTTGGCGTGCAGTGCATCGTGGTGGGGATTGATACCTGGTTTGACGCAGAGACCGGCAAGTATCACGTCAACCAGTATACCGGCGATGAGAGCCGCACCCGGGTGACGCAGTGGGAAACCCTCGACTGGGTGGAGGAAGTGCAGAAGCGCGGCGCAGGCGAGATCGTTCTCAATATGATGAACCAGGACGGGGTGCGCAACGGTTACGACCTGCAGCAGCTGGCGAAGGTTCGCGCGGTGTGCCACGTCCCGCTGATCGCCTCCGGCGGCGCGGGCACTATGGAACACTTCCTCGAAGCCTTCCGCGACGCCGACGTTGACGGCGCGCTGGCGGCCTCGGTATTCCACAAACAGATTATTAATATTGGCGAACTGAAAGCGTACCTGGCGGCACAGGGCGTGGAGATAAGGGTATGTTGACTGAACAGCTGGACTGGGAAAAAACGGACGGCATGATGCCGGCCATCGTGCAGCACGCCGTATCCGGCGAAGTGCTGATGCACGGCTACATGAACAAGGAGGCGCTGGAGAAAACCGAAGCCACCGGCAAGGTCACCTTTTACTCGCGCACCAAGCAGCGGCTGTGGACCAAGGGTGAAACCTCGGGCCATGTCCTCAATGTAGTGAGCATCACGCCGGACTGTGACAACGATACGCTGCTGGTGCTGGTAAACCCGATCGGGCCGACCTGCCACAAAGGTACCACCAGCTGCTTCGGCGAAACCGGCCACCAGTGGCTGTTCCTTTATCAGCTGGAGCAACTGCTGGCCGAGCGTAAACACGCCGACCCGGAGAGCTCCTACACGGCAAAGCTGTACGCCAGCGGCACCAAGCGTATTGCGCAGAAAGTGGGGGAAGAAGGCGTGGAGACCGCGCTGGCCGCCACCGTGAACGACCGCTTCGAGCTGAAGAATGAGGCGTCTGACCTGATGTATCACCTGCTGGTGCTGCTGCAGGACCAGGGGCTGGATCTCGGGGAAGTGATTGATAATTTAAGAGCACGGCATAGGTAATATAAGACATGGCGGTTAT
>OKPT01000147.1_pt1 | contig 14667 bp, 9 predicted proteins | sample 1613311 | NCBI WGS metagenome assembly OKPT01 (sample SAMN04436848, study PRJEB24849) | human gut metagenome | biome: human gut; feature: NICU; material: stool | host: Homo sapiens | place: USA: Saint Louis, MO | collected 2011-09-06
GAAAAAATCTATAATATCAAGTGAACTTACTCCTCCTGAGAAAGAAGAACTAATATGTTTAAGAGCAAAAATTGAATATCAAAATGGGGCAGTAAACTATTTAGTTAGTCTCATTGATCTTAACAAATTTGATATCTCGAGAACTGATAAAAGTAACTAGCACTCAATCTCGATGAATCAGGAAATAATGGATAAGATATTGATTGATAATCTGGATGTTTAGCCTAAAAAGTTGTACTAAAACAGTGTTGAAATTTGTACTAAAAGTGTTATAATTATGTCACACTTGGGGTAAGTGTAATAAGAATTTAAATTCTGTTACTCATAGGAATCCTGGTAAATTTACTAGCCCTTGAAAAATAAGTATTTGTACACAGCTTAGGGAATATTGCTGTAAAAGTTATGTAGATAATTATACATAACTTTTTTTATTGCACAAATTTGAAAGGAGATATTTTTATGTGTGAAAATAATTCTAAACTATTTGAAGTGTTAGAGATGATTGAGGATGATATTGAAATTAATGATGAGGATATTGACAGTGAACAATTTTTCTCGTTAAAAGAGGTAGGTGTTACTAGTGAATAATGAAATGTCTAAAACAAGACAGATGCTGATAGAGGGCTACATAGAGTCACTTGAACAGGAACAGATTCCCTGGAGAAAAGGATGGGGTAATGGTGATTCTCAGCATAATCCCATAACAAACACTTTTTACCGTGGTATTAATCAACTATTATTAAATTATAAATATGATGAGAGAAGATATGAAGATCCAAGATGGCTTACTTTCAATCAGATCATGAATGAGGGCAGGACTTTAGAAAACGCTAAAGGGCAGGGGGTACCATTAGAAAAATGGGGCATATACGATAGAGAAGGAAAGAAATATATAAATGTTTCGGATATGAAGAAAATCAGTGTAGAGGAACAGCTTGAAGGAAGAGAAGTTGATGCAAGATTTTGTTGGAGCTGTAAAACGTTTACGGGATTTAATGCATCACTTGTTAAAGGCATAGAAAAATATGAAATTATTAGAAATGAATTTGATATTGATGAGGTAGGGTTAGAAATGATTGAAAACTATTGTGATGCTACTGATCTTGCAATTATAGAATGTAGACAGAGCAAGGGAGAAGCTAAAATGAAGGTTAAGGAATTATGTTTAAATTATTTAGATACAGGAAATAAAAAGATTATCGCAGGAATTAGTGTATTCGCAGTAATCTTAGCTAGTACACTGGGTATATATGCTTTAACAAAAGATAATTTACCCGACTTTGTTTTAAATGACAATAAAGCTATTAAACTAGAATATGGTGAGAAATATTCTGTCAACAGCATGAAATTATTGAATACAGAAGGTATGGATGATGAAGATAAAAAAATATTAAAAAATGGATTAAGTATAAAATCTAATTTTAAATATGAGGATGGTAAAGATTATCCAGCAATTGGAGAGTATAAGATAACAATGACCTTTAATGATAATACACTTGTTAAAAAAGTTAAAGTCGCTGATACTACAGCTCCAGAGCTAAATACAGAATTTCGTGATATAGATATTGTAAAAGGAACAGATTTAGCAACATATGATTTTACAGGTCTTAATTTATTTAGTGCAACAGATCTATCGCCTGTAGAGGTAGGATACGACAGCAGTGCAGTTAACAGTAACACAGTAGGAACATATGTATTAAAAGTTACTGCTAAGGATACTTCTAGTAATGAAACTACTAAAGAACTAACAGTTAATATAACAGAAGCTCCAGATGTAAATCAAGAACTTGTAACAGAAACAGTAACTAATGAAGATGGAACAAAATCTATTCGCAATACATTAAGAGATAAAGCGACAGCTCAAGAAAATACAGCAAATACTAAAATTAGTTCTAATTCCAGTAAAGGAAGCAGTACAAATAAAAAAGGATCTACAGGTTCATCAAGCAGCAATAGTTCTAATTCATCTTCCAATTCTGTGGTGAATCAAAGTTTTGTTGCTAACATGTCAATTTCAAGACAAACTACACAGGCAATAACAGTTGTTGGAAACGGTGGAAGCTATGCAACGTTAACACTGCATACTAAGCGTAACGGTATCTGGACAGAAACATTAAGCTGTTCAGCAAGAGTGGGGAAAAATGGTATAACTAGCAACAAACGTGAAGGTGATGGGAAAACACCTACGGGAATCTATAGTTTTGGTCAAGCGTTTGGTGTAGCAGGAAATCCAGGTACTTCTAGAGGATGGTTACAGGTCAACAACAATCATTACTGGGTAGATGATGTAAACAGTCCATATTACAATAAATTAGTTGATGCTAGTCAGACTGGAATTCAATGGAGCAGTGCTGAGCATTTAATTGGTTATCCAACAGCATATAAGTATGCTATTGCTGTAAATTATAATACAGCTTGTACACCAGGTGCGGGTAGTGCTATCTTTTTACACTGCTCATCTGGCGGTTCTACAGCAGGGTGTATAAGTGTGAGTCAGTCAAATATGATTCGTATATTACAGTCACTGCAGGGTGATACTTTAATAGGAATATATCAAAATTCAAATAGTTTATACTAAAGTTTGAATTATAGAGTAATAAATTATAAAATTTAGATGGAGCTAACTATATAAAATTCAAGTAGTTTTTATGAAAAAGTTTGAAAATGTAAAACTATTAGATTTTTAAGTTAATTGAAAGTTGAGCTTTGAAAATGTGAATATCAGATTAATTTTAGGCATGACGAAAAGAACTTTTAAATTATGATTTTTAAAAGTTATGATGTTCTTAAATATATTTATCCTATCTTAATAATGCAGGCTCAAATGCTTGTCCTGTATCTAATAGATGATAAATGATTCTAAGTAGTTTTCTTATGCAGTGCCCTTGAGCACAACGATGTCCTTTTCCTTGTGAAATCTTTAATTGATAGTATCGTTTGAATACAGGATTATTATTGATTACAGGCAGTATGATTTGATACAAAGTTTTTCTAAGATATTTAGACCCCTTCTTGGTTATGGATGTGTGCTGTGCATTGAATTGACTCGATTCATAGTGATAAGGAGCTACTCCTGCATATTTTATGATCTTAGAAGGCTTGGAATAATTGCCAATATCTCCTAATTCAGCTAAAATAGAAGTACCAGAGAAATGAGAAATACCTGGGATGGTTAGTATAGGAGAGTTGTTTTTGATTGAGAACTCTTCTATTTTTTTATCTATTTCAGCGATTTGCTCTTTAATAAGCATGATTTGACTTACTAAGTGTTTGATTTGTATGGTTTCAACTTCAGAAGAGATTCCAACAGAGTTCTTTGCACATTCTTTCAACTCTTCTGGTGTCAATGGAATACGGTTGCCTTTACCTCTGATTTCAAAACATTTACGAATGGTACGAATATCCGTAGAAGCAATAACTTCAGCACTGCCAAAAGTTTTAAGAAGATTCATGTAAACAACACCATACTTTGAGCGAAACAAGGTGTTGAATTCAGGAAATACAAGATCAATCGATTTCTGTAGTCGATTGCAGTAGACGTTCAGTTCTTCTTTTAAATTATGGTGATGGCGAGTGAGTTGTTTTTGCTCATATAAGTCAAAACTGTTCACTTTAGTAATCCGGTATTGTTTCTTACGTTCAGGAGTATCAAGAACATCACAGATCGTGATTGTATCCAGCTTATCATTCTTAGTAATGCCACCTTCCATTTTTCGAGTAAGGTCAGTAGTCTTGGGGTTAATCAAAGCTACAGTATATCCATTGTTAAGAAGAAATTTTAGAAGAGCAATATGGTAATGACCTGTGTCTTCCATACCAAATAGAACTGATTTTTTAGAATACGGTTTAAGAGAGTTGATCAGAAAGTCAAAGCCTTCTTTGTTGTTAGGAAAAGGAGTTGGTGTAATATTAAGTTCGCCAGTCTCTTTATCCATGATACAAAAGTGATGACTGTTCTTTCCAACATCGATACCAATTAATTTCATATATAGACATCCTTTCTTTGTTGAGATATGTGAAAATGGTTATCCACAATACTTAGACCACAAAACCTGGTTCAAAATACGAATTCAAAGACTCATCTAACTAATCATTGTTTAGGAATAAGGTGTGGTAAGAACCTCCATCAAGTAGTCAAAGCCACAGGAAAAAATACAAATCCACATTCACAAATTCGATTTTACAAATGAACATAACCGTAATCAACCACGGTTATTAAAGGGTTGATAGAAAGGAAATGTATATTGTAGATGACCAGCTAGATGGGTCAATTACAATATACCAGGGATAAAGTATGGACATCAGAAAAGATATTATTGATAAGTATTTAAATACCAAAAAGAACAGGATCATTGCGGGATGTGTTACAGGTTTAATTGTCTTAGGTTGTGGTGGAGGAATTGTATATGCGACAAGAGACACCTCACCAAAATTACAACTAAAGAAAAATACGATTAATCTTGAATACGGAAAAGAATTTAAAGCTGATTTTGACACTTTAGTTGATACTAAAGGATTAAATAAAGAAGATAAGGAATATTTGAAAAAAAACCTTAAAATAAAATCAGATATTAAAAATGATATTGAAACAGTGACTAACGAGGATGGTACTACTGAAGAAAAAGATCGTGGGTTTGCTAAAGTAGGAGATTATAAAGTAAATTTAACATATAAAGATGAAACTAAAACAGTTAAGGTAGTTGTGAAAGATACAACTGCTCCAGAGATTACAGCACCTGAAAATATAGAAATATTACAGGGAACAGATTTGGCAACATTTGATTTTAAATCACTGATTATAGCGACCGATTTAGCAACAATGAATGAATTGACAGTTGATTACAGTACAGTAGATATTAATGTACCTGCTAAATATACTGTAAAAGCCAATATTGAAGATACAAATGGAAATAAAGCTGAAAAAGATGTAAAGATTACAGTAATTGCGCCACCTGCAGTTGCTGAGGATGAAGTGGTAGTGCAAGAGACAGTAACAAATGCTGATGGAACGAAAACAGTAAAAAATACTGTTAAGAAAAAAGCAGATTCATCAGGAAATAAAGTAGTATCTAGTGGAAACAATTCAAATAGCAGCTCTAATAGTTCTGGAAGCAAACCTTCAGGTTCTACTGGAGGAAGCTCAGGATCATCTGGTAGTGGTTCTAACAAGCCTTCAAATGGAGGAACATCTGGTGGCAACAATTCAGGAGGAAATAGTGGTAATTCAGGTGGAAGTTCTGGGAGTGGATCAAGCTCAGGAAATACTGGAGGAAATTCTGGAACAACGGGAGAAAATACTCAGCCAGTAAAAAGAAAAGTTTGGCGTACAGTGACTTATAAGTGGGGAGATTCAACTTTTGAGGATGGATATATCTGTTATGAGGGCGATCCATTAGAATCGTGGAGAGTTCCAAGTGATGCCACAGATGTAAAATATTGGGATAAATATATATAAAGAGCAATTCGTTGAATTGCTTTTTATTTTTGGAGGGAATAAAATGAAATTTTATTGTAGAAATCCTTGTTAGTTATATAGAAAAATAATGAAGAAGGAAGGAAAATAAAATGACAAGAAAAATTAAATGCTTTATTATTACGTTTCTTTCTATCATATGTATTTTGTCATCAGTATTTCCAGTGATGGCACAAAGCAGTATTTCATTTACATGGGGACAGGAAATTTATTATCCTAGTTGGCTAGGCAATTGGAGTACTAAAATGTGTTATATTAATGGATCACTTGCGTATTGTCTCGAATCTTCAAAAAACACGCCACCACAAGGACAATATGCACCTTATGTTATTAGAAATAATGATGCACTATTGAAAGTTCTTTACTACGGTTATGGCGGACCAGGAGATGTTTTTAAAGATGACCAAGTTACCAATGACACTAATAAATATCTGTATACGCATATTATGGCTAGTTATGCTTACTCAGGAGATATTTATGGTGGTAAGTCATGGGATGATTTATTGGCTAATGGAATTGGATTGAAATGGAGATATGAACAGATTCAGTCCATGCCAGTACCGACAAAAACATTTAATTTAACTAAAACTAATTTAAGTGCATATTATGATTCAGGCACAAGTACTCAGAGAACTGAAAACAATACATTTAATGCTGAAAGCAATGTGACAATAGACATTCCTTTACAGGAAGGGGTAGAGCTTCATAATCTAACAAAAGGGACAGTTAGCAGTGGAACAGTTTCAATTAATGGTGGTGATACTTTTTATTTGTCAGCACCGTTACAAAAAATGGAAGATTATAGTAGCGGTGAATTAGCTGGTAATAATTCTACAATGTATGCTCCTTTGGCTATAATGCCAGGGAGTGGATACCAAGCAGAGGCGACACTTTCTGTAACTAGTGACCCAAGAACATTAAGTTTTAATGTCAGTTGGTTAAATGGCAGTCAAATAAGTATTAATAAAACTGACAATTTTGGTGAAAACATTTCTAACGCTAAATTTGATTTATTACAGTGGAATAAGACAACTAGTCAATATGAAAAATTAAGAGAGTTTTCATATAATTCTACCAATAAATTATATGAGAGTGATTTTTTAGAAAAAACAGATCTGAATGAAGGTAAATTTAAGGTAGAGGAAACAGTGCCAAATGGATATACAGCTTCTTCGAGATACGAGCAGGAATTTACATTAGATGGTTATATCGACAGAAGTGTTTTTACAGCGGTGATAGAAGGTAAAGAAGTAAATGTAAAATTATCATCTACACTTGCAGACAACCATTATATAAAATATGAAGTAACAGGTGTGCCAGATAATGTAACGCTGATTAAATTTCCGACATGGTCTGTGGCAGGCGGACAGGATGATATTGATTGGGTCAATCTAACAAAAGAAAGTGACGGCGTATGGCGTGCAAATAAACAGATGCCTGAAAGTGGCCAGTATGTTATTCATATTTATTATAATACTGCTGTTCAGGAAAATCTCTATTCTCATGCGGTTAATTTTTGGCCGAGTGATACAACGATAAATGTTGTAAACAATAGGATAATGGGTAAAATATCTGTTGATAAATTAGATTATCATGCAGGTGAAAAATTAGCAAACGCAACATTTGATGTGATTGCCAGAAACGATATAAGAACACCACAGGGAACTGTTATATATAGGCAGGGCGAAGTGGTAGGAAATCTTACAACAGATGAAAACGGTTATGGTGAACTGGATAATCTTAATTTGGGGGAATACACCCTAAAGGAGTCTGAAGTACCAGATAATTTCCGTGATGATGACAGTACATATGATTTTACTATAACTGCTGATAAAACTGATTCTAAACTGCATATGGGATTAGATGTGACATGGGAAATAAATAACTATCCTACTTTTATAAATGTTTATAAAGTTGATAAGGATTCGGGTAAAAAACTTGAAAATGCTGAATTTGATTTATACAACGTTACAGATAAAAAGAAAGTAGGAACGTATAAAACAGATAAGAATGGCAATATTGCTGTCTTTTATTTATCAAGACAGAAAACCTATTATCTTCAGGAAACAAAAGCACCTGACTCTTATAAATTAAATGATACCAAATATTATTTTTATGTTGATGAGAAGGGGGCATTCAGTGTTTCAGATTTGAATGGTACTGTAGAAGATGGTACTTTTAATGTGCCGTTTCACGGTACAATGACCATTACTGTTAAAAATGAAATAGATATATGCAATCTTCGAATTACAAAGAAGAATGATAACAGTAAAGTATTAGAGAATGCTGAATTTAGCTTATATTCTGATAAGGAATGTACAAAGGAAATAGAAAAAGGAAAAACCGACAAGAACGGTCAATTGAATTTTGATCGGATTTCTGTTGGTGATTTTTATTTAAAAGAAACAAAAGCACCTGCAGGTTATCGTCTGCTGGAAGATCCAATTAAAATATCATTGAAAAATGTGAACGGGAAGTTCACTTTTTTTGTTAATGATAAAGAGATTAAAGATGATGATAAAAATAACAGCTTAACGTTAGAAAATGGCTTATATACAGGAAATTTAACAGTTATAAACAGTCGAGGATCTATTCTTCCTGCAACTGGAAGTCCAATGACGATTGTTTTAACAGCAGCAGGTGTTTTATGTTTATTAATTACAATCAAAAGGGGAAAAAACAATGATGAAGAAAATTAAAAAATTAGGTATAACCGCTTTTGCTTGTGTACTGTCTTTAACGACAGCAGGAACAGTAGCAAACTTAGTCAATAGTGGAAATAATGGAAACATGATTTTTACGAAAGTAAATGCTGAAGGAACAGGACATATAACTATTAATGCCAATGTAGGAGATAATGGAGTTACTCAAAGTCTGGCAGGGAAGAAATTTAATATTTACCGCATCTTTGATGCTCAAAACAGTGCAGGAATGGAAAGTATTAACTATACAATGAATCCTGCATATGAAAAATCGTTAAAGAAGGTTACTGGAAAAGATACAGAATATGCAATCATAGATTATATTCAGACATTAAATAACAATCAGGTGATCAATGATGTTTCACAGACACAGAAAAATGAGACTGCATATTCTAATTTTAGATATTTTGTTGAGAGTCTGAGAAATATGTTAGTTGAAGATAAAGCCGACCCTACTCAGGTTTTAACAGTTCCATCTACGGCAACAGACAGTTATACATTAGATGTTGCATACGGGTGGTATATAATCGATGAAATTACGAGTGTTAATGGAACGCACAGTGCTGCATCCATGATCATGGTAAATACTGCTAATCCAGATGTTGCAATTGATATAAAATCAGATTTTCCTGTAATTCAAAAACAGATTTTAGAAGATGATAATCAAAAGACAGTCGGAACAGATAAAGACGGATGGAATGATGTAGGAGATTATGAGATTGGACAGACCGTGCCTTACCGTTATTTGACATATGCACCAAATATGAACGGATATGATACATATTATTTTGCAATGCATGACCGCATGGACAGCCAGTTAACATTCAATAAGGATAGTGTAGTTGTCAAAGTCGGGAACAAGACGCTTGTAAAAGACACAGATTATAAAGTTGTAACAACTGGTCTAACTGGAGAAACATTCCAGATCCAGATTACAGATTTAAAAGCGACAATTAATAAATATTTTTATTCATCTGAAGCGGGAGCAAATCCAGAAACAGAGAAACTGTACGGTCAAAAAATTGTTGTAGAATATAATGCCACTTTAAATGAATCAGCGCAGGCTGATACTGGTAGAGCAGGTTTCGAAAATGATGTAAGACTGGAATATTCTAACGATCCCGACAGTGACGGAACTGGCAAAACAGGGTTAACACCTTGGGATACAGTAGTAGCATTTACATTTAGAATGGACGGTATCAAAGTAAATGACCAGACTCCAGAAAGAAAGCTGGAAGGTGCTAAGTTTAAATTATATTCTGATGAGGACTGTACTAAAGAAGTATATGTTAAAAAAGCAAGCGGTGGTGACGGTTATACTGTAATCAATAGGGACAGTGTAACGGGCGATTCTGCACCTAATGGAGCAGTTGAAATGGTATCTGATTCAAATGGTGTTTTTAATATTATTGGCCTTGATTCACAGGTGTATTATCTGAAAGAGACTAAAGCACCTGATGGATACAGATTATTAAAAGATCCGATCAAGGTTGATGTAAAAGCAACTTATGGAGCTGACAACCGATTAAATTATGTTAAGGGCGATGGTGCAACAGCAAAGACATTACAGAAATTAGAAGCAACTGCAAGTTTTAAAGAATTTTACACTGGCGCATATAGTCAATATGACAAAACACTATCAACTGATGTAGATACAGGTACACTTAATATCAAGGTTGTAAACAAAGTTGGATCTAAACTTCCTGCAACAGGTAGTATGGCCACTTTATTATTAGTTGCAACGGGTACTGCGGTGATGGTAACTGTACTTATCAGAAGAAGAAAAAATGAAAAAGATGAGAATTCTCAAATTTCTTAAAAAAGATATTTTAATTTTTATAACAGGACTGGCTCTTGTGAGCTACCCTGTTATTTCTAATTATATGGAGTCCATAGAACAGGCAGATCAGATCGATACATATAACAGTTCTGTCAGTGAGTTGAGCAGTGCAAATAAACAGTTAATGCTGAACGAAGCTCATGAATGGAATGATAACCTGTATTCAAAACAAGAGGGACTGTTAGAGAATTCAGAATTAAAATACGATAATATTTTAAATTTTGGAAATGGTGTAATAGGAACTGTAGAAATACCAAAGATAAAGGTAAATATGCCTGTCTATCATGGTACAGACAGTGATGTATTAAACGTTGGAGCAGGTCATTTAGAGGACAGCTCTTTACCTGTGGGTGGTAGCAATACACACACGGTTTTAACTGGCCATAGAGGTTTGCCGTCAAGTAAACTTTTTACTCGATTAGACGAACTTAAAAAGGACGATCTTTTTTTTATTAAAGTAATTGATGAAACTTTAGCATATAAAATAAATAAAATAGAAGTAGTACTGCCTGATAAGGTCAGTTATTCAATTATAGATAATCAGGATTTAGCGACACTGATTACCTGTACCCCTTATGGGCTAAATACTCACAGGCTTGTAATAACAGGTAAAAGAGTTCCATATGAGGAAAAGGAAAAGAAATCAATTAAAAGCAGTATGCCGTCATTAAGGGAAATTATTTTCTATGTTATTCCTGTTCTGTTTTCAGTGGCAGGCATACTATTTTTTAGAAAACGAGGGGTGAAAAATGTGTAAAAAATTAATTATAGCAGTATTCACAGTTTTTTTATTTTTTATCAGTATAACGAATATTTCAGCTTTAGAAGAAGTCAAAGGATCTGTAACAGTAAACCTTGAAGAAGGAAAAAAGGGAACCAGTGTAAAAAACGTAGAACTAGAATTAATTAAAGTTGGTGATGTAGTTAATGGACAGTACCTTTTTATAGATGATCTGCAGGATATTGAGATTGATTTAAACACTTTAGAAACGGCAGAAGATATGAAAAATGCAGCATACACTATTTCAAAAATTACTGTTTCAAAAAATATAGTTGGAACTAGAAAAACTACCAATGACTATGGAACGGTCAAATTTGATCAATTAGAAAAGGGTGTTTATCTGCTTCAGGCAACAGATATCAATAAATATGAGAATATCATATCAACATTGATATCCGTACCTGTATTTAACAATGAAAGCAAAAACAGCATGAATTATGATATCAGTATTGTCCCTAAACATTCACCTGTAATTGCTGTAAAAACAGGTGATGCATTTGATTTGAAACTATTTGCAGTATTAGCAGGAGTTAGTGCTGTTATTATTGCAATAATACGAAGGGAGGCGATATAGATACAAATTAATATTTATTTAGATATCAAAATGATATCTTTTTTATTTTAACTTAAAGCGAGGTAGAAAAATGAAAGGATTAAACAAAATAAAAAAATGCTGGAAACAGCTTATGTTAGTACTGGCGATGTTTTTAAGTATCAGTGCATCGACATTAACTCAGGCAAATGCCTTAAACGCTACATTGACCTGGGGACAGGAAATCCGTTATCCAAGCTGGCTTGGAAACTGGTCTACAAAAATGTGCTATATAAACGGCAGTTTAGCGTATTGCTTGGAATCTTCTAAAGATACTCCACCTGAAGGACAATATGCAAATAGTGTTATTGACACAAACGAGGCACTTTTAAAAGTTCTTTACTACGGTTATGGTGGACCTGGAGATGTTTTTAAAGATGATCAGGTTACAAACGATACTAATAAATATCTTTATACACATATTATGGCTAGTTATGCTTATTCAGGAGATATTTATGGTGGCAAGAACTGGGATGATTTATTGGCTAATGGAATTGGATTGAAATGGAGATATGAACAAATTCAGTCCATGCCTGTACCAACAAATGAATTTAATTTTTCAAAATCGAGTCTTAACGCATATTATGAGAATGGTCAGCAAAGAACTGAGGAAATTAAGTTAAATGCTAACAACGATGTAGTTGTAAATATACCACTACAAGATGGAGTGGAATTACATAATCTAACAAAGGGAACTGTTAATACTGGAACTGTTTCCGTCAACGGTGGAGAAACATTTTATTTAAGTACAACACTTGAAAAAAGAGAAGATTATTCAAGTGGTAATTTAAATGGAAAAAATTTAGTGAAATATGCGCCGCTAGTTATTAGAAGTGGCGGTAATTACCAAGATGAGGGAACATTAACAACAGTTCAAGATCCTGTTACAATAAATTTGAATATTAAGTGGATGGATGTAGGTGATTTTGAATTAAGAAAAACAAATGATACAGGAAAATTGATTGACGGTTCAGAATTCTCATTAAAACATACTACACTTGATTTTGAAAAAAAACTTGTAGTCAAAGATGGCAAATTATCAATGAGCGGTCTGCCTGTTGGAGAATATCTGCTCACTGAAACAAAAGTACCTGATGGTCATGCGGTTCTTCAAAAGACGTTTCAGGTAACAATTAATAAAGATCAGACAACAGAACAGATCGTTGTCAATAAATTAAGACCTACAGGTACGTTAGAGATAAATAAATCTTTAGAAGTTTCTAATATAGAAGTCAATAAAGCTGATTATGATTTAACGAAAGTACAATTCAAGATTACTGCAAACCAAGATATTTATGATGGTGTTTCTTTAGAAAAATTATATTCTAAAGGAGATGCGATTACTGTTGGCTCAGGTAAAGGAAGCAATGATGATGTCGTAAAATTAGTGAATGGTACAGAATTAGAAAACGGAATTTATTCATGTGATACAAATGGTAAGTTATCTTTGTCCGGATTGCCAATGGGAACATACAGTGTGGAAGAGATTACCTGCCCAGATGGTTTTGTTTTAGACAAAGAAGTCAAAACAGTACAGTTTGCACAGCAGGATTTTGTTACGTTAACTTACACTTCTTCATTAAATATAAATAATGAATTAACAAAAACAGTTTTCAGCAAGGTAACTGCTGATGGGGACAATCTTTACGGTGTTCCAATGGAAATCGTAGATGCCAAAACTGGTGAACAAGTTTATAACTGGATCACAGATGATAATGATCTAGAAATCGATGGATTGCCAGCTGGTGATTATATTTGGCGTGAGGTAAATGCTCCAGAAGGTTATGTTTTAGCAAAACCTATCGAGTTCACTGTCAAAGATGGAGATATCCAAGATATTGAAATGAAGAATTTCAGTGTTGAGTTTGCGAAAAACGGAAACGATGGCAACAAACTTTTAAAAGGAGGAGAATTCCAGGTAACAAGTACTAAAACTAAACAGATCACTGATAAATGGACAAGCGGTGAACATGTTTTCGATGTCACTGAAGATATGAAAGCTAAGCTGATGGCCGGTGAAACAGTAAGTGATATTTATGTTGATATTGAAGATGATTCAAGTACATATTACAGAATTTCTAAAAATGAAGGACGGGATGATTATAGACTTTTAATGCAGGCAAATGGTGAAACTAAATATTATAACATCGATATCAACGGTGATGAAACAACACATATGATCAGAGGTACAGTTGAAGATCAGGAATATGTTATTACAGAACTAAAGAGTCCTGATGGATATGCAACAGCCGAGCCAGTTAGCTTTAAAACAAATAAAGAACAAAATTTAACTGTTGAGATGACAGATGAAATTACTCAATTTGAATTTTATAAAAAAGACATAACTTCTCAAGAGGAATTAGAAGGTGCAACTTTACAAATCAAAGATAAAAATGGAAACATAATTGATGAGTGGGTTTCTGAAAAAACACCACATAAAATTACGGGCTTAAAAGTTGGTGAAACATATACAATGTTAGAAGTAATTGCACCAGTAAATTATAAAATTGCACAAAATAAAGAATTTACAGTTAGTGATACTGGAGAAGTTCAAAAAATAACAATGTATGATGAACTGATGCCTGTTGCTAAAAAGGTAAAAACTGGTGATTTAAGCAATCCGTTTAGTTATCTTGTTTTAACAGGTGTTGCAGTTTTAGGAATGTCCCTTGCTTATTATAGAAGGAAAAAAAGTTGTTAATTAAACTAAAAGAGGCAATTTGCCTCTTTTTTGTATATGCTATTTAAAAATTTAGATGGCATATACAAAAAAAGAAAGGTGTGTGGAGAATATGAAAAAAAGATATGTTGTAATATTTTTACTTATATTAATGTTTTTTATTAGTGGCTGTCAAAGTGAGTTATTCAGTGATCCAAACTTCAGCAAAGATAAAATAAAATTTAATAGCGATATAGTAATAAACTATGGGGAAAAGAATGTTGATACTACAAAATTTGTGTCGGGTATAGATGATATAAAAATTAAAGACAGCAATAGATTAAAGGATGAACTAAGAATCACTGTTGATAATTACAGTATTATCTGTCCTGAGTTTGATGCAGATGAATTAGGTAAACATGTACTTGTTTATTCTTTAGGTGATTACAAATACAAAGTAGAAGTAACTGTAAAGGATATAACTGCACCTTTGATTCTATTACAAAATAATGAAATTGATTTAACAGTTGGAGAAAAGTTTTCAAAAAAGAATTTAGATTACAAAATAAAGGATAACCTGTCCAAGAAGAAAGATATCAGGATTTCAATAAATGGTGATT
>OKPT01000151.1_pt1 | contig 14420 bp, 9 predicted proteins | sample 1613311 | NCBI WGS metagenome assembly OKPT01 (sample SAMN04436848, study PRJEB24849) | human gut metagenome | biome: human gut; feature: NICU; material: stool | host: Homo sapiens | place: USA: Saint Louis, MO | collected 2011-09-06
CTATTCTTCAATTCCAGCCAGTATAGCCAATTATCAAGTGACCATTTTTCATCAGACAATAATTCATGCTGTTTTTCTAAAGGTAATGAATTTCTATAAGCTATACGCTTATCCAGTTCCTCTTTTGACACTTCCGGCTCACAGTTGTCAACAAAATACTTAGGTAATATTTGCAAACATAAAAATATTGATGCTTCCTCCTGTGAAATTATTTCATGCTTATCATTACTATTAAGTAAAATAACATCCCCCGGATGAAATTGAAATTGTTCATCATTAATAATAAAAATAGGGCTACCTTTAAAAACAAATAACATCTCTACTTCAGGGTGAAGATGGGGCTCGCGATAATCAACTTCCACCACAAACAAATTCATATTTTTTATATTTGGGTAATCAATGATTTCTAGTTTCTGATTCATAATATCCCCCCTTTGATAACGTTATTATAAAAAGTTTTATCATATTTGAAAAGTATATTCTTGTTACCACAACAACATTGTCATATAAACTGAACACAATAATGATACAAATGAAATCGTTTGCCTATTATAATAATCACGTACAGTTAAATTATTTATTAACTTAAGATCAAATTTTCATTTATGTGAAGGGAGAAACATATGAAAAAGAAATTTATAGCTAAACGCGGACTAATTTTCTCATTAATTTTCACTCTATTTTGTTTAATTAGTTCTAACTTACTTCTAAGTAACTTTGGAAAAGTAAGAATTGAAACTACAACAATACAAACACGATCTGGTAATAATGTTAGTATTCGTGTTTATAGTCCCAAAAATGCAACATCAGAAAATAAAGCTCCTGCTGTTGTATTTGCTCATGGTTTATCAACAACAAAAGAATGTTATGCTCAATATGCATTAGAATTATCTCGTCGTGGATTCGTTGTTATAACACCTGATATGTTAAACCATGGTGGTTCTGATATAACCTCTTATGAAACATTCTTCACTGATATCAACACAGAAGGATATGGAATCTACTCTGCTGTAAGATATGCAAGCGATTTAGATTATGTTGATTCAAACCAAATAGGTATAGTGGGTCATTCAATGGGTGGGAATGCTACAAATATTAGTGTTACTTTAGATAATATGGGCCCTAATAAATTAATCTCTTCAGTATACCTTATTGCAAGTAACCCTACTTTTAAAGATTTTGAAGGAAACTGGGCAAACGTATATGGAAACCGTAGTGTAGGTCTTTACTATACATTCTATGACCATGTTTATTTCAGTACCCAAGATGATACTGGAAAAATAATATCAGCTCAAGAGTTCTTAGGTTCTAATGAAGCTAAATCCTTCGCTAGTTTTGGACAAGCACCATCTGCATTCCAAGGTGATGAAGTACTTCCTGGACATACATACTCAACTGATATAAATGGTAAACAAGTAATTCGTCGTATTACAAAAGCTAACGAAATTCATCCAAAGCCACAAGGTGGTAGTGGTGCTGTAGCATCAGTAGTGGACTTTTTCCAAGAAACATTAGAAGCTCCACAATATAAACTTGGTAGTATGCAAATTTGGAAATTCTATAGTATCGCATCTATTTTAGGACTTGCTGGTGCCTTAGCTATATGTATATTTACAATTGCAGTATTAACAAAAACAAAATTCTTCTCTAGCTTAAAAGCTGAAGATAATAAACAATTACGTCCTACCCCAAATAACAAAGGAAAAATTTGGTTCTGGTCATTAACCATTCTTAACTGTGCATTTGCTTTCATAAGCATATCTTTAATCTTTAATAAAGGATTAGGATACTTTGTAACAAATCAGTTACCACAACAAACAAGTAATATATACGCTTTATGGGCATTAGCTAATGGACTTTTTATGTTATTTACTTCTTTTGGTTCTTACTTCTTATATGGAAGAAAAGAAGGAGATACTTTAAAGCAATGGGGTGTAAGAATTCCATTTATTGATGTTATAAAGTCAATATTATTAGCTATCATAGGAATATCAAGTGTACTAGCTGTTGTGTATATTGCACAATATATATTCCAAATAGATTTACGTTATTATCTATGGGGAATGCGTGAATTGCCTTTAGATCACTTATACTTATTCTTTACTTACCTACCATTCTATTTATTGTTTGGTATCGCTGTTAGTATTGCAATAAATTCTGCATACTACTCAAAAATTGGTAAAGAGCCTACATGGTTAAATGATTTATTCTTTGCATTTATGAATATGATCCCTGCACTTGTAATCACATTTGTTGGATACTATTTATTTGCTAAGACAGGGGTACAGCAAAATATATTTGGATCAACATTTACATTCACATATATGATTAATGCAATACCTGTGTTCCCAATAGCTATACTTTTATTACGTCGTATATTTAAATATTGTAATAATCCTTATGTTCCTGGAATTATAGTAGGAAGCTTACTATGCTTTATGCAAGTTGCTTCAGTATTTACTTGTCATACATTCATGTTCATGGGATAAGATAATAAAATATTTTAAAAAGGATGTATCAAAATAAATTTTGATCCATCCCCTTTTATTATTTAGCTACTTTCTTTTTGTTTTTAATAATAGTAATAGCTCCTAATGAAGTAACCATTAAGGCTGCTAGAAATATAACTCCTTCCATCTTTAAAGAATCACCAGTCTTAACAGTATCTCCACTTTCATCTTTGTTAACTCCATTATTTATATTTCCATTATCTGAATCACTAGATGTCTTTTTAGTTGTTAATATAACTGTTCCCCCCTCAATCATAGCCGGTATCACCACATTTACTACTCCATTTTCATTAACCGTATATTCCTTATTGTTATAAGGATCAACAAGTACAGTTCCTGCCTCATATGGAACATATATAGAACGTTCTTGTTCCACCTCATCAATATTTAGAACTGTAACTACAGATTCACCTTTATAAGTTCTACTAAATGCACTAAACTTATCTTCATCACCGCCGTCAATAGTTACTCTATCACCTTTAGAAAATACTAGCGAGTTATCCTTTCTTATATTTAATAGTTTCTTATAATGATTATAAACTTTTGCATATTCAGGATCTTCTAATCTAGAAAAGTCCATATCATATCTGTTAGCATCACCTAATTCCATTCCATTCTTACCAGTCATGCCTAACTCTTCACCATAATAAATTACTGGAATACCTTTATCAGTTATCTGAATAGCTGCACCTATCATTTGCTTTCCTAAATTATAGTCTACAGTTGTAAGGAATCCATCCTCATCATGGCTACTTAAAAATTGCCCTAAAAGATAAGTATTACTAATCTTATCTGCTCTAGAATTTAAGTAGTCAGTTGTTTCTGTTATCTTTCCATTCACAAAATCCCTAGCTTTATTCTTATATTGGAAGTCTAATAATGCATCCATTTCACCATTTTCTAACTTGTTAAATGTTGAATCTACATCAGCTCCATAATATTCACCTATCATCTTAAAGTTAGGATCTATCTCTGTTACGCTGTTTTTCAATGATTTCCAAGTAGCTCCCTCTACATGTTTAACTGTATCAATTCTAAAGTAATCAATAGTATTACCTTTATTAGTCTTTGATTTTTCAATCCAAGATTTTTGCCAGTTTACAAGAGTTTCTCTTACTTCTGAATCTTCAGTTCTAAAATCAGGTAAACCTGATACTTCTTGAGTTTCGAAGTCATTTCCTGCAACATCCCTAAACATGTTTCCAAATAATCTTCTATCCTCATTAGTAGGATAATTATTAGCACCACTATTTCCTTCTTCTTTATTCATTCCGTAACCTGCATGGTTTAAAACTACATCAACCATAAGCTTTATATCACTATCATGAGCTGTATCTATTAATGTTTTTAAATCATCCATTGTGCCTAAATGTGGATCTAAGTTTTCAAAATTCTTCGCCCAGTATCCATGGTAAGAATATTGATTTCCATCTGAAGAAAATTGTTGATTAAAATCTGTATTTTCTACAATTGGAGTAATCCAAATAGTATTTATACCTAAATCCTTTAAGTATGGAATCTTTTCAGTTAATCCCTTTAAGTCCCCCCCATGGTAAGTAAATGGATTGCTCTTATCATAGTTGTTTCCATTTGGATCATCATTACTTTCATCACCATTGAAGAATCTATCTGTTACAGTAAAATAAATTCTTGCTTCATCAAATCCAAAATCTTCATCGCCTATAGCTGTTTTTGATTTTACAGTTAGGGTTGTTTCAATTTCGTGTTCTTGTCCATTCTTATCAACTACTACTATTGTTATACTTTTATCACCTGATGTTACAACATCTTTTACCCCGATAGTTTGGCTAATAACATTATTATTTAATAAAGCTAAATCCATAGGAACTTTATTAGATCCACCAACTTCTGATAAATCCATATAAATTTCTTTTATATTATCTTTGCTTACATCTTCATCTAAAGTAACCTTAACTACTGTGTTTTGATCATAATCAACTTCTTTAGGTGATACTTCAGCTACTCCGTTAATATAATATAACTTTAAGTCTACAACACCTGATTTAGCCTCTTCTCCATCTACTATAAAGGTATATTCATATCTTCCTTCTTGAATATTGTTAAGCCTATACTCAAAGTATTGATTGGTAGAATCATAAGGCATATCATATAAGTTAGAGTTACCATTTTCATCTTCAACTTTTACCTTAACACTTTCAATTTGATCCTGTGCATTATTAAAATATAAATTCCTATCCCTATATCTAAATAATATAGACTTATCATTTATATTAACTTCTGCATTCTCAATTGATGGTACTTGGAAATAATCTTTTTCTCCACTTGCTACTGTTACCTTTGTAATATTAGATTTAGGATCTAAAGTTATATTTCTATCACTTCCAAATGGATCCTTTTCTACCCACTCCCCTTTTCTAATAATAAAACTTATTGTAGATGCGCCCTCTGGAACTAAGAATCTTGCTGTAGCAGTATCTCCATCAAAAGAAGAGAAGTTCTTTTGCATTCCATCAAAGCCTGCCGACCACATCCATATATTCCAATCTTCAAAATCTTTATCTGGTTTTACATACTTAAACTCTACATACTTATTTTCTACTTTACTTTCTTCCCCAACATAAATTGCAGAGTTACCATCAGATATTACTTGGTTACCTGAATCTAAGAAAGCATCTAACCAATCATTGCCACTATGAGGTTTAAATTTATATACATATTTACCTTCTGGAACTTCTAATGTTGTTGAGAAAATACCATTCTCTCCTTTTGTCATTTTGACTTCTTTACTTACATTCCAGTCTACTTGTGGGAATGAACCTATTAAATATAATTCGTCTCCATCATACTTAGTATTTATCGTTATTTTATATTTTCCATCTGTGCCTTGTTCTATTGTATATGTTGGTACTGTTACTACTGAGTTACCATTTGAAGTGTTCTCATTTGAAGGATCAGTGAACCAGTTATTATTTTCATCAAAGAACTTGTATTCATATACTTGTCCAGGTTCTAATGCTAAAGTAGTATAAAAACTTCCATCCTTACTCTTTTGCATTGTGATTGCATTAGAAGCCCAATTTGTCATGCTTCCTGCAAGCTTTACTTGTTCACTATCATGATTTACTCTAAAGGTTACTGTACCATCCCCATTTATTACAGGACTTTGTAGGCTCCCTTTTATTTCTACTACAGAGTTTCCCTCTGCAGTTTCATTAGGGTTGTTAGGATCCTTAAACCAAGTATCTCCTGTAACATACTTATATTGATGAATACCAACACCAAGCTCTAATGTTACTTCAAAAACTCCATCTGTTCCTTTAGTCATTGGTCTAGCAGTAGGATTCCAACCATTCATAGTTCCAGCTATATAAAGCTCTTCAGAATCATACTTAACCCTAAAAGTTACTGTATTATCGTCATTTTTTGTAACACCTAAAGCTTTAATAACTAAAATAGAGTTTCCATCTGGTGAATATTCTTGGGTGAAAGACCCCTCCCAATTGTTACTATTAGGCTTATATTTGTATTGATATCTTCCTGGTGCTAAAGGTACTTCTGTAGTATATCTAAATACACCATCATCGCCCTTAGTCATGGATTCTTGTCCTGATTCCCAACTAGTCATATCCCCTGCTAAATAAAGGGTATCCCCTTCATACTTAACACTAAAAGTTACGGTACCATCTTCGTTAACTCTTGGAGATAGTATTTCAACTCTCATTTGTGTTTCCTGTTTAGTCTCTTGTGCATTTATTGACACCTCAGGAATAGATACTAAACTAAGGCAAAATACTATGGCTAATACCGCTGCTATCTTACCTCTTAGTCTTTTGAAATTATTGACAACCATATTCTCCCTCCTTTTTTAATTTTTGTATATGTTTTCATTAATATATTACTACAATTTTGCCCATTTTTACCTTATTCTAAAAATGAGAATTTTACATATATTTCCTAAACCTAAGGATAACTTTTCATTCTATTTTTGAACATAAAAAAATAGTTCATCTAAAAGATCAACTCAAAAAATAAAGAAGCCCATTATGAATAACACTCATAATAGACTTCCTTTCCTTTAATTATTTTATAAGCCTAATTCTTCTCCATTAGAAGATATAACCTTCTTATACCACTCAAACGAATCCTTTTTATATCTTTTCATTGTTCCATTACCTTCATTATCAAGGTCTACATAAATGAAACCATAACGCTTTTTCATTTCTCCAGTAGAAGCACTAATTAAATCAATACATCCCCAAGGAGTATATGCAATTAAATCAACCCCATCTTCTAAGGCACCTTCCATTGCTTTAATATGTTCTCTTAGGTATTCAATACGATATTGATCATGTACTTTTTTATCTTCTGTTAGTTCATCTATAGCTCCTAGCCCATTTTCAACAACCATAACTGGAATTTCATAACGATTATAGATTTCATTTAAATAATAACGTAAACCTATAGGATCCATTCCCCATCCCCATTCAGAATATTGGATATATGGATTTTTTGAACCAAGACTAAAATTACCTAATCCATCCTTAGCCACATTTTTATCGGCTGAAGTACAAGTTGTTGAGTAATAAGAGAAGCTAAAGAAGTCAACTTTTCCTTCTTTTAAATCTTTAATATCCTCTTCTGTATATTCTAGATTAACATTATCTTCTTTCCATAATCTCTTTGCAAATACAGGATATTCTCCACGTACCATAACGTCTCCACAGTAATAAAAACTATCCTGCATCTTCTTTTGATTTTTTAATACATCTTCTGGAGCACATGTTAATGGATACGAACATGCTCCAGCTATCATACATCCTACTTTGTATTCTGGATCAATAGAATGTGCACGTTGTACAGCTCTTGCACTTGCAACAAACTGATTATGTAACGCTTGATAATTATTCGCTATATCCTCCTTTGACATGTTAGGAATAAAATCTTTGAACATTAGAAGGCTATTTATTTCATTAAATGTTAGCCAATATTTAACTAATCCTTTATATTCATTAAATAATACTTCAGTATATCTATCAAATAGTGAAATAAGTTTACGATTTTTCCATCCATCTAATTCTTCTTCTAAATAAAGTGGTGTATCATAATGAGAAATTGTAACTAAAGGTTCAATATTATATTTTTTAAGTTCTTCAAATACATCACGATAAAAATCAAGACCTTTTTTATTTGGCTCTTCTTCTATTCCATTTGGAAATATTCTTGACCATGAAATAGACATACGAAACATTTTAAATCCCATTTCTGCAAATAGAGCAATATCTTCTTTATAATGATGATAGAAATCAATTGCATTATGGTTAGGATAATAATACCCATCTAAAATTACACCCTTTGCATCTTTTGGATATGGTGTAAATTGAGGTGCTAGTCCTGTTTCACCACTTGGTAAACGATAAGTTACACCACGTGGCGTAGTAGCTGTTCCAGCAGTTGTAACATCTGTTTTTGCTAGTCCTCTTCCATCTACATTATAGGCACCTTCACATTGATTGGCAGCAGTAGCACCACCCCAATAAAAATCTTTTGGAAAACTCATGTTATATCCCTCCTAATGTACAACTGTAAGAAGCTCATCTCCAGCCTCTACACTATTCTTAGTTGTTTCTATAATATCTAAATAATTGTCAGTATTAGTAATGATAATAGGTGTTTCTACACTATACCCTTCCTTTTTAAGCTGTTCCATATCAAAAGTTACTAATAAATCTCCCTTTTTAACTACGTCACCTTGCTCTATAAAGCTATTGAAATACTTTCCTTCTAATTGAACAGTATTATATCCAATGTGAATAAGCACTTCACAGCCATCTTCTGATACAATTCCAATAGCATGTTTTGTAGGGAATAATGTACGAACTGTTCCATCAAAAGGTGCAACTATTTTCCCTTCAGTAGGATTAATTAAAATACCTTTTCCTAATACTTCACATGCAAACGCCTCATCAGCAGATTCCTTTAATGGTGATATAGAACCTTTAGCTGGGGCAAAAACAACTTCTTGTGTTGATCTTTGAACTTTATTATCTGATTTTTCTTCAATTTTATCATCTTTAAACATTAAATAAGCTAATACAAAAGAAATAATAAACGGAACTGCTACAGCTATGATAAGTGGTAATATTTGTGGTCCTTTAGGATTTAATAGCCCTAATAACCCTATAACTCCCATACCTGTATATGTATACATCATAATATTAGTAAGGTAAACTACAATAGCAGAAGTAGCTGCACCAATACAAGAAATAACAAACATCTTAATACGTGGTAATGTTACTCCATAAATAGCTGGTTCAGTAACACCAAATATTCCTGAAATAAATGCTGGAAGAGCAATTGATTTTAACTTCTTATCTTTAGTTCTTATATAAATCGCTAAAACGACACCAATTTGAGCAAAACATGAGAAGAATGTATACGCCATTAATTGACTAGGTATACCTTGCATTAAATCCATAAATGGGAACATGAATAATACTCCATGAACACCAAATAATACGAACACTTGATAGAATCCAGCTAAAAGAGTCCCTGCAACTATTGGGCTAACTTTAAGTAATGAGTTAATTCCAGTATTAATTCCTACACCAATTAAATTTGCAATAGGTCCAATTAAAACGAATCCTATAGGAACAACAATTACTAATACAAGTACTGGTACAATAAAATTACGAACAAGTTCTGGCACATATTTTTTGAAAAATCTTTCTAAAGGTGCCGCTGCAGCAATCATAAATACAACTGGTAAAAATGTTCCAGTGTAAGTAGCATTAAATACATGTCCAAATAAATTAATATCTACACCATTAATTGCTGGATAACACATAATAGCACCAATAAGGAAACCTAAGTAAGGATCCATTTTTAATTTCTTAGCCACATTGTAACCAAGCATTAATGGTAAGAAGAAGAATATCGCATCTCCAATTGCCATCAATAAAAGGTAAACCCCATCTTCAGGTGTAACAACTCCTAAAAAAGTTAATAAAGTTGTTAGTCCCTTAACAATACCACTAGCACAAATCATGTTTAAGCAAGGTCCCATTCCACCCATAACTACACTTAAAACACGATTAAACAAGCTTGCTTTTTTTTCTTCAACCTCTGTTCCTTCTTTTCCACCATAAGCTTGCATTCCAATCTTTTCACAAACTTCAGCATATACATGAGGTACATGTTCACCAATAACCACCATATATTGTCCCATGGCTTTCATAACAGTAATTACGCCATCCATGTTCTTCAAAACATCATCATTTGCAATACTTTCATCTTTTAGATTAAAACGTAAGCGTGTAATACAATGCTTTAAGTCTATAATATTTTCTTTTCCACCGACATTTTTAATAATATCCTCTGCTAATTTTGAGTATTTTCCCATTTTTTTCTTTGCCTCCATTTTTTCTTAACATTCAAAAACTGAAGGTTTAGCCAACTTAATGTTACCATCCAAACAAAAAATAAGTTTTAACATAATAATACAGCCATTAATCACATCCATTTCTACTAGTATATTGATATTTAAATACCTATAAAGGCATATTAACTTAATTAAAGTTTAGTTTTATAAATGACACGTTCAATATGAATTGTAAGATACAATTGCTCTTCAGGAGATAGCTCATAATTATACTTACTTTTTATATAATCATTAATTTTTCCTACACACTTATATGAAGTATGATATTTTATTTTAACAACATCTAATAATCCATCATTACTTTCGTCATCAATTGTTTTTCCTAAAATTAGTCTTTGAGCAAAAAACTTAAGATGTGTAATAAAACGATAATAATAAACTGAATTAGTATCAAATTCAACTCTAAAATAATATTTAACAATGTTAGATATCTCTTGCATAATACGAGTTATATCAATAATTTGCTCCATATTGCTTTCATCCATTTCTGCATTCACAATATGCAAAGCAATAAACCCAGCCTCATCATCAGGTAATCTTACCTTAAATAACTCTTCAATCATATCTAGTGCATTCATACCAATTTCAAACTCATCTTCATAAAAACGTTTGATATCCCAAATCATAGCGCTCTTCATACTAATTCCTTCTAAATAACGAGAAATAGCAGTATATATATGATCACTTAACGATATTATTAAGCTATCATTCAATCTTTTTCCTAACTTTGTTTCTGCTAAATGTATTATTTCGTCTGCAAGTTTAACATGGTCTAGGGGTATATTTAATAATAACTGCTTAAACTTTTCATTCATTCCTTGATCTTTCAAAACGAAAACTTTATTAACTTCCTTACTATCAACTTCATCACCAATTTTCTTTTTAAAAGCAATACCCTTTCCACAAACAACGCACTCTTTTTCATCTTTATCAAGAGTGATTATAACATTATTATTAAGTATTCTATGTATTATCATATTACTATCCTCCAAAACAAAAAAACCCATCTATAAGCAAAATGAGTATAGTATCCCCACACTGCTTATAAATAGGTCTAGCTTGCATTAAAACAATTACCATCCTAATTTCTATTCTTATTGATTTTATAATATCACAACAATTTAACCTTTGCAATCCTTTTCTTAAAAATAAAAAGGCCTAGATTACTCTAAGCCCTCAATATCAATCATTATATTTTGCCTTCGTAAACTTAACAACCAACCTCAGCAGTAGCTTCGTTCCAATCATAGTTCACTACATTCCTATTCTTGGTAAGCCCCTGCAAAAGTAATATCCTTAAAACTTGTTAAGTCAGCTAAAGCTTTCTTACAAGTTTTATTATTACTTCACCATGTGGGGTGTTAGGGAACATATCCTTAACTCTAGTCTTTATAACCTCATATCCAGCATCAATTAGTACCTTTAAATCAGTAACTAATGTCTTAGGATTACAAGATACATATATTATTTCCTTAGCATTAAACTTAATAACATATTCTAATGCCTTTGGATGAACCCCGCTTCTTGGTGGATCCAATATAATTATATCTGGTTTATCCTTAACATTTTTAATTGTTACAGCAACGTCACCAGCAATAAACTCACAATTATCTAATCCATTAAGTTTAGCATTTTCCTTGGCAGCTTCAACAGCCTCTTCTATAAGTTCAATTCCAACTACCTTTTTAGCATTTGGTGCAACTATTTGACCTATAGTCCCAGTTCCACAGTAAAGGTCGAAAACAACTTTATTATCAGCATCTCCCATATATTCTCTAACAATACTATAAAGACTTTCTGCACCCTTAGTATTAGTTTGGAAGAATGAGAATGGTGATATATTAAACTTTAGCCCTAATAATTCTTCTTGAATATGATCTATACCATAAAGAACATTTACCTTTTCAGGCACAACTGCATCTGAGAAGGAGTTGTTTTCTGTATGGATAATAGAAACTAATTTTCCTTCATACTTAGCATTCTTTAGTATTTCTACATACTCATCTAAATTAAAATCTATTTGAGTTGTAGTTACTAGGTTAACCATAAGCTCCCCTGTATTCTTAGCTTTTCTTATAACTAAATGTCTTAAATATCCCTCTCTCTTCATTACTCTATAGTAAGGTAAATCTTGCTTTCTAAAGTAATTAACTGTAAGGTTTATTATAGTTCTAAAATCTTCATCAACTATTTTACATTCATGAACATTTATAATTCCAAATGATTTATTCTTTATATGCATTCCAAGAGTCAGTTCTCCACCCTTTTCCATATCTCCAAAAGTGAATTCCATCTTATTTCTATATTCCCACTGATCCTTACTTCCAGTAACCCCTTCATAATTTCCTGTAGGAACATCTGCATTTATAAATAATTCTTTTACCTCATCACTTAATAACCTTAATTGTTTATCATAAGATAAGTTTTGTGATGAGCACCCTCCACAAATACCAAAGTGAGGACATTTAGGCTCTATTTCATATTCAGCTCTTTCAACAACTTCTAAAGCTTTTACTTCTGCATAATCAGCTTTTTTCTTCTTTACTCTTCCCTTAACCACTTGACCTGGGAATGTATTCTTAACATAAATCTTTCTATCTCCCTCAGTTCCAATACCTATAGAAGGAAATTCTGTCTTATCTATTTTTACTAGTATTTCGCTGCCTTTTCTCATGTTCAACTCCTATTGTTCGTTTTCTTCTCCAACTTCCTCTGTAGCATCATCAGAAACAACTTCTTCTATAGTATCAGCTACAATATCATCATTTTTTACTTCTTCATTATGATTATCTAACTTAAGTATTCTCTTTCCTATAGTTGTACCATACTTTCCACCTTCTAATAAAGGGAAATATAAGGCATTAATTACAAACATGTTAATTATTAAGAAAATCTCTGTTGTCACCATTGTGAACCCAAATATTCTTAAAACACCTTCCACTACTAATAATCCTAAGGCTGACACACCAAAGATTATCATTTCATCTAAAACTCCTGCAAAAATCTTCTTTAACAAAACTTTTCCTCCTCAAATTCATTAATTAGTAGTAGTTGCTGCATCTATATTTTCCTCTGAACCTTCTTTTACAAATTGCAGTTCCTTAGTTTCTAAAGTATATACTAAGTATTCTTTATTTATAGTATATTCTTCATATAAACCATTTATAGTGTTTTGATAAACCCCTTCACCACTATCACTCTTTAATATCTTTATAATTTCTTCATTAATTTTAGAATAATCTCTATCTTTTTCTCCAGTCATAAACTCAGCATAAGATGCTAAAGATGTATCTCCAAAATCAAATTTATTTTCACCACTTAAAGCACCTTCTCCATCAAAATTTAAAGATAACTTAAGTGTTATTTGACCTGATGATAAATCATCCCCAAATAGCTTTCTTCCAAAATATAAGCTTTCAAGACGATTTTTCTCTGGCTTTTCATTATCAAGATATAAGTACTTCTTACTTACAGTTCTACCCTTTTCTTGCTTTACGCTTTCTTCACCTTTTTCATTAAAAGTTAAGCCGTACATTTTACACTTATCCCTTACTTCACCAAAAAGCTTATCAAACTTCTCATCAAAAATTTTTAATGTTATATCCTTAGACCATTCTCCATCCAAATTTGAATATTTCTCATCATTTTCAATAGCAAATGTTTTTGTATTGTCTTCTTTACTCTCCCTATTACTACACCCTACTAATGATACTGTCATCATAGTCCCTAAAATAAGAGCTATTATTTTTTTAGACATTATTTCTCCTCCTATGAACCCCTATATATAAACATTTTTTGATCTCTTAATACGGATTAATTATATCATTAAAACGCCTATTTTAAAACAAATATCATACTTTTATACTATCTTTTAATTTCTCAAAAGATGCTTCTCCTATGCCTTTTATGTTTTTTATTTCCTCAATAGATTTAAATTTTCCATTTTCCTCTCTATATTTTATAATTTCTACTGCTTTTGCAGGTCCAATCCCTGGTAAAGAATCTAATTCAGTTTCATTAGCTGTATTAATATTTACTTTTCCGCTACTGCTTGAAGCAGAACTTACATCTTGTCCCTTTATAGGGATTATAACCTCTTGATTATCTGACAACTTTTCTGCTCTATTTATTTTAATCAAGTCAGCCTCACTTGTAGTACCTCCAGCAATCTTAATTGCATCTTCTACTATACTCCCCTCATCTAATCTATAAATATTAGGCCTTTTAACACCTCCCTTTACATCTACTACTATTTGCTTATTTTTCAGTTCAATAGCCTCCCCTTCATCCTCTTCAACAAACATACTTTCAGTCTCATTCTTCTTCAACTGATCTTTGCCAGATTTAACATATGTAAATAAAGCATAGAAACTTACCATAACAACGATAGTTATAATCCCCACAGCTGTATACTTTTTCTTCATAAAACACCTCATGCCTTTAATATTCTCTTATGATTATTAACAAAAACTCTATATTTAACCTAATAT
>OKPT01000157.1_pt1 | contig 14117 bp, 6 predicted proteins | sample 1613311 | NCBI WGS metagenome assembly OKPT01 (sample SAMN04436848, study PRJEB24849) | human gut metagenome | biome: human gut; feature: NICU; material: stool | host: Homo sapiens | place: USA: Saint Louis, MO | collected 2011-09-06
AAAGGAGTTAAAAACATGAAAACAATTTCAATTTTCCAAGTCCAAGACATCAATAATTTATTAAAAGAACGCCAATTTGACTACATCCTCAAATTACGTGATGCTTGTGGCAGTCAAAGTCTCTATCTTGAATGTACTGGTGAAGAAACCGATATTAATATATTATGCAATGTAATCAATGAATTATTAAAAAATGATTATTTACAAGTAATTCCCGGAACTATCAATCCATACAACCTGTTATTAAAATAATATATTAATTATTACCATAAGCACGATAACTTATTATATTATTTTCATAAAATGAAAGCGGTTTTCATCGCCTGAAAAAAGACCACTTTCTTTTCTTTTGCCGTTATAATAGCCTTGTAACAAAAAACAAAGGAGATTTACAAATGGCAAAAAGATCTGTAAAAATTGCTACCATCGGTGGCGGGAGTTCATATACTCCAGAATTAGTTGAAGGATTTATTAAAAGATATGATGAACTACCTATCAAAGAACTGTGGTTAGTTGATATTGAAGAAGGTAAAGAAAAATTAGAAATCGTTGGAGCAATGGCACAAAGAATGGTAAAAGCTGCGGGTGTTCCTATGACGATTCATTTAACATTAGATCGTGAAGAAGCTTTAAAAGACGCTGATTTCGTTACTACTCAATTTAGAGTTGGCTTATTGGATGCAAGAATTAAAGACGAAAGAATTCCCTTAAGTCATGGGATTATTGGGCAAGAAACAAATGGTGCCGGAGGAATGTTTAAAGCATTTAGAACTGTTCCTGTTATCTTAGAAATTGTTGAAGATATGAAAAGACTAATGCCTGGCTAGTAAACTTTACTAATCCTAGTGGAATGGTTACTGAAGCTGTTATCAAATATGGTAAATGGGATAAAGTTGTTGGTTTATGTAATGTACCTATCTCTTGCCGTAAAATGGTTGGGAAAGCTTTAGATAAAAACGAAGAAGAATTATTCTTTAAATTCGCTGGATTAAACCATTTTCACTGGCATCGAGTATGGGATGTTGATGGAACTGAATTAACTGATAAAGCAATTCAAAAACTATATGTTGAAAACGATGGTTTAAGAAAATTTGGGGCTAATGCTACACGTGCAAAGGAAGAAGAGGAAAAAGCCGCTAAACGTGCCGCTGATGCCGGAGTAGCAAATATTAAAAATATTTCATTTGTTGCAGAACAAATCCAAGATTTAGGATATCTGCCATGTATGTATCACCGTTACTACTATATCACTGATGATATGCTTGAAGATGAAATTGCCGACTTCAAAGAAAATGGTACTCGTGCTGAAGTTGTAAAAAGAACAGAAGCTGAATTATTTGAATTATATAAAGATCCTAATTTAGATTATAAACCAGAACAATTGACAAAACGTGGTGGTACTTATTATAGTGATGCTGCTTGTGAATTAATCAACTCAATCTATAATGATAAACGTACAACTATGGTCGTATCAACACAAAACAAAGGGGCATTAACTGATCTTCCATGTGATAGTGTAGCTGAAGTATCTGCTATCATTACAGCAGCAGGGCCAATGCCAATTTCTTGGGGAACATTAAAACCTGCAGCTCGGGGAATGGTTCAAATTATGAAAGCAATGGAAGAAACTACAATTGAAGCCGCCGTTACTGGTGATTATGGTAAAGCATTACATGCATTTACAATTAATCCATTAGTTCCAAGTGGTCAAATTGCTAAAACATTATTAGATGAAATGTTGATTGCTCATAAAAAACACTTACCTCAATTTGCTGATAAAATCGCTGAATTAGAAGCACAACAATAAAATAACCTGGAGTTTTGAAGCGAACCTCCTAAGTTGAAGCAACAACTTAGGAGGTTCATTTCATTCTTCCAGGTTTTCTTTATTTTATCGGCTTCCGCCTCCGCCGCCTCCGGAGAAACCACCTCCGCCTCCGCCAAAGGAACTAAAACCACCGCCACCGCTATACGATGAACTATGAGCTGCACTATATGCATTAGCTGCACTACGAACACCACCGTACATAAATGTTCTCGTTGCTAACATCGTATAAGTGTAATCAATATTTGAATATTGATTAAATTCTGGGCAGAGTTTACCAATTTGTTTTTCTACCTCGTCAGCAATACCAAGAATTGAAGCAAACATTAAATATTCTTCCCAGAGTTTTACTTCAATTACTTCTTTTTCTTCAATACTACTAAAGTCTAATAAAAAGCGTTTTAATCCTTTAGTATAAATGATATCATCTCTAAATGATGGTTCATAAACTACTTTTTCATTTGCAATATCTATTCCTAAGAACTTTTTATAAGTTGTTTGCTTTTTCATTAAGCCTTTTTCTTTTAATTCTTTTTCTTCAAATTCAATCAAATCATTAAACCAATCTTCGATTTCTTCATAATTCCGTTTACACCAACGTTCAAATTCTTTATTCTCTAAGATTTGATTATCACCACTTGCTTCCCGAAAATAACCTAACATCTTTTCTTCTAAAATATTTTCTGTTGGAATCTCACCACTGAAATCAATTTCATATTTATCTTTTTTAAACCAGCCAGTGCCCGGTTCCATGGTAAAATTCACATAGCCATCTCTGATCCATTTTAACAACATAGCACACAAGATACCTGAACGATCATCTTGCTGGATAATCCCTGCTTTTGTTGCAACGTAATAAAAATAGTAGATATCTTTATGACAAGGAATATCACGGAACGGATTAACATGTTCCATTGTCGGAATTTCATTGTTACCATCACTAAAATATAATTGTTTATTTTTGTTTGCTTTAGATACAATTCCAACAATTACTGCAATTATCCCAGCAAGTACCGCAACACTAATACCAATAAACATAAATATTGAACCATCACTAGAATCTTCTTGATAACTTGAGCCATCACGTGCATCTTCTAAAACAGCTTCAAATGATTCATTTTTGGTTATTACATTGCTAAAAGTTCCATCGGGTACTCTAACTAAAATATTAACATAATTAATATCGCCTCGACGATTATTGTTTAAATCACGATTCGATATAATTATCGCTCCATGATCATCAAAAATAACTTGTCCTTCATAGCCAAAGCCCCAAATATCACTATCTTGATCATAAAACTTGTAATCAGAACTAATCGTTGCTTCAAATTCAGCTGGTTTAGGATTCATTTCCTGATTAAGTAATTGCCAATTAAACCCCTGAGCATCACTATATTGATTAACAAATGGAGTAATCGTATAAGTCATCGTATATGTGTGTTGACCATAATCACCTATCCCATAACATAACTCATAACCATCACTCTTTTCAATGATCCCACATTTATTTTTCTTCTCTTGACGACTAGCATCAATATCCCAATTATCAACATATTGATATTTTGTTCCTTTTTCATCGACAACAGAAAAATCACTGATCGTAGCCCCATAAAGATTATTAAATGCCTTGTAGTTTTCTGTTCCTTCAATCGCATCCATCTTCCAAGTTTCCTCAACTTTTGCTGAACCATCTTGATTAATATAAATGTTCATATTAACCGCTTGAAGGTCATTCCCTGATGCCAAAACAGGTAACGGCATCAAAGAAACCAGAAAGATTGAGAGTGCTAAAAATAATTTTTTAAGTTTCATTTTAAAATTTAACCTTTGGTACTTCTTTATCTGTTTCTTGAACCTCAAAATAATCAAAAGTTCCAAAACCAAATATTTTTGCAATAAGCACTGAAGGGAAAACTTCTGTTTGATTGGTATATTTATTTACTGAATCATTATAAAATTGTCGTGCATACGTAATTTTATCTTCTGTAGCTGTCAATTCTTTTTGTAATTCCATAAAATTAGTATTAGCTTTTAAATCCGGATAAGCTTCACCTAACATCATTAATCGGCTTAAAGCCTGATTTAATTCACCAGAAGCTGCAAGCTGATCTTGAGGACTATTGGCAGTCACATAAGTATTTCTTGCTTTTATTGCATTTTCTAACGTTTCCTTTTCGTGACTAGCATACCCCTTGACTGTTTCAACAAGGTTCGGGATCAAATCAGCCCGCCTTTTTAATACCACATCAATTTGTGCCCAGTTAGTTTTAACCCGGTTCTTTAATTTAGTTAATGTGTTATATGCAACTATGCAGTAAATCACAATTAACGCCACTACTATAAGTACAATAATTATTGGTATACTCATTTTTAAACGCCTCCTTTTTCTATACTTATATTATACAATCTTAGTAAGAATATGCAACGAATACGATAATCATAAAAATGTCAAATTTCCAAAAAAGGATGTCATATTAAAACATCCTTCTATTATTATTAATTATTTTCTTTTCTTCTTTTCATCCATAAAACCAGACTCGCAGTTGAAACCATTAATGCAAATATACCTGCAAAATTAGCCGCATCACCAGTTTTTACTCCTTGAGAAGACTCTTCGCTAATCGCAACTTTCTCTAATTGTTCTAGTGCATTTTGTAAAACCGTTTTGGCTTCATCAACAGCTGCCAGTGTCGCCTTTTCATCTGCTAAGACAATTTTGGCTGCTGATAAAGCTTTTTCTAATCGTTCCCAAGAAGCCCTTGTATAATCTTTAGCAGATAATTTTTCAGTCCGCTCAACTAGCTCCTGTAATTTAATCTTATTGAAATCACGAATATTTAAATTTTCAATTGCCACATTTAACCGTGTAATAGCAGCATTTACCTGAGCTTGAGTTACATCATTTCCAGTATAAATATCTTGTGCTGCTTGTAAAGCGGTCTTAAACTCTTTAACTAAATCAGCATCAAGATTACTTAAAATATCTTCAGTAATCTTCTAACTGACTCTTATCAACTTTTTCTTCAGTCTTTTTAACTAAAGCTTGATACATAGTTTGTAATTTTTCATAACTATCATCAACTTGTTTTTGTGTTGCCTGATCATCTTTCAAAATCACTATTGCTTGATCATATGCTTCCTTAAATTCTTGATACGATTGGACTGTATATTCTTCACTTGTTTCAAAAACTTTCTTTATTTCATCGCTTTCAATATAGTTTTCAAGAAACTCTTTGTTTACCGAGATAATATATTTAATAGTATAATTTTCTATCGTTTTACCATCTTCCGCTCTAACAATGATCTTTACTTCATTATTATATACTGGTAAAACAGTAATTGCTTCATTATTATTACCTTGAGCTATAACTGATGGGGTATCAGCTGTTTTCAAATCAACAGTATATGTTTTAGTAAGCTTATCATACCCTCGATAACCATTAAATTCTTTAATATTAACCCCATCTAATTTTAAATCATCTAGATTTGCAGATGAATTTGCAGTTACTGGTAAAATATAATCATATACTTCTATTTCTGTTAAACCAATACATTTATTAACTTGCGGTGACTTCATCCATATGCGTAATTTATTAGTTGTAATCGGGTGAATAAATCCATATGGAGTATCACCAGATGTATATGGTACTTGTGTAATGTGCGAAGACTCAATTTCTTGCCATGAATTTGTTGGAACATCATAATATTCAAACCGGACATTGTTATCACCTGGTAAAACACTGAATTGATTATCCGTAAAATGCCACAGTTTAATATTTTGCATCAAGTATTCTTTTTGCCATTCTAATTGTACATAAGTATCCACCGGAGGATTTTCATTTCTTAAACTCCAATTTGTCCACCGTGCGCTTTCGCGTCCACTTTCATTAGTAATCCCATCATTTAATTCACTCAATGAATCATTGATTGGCGCTGCTGTTGGTTCACTTGGAACACCATTGACCATTTTCCCATTTGTAAATAATGGTGTATCTTGATAATTCTTTGAAGCAATATTCTGTGAATCAGCTAATTTTGGTGCTACTCGAACAGTTGCTGTAACATCTTTTACTTCATTTAGAACATTGACTGTACCTTTTACTGTTACCATTCCTTCATTTTTAAAAGCATCAGCAGGAATATTCCATTTAACCGGAAAAGCCTCACTATAATTTCCATTTTCATAAAGTCCTCGAACCGTTTGTGGTAATACCGGTGTAATTCCTGCACTAGTTACTGTTGAATAGTTTTCCATGGCTACGACATTACCAATTACATGAACCGTTACAGTTACTACAGCTTCACTATCCTGAAGTTTTCCTGTTATTGTGAACTCACCAATTTTATTTAATGATTCTTTATCATATTCATTCCATTTAATCGTTAAGTCTCTTGTCTCCCCATTATTGTATGTTCCTACAACTTTTGCAGGCAGATCAGGTTCTTCACCAACATTAACATATAAATTTTTAGCAATTGTGTAACTTTGCAGATAAGCATCACCCTCAACAGCATTTTTAACCGTCTTGACAGAAATATTTGAACCACTTAAACCATCACTGCTGGCACTAAGTGTAAATGATCCCTCATCTTTAGTAGATTGAACAATCACTAATGCCTTTCCTGAAAAGGCTTTTCGTGAAGTTCTCTTATAACTATCAGTATCAGCTGCATTACCATTATCAACCCCAACAATTTTACCATTTCCTTCAATCTTGAAATTAATACGATTATCAGCTCCAGCGACAATATTTCCATTCATATCTTTAACATCGACAGTAAGATAAGATAAACTACTGCCATCAGCTAAAATTTCCTTTTTATCAGCACTTATCGCTAATTTTGCAGCTTTGGTATTAGTCGTTACACTGCTTCTTCCTTCAGTTTCTGTAATTAAATTACCTTTTTTGTCATATGCTTTAGCACTCAACGTTCCTGAAGCCCAGGTTACATTAAAGCTTGGGTAAAATTCTCCATTTGAAAATGTTTGATACTTATATCCTAAAGCAGTAGTATGCGTTGTTGCTGTATCTTCCCCCACTTTATTCCCATTTAAATATAACTCCACTTTTGCAGCATTAGTAAATACATCGACCTTGACCTTACCATTATTATTTTTGACTATTTCATCATTGTTCCATGTTGACATTAAATGCAAAGTAGTTGTATCTTCGTCCCACATACTTTTATATAAATAATAAGTATCTTTTACAAATCCTGCAGTATCAACAATTCCAAAATATGATGATTTAGGTTTAGCTCCCTGACCACTTGCACTTCCTGCTCCAGTTCCATTCCATGGCGTTGGTTCACCAATATAATCAAAACCAGTCCACACAAACTCTCCAGCATTGAAATCATTCTTAATAACAAATTGCCAGGCATCACTTGCTGAATGTCCCCAGCCAACTTTTGCCTCATCATTATCATATTCTGACATTTGTAAAGTATTATCATCTTTACCCGTAGTATTATAAACTCCACGACTATGGACAGCACTTGCCGTTTCAGAACCGTATAGTGGCCAATCGCTATAAGTATTGTGCATAGCTATAGTTTGATCACCATTTGCATAGTTCATTCCAACCACGCCACCAGCTTCATATATTTTTTGATTAATTTGGCTGAGCATCGCATTTAGATTAGTATTTTTGCGATTATCACCATTTGTGACTGGACGAGTTGTATCAACCTCTTGAACCCATTTAATTAAATCATCAACTAAATTTAAATAATGTGAGGTATTTCCTGATACTCCTTCATCAATTTCATTACCTAATGACCACATAATTACACTTGGATCATTTTTAGCACCATCAACCATTGCTTTAACATCAAATTCGCCCCACTTCATTCCAGCTTTTCCATTAACAATTTGATTATCGGTACTAATTACTTCATTAAAATGTGAAGTGTAGTCATTAACATTTCCATTTTTATATTCGGTCCAGCCATCAAATGCTTCATTAATAACTAACATTCCATTTTCATTACATACTTCTAATAAAACTGATGCCGCAGGATTATGGGTAACACGAATCGCATTGCATCCCATTTCTTTTAATATTTTGACCTGCCGTTCAATTGCATCACGATTAGCAACTGCTCCTAGTGCACCCTGATCATGGTGCAGACAAACACCTTTTAATTTTATTTTTTCACCATTTAATGAAAAACCTGTATTATTATCAAAATCAAAATAGCGGAAACCATACTCAGTTTCATAAGTATCTAAAACTTTATTATCCGCCACGATTTCAGTTTTCATTGTATATAAATTTGTATCCTCAGTGGACCACAATTTAGGAGCAATAACAGACACTTCCTGTTTTACATCTTTTGTACTTTTAGCTGCTAATTCAACTTCATTAGTGACGGTACTACCCGCGGCATTTCCTTGAGCATCCAATAAAGTATTTTTAACTGTGATCGTTTTATTTGTATCGCTATCATTATCGATTGTTGCTGTAACATCAACTTTAACATTATTGTCCTTAGTATTTTCTAAATCTTTAGCAATAATTTTAGTTCCATTATAACCAACATGAACCTTATCTGTAACTGTTAACTTTACATCTCGATAAATCCCACTTCCAGAGTACCAGCGACTACTTGGAATTTTATTATTAGTTTTTACTACTAAAACATTTTCAGTCTCACCATCGCAGATTAAGCCCTCAGTCAAATCAAATGCAAAAGCAGTATATCCATATGGATGCTCACCTAATTTTGTCCCATTTAAATAAACTTCAGCATTCATATAAGCGCCATCAAACTCAATCATCAATTGTTTTTCTTGATATTTTTTAGGTACTACAAAAGTTTTTCGATACCAGCCAACGCCACCTGGTAAAAAACCACTCTCTGCTTCTCCGCTTGTTGTGAAATCTTGATCAATACTATAGTCATGTGGCAAATTCACCGTTTCCCAAGTTGAATCATTGTAATCTTTGTTTTGAGCATCATTTATATCACCACGATGAAACTTCCAATTTTCATTAAATAGCGTGGTTCTTTGCCCATCTCCAATGATATCAACATATACTTCTTCGGGGTCTGACTGAGTAATTCTTGCATTTTCTTGTGCTAATACCCCAACTGGTGCTGATGATAACAACATTGAAACAGTTGCTACAGCACATAATTTTTGATTCCAGCTTCCTTTCATAACTTCCTCCTTTTCCCGTATAGAATAGCTATTTTGATTAGTTAAAGTTCCCAAATAAATATAAAAGACCTGATTGTTCATCACGCTTATAAACGCTTTAAACAACCAGGTCTTGCCTAATCAAATAGTAACAATCCTATGCACTAACAATTATAGTTAATCACGTAAACCATGTCAATTAATTTACTAATAAAAGATTATTATTTTAGTAAATATAATTATATGTGGAAAAAGCAGGTAAATTACCTGCTTTTATATTTTAGCTCTGATGTTTAAATTTCCTTTTCAACTCAGCTAATAAAACTAATGCTCCGATAAACATTCCTATATATCCAAATAATTGAACCTCATCTCCCGTTGCTACTACTGAACTATCCTTAGACTCATCAGGTTTTACGGTTACTTCACCAGCTTTTTTAAATGAGGCCCTTACACGAATATCAGCCGTAACATTTTTAATCATATATGAGTTATCCTTAATTTCAACTGCCTTTTCATTGATTAGTAATTGATCAAGTTCATAGCCTTGGTCAGGAACAACTTTTAAAGTAACGCTTTCACCAGCGTTAACAGTTGACCTATCAGCTATAACTTTACCATTTACAGTATCTTCAATAAAAATACCAAATGTTGTATCTGAATCATTTATATTTTTTACATTAATACTATCTAAAACATACCAGCCCTGCTCTGTCACTTCCGCATCTTTAAGGGCTAAAGCAATTTCCGGAAGATTATTATTTTTATCATTAACAATTGCTGTTGCTAGTTTGTATTCACCTGATTTAATACTATTTGGCAATTTAAATGTAGTCTCATAATGATTATTTCCATCTTCGAAAAGCCAATCACCCGGGTTTACTTTATCAGTATCTTCATTATATTGATAAATAACCTGATTTGTTTTTGGGTCCAATAATGCGAAAGCAACATGATATTTATTATCCCAATGTTTATTTTTATTCGGCAACATGCCTAGCCCTAAATTACGCCACGCTTGTTTAATCGTTATTTCTTCCCCAGTCGTGAAAAGCTCAGGAACTTCTAAACTAGTCAAAGCGAGGCGATAGCCACCATTCAAACCAAATTTATTCAATAAACCAGAACCGTTTTGTTGATCATTCTCTAGCCATTTCTGACAGTCCATTACAACCCGAGCATCTAGAGTATTTGCTCGACATGTCAAAGCATCAGCTACGACCTGACGTAAAATACCATCCAAAGTCGGATAACCAGCATTATTATACCAGTATTCTCGTACTTTAAATGAATGATAACAATTTTCTGCAAAAACTGGTATTCCTTGATTAAACCATTCTAATGTTTGATTTCTAATTGCATCCGTCATCCAGCCAAATGTATCACGGCGAACAACAAAATCATATTCTTTGTCAAATGCTCCAGTATAAGGTTTGTCAGTATTAATGATCTCATCATTTTCTTGAGTCCCATAATTTTCTGGTTGTCCTTCTTGAGCTCCCAATAAAACATCCGGGAAATATTTATCATATATTTTAATCACTTTTTCAACCGCACCATAAACATTATCATCCCACTCAGTACTAAATTTAACGTGATGTGCTTCACCCCAGTTACCAAAGCCCATACCATCAATAAAAGCAATATCTAAATCATTATTAAACTCTGCACCAAATGCTTTAATAAACTTATCTAATTTTTCTAAGAAAACAGGATCATTAATATATGGATCTTTAGCATCGATTTCTGGTGCCGTATCATCAGTTCGATCAGTTTTATACCAGCTTGCTCCTGCTTTAAATACATATTCTGGTGTTGCCTGCTGAAAAGCATCACTTGAATCCACCAATACCCTAAAAGCTAATTGAATTCCTCGCGCTCTTGCTCCACTAATTAATTTACTCAACCTGCTATCAGGATCATTCCATGCATAATTTCCTTCTGATGGTTCATACCAGCTCCAAGGATTACGAATATATAAAATATTTGTCTTTAAACCTTGAGCATATAATTCATCCATTTCAGCCCAATATTTATCAACATCGGTATCTTGGAATTCATAATATTGAACCCATCCCATTGACGGATTATTATAAATCGTTTCATTATCAACAATAGTTGAAATCAATTTATTGCCGGGCAAAACTCTTCTTGGTACAACAACTTCAAACTCATCTGTGATACCAACATCCTGACCATCTTCACTACTAACCTTTAATGTTATTTTAACTTTTGTATCTATCAAAGGTGCATTAATATTACCATTTAAATCAATGATTTCCTCATGATCAGAACTATTGATCGATACCTCATAGCCTTTTAAATGAGGAATTGGAAATTTGCTTTCACCTTGATTTACAACTATATTGGTATCAATACTTTCAGCATAGTACTGAGCATTATTATTTATTGTTCCAATTGCATTTAAATCTGTAAATAAATAGGAATTATCCCAAACTAGATTAGCTTTATTTACGATCAAGCGAATTTTACTAGTTGTAAGTTCATTAAAAATAAGCTGCTGTGATTCTCTAATTTGATTATCGGTTTTATGTTTAAAATCAAATGTATCAACATTTTTCCAACTATTACCATCCCAAATTTCCACAGTCAAATTACCAATACCTTGTGAATTAGGAAAATGTGCCGTATAAACAAGTTCATTAGTTGTAATTGTCCGTGGTGAAAAATCTAAGATATACTCATCACTATCAGAATATGTAGTTTTATAATAACTACTTACATTATTATCAACCATTCCAGCTGCATCAATATTTTCACCATTATGATAAACTCGGGCATTTGATAAAAGATTATCTTTTAAATATACACCTTCTGTTTCAATTTCATTGATTACAATATTTTCATTACTTTGTAATTCTAAAATAAATATATTTCCCAAAGATAAATAACCGGGATCAACTTCAAAATAATCCCCATTTTTATCACTTTTCCAGTCTGGTTTAAAATCACCAGCTAAATCATTGATCATCCCATTTTCATTGACATTAACATTACGATAATAATTAGTATTCGCAATACCTTTTAAGGTAACAGTTTCAATGTTTTTATTACTCGTATAAATTCTCATTTTCTTTAATGCAATATTGGCAAACTTATTATTTTCAGGTTTAACTTCAAACAATAAAGACGTATTCCCATTATTACTCCAACCGCTTTTTATGTCACCATCAGTTATACTTGTAATTTTATAGGCTTGATCATTAACCAAAGAAATATCTAAATATTTAGAACAGTTTTCAATATTTATATCTTGATCTAACGAAATACGATACTCATCACTATAAAGATCTAATCCCCCACAAGTAACATGAATACTATATGTACCCACTGGTACTGTCTTAGGAATTACAAATTCATAATTTAATTTACCATTTTTCATCTCAACTTGATATTTGACTGGTCTTGCTAGTGATTGATGAGATTTAAAATCGACTAACTCTAAATTTATTGTAGTAGATTTATTCTTATTTTTTATTACCATTGGTACAATATTTTTCACACCATAATTTCCTTGTGAAGAACTTATTTGAATCTGTGTTTCTTCATCTGTGTTATGTGCATCCTTGTATTCAATAAATTCATATTTCCCTGTTTGACCGTCAGCTCTTGGATAAATATACTCCTGTCCTGCTGTTGTATTTTCACTGTTTCCAACATAGAAAACACTGTGTCCCGAATCATGATCAGTTAAGCTGTTTTTCTTTGATGGATTTACCGGATCCTGAATCGTAACTTTTGAACCGTCACTATACTCTACTGTATAATCATAAAAATACTGATTGCCCGGTAACGGCAGTGTAATCTCGAATCTTTCGTCTCCTGTTTCCTCCAGTTCATAAATGGGTGTATCGTTATTTTGTCCGCCGCTTACATTGAACATTGCGTTATCCTTATCATAGTCATAAGCACTGTAAACCTTGGCTCCGGTAGGATCAGCTGTTTTTTCATAATTTTTAACAACCGGATCATTTAATGAGTAAAACTGAAAATTACCTGAAACTGTTACTCTTTCTGCGTCACGTGCATCTTTGTCTTCATAAACAAAGGTTGCGGTATAATCGGCATCCCAGTCTGGATTAGTATTTTTCTCTACCGTTACGCCCGGACTATATACAGCATTTTGAGCCGTTAATGCGGTAATACCATTGGACATTAGCATAGTTCCTGATAATGCCACTGACAATAACAAATTCTTTTTATTCATGTTATCCCTTCCTTTCACTAACATTCTATCCGAAGAAGGAATAAGAACGCCACATTCCTTTATGCAAGCTGCTTTCATTTTTTGCAAGCAGGTTTTATAATTTGAAATAAATCATTTCACATAACAATCGATTTAAATATGGCAAAGAATAATAACCATCATTATAACTGTCAGGAATTCCATAAACATATAATAAATCAGCATACTCCTTTAAATAATCTTCTTCTTGAACAAAGGCAATGATTTTTATTTTACGTTCCTTTGCATAATCTAAAATCTCTTTTTGAGCATCAGAAAACCATTCCTTATATACACCAATAAAAACAATAGTATCATTATGATCTAACTGGTTTAGATACATCTTTTCAAACTCATAAAAATTAATCAAATATGCCGGAATATCGTTGACTAACATCTCTAACTGCAGCGTATAAAAATCCGCCAGTTCATGACTATCACCAATAAATGTAACACTTTTTGAAGTTTTGAGTAACTTAACAATTTCTTTTAACTTATCAATATCTAAATTTAATTTAGTCTGTCTTAAGTTAGCAAGACCATCAACATATAAAGATTCACTCATATTTTCAATCGTCGTCCGCATAAATCTTTGAGTATGAGAAATAATTCGGCGCATTTTAACATCCCTAGTAAACAACTCAAATTCATATTTAAAAGCCTGAAAGGATTCAAAACCAGCTTTATTGATGAAACGACTAACTGAAGCAGGAGAAATATTAGCTTTTTCTGCAATCTTCTCTAATGATAATATTTTAATATCCTCAATGTGATTAATAATCGTTCTAGCAATATTATAATCATTACTATTTGCGATTCTTTCATTACAAAATTTAATAAAACTAAAACAATCATTCTTCATCTTTTTTTCCTCCAAATTATCTTTATATTTTTATAAT
>OKPT01000169.1_pt1 | contig 12473 bp, 10 predicted proteins | sample 1613311 | NCBI WGS metagenome assembly OKPT01 (sample SAMN04436848, study PRJEB24849) | human gut metagenome | biome: human gut; feature: NICU; material: stool | host: Homo sapiens | place: USA: Saint Louis, MO | collected 2011-09-06
AACTCTTACATAATACTTTTTCTTGCCCGAAAGCTTTGAAATTTTCTTTGATACTGTTGTATTCTTGCCTACTGTTACGGTCTTAGCCTTGCTGAATTTACTTGAGGCACTGTACTGTACCTGATAGCCTGTTGTCTGTGTAGCCTGCTTCTTCCACTTTACTGTAAACTTCTTTGAACCTGCTGTAAGTGAGGAAATACTTGTTGCCTTTGGCTTGATTGTGAAATAAAGCATCTTTGTTCCGCTGTATTTACCCTTAAAGGTAATCTTTACTGCGTACTTGCCAACATACTTTCTGCCTTTTGCATAAGACACAGTATAGTCAGTATTCTTAACAAGTGTCTTTCCTGTTCTGTCCTTAACAATAACCTTAGGTGTTCTAACCTTTCCGTTATATGTTAATGATGTTGCTTTAAGCTTTATGCTTGATGCCTTTGGAATTACTGTTGTTGAAAGAGTTTTCTTACATACCGAACAGTAATTTACTATCTTGCCGTTTGCTGTTGGGGTTGCCTTTGTTACGGTTTGCTTTGTGGTGTGGGCAATCTTAGCAATATTGCCCCAAGATGCAAGGTCGGTTATTTCCTTTGTACCGAGTACATCTTCATAGAACTTGCCACAACCTTCGCACTTGTAGTATGCTTCCTTACCGCCCTCTGTGCAGGTGGCAGCTTTCGCAGCAACCAAAGTCAGATTGTGAGTGTGTTCTTCGTTTTTATTTTTGTAATAATATGTAACAACCGTTCCGTCCGAAACAATAGGCTTATTCAAGCCGTCAACCTTTATAAATTCATAATCATAAAGTGCTGCTTTAATATATAATCCTGTACCACCTACAATAATCGGCAATTTACCACGTGATATTATTTCTTTTATTTTTAAACGAACTTCATCTTGAAAATCTTTTACACTATAGCTTTCAGTTGGTTCCTTAACATCAATCAAATGATGAACAATACCTTCCATTTCATCATCTGTTACTTTAGCCGTTCCAATATCCATTGTTTTATATATTTGCATCGAATCACCGCTAATCACTTCGCCATTAAAATGCTTAGCTAGAGCAACGCCCATCCTAGTTTTTCCAACCCCAGTTGGACCAACTACAACAATAACTTTCTCCATTACACGACCCTCTTAAATAACTTTTCAATTTCATAAGTTGAATAATATATAATTGTTGGTCTTCCATGCGGACAAACGTATGGATTATCACAACGCATTAAATTATCAATAATATTTTGCATCCCCTCGGTTGATAAATGTGTATTTGCTTTTAATGAAGCTTTACAACTAAGCGTAGCAATTGCATGATCTTGTAATTTGATGACATCGATTTTATTATCATTTAATAACTGCGTCATCATATCTTCAATAAATACTTGCTCATCAATATTTTGCATCCATAACGGTAATTGCTTTATTACATAACCGCTATTACCAAAAACCTCAAGATTAATTCCAACTTTAGTCAATAAGTCTTTCCTTTCCTCAATAATCAAAAATTCACTTAAAGGATATTCAAGTGTGATCGGTACTAATAAATCCCGCATTGATAGATCAAGATTTTGATATTTTTCCAAAAAATACTCATAATTGATTCTTTCTTGCCCAGCATGCTGATCAACAATATACATTCCTGTTTCATCTTCACAAATTATATATGTACCATGAACCTGTCCTTTAACAAATAACTTCTTTTTCATTAATTTTTCACGTGGCTCAACTTTTGTCTCAATAATTTGTTGATCGGGGATAATGTATTCACTAGTTTCTTCCTTAACAAAAGTAAAATCATCGAAAGATGCGTCTTTAAAAACAACTTCTTGATCATTTTGAGGAAAATCAGCTTCAAATCGTGGTTGCTCTATTGTTTTAATGGGTACTGACTCATAAGTTAAATCAAGACTAGGTTGTTCCAAATTCAAAGGCGCCTTAGTTTTTTTATATTCAGCGGTCGCATCGTAAGTCAAATTAACTTTTGCAAGAGCATCACTAACACCTTGATAAATTAATTCACGTAATTGACTTTCTTTAGAAAAACGTACCTCCAGCTTTGAGGGATGCACATTAACATCTACTAAATAAGGATCTATTTCAATATTAACAATCGCAATTGGATAACGTTTATCAGCTAAATATCGACGATATGCATTATTAATACTATCAACACTCACTTTATTTTTAACTACCCGTGAATTTACCATTGTCACCATATGATTCTTACTAGCACGATTCACATCAATTTTTGAAACATAACCCGTCACATGAAATTCATCATCTTCAAAATCCACTGGAATCATTGCTTTGGCAACATTTAATCCATAAATGTTCGAGATAACTTCCAACAAATTACCATTTCCATTGGTCTTATAAATTGTTCTGCCATTATGAACTAACATAAAAGCAATGTGCGGATGAGATAAAGATAGCCGTTCCAAATATGTTTGAATATTAGCAAACTCAGCATTAGTCGATTTTATATATTTTAATCGAGCTGGGACATTTTGAAATAATTTTTCAACTTTGATATTAGTCCCTTTTTTACTATCACTTTCATTACACTCAACAAAGCGTCCATATTCATAAGTAACAGTTGTCCCTGTTCCTCCTGTACTCGTTTTCAATTCAAAATTACTAATTGAAGCAATCGAAGGAATTGCTTCACCTCTAAACCCTAAAGTTTGAATGCAAAACAAATCTTGATCATCTTTGATTTTACTAGTAGCATGACGTGAAAAACATAGTAAGGCATCTTCTTTGACCATTCCCTCACCATTATCAATTATTTGAATCAAGTTTAATCCACCTTCTTCAATAATCACATCTATCTTCGTACTGTTTGCATCAATACTATTTTCGACTAGTTCTTTAACTACATTTGCCGGTCTTTCAATCACCTCACCAGCAGCGATTTTATTAGCCAATACATCATCTAGCTGTCTTATTTTTTGCAAATATATCACCTACTTTTCATTTAATTTCTTTAATTCAATCAATGTTGATAAAGCATCAATTGGTGAAAGCGCCATTGGATCAATACCTTCTAAATATTTTTCCACTACACTTACGGTTACTGGTGGAGCTTCTTTTAAAGTATCATCGCTTAAATGATGCTCAATATTATTTTCCTCTAAAGCTTCTAATAGTACATTAGCACGATTTAATACTGCATCTGGTAATTTTGCTAATTTAGCAACATTGACACCATAAGATTTATTTGACCGTCCTGGTTTGATACGGTATAAAAAGACAAGATCATCATTTTCAATTGAAGCACTAGCATGGACATTTTTAATTCCAAGATTCTTTTCTTCTAAGAATGTTAATTCATGATAATGAGTTGAAAATAATGTAATACACTTAATCCTTGCAGCGATATACTCGATCATAGCTTGAGCAATTGCCATCCCATCAAAAGTTGCAGTCCCTCGACCTATCTCATCAAAAATAATCAATGAATTTTCTGTTGCAAAGCGTAAAGCATTATTAGCTTCTAACATTTCAACCATAAAAGTTGACTGCCCGGAAATTAAATCATCACTAGCCCCGATTCGAGTAAAAATTTGATCAAAAATTGGAATACAAGCTTCGCTACATGGAACAAAACACCCTATTTGTCCCATCAGTGCAATTAAAGCAATCGTTCGCATATAAGTCGATTTACCACCCATATTAGGTCCTGTAATCAACATCACAGGATTAGCAGCATCAATATTTACATCATTCGAAACATATGTTCCTTGTGCCATAACCCGTTCAATTACGCCATGACGACCATCAACTACTTTAAACACTTTATTATGATTGAAAGTTGGCCGAACATAACTATTCTCACTAGAAATCATTGCTAATGATTGAAAAACATCAATTTTAGCAATAATTTTAGCAACATCCTGAATAGCATGAACATCTTTTTTTATGTAATTTCTAATTTCTGTAAATAATGCATATTCTAGTTTTATCATTTTATCTTGTGCACTAAGTAATTTTGATTCCATCTCTTTTAATTCTGGTGTCACAAAACGTTCAGCATTAGATAAACTTTGTTTACGAGTATAATTAAATTCATCTTTAACTAATGATAGATTTCCTTTAGTCACTTCAATATAATATCCAAAGACACGGTTATATCCTACTTTTAATCCTTTTATTCCTGTTTTATCACGCTCATTTTGCTCAAATTGAGCTAACCACTGTTTACCGTGATCACGGATATAACGAAGTTCATCAAGTTCTTCATTAAATCCTTCCTTGATTAAATTTCCTTCTTTTACAGTTAATGGCGGATTATCAACAATTGCTTGATCAATCAAATTAGTAATGTGACTTAAATCAGTAAAATGATCTGCCAAGGCACTAATTAAAGGTTCATCTAACGATAATAATTGATTTTTTAATTCTGGAACTACTTTTAAGGAACTGCTAATCCACTTTAGATCACGAGCATTAATATTTCCAAAAGCAATTCGTGAAGATAGTCTTTCAAGATCGTAAATATCTTTCAGAGTTTCTTTAATACTTTCTCGTTGAATAAAATGATTAGTAAAGATCTCTACGATATCCAAACGTTCTTCTATTTGTTCTTGATTAATTAGAGGTCGTTCGATCCATTGTTTTAACATCCGTGATCCCATTGCTGTTTTAGTTTGATCTAAAAGCCAAAATAGACTTCCATATTTATCATTACTTTTAGCACTACTCGTCAGTTCTAAAGCTTTTTTTGTATAAAGATCCATTGTCACATAATCTTCATTATTAATTTCTTCAATTATCTGTAAATGTTCCAATTCTCTTTTTTGTGTATCTAATAAATAATTAAGCAGTAATGACGCTGTTTTAATTTGTTTTAAATCATTGATTTTGCTAAAAATCTTATCATACTTTTCATTATAATTATCGTGTGCAAATGGTGAAGATAAAATATCATCAAATTCACGTATTTGATTTGGTAAAGTGACAATTTCCTTAACTGCCATTGTTTCTAGCTGATTCAATAATAATTTCTCTTTCTTTTCAATATTGACCACACTAAATTCGCCGGTTGTGATATCACAAAAAGCTAAAGTATAAGTAAAATCAAATTCTTCTAAGGCAGCAATATAATTGTTTTTATTATTTGTCAGAGATTCATCAAAGATAGTTCCTGGAGTAATGATCTGTACCACCCCACGTTCTACGATTCCTCGTTTCCCAGGTTCTGTTAACTGTTCAACAATCGCAACCCGATGTCCATTATCAACTAATTTTTGAATATATACACTAGCCGAATGGAAAGGTACCCCACACATTGGAACCCGTTCAGGAGCTCCAGCATTTTTCCCTGTTAAAGCAATTTCTAATTCTTTAGAAACCATTATGGCATCGTCAAAGAACATTTCATAGAAATCCCCTAATCTAAACATAACGATTGAATCTTGATTTTCTTCTTTTATTGATAAATATTGCATCATCATTGGACTATATTTTGGTTTCATCAATTAACCTCACTTCTAAAAAATTACTATCACATTATAACACAAGTAACCTCAAAAGAAAAAAGGCTTCCGCCTTTATTTGATAAAATTTTCATCGACTGTTAAATTTTCTAATTCATCCCATGTCTCATTCTCTGCTTTAGTTTCTACTCGCATTGTTGTTTTACCAACAACACTTAATGAGATTTCTTTTTCAATCTCAATGACAACTTTATCTTCCAACTTATTTACACTAATACATTTTGGTTCACGATTACAGGTAACCATTAATTCATCACCCTCATCAAAATTTCGGGTTTCTTTTTTCACTAAATCTAATTCGTTTAAGTAGCTTACAGTTTGCTTCAATAGACTACTATCATCATTGATACTGTACCATAGATGAACGTCAAAAGTTCCCAAAACAACAGGTTTCCCATCTTTAAAAGCTGCGTTATAACGATGGTTAGTAATCCAACACCCTAGAATTTTGTCATATCCTTCAATCGAAAACGGATATTTATTAAGGGTTCTTTTTTTCCCTTTAGCAATTACTGCCTGAGTAATGATTTCACGAATATTATTTGCCATGTTCTCACCTATTTTAATATATGTTGGAAATTAAAAAAAATGAACAAAAAAACGCGAATTAATCGCGTTTTAGTTTTGATGTCCATTTCCAGATGTAGAATCTTTTAAAACTACATCATGTGCGCCACCTTCAACAATACTAGTTGAGGAAACAAGCGTAATTTTTGCTTTCTCTTGTAATTCTGGAATAGTTAAGGCTCCACAGTTACACATTGTTGACTTGATTTTACTTAAAGTTAAACCAACATTATTTTTTAAGCTACCGGCATATGGTACATATGAGTCAACTCCTTCTTCAAAAGAAAGTTTAGAATCACCACCCATATCATAACGTTGCCAGTTACGAGCACGAGCAGAACCTTCACCCCAGTATTCCTTCATATACTGACCGTTGATACTAACTTTATTAGTTGGAGATTCATCAAATCTTGAGAAATATCTACCTAACATGATGAAATCAGAACCCATAGCTAAAGCCAATGTCATATGGTAATCATGAACGATCCCACCGTCAGAGCAGATTGGAATATAAATTCCTGTTTCTTTAAAATATTCATCACGTGCTTTAGCAACTTCAATTGTAGCCGTTGCTTGCCCACGACCAATTCCTTTTTGTTCACGAGTGATACAGATTGATCCACCACCAATACCAATCTTAACAAAATCTGCTCCAGATTCAGCTAAAAATCTAAAACCATCCGCATCAACAACATTACCAGCTCCAACTTTAACGCTATCACCATAATGTTCTCTGATCCAGTCAATCGTAATTTTTTGCCATTCTGTAAAGCCTTCTGATGAATCAATACATAAAACATCAGCACCTGCTTCTACTAAAGCCGGTACACGTTCGGCAAAATCACGAGTATTGATTCCAGCGCCTACCACATAACGTTTCGAATCATCTAATAGTTCGTTTGGGTTTGATTTTCTTGTTTCATAGTCTTTTCTAAAGACAAAATATGCTAATTTTTGATCATCATCAATAATAGGTAAAGCATTTAACTTATTATCCCAAATAAGATCATTTGCTTCTTTTAAAGTAATTCCAATGTGCCCACAGATTAATTTATCATATGGTGTCATGAACTCAGTTACTTTTGTATCTAAATCCATTCTAGAAACCCGGTAATCTCTGCCTGTTACGATTCCTAATAATTTTCCATTGGCACTACCATCCTCAGTTACTGCCATTGTTGAATGTCCAGTTTTCTCTTTTAAAGCAATTACATCTGCAAGTGTATCACTAATACTTAAATTAGAGTCACTTGGAACAAATCCTGCTTTATAAGTTTTAGCTCGTTTAACCATAGCTGCTTGATCTTCAATCGTTTGTGATCCATAAATAAATGAAACCCCACCCTCTCTTGCAAGAGCTACTGCCATTTTATCATCAGATACAGCTTGCATTACCGCTGAAACTAGGGGAATATTTAATGATAACGCAGGTTCTTCACCTTAACTAATGGTGTCTTTAAGCTAACATTTTTAGCTTGACACTCAGCAGATGAATATCCAGGTACTAAAAGATATTCATTAAATGTGCGTGATGGTTCATCAAAAAAATATGCCATTTTCTATCTCCTTTTCTATGTCGTTTTGTGTAATATTTCATAAATTATAATTAGGATCAATCGTTAAGTCAAGCCCTATTTTAATAATTGTCCGTTTATATATGTATTTATCGATTGCAAAAGACTATCTACTTCTTCCTTCAAGTATAAATAATTAACAACTAATGGATGATTCTCAAATTCATCTTTAATTTTTTGATATTCTTCAATTGTTTTAACAACTGTTTCATCTTGTTTTGACTTTTGATTTACAATCTTCTTTTGATATGCTTTCATCTTTGCTTCAAGTTTTTCTATCTTATCATCCTGATGAATTAGCTGCTCATACTTTTGATATTCTTTAATGACATCAAGATTCAATAAATATTTATTTAACTGTTTAGCACAATTCAAACTACGATTCAATTGATTCACCTTTCAAAGCCCATGTTTTGGATTCAGTTATTTTTACTTTAATAATTTTTCCAATATCTTTAGGATCACCTTTAAAGTTTACCAATTTTTGATGCCGAGTATACCCAGTCAACATTGAATCATCCTTCTTAGATGTTCCTTCAACTAATACTTCGACAATCTTATTTAAGAAACGTTGATTTTGCTTATACGCTTTTTCATTAACGATTTCATTCAATTTATATAATCGTTGGTCTTTTTCATCACTTGCTACATTATCAACCATTTTCGCGGCTGGTGTTCCTGCCCGAGGTGAGTAGACAAATGTATAAGCTAAATCATATTCACACTCTTGATATAAAGACAATGTATCTAGATATTGTTCATGAGTTTCATTTGGGAACCCCACGATAATATCTGTCGTGACTGTGCAGTCAGGAATATATTCTTTGATCTTATGGAATAATTCTAGATATTGTTCACGACTATAACGGCGCCCCATCAACTTTAATACTTCATTATTCCCCGATTGAACTGGTAAATGAATTGCCGGCATGATATTATCATATTTCGCAATAATTTTGATCATATCTTCACTAAAATCCCAAGGATGACTCGTTGTAAAACGAATTCGTGGAATATTTGTTTTAGCGACATCCTCAAGTAAGTTTGAGAAATTATAATCCTCACCTAAATCTTTACCATAACTGTTAACATTTTGCCCAAGAAGCGTTATTTCTTGATAGCCTTCAGCAACCAGTTCTTCAACTTCTTTGATAATATCTTTTGCTAAACGAGAACGTTCTTTTCCACGTGTATAAGGAACGATACAATAAGTACAAAATTTATTACATCCATACATGATATTTACCCATGCTTTATACTTGTTGTCCCGTCTAACTGGTGCGTTTTCAATTACATCGCCCTCTTTAGACCAAACTTCAACAATCATCTCTTTACTATAAAGTGCATCTTTTAATAACTCAGGTAATCGATGTATGTTGTGAGTACCAAAAATCAAATCAACATGGGGATGCTTTTCCAATATCCGATTGACAACAACCTCTTCTTGAGCCATACATCCACACATTGCAAAAATTAGATTTGGATTAGTCTTCTTTAAATTTTTGACATATCCAACTTTTCCAAATACCTTTTCTTCGGCATTTTCACGAATTGCACAAGTATTTAAAACAATCACGTCAGCCTCTTTAATTTCTGTAGTCGGTTGATATGACATACTTTCCAATATTCCTGATAAAGTTTCACTGTCACGTTCATTTGCTTGACACCCATATGTTTGAATATAATATTTTTTTCCTAGTCCAACTTTGACCATATCTCCTGGAACATGATAGGCATCATCATAGCGACCAACTTCGTCACGACTTCTTCTTTTAGCCTCATTTAATGAAGGCCCTTTAAAATAATTACTATAATCTTTCATTTATTCACCACTTTTCTATCATATTATATACATAAATCTCTATTATTTCCACAAGAAAAAATTCATTTTTATTAAATCTAATTCTTGCTTTTATCGTAAATAAAAAAATAAGGACTTACGTCCTTATTATCCGAAGAATCCATCTGGTTGAATAGAGAAGTATAAAACTGCTCCATCAGGTGTCTTTTTAAAAAGACTCTTACAATGTCCAGCTGCTTCATCTGGTGTAAGTTCTGTTTCACATTCAATTTCAGCCTTGATTCCAGTTTTTTTAATGAATTTACATTTTACTTTATCATCTTCATATCCATCAAAAAAATCGATTAATTTTTGTGTTTGTGCAGTTTGCATTAATAATTTACATTTTGCCATAATAAATCTCCTCCTATATCACGCCTACTATTATAACGCAAAACACTAAAAAAAGAAACCCTTTTCATCTAAAGTAGGGTTACTTTTTTTGTTAAGTTTTTATTACTTAAAATTATCGTAATTCTAACAATAACCTAAGTGCTGTGATTTCCTTATCATCAACAATTAGATCATGAAATGAAGGAATACAGACAATTTCATTTCCAGTTGGGATAATATAACCCCGAGCAATTGCAATTGCCTTAATTGCTTGATTTAAAGCAGCAGCTCCAATAACCTGAATCTGTAATTTAGATTCATTTCTAATCATACTAGCAATAGCGCCAGCCACATTATTAGGGCATGACGTTGATGATACTTTAATTGTTTCCATAATTTTCCTCCTAAAAAAATATATGAAAACATTTAATTATTATACCTAATATAGATGATCTTGATTAATTAAGATTCGTTCAATCGCTACAGGTGTATTTTCCTCAAAAGTAATTATTACTCCAGATAGCTGACCACTACTTTCAGCTACGATAAATGGCGCTCCAAAACCTCTTAGCCTTGTGACGATTGCATCAAGATCGCAACCAATTGCGCTCATATACGGCCCCGTCATTCCTACATCACTGATGAAAGCTAATTTACTATCAATTATCTTTTCATCAGCAGTCTGGACATGAGTATGTGTTCCAAGAACAGCACTTGCCTTATCTTTAACATAATGTGCAAAAGCGATTTTTTCACTTGTTGCTTCACCATGAAAATCTATGATATGAATATCATGCGGTAAATCAAGATACTCATCAATTACTTCAAATGGATTTGAAGTACGACTATCCATAAAAGCAACACCTAATACGCTAGTTATCCTAATCAATTTACCTTTTACATTAAATACCCGTGATTTAACTCCAGGTAGTACTTTTGGCTGATTGATTGGTACAATCAATTTATCCGCTTCATCAATATAGTCATATAATTCCTTTTTATCAAAAGTATGATTTCCCATTGTCATGGCTTGAATTCCCTGAAATGATAACTCATCATAATGGCGTTTTAGTAAACCTTTTCCATGACTTGTATTTTCAACATTTGCTATTACAAAATCAATTTGCTTATCTTTTACAATACGATGCAAATAATCTTCAATCATTTCACGTCCAATTGAACCAAATACATCACCAATAAATAATATTTTCATTTTATTTCCCTTTCAAATAAAAGGATAGGCTATGCCTATCCCTATTTAGCAACTTCACTTGCTCTTACTTCACGAATTACTGTAACTTTGATATGTCCTGGATATGTAAGCTCTTCTTCAATCTTCGTTTTAATATCACGAGCAATTTTATGAGACATCAAGTCATCTACTTTATCTGGCTTAACAACAATTCTAACTTCACGTCCAGCTTGAATTGCAAAAACCCGATCAACTCCATCAAAGCTTTTTGCCATTTCTTCAAGTTTTTCTAGTCGTTGAATATAGTTTTCAATTGTCTCACTACGACTACCTGGGCGTGCTGCACTCAAAGTATCAGCAGCAGCAACCAAAATTGATATTACACTTGTTGCAGGTACATCACCATGATGTGATTCAATTGCATTTACAACTATAGCATGTTCACCATGTTTTTTAGCAAATTTTGCTCCTAATTCCACATGGCTCCCTTCCATTTCGTGGTCAACTGCCTTACCAAGATCATGTAATAAACCAGCCCGTCGAGCTAGTTGTTGATTTAAACCTAATTCAGCAGCCATGATTCCTGCTAAATGAGCAACTTCCAATGAATGTTGTAAGGCGTTTTGGCCATAACTAGTACGATACTTAAGTTTTCCTAACATCATGATAATATCTTTATCAATTTTCGAAATTCCTAATTCAAAAACGGCATCTTCACCTGTTTTGCGAATCACTTCATCTAATTCATTTTTAGTTTTTTGAACTACTTCTTCGATTCTACCTGGTTGAATTCGGCCATCACGAATCAAAGTCTCCAATGATAATCTAGCAATTTCTCTTCTAACAGGATCGAAGCATGAAATTGTAATAGCTTCAGGAGTATCATCAATTATTAAATCTACCCCAGTACATTGTTCGATTGCTTTTATATTGCGACCTTCACGTCCAATAATTCTTCCCTTCATTTCTTCACTTGGAAGAGCGACAACAGAAACTGTTCTTTCAATTGTTTCTTCTTGAGCATAACGATTAATCGCATTAGCGATTATATCACGAGAAAGCAGACTTGCTTTTGATCTAGCTTCCTCCTCTTGATCTTTAATATAAGCCGTCATCTCTGTAGCAGTTTGTTGTTCAACCTGCTTAAATAATTCTTGCTTAGCTTCATTTGCTGACATTGCAGCAATTTTTTCTAATTCACCAATTTTAGCATTGATTTTTTCTTTTAATTCAGCTTCTAGTTTACCTAGTCCGGCTTCTCTTTCGTCTAATTGTACTACTTTTTGCGCTAAAACATCTTCTTTCCCTTGAACAGCAATATCACGACGATCAACTGTTTGTTCACGTTGTAAAAGTTTATTTTCAAGTTCATTAATTTCTTGTTTTTGTTCTTTAGCTTCTTTTTCAGCTTGAAGTTTTAACTCATATGCTTCTGTCTTAGCATCTAAAATTGCTTCTTTAACAAGATT
>OKPT01000175.1_pt1 | contig 11906 bp, 7 predicted proteins | sample 1613311 | NCBI WGS metagenome assembly OKPT01 (sample SAMN04436848, study PRJEB24849) | human gut metagenome | biome: human gut; feature: NICU; material: stool | host: Homo sapiens | place: USA: Saint Louis, MO | collected 2011-09-06
ATTATTACTAAAATAAAAGTAATAAAAGTACTGGCTCACAAAAAATTATGGCATGTTTTGTAGCTCAGTGCAGAAAGGGGATGAAACACTAAATTATATTAAAAAGAATCAAAGAATCAAAGAATCAAAGAATCAAAGAAAGGATATATTTATGAAGAGAATAAGGTGTTTTAAGTATTTTTTCATACTGTTGTTGCGTGTGGCTACTATTAATAATATGAAGTTAAAGTTTTTTCTATCGATCAATCTATGCGTGTTGTTGATAATGAAAATATGATTTTTGATGGAACGCAGAAAACAGCAGAAAATAATAGTAAAAATTTAGATTCGATTTCCAATTTAATTAATCTGAATCAAGGTAGCTTGACAGTAAGATTTAAATTAGATGAAAAAATTTTAGAACGTACAGAAAAACTAGTATCGTTATTATCTATATCAAATAAAAAAGCTGAACAAGAATACGCTACTTTTTACATAAATCCTCAGGAAGGAAAAGCTGGTATAGAAATAAAGGGCAAAGTAAACAAAGCTTTAGGTGGTGTTACTGTTAAGGATACGCGGTGGCATACTATAACTTATTTGTTTGATGGGCAAAATATGGTTATTTATTGTGACTCTCAAAAGATTGGTGCCGTAGAAGTGTCAGGGTTATTTGACGGAGTTCAGTGGTTGGAGCGCGCTAACAGCATACTAATTGGGGGTATTGAAAGAAAATATGATGGAAAAGATGCTTTTATGTGGTCTATGATTGGAGAAATAAACCAAATTTATTTAAGTAAAGAGGTTCTATCGCAATCTGATATTAATGAGGAACACATATTTACAAACGTTCAAGGAATAGAACAAAAAGAATTATATAGTGCTAATGAAGAAGGCGTATTCTTATATCGTATACCATCACTAGTCAAAACTAAAAGTGGAGCATTACTTGCAGCAGCAGATGCAAGAAAAATGCATTATAATGATTGGGGTGATATCGCAACCGTTGTTAAGAGAAGCACCGATAATGGTAATACATGGAGTAATAACGTTACTGTTGTTGACACGGCTACAGAACCGACATATTCAAAAACATTAGTAGGAGGAGGTGAGGGTTCTGATACAAGATCTTCACTTACTATTGATCCTGTTTTATTGAGTACAAGCGCTGGAAAAGTATTTTTATTGGTTAACTTTATGCCAGAATCAACAGGAAGTTATTTTAATTGGGGTGGAAATAACAAAGGACAATTGGGTGGAGCCTATAATTCTCTGATTGGAACAGGATATGTAAACATAGATGGAAAAAAATATTTGAAGCTAAATGATTCCCAAGGTAAATTGTACACTGTGAGAGATAATGGTCTTGTATACAATGATTCAAATGAACTAACGGCTTATAAAGTTAGTGAGGGAAGTAGAAAATTCAACTATGCTGATAAAGGTGACCTCTATGAGAATGGTAAACGTCTGGGAAATATTTATTTAAATAGTACAGAAACTGGTAACGATAGTGCACCATTGAAGGCTTTTATTACTAATTATCTTTGGTTGTTTACTAGTGATGATGACGGCTTAACATGGTCGGAGCCAGTTGATATTACTCCACAGGTAAAAGAAGAATGGATGAAATTTATTGGTCCAGGACCTGGAGTGGGAATTGAAATTAATGTAAAAGAAGATGGTGTTAATAAAAAACGCATAATGTTCCCTATTTATTATACTAATTCATCGTCATCTTCTGGAATTGGTAAACAGAGTAGTGCAAATATATATAGCGATGATGGTGGAGTAACGTGGCATCGTTCGGAGTCACCTAACGATGGTCGATTATATGGGAATAATCAACATGCTTCCTCTAAAACTGTGTCTAATGAAGTTAGCGATATTTCAGAAAGTCAAATCATTCAATTGAATAATGGACATTTACTTCAATTTATGAGAAATAATGACACTACAACGCCTGGCTATGAGGTGCTTATATCAAGAAGTGAAGATTATGGTTTGACTTGGAGCGATGAACTAACAAAATCTGGTATCCACGATACTGATTGTCAAGTATCAGTTTTGCATACAAATATAAATAATAAGGAATATGTTTTATTGTTAAATGCATCTTATTTTGGTCGTGGAGCAAGTAATAGAAAAAATGGAGTTTTACGCATTGGAGAAGTACAGCAAGATGACAGTATAAAATGGATTACTTCTAAAACAGTTGAGCCAAAAAAATTTGCTTATTCATCGATGACCGAAATCACTTCTGATACTGTGGCAATTATTTTTGAAAATAGTGGAGGCATTCAATACGGAACTGTAAATATAGAGGAAATTATAAGAAATGAAAATGAATATGGTACACCTGGTATAATGTCAGTAAAAGTAGACAATGAAAAAGTAAGTGATACTATTGAAATAAAATTAAAAATGACAGAAAAAGTTATTATTAATGGAGAGAAAAAATTAGAACTTACTATTGGTAATGAAAAAAAATATGCAGAATATGTTTCTGGGAATCAAAGTGACACTCTTGTTTTTTCTTATCGTATTGGAGAAACTGATAAAGGCGAACTTAAAACATCTGGAGTTTTAGTCAATACTCAGTGTGAAAACGTGTATGGAAATAGATTAGTGATAAAAGGGAAAACATATTCTTTAGTTAGAACAGAATCATCAAAGTATAAAAAAGATGAGGCAGACGTACAAAAAAACACAAGGAAAATGGAACAAAATAAATCTCATAATGGTTTTTTTGTACCAAAAACAGGTGATGATATAGATTTTTCAATGTTGTGTGTGTATTTAACAATATCTTTTGGAAGTATTATTTTGTTTAAAAAAAATAGAAAGAAGAGGAAAGGCTAACATGAATAATAAGGTTAAAAAAAGAGGAACAGCATTATTATTAGTATTGACAGGAATTATGGGGCAATTTACTTATTCTACAACTTCAGTTGCTGCTCAAAATATTGAAGAGTCGGTGACAGAATTAAATCTTGCCAACAACGGAGATTTTGAAACTCCCAATGCAAATTTACAAAACAGGAATATTTGGCAATTAAATGCTGAAAATAATAAAGCTGAAATTGCGGTGGTTGACAGTAATTCGTTTGGGCATATCAAACCTGGAATCACCGATGCATCTGTTTTACAAAAAATAGCAACCACCCCTGGTAAAACTTATAAGTTTGAAGCTAAAATTAAAGTAACAGCAAATAATAATTTGGAGCCGGCGGGAGTTTACTTAGTTGCATATTCCGCAAATGAAACTGGAGAAAAGGGTGATGTTATTAACGAAATTGATTATACTGACAAAAAATATTCACATTTTGTTGAGCAGTCATTCGAATTTACAGCAAAAACAAAATATAGTTATATTGGTATAGTGAAGAGAAATAATAATGAAACAACAAAAGGAAGAGTCGTTCAAACAGCAATAAGTATTGATGATGTACGAGTAGCTGAAAAAGATAATAACTATGTTACTCAATGGGAAGAAAGTTTTTCTGGAGATGAGTTGAACCAGGATGTTTGGGGTTATGAATTAGGTAGTATTCGTGGAAATGAACAACAGCACTACGTTAATTCTAAAGAGAATGTATCTCTAAAAGATGGAAATTTAATTCTAAAAATTACAGAGCGTAAGGATCGGTATAAAAATCCTAGAGGTGGAGATTCTGCTAGAGATGTTGTATATAATTCAGGCAGTGTAAGAACACACGGTAAGAAAGAATTTTTATATGGAAGAATCGAAATGCGTGCTAAACTCCCAGAGGGGAAAGGAGCGTTTCCTGCATTTTGGACATTAGGTTCAGATTTTACTCTAGATGGAGATATAAATGAGGCTCAGGGATATGGTTGGCCTGCATGTGGTGAAATTGACATTATGGAGATGATCGGTGCACCGACTTCTCAACGAGAAAACCAAGAACAAAAAGAAGGTAATCAAAGCAATAAAATTGTATATGGTACACCGCACTTTTATTATTCAAAGGGCGATACAGATAAAGATGGCAGCTATTCTCCAACGGAACTTGGTGGTAATAAAGTATTAGGAGAAAATTTGGCAGATGAGTATCACGTATATGGCATAAACTGGTCACCTGATAAAATTGAATGGTATATTGATGATGTTGTATATAACACAATGTATTTGGATAATGATGAGCGATTAGCAGCAGCTGCAAAAGCGTTTCAAAGACCACAGTATATACAGTTAAATTTGGCTGCCGGTGGAAATTGGGCTAAAAATGCTGGAAAATATCTTGCAGAGGATGATACAACATTTAAAGTCGACTGGGTGAGATGGTTACAAAACGATAAACAAAAGGCTGCATCTGAAGCATATTACGCAGATGCTAGCAAAATTACAGGTGTTAATGACGTGGTGATGAATGTTGGTGAAACGCCTGATCTGCTAAAGGGAATTTCAACTTCCAAAGAAAACTACATTGTGGACTATTCGGTTGATGATGAATATATGTTCAATAACGAAGGGGGACTGACAAACGTCGCATTAAAAGTGAGAGGTAAGAGTGATAAAAATGCGTTATCAAAACTTGAAGAAGGGGTTTATAACATCTATTATAGTGCATACGATAGTACTGGAACGCTATCTAGTGGACAAATTACTCCTACACAAAAAATTGCTAGAGAAAGTTCATTACTAATTGTCTTAACGAGAAACTTAAATGTGAAAAAAGGTGCAACATTATCTTCTATTTCCTTGCCTAAAGGGTTTAAGTGGGTGAATGAAAATCAAATTGTCACAGGAAACGCAAAATTTGATGCAATATTCCAAAAGGATGAAAATGAAAGAAGTGTTGAGATAGAATTGCCTGTAACCATCATTGATGATACGACTAGTTTAAATGCTAATGTGACAGCTTCATTACAAAAAGAACAGAGTATTCCAACTAAAAAAATTAGTGCAGTAAAAACTTCTGATGATAAAAAAATAGAAGATTTTCTTTTTCCGTCTCTTTTTGGTGGAATGATTTTATATATGTTAAAAAATAAAAGATAAGGAAAAATTTGTATGTTAACTAAAAAGTTTGTAATCGTTTTATTAATAGCAGTTTTTTTTGGACAAACAATGATTTCTTCAGTTTGTGCGATTGAAGATTCAAATGTAGCTGTTACTGACGAAATGACGCCATTAGAAAAAAAAGTACTTGAAATATTTGAAAATGAAGATAACAAAACATTAGCCGATCAAGTGACACAAGAAAAAATTAACAAGTTAAAGGATGAAACAAAAAAATCTAATGAACCCATGAAAGATCATTTATTATCAATGCTTAATCAAGCTGAGCAGCAATTGCAGCAATTTAATTTGTTAGGTTTGGGAAATAATATATTTGCGCAATTGTATTTTCATGCTGATGGTAGTTATAAAGCAGAATTAGTAACAAGAAGTGGGCAACCTCATTCATATTTTAATAATTATGCTACAATAAAGATTAAAACTAGTGGCAAAAAAGTTATTTATACAAAGAATTATATTGGAAACGAGCAGCAGATTGCTAAAAGGGAAAATATTGAATTAAAAGAAGGTTATTTTTTAGAAATCACAAAACAAGAGCCAAATAGATTTGAGACAAATCATAATGATGAATTGAAACAAAATAATTCTAACCCTTTTATTTATGTTGTTAGAAACGGTAGGTTGGAGAGAGTTGATGATAAAAATAGATATATACACTTTTTAGGGCTGGGTGATGTTAAGTATGCAACTTTAAAGGTTGATTATAACTCACAAAAGTTGACTCTTAATATAAAACCGGTAAAACCGCATGTCTATTTTAAAGATAGTTATGAAAAAATAGAGATATTAAACACAAAGGAAGAAGTTGTTTTTTGTAAAGATTTTATAGGTACAGAGCAACAGTTAAGTGAAAATATTAATATTGATTTTAAAGCTGGTTATAAAATAAGGTTAACTGGTAGTGAACATCATGTGCGAGTAAAATTTTATAATGAGGATCAGGAACCTGTACCTTTGAATTTAACACAGAATAAATCAACCGTTATTTTGAATGAAAATGGCGTTGCGGTTGAATTTACTGCAAATGATAGTATGATAGAGACATATCAAGCTGCTTTGTTTGAAAGAATACCTCAAGAGCAGTTGAATGAACTTAAACAAAAAAGTTCAAAACATCAAGAGTTTATCAATTGGATACTTCAATCACCGGAAGTTATGCAGTCTTATTTAAGCGCTGGATATGCTTCTTCCAGTAAACAAGGGGATATGTGTTCATATCAGTATATAAATAATTACTCATTGTCTAGTGAATTAGAAGCCTTGGAAATCTGGTACAAAATATGGGAAAGGTACAAGGATTCGCACAGTGGGGTTAATTTAAACATGGCAATTGCTATTGCATTGGAATTTAATAAGGGCATGGTTGCCTGGTATAATTCGTCACTAACTATAGACCCTTTAGTTCGTTATAAAAATTTTTATGATGCACAAAAAAATAATATTTTATTCGAGGATTTTTCAAGGTATACTGCACAAGAAATGAGAAATGTTGTAAATGCAAAGATTACCGACGAGGATATGGCGTGGTTAAGAGAATACATTAAAGAAAATAAACCAGGAATGATTACCAGAAATAATATAACCAAAGGTTACTCTTTAATACGCTATGTTTCTGTAAATCCGGATACAGGGGCTAGTGTTCATGGTAATCAATTTTATGGACCTAATCCAACAATCAAAGAAGTTATTAAATATGGTGGTGTATGCGGTGCTATGTCCAAACTAGGAAGTGTTGTGGCACAAGCTTATGGTGTGCCTGCGTTCCCGGTAGGGCAACCGGGACATTGTGCGTATATTTATCTTGATTCACAACATGATTACAAGTTAGGGTATGACGTATTTGGTTGGAATAAATGTGCAAATGCAAATACAACGTTACCATATATTTTTATAAACCATTATTATAGTTTAAATTCAGAACGGTTTAAAGAATCAGAATACGAACGATATAAAGCAAAAAACACCAAAGATAGTAATAAAAAACTTATGTGCATCAATAAATCAATTGAAAAAGAACCGCTTAATTACTTTGCTTGGCAGGATAAAATCAATCTAATGGCAAAAACGCTATCAAGTAAAGAATTCTCTCAATTACTTGATGATGCGGAGAAAGCATTCAAATCTTATCCGGTTATTGCAGCTGCTATTTCGCAAAAAAATGCTAGGAATAACGTATATTCTTTATTTAGTGATAATACTTATCAAAAATTAAATGAAGAAGTCACCCAACAAAAAATAGAAAGTGCAAAAAAAGGTGTTGACAGTTTACAAAAAGGCCCATATTTGCAGGAACTATACGAATTGATTAATAAAGCATCGAATATGGTACAGCAAATATCCCTATATGGATTAGGAAATAACAATTTTGCAAATTTGGTTCATTATGCCGATGATAGTCAGCGTACTGTTTTAAGGATTAATTCAGGTCAACCGCATTCATATTTTAAGAATACTTATGTAACTATAGTTATTAAAGACCAAAATGATCAAGAAATATACAAAAAAGAATTTGTGGGCAATAAATCAAACAAGCAAGAAAATGTAAATGTAATATTAAAAAATGGCTATCGTATTGAGTTTATTCTGAAAGAAATAAATAGGTTCAAAACAAGTGATGAAAAGCTTAATAGGCAGCCTATAAATAATACATATACCTATGTTGTTAAAAATAACCGTTTAATGAATGATGTTAAGAGTGTATAGAGAACAGTAGTAAAATGTTAGAATATCTCAGAAAAAAATGTTACTTAAATTATATTTCCGATTTACATGACACTAATGCTTGGAAAAAGCTTATTAAGTATATTGATGAGGATGATTATTCAATTGACGAATGGAATGATGCAATTAATTATCTTCTAAAAGAAAATATAAAGTTTGAAGAAATATGTGATGCAAAAGAATATTTGCAACAATAACGATTATTGATCGTTCTCTAACGCTCAAGTTAAAAGAAGCTGTAAAGAACCTCTAATATGAAAGGTAAGTTTTTAGATGGTTTAAAATAATGTAGGGACTAAACAAAAAAAATTAATAAAAAGTAGGGCTCGAAGATGTATAATCTTCAATAATTATCCTACTTTTTTAATGTCTATTTCTTTTTTTATTTATTCTAGACAATAGAATTATAGTTAGGTACCCTTTGAATGTTGAAAAATACTTATGTTAAAGCAAAAAAATGAAAAAACCTATCTTTTGTTAGAGACAGGGTTAACACTACAAAATTTTGTTCTGCCATAAATAGTAAATCTGTTTTATTAAAAAAGAAGCTAAAAATACTAATATGAACATTAATACTCGCTATAGTTTTTTCATTTGTCAAAAGTAGTAAAATATAAATTATAAGGTTATTAGTGACATATTTTCTATTTTGAGTTATTAATATTTTTTACAGAATTTCTTTCAATGAGAAAACATGGCATTTGTATTCTAATACTCATTGGTTTTGATTGATTACTAATACTGTAATACAAAATTTTTGCACCCAGAACTCCCATATCAAAAGAAGGTGAATGTACAGTGGTTAACGGAGGAGTGGTAAAATTTACAGTTTCTATATTGTCAAAACCAATTATTGATATATCATCGGGAACTTTATATCCGTTATCTTGCAAAGCGCGTAGTGCACCAATAGCAATTGGATCGCTAGCAGCAAAGATAGCGGTTGGTAAGTTTTGAGAATAAATCATCTCAGTCATCATTTTATAACCAGATTCACTGCTAAATTTATCTTCTAAAATATAATTTTCATATTGTATGTTAAATTTTTTGCAATATTTTATAAATGACTCTTTTCGAGGATCTTCGTATATTTCTTGGTTTTGATCAACGAATTCTATTCCGCCTAAATAGCCGATTTTTCTGTGTCCATAAATATATAAGTATTGTATCACTTGTTTAACCGCATCATCAAAATCTAATACGATTGATACTTCACGACAAGGATATAGAGTCATATCAAGTAAAATTATTCGGCGTGTGTATTTTTTTAGCTTATCAACATATTTTTTAGAGAATTTTCCCAAACAGAGTATGCCGTCAATTTGTGCTAATCTATTATCTATGTCCAAATCATCGTGGAAAAATCTTTTTACAACAACATTATTTTTTTTTAAAAAGGATTCGGCACCGCGCCTTAGTGTCAAATAATACGGATCACTTATTTCTTGATCTTGAGAAAACCACTGAATAATTGCAAAAGTTGTTTTTTCTTTTTGTTTGATTGGATGGTTTAGTTGACGAGCAGCATTTAATACTTTATTTTTTGTATTGTCAGTAACACTGAGTGAGTTATCATTGTTTAAAATCCGTGATACAGTCGAAACTGAAACGTTTGCAAGTTTAGCGATATCTTTTAATTTGGCCATTTTACTCTCCTTAATAATATAGTCAGTATTTGCATAGCAACATATTAGCATATTTGTAAGTTTTACGCAAATTCTATTGAAGCTTTATAGATTGATAATATTCATTGCTTCTTTCTTTGGGGTATTAATTGTTTGTTAGGGGCATGGGAATAGAAATTTATTTTTTAATAAGCAATTACGTGTTTATCAATCAATCAAACTAACTAAATAGTTAACGTTTTTTCTTATTTTGTACCTTTTTGGTAGTGGCTATACAGTTTTTTCTTGATTTTTCATATAATTTTATTTTCTGTTCTCTTGTAAGTTTTGCCATAATAAAAATGAGTCTTCGTTATTTCGATCTAAATGATATGTAACCTCTTTACTGGACAAACCAGTAAGGAGCTAACTATATAAAATGCAAGTAATTTCAATGGAAAAGTTAAAATATTTTATAAGTTAGAATCTTATAGTTTTTGAAAAGTGAATAGTGTATTTGTAAAAAATCGTATGACAAAAAGAACCTTGTATCAGCTAATTTAAAAACATATATAAATTACTTCAAAAGAGCAGGATCAAATGTCTGATTAGTCTTAAGAATACGGTAGATAATCCTTAGGAGTTTTCTTGCATAATGTCCTTGTGCACATCGACGACTTTTTCCTTGAGATGTTTTTAGTTTATAGTATTTATAAAATGTTGAATTATATTTTATAACAACAAGAGTAATCTGATAAAGTGTCTCTCTACGATGTTTTGGACCTTTATTGGTTATTATAGTATGTTGGGCTTTTAATTGACTGGACTCATACTCTCTAAGAGAAACTCCTGCAAATTTTATTAATTGTGATACTTTATTAAAGTTGCTTATACCTCCAATTTTCGCTAAAATAGAAGTACTTGAGAAACGCGAAATTCCTGGTATAGAAAGAATAGGTGAGTTTGTTTTGACGCTGAATTCTTCAATTCCTTTAATCTGTGGAGTAATGAGTTCAATCTGAAAAACAAGATTTTTTATATTGATTTCTTCAGCTATTGAAGGGAAACCAATAGAATTCTTAACAGCTTCTTTAGATGTATCAACAGTTAAGATAATACGATTCCCTTTGCCTTTAAGCCTAAAATATTTCTTTAGCGTTTTAATATCAGTATTAGAAATAACCTTAGCGCTTGGAAGTTGTTTAAGAATGTTCGTATAGACAGTACCGTATTTGATATTAAATAAACTGTTATCTTCAAAAACGGCATTAACACTCTTTTGAAGATGTCTTTTAAGTTTGTTCAATTCTTCTTTTAGGTTGTGACGCCGATGTGTTAATTGTTTTATTTCATACATTTCAAAGTTATTTAATGTCGTAACACGATATAAGTTTTCTTTAAAAGTCTTAGTGGCTAATACATCACAGATAGCGATAGTATCTGGCTTATCATTCCTATTTGAACTGCCTTATTGTTTTTTTTGAATATCAGTGACAGTAGGATTGATCAATCCTACATAATAGTTTTTATCAAGAAGATAACGAAATGGCAATGATCTGTATCTTCCATACGATAACGAAATTACCTTTAGAGAGTTTTGATAGCTGCTGATTTAAGGCGTTGAAGCCTTTTAGATTGTTTGTAAAAATGTTGGCTTAACAATTTGTTTATCTGTATCATAATCAAGAATACAGAAACAGTGTTTGTTTTACCAATGCCGATACCGATGTAAATCGTAGTAAAAAATTCCTTTCACGATCCTTAGACCGTAAAACTTGGTTTGATTTAAAGAAGGGGCGACATAGCAAGGAGCAGCCTATGAAAAATCTATAATATTAAGTGAACTTATTCCTCCTGAGAAAGAAGAACTAATATGTTTAAGAGCGGAAATAGAGTATCTTAGAACCGAAAATGAAGCAATAAAAAAATCAATCACCTTGAGACGAGAAAAATAGGTTGCGTAACTCAAGGCGAAAAAGCAGCAAACGTTAAAGAAATTCTGAAAAAGGATATCGATTAAAGCATTTGTTTTTAAAGAAGCTTTACTAAAGTTCATTGTGGTAATAGGGTTAATTAAGGCAACTTTATAACCTTCAGTTAACAAATTACTTTCAATGTCGAAGTTATAGTGTCCTGTATTTTCCATACCAATTAGAATTCCATCTTTTGCATGTTTATTAAGCTCCGTATAGAGTTTTTGGAATCCGTCTAGATTATTAGTAAAGAAAAAGAGGATCACAATCGTTTTGATAAAGTAAAAGAACAGAGCCTGTAAATTATTTTTGTGTAAAGTCTGTTTCCAATGATAGAATTTGATGAGTAACTGTATTGAGTAATCATACAGTTACTTTTTTATATCATATCATAATATATTTAATTGTAAATGTTCTCGTTAAACCCTCCCTTCAAAGATGATTTGAAGACTAGAATATATAATTCCCCAATTACCATATGGGACATTCCATTTACTTGTTATTTTATCTTGAGCTAAGTACAAAGATTTAAATAAACTTTCATCTGTTGGGAATACTGTTCTTATTTTAGTAAACTTTCTAAAT
>OKPT01000179.1_pt1 | contig 11554 bp, 10 predicted proteins | sample 1613311 | NCBI WGS metagenome assembly OKPT01 (sample SAMN04436848, study PRJEB24849) | human gut metagenome | biome: human gut; feature: NICU; material: stool | host: Homo sapiens | place: USA: Saint Louis, MO | collected 2011-09-06
TATATATTGTACTGCCGGCTAATATTATTTACTCTTTTATGATTAAAATGGATACTCAAATCATCAAGAGTGGTCTAACAATTTTGATTGTTTCGATTATTATTCAGTTTGCTTGCCAAGTATTTGGAAAGTATTTCTTTATTAAGGCAACAAAACGACAACAAAGTGTTTTACAATACGGAACGATCTGCTCCAATGCTGGATTTATGGGCTCACCCTTGATTCAAGGCCTTTATGGATTAGATGGATTATTATTTGCTTCCATTTATTTAATTCCCCAAAGAATTGTAATGTGGTCTGGTGGGGTTGCATGTTTTACTAATGCTAAAGGTAAAGATGTTATTAAGAAAGTAATTACACATCCTTGCATTATCGCAGTATTTATTGGCCTGTTTATTATGATTGGCCAAATTCAATTACCAAGTTTTTTAAAAGTATCAATCCAGTCACTTAGTAATTGTACGATGGCTTTATCAATGATTGTAATAGGTGGAATCTTGGCAGAAATCAAAATTAGAGATGTTATAAATAGATTGACCCTCTACTATAGTTTTATCCGTTTGATTTTAATTCCTTTATTGGTCTTATTTAGTTGTGCAATAGTTAATCTACCACCATTAGTAACTGCAGTAGCAACAGTTTTGGCGGGAATGCCAGCAGGAAGTACGACAGCAATTTTGGCTGAGAAGTATGATGGAGATTCAAATTTGGCAGTAGAAATTGTCTTTTTATCAACAGCGCTATCATTACTTACAATTCCGTTATTATGTTTGGTTATTAATATGGTTGTTTAAAATCATCTTTTCAATTATCGTAAAAAATATAATTAATGATTAGAATATAGTACAATATGATATATCAAAGTAGAAGGAGAAGATTATGTTAACAATGGGATTTATTGGCAATGGTAAAAGTACTAATCGTTATCAATTGCCATTTGTACTGACAAGAAAAAATATTAAAGTAAAAACTATTTATGCTCGAAATTTAAATAAACATGATTGGTCACGTGTTGCAGGAATAAATTATACTGATGATTTAGATAGTCTATTAAACGATCCAGAGATTCAGCTGATTAGTGTTTGCACTCGTCATGATAGTCATTATGAGTATGCTAGAATGGTTTTAGAACATGGTAAAAATTGTTTGGTTGAAAAGCCTTTTATGAAAAATAGTGCTGAAGCTAAAGAAATATTTGCATTAGCTAAAGAAAAAGGGTTATTAGTGCAATGCTATCAAAACCGTCGTTATGATTCTGATTTTTTAACAGTTCAAAAAGTGATCGAAAGTGGAAAATTAGGTAATTTATTAGAAGTAGAAATGCATTATGACTATTATCGTCCGGAAATACCACTAAATGTTCATGAATATGTTGGGTACAATGGATATTTATATGGTCATGGATGTCATACTTTAGATCAAGTAATTTCTTATTTTGGTAAACCTGAAAAGATTCATTATGATGTAAGACAATTATTAGGATCAGGACGAATGAATGATTATTTTGATTTGGATCTATATTATGGAACACTTAAAGTTTCAGTAAAGTCAAGTTATTTTAGAGTAAAAGAACGTCCTAGTTTTGTTGTTTATGGTGATAAAGGATGCTTTGTTAAAGCGACAAAAGAACGTCAAGAAGAACACCTCAAGTTATTTTATATGCCGGGGTCACCAAATTTTGGAATTGATCGTCCTGAAGATTATGGAACGTTATCGTATTATGATGATGCAGGTGTTTTTCATGAAGAAAAAGTCATCTCTGAAGTAGGGGATTATGGAAATGTTTTTGATGGCTTATATGAAAGTATTATTGAGGGTAAGGAACCTCGGGTCAAAGATGAACAAACTTTATTGCAAATGGAAATATTAGAAACCGGAGTTAAAATGTGTAAGTAAGAAGATACGACAGTATCTTTTTATTTTTGATAAAAATTATTTATATTATTTGGCTGATTGACTCTAAATAGGGGCATGGTACAATATAATTAATAGGGGGTGAGGTACAATGAGATGTGATAATTGCGGAAATGAGTATAAAAATAGTTTAAAATGTCCGTTATGTGGTCATCGTCAGGGGAAGATAAGTCATTGCTCAGTTTGTGGAGCGGCAATACATTTTGGTCAACCACGATGCCCTAATTGTGGGAATCCAACAAAGTATGAAAAGAAGACTGATGTCACTAAGAAGTACGCCAGTAGTTTTAACATAAATAATTCAACAAATAATAAAGACTGCGATAAACATAGTGAAAAAAGCCATGTTTACCACCAACAAGAGATGTATGATTACAAATCAAGCAATAATGAAATCAAACAACGTTTAGAAGAAGCTAGACAGCGAATTAACAGCATGGGCTTTCCAATCATAAAAAAGAAGGCTGCTAATAATGAAGAAAAACTAAGAAATATTATAGTTGGAATTGTAGTGATATTGATTGCAGGAGTAACTATTTTCGGGCAAATTTTTAAAAATTCGAATGATCAACGGGATTATCAAGAATTATCAACATTACAATTATTTGATAGTAATAGCAGTATAACGCAAGAGGGAAATTTAAAAAATGGTGGTTATGCTTTTTTAACGGATTCAAATATTTATTTTGGGATGGATTATCAAATATATCAAACAGAACGGAATTTTAGTAACTTTAAATCGCTTGTAGATGACGGAGAAAGGTATATTTATAGTACTGATGACTATCTTTACTATGAACAGTATGGAAGATATGCACGTTATGATATGAAAAGTGGTGAATTGACAGCCCTTTTTGAAATGGATAATGTATTACCAATAGATAAAAATAAGTTCCTATATACTAAGTATGATGAAGAGGGACTGTTTATATATGATGAGGTAAGTGCAACATCAATAAAAATCATAAGTGATGAAATTTCAGATTATAGTTATGACATGCAAGATAGTTTAGTTTTTTATACAACAATTGAACATGATTATATTCAGGCTATTGATTTGGCCGGAAATAAATTATCACAATTTAATTTATCTAGTACTGGGAAAATTTATGTGAGTGGAGATTTGCTTTATTATCAAGATTATCAAGGCGTACATTGTTATAGTATTGCTGATGAAAATGATGAACTGCTTATTGAAGGTGAGGTTAATAATTATATTGTTACAAATAATACAATTGTATATACTAACTATGATGATGATTTAATGACTAGTGATGGGCATATTGTATCGATTGATTATGATGTAACTGTATTTAATGTAATAGGCAATTATATTGTGTATAGTACAGGAAATGGTGATGAGTATTTAAAGCAGTGGTATATAAATGATTTTTATGATACGGCTATCGCTAAATTGAATAATAATGAAGAAGAATAGACTAAGCTTATTGAAGCGAAGTCTTTTCTTTTACGCTAATAACACGCTTTTTTTTACTTTGGTGATATGGTAAAATGTAGGCATTAAAGTAGGTGACTAAATGGAAAAGATTAAAAGATGTAGAAAATGTGGAGCGCGATTATTAGAACATGAAAAAAGATGTCCTGTTTGCGGAACGCCGGTAGGGTTAGATAAAGAAGTAGATATTATAAAGGAAGAACAGATTATTGAACCTGAAAAAGTCGATGAGTTTATTGCAGCTGATAAGACTGAACAAACATTGCTTAAGTCTAATGAATCAGCGCAAAATTATTGGCGTAGTAAGAAAATTTGGGCTGTTTTTATTGTTTTAATTGTAGTGACGACAGTAATGCGTCAATATGTTATTAATAATCCGATTAAGCTGGCAGAGAATGATAATTCAAACACAATCACTAATGATTATAGTGATTGTAAAATATCAATCAATAAAAATACAGGTAAATATAGTCAAGCGACAAATATTAATTATTTAGGGATTAGTTATGTTAATGATAATGCTGTTTATTTAATGATGAATTCTGAATTATTGAAATATGATCGTAGTTTTAATAATCGCGAACTTGTTTTGGAACAAGCAGTTACTGTTTTTAGTGAAGATGAGCAGTGGTATTATTATCTTGATGAAAATAATGATTATATTCGAATGGATAAAAAGACAAAAGCAGAAGATATTTTATTAAAGAATGTATATTATGTACATAATCTTGGTGATAAAGTCTATTATCAAAATGATAGTGGTGGTGAAACAATTCATTGTCTTGAATTAGAGACAAATCAGGATCATAAGATTAGTGATGAGGTTTCTTATAGTATTGTTGTTGATGAGGAAAAAGGTAGAATTTTTTATATTAATAAAAATAATGAATTAGTTTCGATTGCATTGGATGGCAGCGACAAGAAGAATCTTGCCAATAATACTAATGTTTATACTTATGATGGTGAATATTTATATTATATAAATAATGATGGGCTAGTTAAAAGTGATTTAGAAGGACAAAGTAAAGTTATTTATGAAAGTAATAATTTATCATTAGTGAACCTGGTTGAGAAGAAATTAGTTATTCAAGATAAGAATATTATTTATACGATGGATATTGGAGGCAGTCTGACATTTGAGGTTGTAGGTGATAAGCTGCTGGTGTTAACTAAAGGAAACTCAGATAGTGTGATTGGATATGAAATTGTTGGTCTTGATGGGAAGCGCCATATTTTAGATGATGAAAATCAACCAACGATTAAAGGTAATGAGTTCTAGGGGGATGAAATGAAAGTAAGTGAGATAGTAATTGCTACCGGTGGGAAACTTATTAGTGGTGATGAAACAATGGAAATAACAGGTTTTAGCCAAGATAGTCGTCAAGCTGAGGTCGGGATGATGTATATTCCAATTATTGGTGAACGCTATGATGGCCATGATTTTATTGAAAGTGCATTTACAAATGGTGCCAGCGCTATAATTACTGATCGGTTGATTGAAAATGATAAGCATGTTGTTATCTTAGTAAATAATACGTTAAAAGCTTTGCAAAAGATGGCTCATTATTTACGGAAACATCGCAAGGTCAAAGTTGTTGGAATTACTGGGAGCGTGGGTAAAACAAGCACACGTGATATGGTTTATAGTGTTGTTAAACAGCAGTATAAGACATTGAAAACAGAAGGTAATTATAATAATAATATTGGCTTGCCATTGACAATCTTGAGATTAAAAGATGAGGAAGTGATGATTTTAGAAATGGGTATGAATCATCTTAATGAAATGGAAGAATTATCACGAATTGCTTGTCCGGATATTAGCGCGATTACTAATGTTGGAACAGCACATATTGGAGAATTAGGAAGTCGTGAAAATATTCTAAAAGCAAAATTAGAAATTGTTGCGGGAATGAGTGATGGCAGTACATTAGTAATTAATGGTGATAATGATATGCTGTCAACGGTTCGATTTGATAATTTCAAGGTTGTTAAAGTCGGTGTTGATTGCGCTGCTGCTTTTAAAGCTGAAAAAGTTATTTTAATGGATGATCATAGTGAATTTACAATCAATTATAATGGGAAGGTCTATCAAGTTGTTGTCCCAGTACCGGGGAATCATTTTGTTTTAAATGCTCTTGTTGCGATTGCGATTGGAATAAATCTAGAAATTCCAATGGAAAAATGTATTCAAGGAATTAGTCAATTTGAATTAACTAAAAAACGGATGGATGTAATTGAATTAAAAAACAACATTACCTTGATTGATGGCACATATAATGCTAGTGAAGATTCAATGAAATCAAGTATTGACGTATTGGCTACGTATTCGCGTAGAAAAATAGCTGTATTAGCGGATATGTTAGAATTGGGCGAATTCAGCGAGCAATTGCATCGAAGTGTTGGTAAATATGTAGCGGAAAAACAAATTGATGTGTTAGTTGCGGTTGGCCGAGAAGCTAAGTTTATGAGCGATAGTGCTGCTTTGTCAGGGATGGCAGAGATTTATTATTGTAATAATAATCAAGAAGTGGTAAATTATTTAAAGAATAATTTACAAAATGATGACGTTGTCTTATTGAAGGGCTCAAATGGAATGAAATTAAAAGACGTTGTCACCAAAATAGAGGAGAAATTTTCATGAAACAAAAATTATTGGTTTTATGTGGGGGACAATCAAGTGAGCATATTGTTTCAAGAATGTCTTGTACATCGGTATTAAACAATTTGGATGCGAATAAATACGAAATCACCTTAGTTGGGATTGATTTAGATGGTGGTTGGCATTATCTTGATGCGAAGCAGACAGATTTAGCTAAAAATACTTGGTTAGATAACAGTAGCATGGTTGAAGATGTTTATGGATTATTAAAAAATCAAGATGTAGCATTTCCAGTATTACATGGAATGTATGGTGAAGACGGAACAATTCAAGGTTTATTTGAATTGGCAAAATTACCTTATGTTGGCTGTCGGGTGATGGGCTCTAGTGTAGCAATGGATAAAATCTATACAAAAAAGATTTTAGATACAGTAGGTGTTCCGCAAGTTAAATCAGTATATGTGAAAAAACGTTATGACGAAAAATTAGTTGTAGTAACAAATACTTTTGATGAGATTGAAGAAATTGAAGACTATATTGTTAGAGAATTAGGAATGCCTTGCTTTATTAAGGCTAGTCGTTCAGGTTCAAGTGTTGGATGTTATCGTTGTGATAATCAGACTGAATTGATTGGGAAATTAAGTGAGGCAGCTAAATATGATCGTCATGTCGTAGTTGAGGAGTGCATAGACTGTATTGAGTTAGAAACAGCTGTATTAGGTAATGATGATGTAATTGTTTCACGAGTCGGTCAAATCATGCCTCATGGTGAGTTTTATACGTTTGAATCGAAATATGAAGATGAAGAAAGTAAAACGTGTATTCCGGCTCTGGTAGATGAGCAAATCCAAGAACAAATTCGTCAATATGCAATTAAAGTTTTTAAAGCTGTTGATGGTCATGGCTTAAGCCGAGTTGATTTTTTCTTAGATAAAAAAACTAATAAAATTTATTTGAATGAAATTAATACAATGCCAGGATTTACTAAGATTTCAATGTATCCACAATTAATGAATGATTTCGGGATCACTTATCCGGAATTATTGGATCGCTTGATTGTCTTGGCCTTACAAAAATAAGAACTTGTTTTGAACTGAACTTCCCAAGTAGGACAGTTTATAAATAGTTTCTAATTAGAGGATTGTCACCTGTAATTCACAGGTGACAATCCTTTTAATTTAGTTCTTTTTTATAAATAATTTCAATAATTGTTGCTCGTGACGTAAGGTCATGAACTATAATGTTTATAGAGGTGATGATATGAATGAGGACTACTTAACAATTGGAGAATTAGCACAAAAGATGGATGTAACAGTTCGTACACTACAATATTATGATCGTGAGGGGTTGTTGAAACCAGCAGCAATTAGCAAAGGGGGAAGACGGCTCTATTCAACTAAAGATATTGTTAAATTGCATAAAATTTTATCATTTAAATATCTTGGTTTTTCACTTGTAGAAATTAAAACTAAATTATTTAATCTCGACACACCACAGGAAGTTGCAGCGATTTTAAATCAACAAAAAAGTGTGATTCAAGAACAAATTGCTAACTTATCAGAAGCTTTAGAAGCAACGATTGCCTTATCTCGAGAAGTTCAAGAAATGAATACGGTAGATTTTAAAAAATATGCTGAAATAATAGAGTTACTTCGTTTGGGAAATAAAGAATATTGGGTGTGGAAACATTTTGATAATACAATTACTGATCATATTAAAGAACGATTTGGTGATGATCCAGAGGCCGGGTTAAGAATATTTAGCACTTATCAAGAAGTCTTAGATAAGCTGTATGTGTTAAAGAAACAGGGGGTAAGTCCTGATAGTCCAGAATGCTTTATGATTGCCAAACAGTGGTGGGAAATGATTTTAGAATTTACTGGAGGTAATTTAGAACTGTTGCCAGAGTTACAAAAATTTAATGATAAAAAGAACGATTGGAATAATGATCTGGCAGTTAAACAAAAAGAAGTAGATAATTATCTAACTGCGGCTCTAGAATATTATTTTAAGAGGATCCAAAAGGAGCAAGAGTAATATGGATATTGCATTGCAGATTAATAATCTTAGTAAGGCTTATGGTAAACATCAGGTTTTAGAAAATATTAGTTTTACTATTGTTAAAGGGGAAATATTTGCTTTACTTGGCACAAACGGTGCGGGGAAAACAACGACATTAGAATGTTTAGAGGGGATTCGACGATACGATACAGGTAAAATTTTAATAAATGGTAAGCTGGGGGTTCAACTGCAATCATCATCATTACCAGCGGATATTACCGCTAAAGAAGCAATCATGTTATTTGCAAAATGGCAAGATCTTGAGGTGACTGACGATTATTTTATTTATTTAGGAATTAAAGCTTTTCTAAAAAAGCAATATCACCAGTTATCGACAGGACAAAAGCGTCGTTTACATCTTGCAATTGCGCTATTAGGACACCCCGATATTATTGTACTTGATGAGCCAACTGCTGGACTTGATGTTGAGGGACGTAACAGTATCCACCAAGAAATTAAACGACTAAAAACCCAAGGTAAAACAATTTTATTAGCGAGTCATGATATGACCGAGGTTGAAGAGTTGTGTGATCGAATCGGAGTATTAAATCATGGGAAAATTGTTTTTATTGGGGCTCCTGATCAATTGCATCAAACAATGCAAAGTAAATTTAAATTAAAGGTTCGTTTTTCAAAGGTGCCCCGATTAAATGAGCATTTTGAAATAGTTTCTCAGGAACAGGAGTATTATATCTTTGAGACTACAAACTTAGAGATAACATTAAAAGCAATTATTCAATTAACCGAGGAACAAAGTATTAAAATTATGGAAATAAATACTGTTCAGCCAAAGCTGGAAGAAAGATTTTTAAAAGAGGTGCAATCATGAGGGCTTTCATCTATCAAATTGGATTAAACTGGAAATTAAATCTTCGCAGTAAAGAACTATTAGTTCATTATTATGTGGTTCCCTTAGTCTTTTATTTGTTTATTGGGGGTGTTTTTATATCGATTTTGCCCGATGCTAATAAAACGATAATTCAAGTAATGAGTGTTTTTGCTATTACCATGGGTGGAGTCTTAGGTTCTCCATATCCGTTAGTGGAATTTTATCATAGTGACATAAAAAAGGCTTATCAGGTAGGAAAGATTCCTTTATGGACGATTGCCGCAAGTAATTTTATTTCTGGGATTATGCATTTATTTGTGATGAGTTTGATAATTTTAATAAGTGCCCCGATTATTTTTAAAGCACAAATACCTGAAAATATTTTTATATATTCATTGGGGGTGATTTTATTTATCATAGTTAGTTTGAGTATTGGAATGGTTTTTGGTGTATTTTTCAAAAGTGCAGCGAAAATGGGAATGGCAACGCAACTAGTTTTTTTACCGTCGATCATGTTATCAGGAATAATGTTCCCTGTAGCAATGCTCCCTAACGTATTACGGGTGATAGGCAGAATTTTACCGGCCACATGGGGATTTGAATTAATGTGTACAAATGATTTTTTGTGGCTTAATGTGGCTGTTCAGTTAATAATTTTTATGATAATGCTAATTGTAGCAAGCTTCAAGATCAAGCAGATAAGAAAAGAAGATTAAAAAAGCCTAAATTAGTACAAGCTGATTTAGTGCTTTTTATTGTTTAAACTGTTGATCAATCACATTGTTAAAACTATTGGTAATGAAGTCTTTAGTTAATCCTTTTGAATAACGATTATGACTTTTTTCTAATTTTTCATTATATTTATCTATAGGCACCAATTTAAAATTTTCAAATTTTTGATCATAATAGTTGATGACTGGGAGAGAATTAATATTTTTAATTATGGTAGAATTATTATTCTTTTCAAAAGTTATTTGCAGGATCATTGAAACATTATATGCATTGGCAAATTCTGGTGTTGCTCTAGTTACCTGATTATCAGCTGAAATAAATGATCCTAATGAATATACAACAAGTGTTTTATGGTTGGTAGTTTCTAACCATTCAATTGGCTGAATTGTGAATGATGACCGATAATGACATCAACCCCTAATTCGTTTAGATAATTAGCTAATTCTTTTTGTTCACTATTGACAGCATATGTAAACTCATTGCCCCAATGAACACTAACGATAACTATATCACTAAGCTGTTTTGCTTGTGCAACTTCTTGTTTTATGATTTCTTTATGAGCATTATCGAGTTTCATAGTGTCAAGGTTGCGATAATAACCAATCAGTTCTCTGTTTTGATTATCAGGCTTATTAGTTTTATAAGTGTAGCCAAGAAAACTGAAGGTTATATCATTTATGGTTTTTGTAGGGATTTGTGTTCGGACTTCTTTTGATTCATAGATTCCGGTTGTTAGAATCTGGTGTTTTTTAAAGAAGCTTAATGTATTGATACGTCCTTGAGGACCCGCGTCGTTAGCATGATTATTAGCAAGATTAACAGCATCGACACCCATAGCGATAACTTGATTACCAATTTCCTCGGGAGCATTAAAACTATAACCAGTTCCGGATACTCCTAATTCTTTGCCGCCGATAGGGACTTCCATATTGGCTAATGTTAGATCGTCATTTAAAAAATATGGTTTTACTAAGTCATAATAGCCTTTATCATTGTAACTTGTTCCAATCCAATCATAGTATGGCTGTTCATATAATAAATCGCCGATAAAAGATGCATTAACTATTCTTGGCCTTTTAGTAGAAGTGGATTTGTTTGGTGATTTGATTGATGTTTCTTTTCTATTGATAAATAAATACGTCCCCGTTACGAGGGATAAAAGCAGGAGAAAATTAAGAATTATTTTAATTGGACGTTTTAGTTTTAATTTTTTCTTTGACATTTTTATCACCCTTTATATTGTAACATGATCAATCATGCTAATTGTCTTAAATAAGCTGAAAAATCTTTGCATATTCTTAAGATAAATTATAGAAGATTTGGCAGTTAGATTTATTTAGTTTAGTAGAATGTATGCAAGGACATTGAGGAGGAATGAAAGATGACTAATGAGATTAAGCTGGAAGTTACCTGTGTTCATTGCTTAGGGGTTGGGGAAAAACAGTTATATCCAATAATTAATAGACAAGATTTAGAGGCAAAACAGAATATTTTTGAAGAAGATTTGTTTTTATATCGTTGTCCGCATTGTGGACATTATCAAAGGATTTCGTATGAATGTATGTATTATGATGAGAAATTAAAATATGCGGTGGTGTTGAGCCATGATGGACACCGTTTTTTAAAGAAAGTGAAAATAGATTTAACCGCTTATCAACTTCGTTTTGTAAAAAGTGTAAGTGAATTAAAAGAAAAAATCGTTATTAAAGAAAATGGTTTAGATGATCGAATTGTTGAGATAATGAAACATAATATTCAAACTACTTTAAGGAGCAAAGCGTCTTATCAATTGGTATTAAGAGATGGACAAGGACTAGAGTTTGTTTTATTATATCCAGATAATGAAGTTATTAAGATATTTATGTTTAATAAGCAAGATTATTTGACTTTAACAAAGAAGTATAATCTAATGATTATATAGTAGATAGGCTCTTTGCTTCTAGAACGGTTTTACGTCTAAATA
>OKPT01000187.1_pt1 | contig 10885 bp, 16 predicted proteins | sample 1613311 | NCBI WGS metagenome assembly OKPT01 (sample SAMN04436848, study PRJEB24849) | human gut metagenome | biome: human gut; feature: NICU; material: stool | host: Homo sapiens | place: USA: Saint Louis, MO | collected 2011-09-06
GTATTTGATATAAGCAATTATTTCTTCTTCGTCCATTTCACCGTTTTTAACTTCAACTGCAACGTTATTAATGTCTTCCATGGTTATCACCTCAACATCATTATAACGGTTTCTATTTTTACTAGCATTAAATATGCACTATTACCACCAATAACAAATTATCATGAAAATAAGAGTTGAAAGAATAATAGTTAATACGCGATTAACTCGTTTAAACATGTATCTCATACTATCACCATTATAATATATGTTTGATTTATTAATATTTAACATGAAATAATATGACAAATGTTAATTCCTTATTGAGAAGATAACTGTTATAATGACGCTGGTGATAAAATGAAAAAGAAAAAATTAATTTTATTTGACATGGATGGAACATTAATTGACTGGCGCCAGGGAATCGATAAGCCAACTAAACAAATGTTTGAAGCTTTTCAAAAATTACGCGAACATGGTTTTTTAGTAATGATTGCTTCAGGACGATTGTTACCTTTGATCACAGTACCTCTTCGAGGATTTGAATTTGATGGATATCTTTTAAGTGATGGAGCGCATGTTATTTTAAATGGTGAAGAGATTATTAAAGAGCCTTTAGATCATGGTGATGTTGAACGAACTATTTCATTAGCACGACCATTAACTTTAGAGTATGGTTTATTGTTTAAAGATGGGGCTTATTTACAAAAAGATGGGGTAATTGCACCATTTCTAAAAAAAGCTAACTTTGATATGAACAAAATTAATTATGAAAAATATGATGATCAGGTATTTAAATTATATATTCATTGTCAAAAGAAAAAACAAAATGAGATTATTGAACAATTTGGCTAAAGGCAATTTTAACACGCTTAGAAATTGAAACAGAAAACACATATTTTTTTGGTGATGGATTTAATGATGTGGAAATTTTTAATATGGTGGGGCATCCTTATGTGATGGAAAATGCGGCTCCTGAACTATATCAATATGGGACAATTTGTCAGCCGATTGAAGCTGATGGAGCGTATTTGAAAGTAATGGAAATATTGGCTGAAGAGAACCTTTAAAATGTGCAAAGGTTCTTTTTTAAATAAATATAATCTTGGAATTGAAAAATATTAGTCAATTTGATAAAATCTTGTAAATACATGAAAAGGAGGGGAATTATGCAGCTGCATTTTACAAAAATGGAAGGCATTGGTAACGATTATATTTACTTTGATGGAATAAATCAGGAGATTCACATGGATAAAGAATTTATCATGAAAATAAGTGATCGTCATTTCGGTATTGGAAGTGATGGAATGATCGTGATTTTACCATCGGATCAGTATGATTTTAAAATGCGAATGTTTAATCTAGATGGAAGTGAAGCAATGATGTGTGGAAATGGAATCCGCTGTTTTGCTAAATTTATCTATGATCATAAATTGAGTGATAAACATGTATTGAAAATTGAAACTAAATCAGGATTACGAACAGTAGAATTATTATTTGATGGCGATGAGTGTATTGGAGCAAAGGTTAATATGGGCAAACCCGTCCTAACTTGTCAAGATATTCCTTGTACATATGCTAAAGAGAAAATGATTGATGAACCGGTAGAAATTGGTGGGCGAGAATACCGTTTAACTACTATTTCAATGGGGAATCCTCATACTGTGACTTTTGTTTCTGATTTAGATACTTTGGATTTAAAAACAATAGGTCCTAAATTTGAGCACCATCAATTGTTTCCTGCGTCTGTTAATACTGAATTTGTTCAAATCATTAACAAAAGTTATGTTAAGATGCGTGTTTGGGAACGCGGTTCGGGTGAAACTATGGCTTGTGGTACTGGTGCTTGTGCAGTTATGTATGCATGCTATTTAAATCATTATACGGATAGTAAGGTAACAGTGGAATTATTAGGTGGTTGTTTGGAAATTGAATATGTAGATGAAACGATCATGATGTCTGGACCTGCAACAAATGTTTTTAATGGAACAATAGAGATATAGAAAAGGAGATAGATATGTTAAATAGTGCAGAAGAGATAATTAAATATATTGGTGATGCTAAAAAACAAACACCGGTAAAAGTTTATTTAAAAGGGAAAAACTTACCAGAAGCAACTGAATTTAAAACGTTTGGTGGAGAAGATAGTAAAGTATGTATTGGTGATTTAGAGGCTATTAAAGCTTATATGGAGGTAAATAAAGAGGTTATTGTTGATTCTTATTTAGAACAAGATCGTCGTAATAGTGCAATTCCAATGTTAGATATGACTAATATTAATGCTCGTATTGAACCTGGATGTTTTATTCGCGAACATGTAACGATTGGCGATAATGCTGTAATTATGATGGGTGCAGTTATAAATATTGGAGTCAAGATTGGTGAAGGAACTATGATCGATATGGGAGCTGTTTTAGGTGGTCGTGTAGAAGTTGGGAAACGTTGTCATGTTGGTGCTGGAGCAATTTTAGCTGGAGTTATTGAACCACCTAGTGCTTCACCGGTAATATTAGAAGATGATGTATTGATTGGAGCTAATGCTGTAGTTATTGAAGGAGTACACATTGGTAAAGGTGCAGTTGTTGGTGCTGGTTCGATTGTTACAAGTGATGTTCCGGCAGGGGCAGTGGTAGTTGGAAATCCAGCTCGAATTATTAAAGAACAAAAAGATGAAACAACTGAAGGTAAAACTCAGTTAATGGATGATTTAAGAAAAATTTAGGAGATCAGTTATGGACGCTTTAAATGAAATTAAAAGATGGCGTCAGGAATTACATCAAATCCCTGAGCTAGGTTTACAAGAATTTAAGACTTCAAAATATCTTAAAGATGAATTAACTAAGATGGGATATGAACCAATTTCAATCTTGGATACAGGGGTTCTTGTTTATCTTGATAATCATCAAGATAAAACCTTGGCTTTTCGTAGTGATATGGATGCATTGAAAATATCCGAACAAACTAATTGTAGTTTTAAATCATGTCATAATGGTTATATGCACGCATGTGGTCATGATGGTCATATGGCTGCTTTACTTGGATTAGCTAAAAAACTAAAAGAGCAGCCTTTAAAGTGGAAGCATAATATCTTATTGATATTTCAGCCGGCAGAAGAATCACCAGGTGGTGCAAAGTTAATTGTTGAAGCTGGGATTTTAAAGCAGTATAATGTAAGAGCAATATTTGGTTTACATTTAATGCCGACAATCGAAGCAGGAAAGATTGCTTGTCGACCGGGACCATTGATGGCTCAAAATGGTGAACTTGATGTGACAATAACTGGCAAAAGTGCTCATGCAGGGTTATATCATTTAGGAATTGATTCAATCATGATTGCTAGTCAAATAATTTGTCAATATCAAAGTATTATTTCTCGAGTAATAGCACCTGTTGAAAGCTGCGTAATTAATATTGGAGAAATTCAGGGGGGAACTGTGCGAAATATCGTTGCTGATCAAACAACTTTTAAAGGAACAGTTAGAACTTACAGCGAGACAGTTTTCAAAAAAATTACAGATACGATGGAGGCAATTAATCATGGGATGGAGCAAACCTATGGCTGTACCATTGAATTTAGTTGCCCGCCAATGTATCCACCGGTTTTAAATGATTATGATCTATATCGGCAATTTGTTAGATTAACTGATGAGAATTATGAGGAATTAAAAGAGCCGTTAATGTTAGCTGAAGATTTTTCTTTCTATCAAAAAGAGGTACCAGGAATATTCTTTTATGTAGGAACTAAAACACCAAAATATTTTAGCGGTTTACACACAGAAACATTTAATTTTGATGAAGAAGTCTTGATGCAGGCAGTAGGATTATATTATCGTCTAGCAGATAAGATTAAATTGGGGGACTAAAAATGGATTATTTTGATAGAGCTAATAATGCTTTTATGAAAGCTTATGGTAGATTTGATGTTACTTTTGATCACGGTAATGGAGTTTATTTATATGATACAAACGGTAAAAAGTATTTGGATTTTTATTCTGGAATAGGTGTTAATTCATTTGGCTATGATTATCAGCTGTATACAGATGCAATGTGTCAACAGATGCACCGTTTAATGCACATATCAAATTATTTTAATAGTGTTGAAACAATTGAGGCTGCTGAAGCGGTAATTAAAGCAACACAACTTGATCAAGTATTTTTTACTAATAGTGGGACAGAAGCGACCGAAGGGGCGTTGAAGTTAGCGCGTAAATATTATTATGAAAAACATGGAAAGGCTGATAGTGAAATTATTAGTTTGAATCATTCTTTTCATGGACGTTCTACGGGAGCGGTTACATTAACAGGAACTCCTGCATATCAAACTGCATTTGGACCATTAATTACGGGTGTAAAATATGGCGATATTAATGATTTGGATTCAGTGGCTAAGTTAATCACCCCAAGAACAGCTGCGATTATTTTAGAACCTGTTCAAGGGGAAGGGGGGATCCATGTTTGCACCCAAGAATTTATGAAGGGAATTCGACAATTATGTGATAAGCATGAGATTGTAATGATTCTTGATGAAGTTCAATGTGGGATGGGACGAACAGGAACGATCATGACATATTTCCAATATGGAATCATGCCTGATATTGTTTGTCTAGCTAAAGGAATTGGGGCTGGTTTCCCAATGGGAGCGTTTGTAGCAAATAAAAAAATCGGAGATGCTTTAAAACCTGGTGATCATGGATCTACTTATGGTGGTAACCCTATGGCTGGAAAAGCTTGTAAGACAGTCTTTAAGATTTTAGAAGAAACGCAAATGCTTGATCATGTTCAAGATGTCAGTGAATATTTGATTACTAAATTAGATGAACTAGTTGAAAAATATGATTTTATTAAGGAACGTCGCGGTTTAGGACTAATGCTTGGCTTAGAATTTGATCATCCAGTCAAACCATATATTCAAAAAGCTCTCGATAAAGGTCTAGTGTTGATTACTGCGGGAACAAATGTAATTAGAATGTTGCCGCCATTCATCATTGAAGAAAAAGATGTTGATGAGATGATTAGTATATTTACTGAAGTTATTGATGAAATTAATAGTTAATCTTTACTTTTAAAAGATAGAAAAAAGGAATTGTTTAAGATAACATTGCAATAGTAATGTTATCTTTTGTTTTACATCATCATAATTTAGCACTATACTATAGGGAAGGTGATATGATGAAAAAAGGAATGTTGTTGAAGCTTTTTGTAACAAATCTTTATTTAAGTGCTTTTACATTTGGCGGTGGCTATGTAATTGTGACATTGATGAAGAAAAAATATGTTGATGAGTTCAACTGGATCGATGAAAAAGAAATGCTTGACTTGATTGCCATTGCTCAATCTGCCCCAGGGGCAATTGCGGTAAATGGTGCAATTGTAGTTGGTTTTAAATTAGCGGGAATCAAAGGTGCGATAGTTTCTATTTTAGCGACGATTTTGCCACCGTTTGTAATTTTATCATTAGTGTCAGTGTTTTATGAAATTTTTAAAAGCAATGAGATAATTGCCTTAATGCTTTCTGGAATGCAGGCTGGAGTTGGGGCAGTAATTGCTTCAGTTGCTTATGATATGGCAGTAGGGGTTGTTAAAGAAAAAGAAATCTTACCAATTATAATTATGGTATGTGCTTTTATTGCAACATATCTTTTTAATGTAAATGTTATTTACGTAATCTTAAGTTGTGGATTTATTGGAATTATACAAAATATGGTAAGCAGATGGAGGGAAAGACAATGAAACTTTTAACTTTGTTTTTCAGTTTTCTTCAAATTGGTGCATTTAGTTTTGGAGGAGGATAAGCTGCTTTACCGCTGATTCAGCATCAAGTAGTTGATTTATATCATTGGTTGACGATGAATGAGTTAACAGATTTAATAACGATATCCCAGATGACACCTGGACCGATTGCAATTAATGCGGCAACATTTGTTGGATTAAAGATAGATAGTTTTTATGGGGCTATAGTAGCGACATTGGGATGCATTTTACCTTCATGTATTATTGTATCGCTGATTGCTTATATTTATTTAAAATATCAGCAAATGTCAATTATTCAAAATATTTTAAAATATATTCGTCTGGCTGTAGTGTCGCTGATTGCAGTTTCAGGACTGTTGATTATTGTTAGCTGTTTTTTTGGAGATACAGTAAACTTTGCAAATTTGAAATTTGGTTCTGTAGCCATATTTATAGTTGCTCTGGTTTTATTAAGGAAACAGAAAATGAACCCGATTACAGTGATGGTAATAGCTGGAATCATACAGATTGGTTTATATTATATAGGAATTAGTTAAGGTAGAGAGAGTTTTTCTTTTTGCCTTTTTCTTTTCAATCCCAGATATTTCGGTGTATAATCAAAATTAAGGAGGATAATGGTAATGTACAAGCGAATACTAGTGGTAGTCACTGTATTATCATGTCTTCTTACTGGATGTTCAAGTGATAATAACAGTAATCAAGAATACCCAAGTGATTATCCAACATCAAAAAGTTATACAGTTGATGAGATTCTTTATCCTGAAGCATCAGGGGCACTGGTTTTAGATAGTGATGTAGCGAAGGTTGATTATTCTAATACTAATCAAGGATATGTAATGGCCTTTTTAAAACCAGGTGTTAGTAAACGAATAAAAATTCAAATTAGTAAAGATGAACAAAAACTAAATTATGATTTAACGGATGAACAAGGAGTGAGTTATCCACTCCAGTTGGGAAATGGAAAATATTTGATTAAAATTTTAGAAAATATTGAGGGTACCCAATATGCAATAAAAAAAAGTGTGGAAGTTGATGTTATTTTAGATAACGAACTGCTCCCCTTTTTATATCCTAATATCTTGGTTAATTATAAACCGGGTGATGCGATTACGACGTTAGCTATTGATGAAGTGAAGGATGAAGATAATGATTTAAAACGAATAAAAAAAGTCTATGAATTTGTGGCTAATTACATAAACTATGACGATGATAAAGTAGCTTTAGCAAAACAGCAGTATTTGATTCCAAATTTAGATGAAATAATTAACAATAAAAAGGGCATATGTTTTGATTATGCTTCAATGATGACGGCAATGTTAAGAATCAATCATATTCCAGCCCGACTGATTTGTGGGGGGACTGATAAAGATGAATATCATTCTTGGTTAGAAGTTTATGTTAAAGGGCAGGGTTGGGTCAATCCGGATATTTTTATGGATAAAGATACATGGACGATTATGGATCCGACTTTCGCAAGCACTAAGTATGATTATGAGGGAAAATACGTTGAAACAGCACGTTATTAAGGAGAAAAACGATGAAATTGACGATGAGTGAAAAATATATGTTTTGTAACCAGATGGCAATGATCTTAGAATCGGGATTTAGTCTTAATCAAGGGGTTACGATGGTATATGAAGAAATGGATGATAAAAACATTAAAGGGGTTCTTCAAGAAGTTGCTAAATATTTAGATGAACAAGTAAGTTTTAGTGAAGCAATGTGGGTGAAACGAGCGGTAATTTAGATGATGTTATGCAATCATTAAGTGAATATTATGCTCGAATTGATGATATAACAAATAAACTGAAACAGGCTTTAACTTATCCAATCATTTTAATTATTATGATGGTGGTGGTTGTAGGAATCATTGTATTTAAAGTATTACCAATTTTTAAAGATGTTTTAAATGGACTAGGCAGTGATTTATCATCGTATGCTAATAGTTTTATGGAATTTGGTCAAATTTTTTCATTGATATGTTTTGCGGTCTTGTTAGTGCTGGTGATAGTAATTATTGCTGGATATTTATATCAGCGCATTACCCATGTAAATGTCTTGTCAAGCGTAGTGCAGAAATCTTTTTTAACAAGGAAATTGTCAAGAGCATTAAATAAAGCTCAAATTACTTATGCTTTGTCATTGTTTATTTCTAGTGGTTATGATTTACAAGAGGCAATGAAGTTTGTACCAAAATTAGTTGATGATAAACAGCTTAGGGCTAATTTAGAAAAATGCAATGAAGATCTCATAAATGGTGATAGTTTCGTTGAAGTTATCAAAAAATATCAAATTTATAAAGGAATGCAGTTAAATATGATTCAGGTCGGTTTTAAAACTGGACAGGTTGATATAATCATGAAACAATTATCAAATAGTTTTCAAGAAGAAGTTAGTCGTGCGATAGACCAATTTTTAAATATCATAGAACCAACGATTGTAACTTTGTTATCTTTAGTAGTGGGAATAGTCTTGATGTCGGTAATGTTGCCATTAATTAGTATCATGTCCTCTTTATAGGAGGTTATTTATGAAAAATATGTTAAAGATAATCTTACTGATAGTTATAATCATGGTAAGCATTTATGCTTTCAATTCTACTTCAACATATTCATCAAATGAGGATCTAAAACGGGTTAGTGATACAATTAATCAACTTAGTTTAAAATGTTATAGTATTGAAGGCAAATATCCTAAAGATATTGAGTATTTGAAGGAAAATTATGGGTTGCTTTTAAATGATGAAGATTATCAGGTTATTTATTATTATGAAGGAGATAATTTACAACCACGAATCAAGGTATTTAAAAAGGAGAAGAACTATGAATAAACATCGTAATATACATGTATTATTTTCGCTGTCATTGTTCTTGCTTTTTGTAATTGGGTCTTTCTTTATTGTTACTTATGAAATAAAAGGATATCAAGTTATTAATGATACGTGTCAACAAGAAGATGATTTAATTGTGCCTTTGGCTTATTTAAACACGAAGTTAAAAGCAAATGATAGTGACGATTCGACTAAAATTGTTGAAATAGATAATACGCAATGTTTAGAAATTAAAACTGCTAAGACGGTTACTTATATTTATTGTCAAGATGGTTATCTCAAGGAATTATATACAAGTAATGACTATCATGCGGGGTTACAAGAGGGTAGTAAGTTATTTGCATTAGATGATTTTAAAATAGAACAAAAAGACCGTTTATTTAAATTTACAGTTACACGTGATCAAGTTAGCAAAAGTATTTCAATTTATTTACATGGATAGGAGGAAAGTATGAAATCAAAAGTACAGTCATTTTCGTTTTTAATGGAATTAATCATAGTTATCCTCTTTTTTGCTGCTTCAACAACAGTATGTGCCTCATTTATAGTGCAAGCTAAAAATAAACAAGTACAAGGGACTAATTTGCAAAATGCATTAATTGAGGCGCATGATTGAAACAATGCAAGCTTATCCGCTGGCTGATTTAGAACAATTATTGGAAGTAGAAAAAATCGATGAGAATCATTATCAAAAAGATAATATTTTTATTGAAATAGATAGAGATATGATTACTCAAGGAAAAATAATGATAAAGAATAAAAACGAAGTTATCAGTGAATTGCCTTTTGTATTAGGAGGTAATCACGATGAATAAGAAACATACTTCAATGCGTTTGGGAATTGGGGCGCCATCAATTTTTATGACTTTTGTGATTTTAGTTATGTGTGTACTGGCAATATTATCATATTTGCGAGCTAATTCTTATTATGAGTCAAGCGTTCGCCAAGCTAATATTACTAGTCAATATTACGAAAGTGAGTCACGGCTGTTAACCAAATATTATCAATTAGATAGTCAAAATTTAGAATATAGTTTAGAAAATCTTCAAATCGAGTATCAAAAAGAAGATGATTTATATATGCTTGAAGATAAAATAAATGATTCTCAAGTTTTACAGCTGTCATTTGTGCAAGAAAATGATAGTCTCAAAATAATTAGTTTAAAAACAATTAATCTGGAGGAATAAAATGGAAATAAAAAAATTATTAGAAGAAGTAGTAACTAAAGGGGCTTCTGATATCTTTATTGTTGCAGGTTCGCCTTGTGCTATTAAGATAGATGGGAGAATTTCAAAATATAGCGATGAACGTTTGACACCACATGATACTGAGCGGATGATTCGTGATATTTATGAAATTGCTAATAACGCTGGAATTGAAGAATTTATGAGAAGTGGCGATGATGATTTTTCTTTTTCTATTCCTAATGTAGGGCGGTTTCGGGTCAATGCTTATCGTCAAAGAAACTCTTGTGCCGCAGTATTACGTGTTGTTAGTTTTCAACTTCCTGATCCTGAAGTAATGCATATTCCAAAAGTAATTACTGACCTAGCTAATCAAAAGAAAGGAATGGTCTTAGTAACCGGCCCGGCAGGAAGCGGTAAATCTACGACATTAGCCTGTATTATTGATCAGATCAATCGTAATCGAAATACACACATTATTACAATTGAAGATCCTATTGAATATTTGCATAGTCATGACAAAAGTATCGTTTCACAACGAGAAGTTTATCACGATACCCATGACTATGTTTCTGCGTTAAGAGCAGCTTTACGGGAGGCGCCAGAAGTTATTTTAGTTGGTGAAATGCGTGACTTAGAAACTATTGATATTGCAGTTACGGCAGCTGAGACGGGGCATTTGGTTTTTTCAAGTTTGCATACAGTTGGTGCTGCTAATACGATTGATCGAATGATTGATGTGTTTCCTCCTTCACGGCAGCAGCAAATTCGAGTTCAGCTGGCAATGGTACTTAATGCAGTCATCTCCCAACAATTAGTACCAGGTATTGATGGTAAAATGATACCCGTATTTGAAATCATGATTTGTAATCAAGCAATTAGAACATTGATTCGTGATGGTAAAACGCACCAAATTGATAATGCTATATCTACTAATCGCCAAATTGGTATGGTTACTATGGATGATGCGATCGTTGATTTATATAAACAAAATAAGATTACAAAAGAGACAGCAGTCATGTATGCATCAAATCCGAATTTGATTGAAAGAAAATTTTAATTATATATTATTTTGGTTACAAAACGGTTATATTTTATTTAAAGTCTTGAAAAAAGACGATTTATTTTTTTGAATAAGAA
>OKPT01000195.1_pt1 | contig 10407 bp, 24 predicted proteins | sample 1613311 | NCBI WGS metagenome assembly OKPT01 (sample SAMN04436848, study PRJEB24849) | human gut metagenome | biome: human gut; feature: NICU; material: stool | host: Homo sapiens | place: USA: Saint Louis, MO | collected 2011-09-06
GAAATTAACCTAGTTCTTTTTGTTATTTATATAAAGTTTTACTTCGCTTTCTAGCATTTTCATTAGTAAGCTTCTTGCTTCATTTGTCATAGTTCCATCTGAATCAATTTGACCGACATCTAATAATGTATCTATTACCATTGTTAACCCTTCAAATTGTTTTACCGAAATGTTATCATCTTCATCTAGCCAATCGCTTACAGATGTATTTGTATTATTAGCAATCTTTTCTATTGTTTTAAGAGTAGCTTTTCTGCTACCGTTTTCCAATTCACTTATTGTTGTCCTGCTAAATCCAACTTTCTTTGCAAATTGTTCTTGTGTTAATCCTAAGTTGTCTCTAAATTGTTTTAACTTAATATTGAATTTCATTTTTTCGACCCCTTCCAAAGTATATTTTAACAGACATTTGTCGTCTATACAAGACATTTATTTATTAAAGGTGGAGAAAATATTAATAAAGTGCACATATTGTACCAAAAATAAGACATTAAAAGGAAAAGCTAGGAAACAAAAGATAAATTATGTAAACAGTAAAATATGGCGAATTATACTAATTGTAATTGTCTCAAAACTGCGACATAATATAGTCAAGGCAAGGGGGTGAACGATTTGCAAAGCCTTATAAAAACAAAAAGATTAGAAGTAGGTTATATGCAGTATGCAGTTGCTAAAAGATTAGGAATGTCAACTCGAAACTATCAACGCATAGAAAATGAAGGAAAAAAACCTACAGAGCAGCAATTAAATGAGTTGGCTTTAATTTTTAACTGTAATGTCGCAGATTTAAGACAATAGGAGGTGTGTTATGGAAGAAGAATACAAAAAAACTTTGATTGAAATATTAAATCAAATAAAAAAGAAGAACTAGGAGGTGCAATATGGACAAGTTGTTGAACGAAATAAAAGAATTATTAGAAAAGAATTTAGCACCAAAAGCAACAGAGCCTAAAGAAACACTTACAGTTGATGAAGTAGTTAAACTAACTGGTATTGGTAGGGACACAATATTAGAACTTATCAAAAAGCAGAATACAGATTTTCCTTACTTTAAGGTTAAAAGCAAAAACTTAATTAATAGAACCATGCTTTTAGAATGGCTAGAAAAAGTAACCAAAGAACACAGAGTAATATAGGACAAGCCTTAGTAAAAATCACACCCACTAAGGACTAAGAGGGATGTATTGTAACAGTTAATAAATTTTAGGAGGCGTGTAAATGAAAGAATTAATAAAAATAAATACAAATGAAGAAGGTAAACAATTAGTAAGTGCAAGAGAACTTTATTTAGGATTAGGACTTAATAAAGCAGTATGGTCAAGATGGTATAAGACAAATATTTTAGAAAATGATTTCTTTAAAAAGAATTTAGATTGGGTAGGGGTTCAACATGATGTTGAAGGTAATGAAGTACAGGATTTTGCCATATCTCTTGATTTTGCAAAACATATTGCAATGATGGCAAGAACAGAAAAATCACATGAGTATAGAAATTACTTTATTGAGTGTGAAAAGAAAGTTAATCAACTTCCTCAATTATCCAAAGAACTACAAGCAATATTTGCACTAGATGGAAAGCAACAAAAATTAGAATCAGAAGTTAAAGATTTAAAGGATAATATGCCACTATTTCAAGTGGATTGCAAAGAATTACAAGCCATTGTAAGGAAGAAAGGCATAGAAGTCTTAGGAGGTAAGGACAAGCCTTCATACAAAGATAATAGCATAAGGGGAAAGGTTTATTCAGATATTCAACACCAGCTTAAGAGAGAGTTCGGAGTTACTAGATATGAAGCTATAAAAAGAAGTCAATTAGGTATAGCTACAGAAATAGTTGACAATTACAAAGTACCAACTGTATTAGCAGAGGAAATAGAACAACTTAACAACCAACTTCAATTTAATTAGGAGGTGCAATATGGAGGAAGTGGAACAAATTCTACAAGATTTTACTAAAGCTTTAGAGACTACAGTTTTTGCGGTAGAAATTAATGGAATAAAAAGAGAAGCAACACCAGAAGATCAAGTTGATTTTATTAAAATTGCTTGGGAAGAAGCAAGTGAACAACTATATGAGTTAGGAATTGAAACTAACTATTAGAGGTGATTTTATGAGAGATTTAGCATTTAAGCACAAAGTATTTTTAGAGAATTTAGGAATTGACTATAACAACTATTTATTTGTCGGCAAGGGTGCTGATTACTACAGATTCATGGACAAGCACTCTAAGCGAGTATATGACATAAGGAGGTAATTGTAAATGAATATTAAAACATTAGGAAAGTATTTAGAATATTGCCAAAAAATAGGGCAAAAGGACAGTTGGGAAGGACTTATTAAATATGAAGAGGGGGTGAAATAAATGACAGAGGAATTAGCAAAAGATAGCCAGGGCAGATATGCTTACAATCCAGAGTATTTCGGCAAAACTGGTACACCTTATTCGCAAGACGACCATGATTATCTTGTTAAATGGTATGACAAAATTCCGCTTGACGAAATGGCATTTGCACTAGAAAGAACACCAACAAGCATAGAAGCTAGAATGAGGTACTTGAAGAAAAACGGATTGTTATATACTTACAAAGCACCAGCACCAAAGCCACTAAGATACAAAGATATTAAATCTCAAATAGATACAGTAGTGGCAAAGTGTTTCAATGGCATACCACTTAATGTGATCTTAGAAAAAAATAAGGCTAATGCTTAAGCACCACCAAAAGCAAATAGCCAAACAAAAACAATCAATATTAATTATATCATATAAATTTAAAAAGTATCAAGAGGAGTGATTTATTAATGAGTAATGTTAAAGGTTATAAAGTTTTTAATCCCGATTGGACTTGCAGAGGGTTTCAATATGAAGTAGGTAAGACATTCGAACATGATGGAAATATAGAGTTGTGTGGCAGCGGCTTTCACTTTTGCCAAAAAGCTAGTGATTGTTTTAATTATTATGATTTCAATTCCAATAACAAAGTTGCAGAAATTGAAGCACTTGATCTAGTTGAAACAGAAGGTAATAAGTCAGTAACAAATAAGATTCATATTGTTAGAGAAATCCCATGGCAAGAATTATTGACTATTGTAAACACTGGTAAAGACTGTACCGGACTAGAAAACACAGGGGACTGGAACACAGGGGACTGTAACACAGGGAACAGGAACACAGGGAACAGGAACACAGGGAACAGGAACACAGGGGACTGGAACACAGGGAACAGGAACACAGGGGACTGGAACACAGGGAACTGTAACACAGGGAACAGGAACACAGGGAACAGGAACACAGGGGACTGTAACACAGGGGACTGTAACACAGGGGACTGTAACACAGTTGATTTCTCTAATGGTGTTTTCTGTACTAAAGAAGATACAATAAAGATTTTTGACAAAGAAAGTAATATGACATTAAGAGAGTGGAGAGAAAGTAGAGCAAGAAGAATAATAGTTTGGAATATGGAAACAACAGTGTGGATTTATGAAAGTAGCATGACAGAAGAAGAAAAAGAGCAATACCCATCATATAAGACCACAGGCGGTTACTTAAAAGTATTTACTTATGAAGAAGCTTGGAAGAACCTTTGGAATAGTATTACAGACAAAGAAAAGCAAGAAATAATGAACATTCCAAACTTTGACAAGAACAAGTTCAAAGAAATCACAGGAATAGAGATATAGGGGACAATATGGACGAAAGATTGATTGAAATATTCAAATTAGTGTTTTTGCTTAATCAAAAAAAACACAGTGATTTAAAGATGCACTTAACAGACTTCAGTATAGATATTGTGAATGAAACTTGCGAATCAATAATACCTCATTGGACAAAACATATTTACCTTGATGAGTTTTGGAAAAATGATTATGACGATATGGTAAATGGCACTTTAGAAATGCTTAAAGAAATGTTAGGAGGTGCTAAGAATGAGTAACTTACCGGATTGCAGTTATGACTATAGGCACGAAAACCCACTAGCTGAAAAAATATATACTTGTTCAAGTTGCGGTGGGGGAATTTATACAGGTGATGCTTACTGGAATATATCGGGGCAGATAATCTGCGAGGAATGTATAGAGCATCTAAAAAATGAAGCAGAGGAGGGATAAGAATGTACGAAAATTGTAAATTGCAAAATATAAAAACTGTACTAGCTTGTTATGGCGATAAAATGACAGATAAAGAACTTACTCAAATAGCAATTAGGGTAAATGCAGCTAAAGAAAGAATTGATAGGGAGGAAAGAAATAATGGCTAAACTTTATGAGATAGCAGATGGATATAGAAATATTCAAGCCTTGTTAGATAATCCAGAGATTCCAATGGAAATAGTAGTTGATGGATTAACCAAGCTTGATGATGATTTTGAAGTTAAGGCTGAAAGCATAGCAAAGGTATTAAGGGAAATGGAGGGGGATATTGCCTCCCTTAAAGATGAAGAAGTAAGAATATCTAGTAGAAGGAAAGCACTAGAAAATAGAAAGCAAGGATTAAAGCTTTATTTAGAAAGCTATATGAGGGCGATAGACAAGACTTCATTTAAGGGTAAGCTATTTACCTTCTCAATTAGTAAGAACAAGCCTAGCGTTGAAATAAGTAACCTAGAGGGTATACCTAGTGAATATATAGAGATTGAAGAAGTTAAAAAAGTAGATAAAAGAAAATTACTTGAAGCTTTACAAAACGGAGAAGAAATTCAAGGTGCAACCATTAAGCAAAATGAAAGTTTAAGAATTAGATAGGAGGGTGAATATGGATCTAAAATTCAGAACTTTAAATGCAAGTGAAATAGATGTAAGAGTGCAAAGCGTTACTGCAAAAGGATGCATATTGTTGCTATACAAAGATGCTAGATGCGACATGAATATCCTTGATGAAACAGTTGGACCATTGGGGTGGAAAAGAGAACATACAAGAGATAATGCAAATTGTGTTGTTAGTATTTGGGACACAGATAAAAAACAATGGATAAGCAAAGAAGATACAGGAACAGAAAGTAACACAGAAAAAGAAAAAGGACAAGCATCTGATAGCTTTAAGAGAGCCTGTGTAAATTGGGGAATAGGCAGAGAGTTATATACATCACCTTTCATTTGGGTTAATGCTAAAGATTGCACCATTGAAGAGTTTGTCTTTAATGGGAAAAAGAAATATAAGTGTAACGATAAGTTTGAAGTTGAAAAGTTACTTTATGATGACAAAAGAACAATTATAGCCTTATCTATCAAGAATACCACTAAGAAGGTAAGAGCATTTGTTATGAAACCACCAGCCGATATTAAGAAGTAAGGTTACACAGATTTTAAGTATAGAAGATTTATAGGAGGATTATATGAAACTTAAAGGAGGACGATATATGTGGATAATAGCGGTTAAAGTATTACTACAAATAGCAATAACTTGTATGACACTTATTCTTTATGGTGGGGTAACTTATGGTATATGGACAGAGTAATACACAATTCTAATAAATTATGTAAGGCGGTGATAATTTGGCAGAAGTAAAGTGGATAAAGCTTAATACGGATATGTTTGATAACGCGAAGATTAAGTATTTAAGGACTTTACCAGAAGGGGACAAGATAGTCCTAATATGGGTGATGTTACTTGCTAAAGCTGGTAAATGTAATGCAAATGGATATATTTTCTTAACCGAAACTATTCCATACACTCAAGAAATGTTAGCAGCTGAATTTGATTTTGAGATAGCAACAATTCAATTAGCGTTAGGTTCACTTATGAAACTAGGAATGATAAACCTTGATGAAAGTAATCTTTGTATTACTGGCTGGGAAGAACATCAAAATGTTGAGGGACTAGATAAAATAAGGGAACAAACAAGGTTAAGAGTGGCTAAATACAGAGATAAACAAAAGTTAATACCATGTAACGTTACAAGTAGCGTTACAGTAACGCAAGGTAACGGAACAGAAGAAGAAAGAGAAGAAGAAAAAGAAAGAGATAAAGATAATAATAAAAAAGAAAAAAGGAAAACTGAATTTGATTTATTGATAGAAGGATATACAGAAGATTTGCAGTTAAGAAATACAATATATGAGTTTCTAAAGATGAGAAAGGCAATAAAAGCACCAATGACAAGTAATGCTTTAAAGCTAATGCTTAATAAATTGGATAGATTAGCACCTAAGGATATTCATTGTGATTTAAGGATTGCGATACTAGAACAAAGTATTATGAACTCCTGGAAGGGCATATTTGAACTTAAAGAAGAGCTTAAAAAGAAAGTAGTTCCGGAGGATAGACACTATGGATTTGATGGCTAATGAAGAAATTGAACAAAATGTACTTGGTGCGATATTGGTTGATAGCAGTTTATTCTATAAGATTTTAGATTTAAATGAGGAAGTATTTTATTCCACTACACATCAAACTTTATTTAGAGCCTTTAAAAGCGTTTCTAAGGAGTTTCAAAAGATAGACATAGGATTAGTCGGGAATTATATTAAAACCTTTCAGCCGAAGGGATTGACCGTCTCATACGTGTCTAATTTAATGTTATCTATTCCAAGTACAAGTAACTTTGATGAATACCTGGATATATTAATAGACTTGTACCAAAAGCGAGAGATAAGAAAGCTATTTCAAAAAGTGGACTTTAAAGAAAACAGTAACATAATAAAAGAAAAGTTACTAGGTGCATTAAATAATGTGTACCAGCAAAAAGCTAAGGATATAAACACCGGCGAAATGGTTATGAATAGATTAGATTCGATTCTATCCCACGAAGAAAGAAAAGGACTTAAAACAGGATTTTGGGCGATAGATAATAACTTAAAAGGCTTTCATGGTGGCGAGTTAATAACAATAGCAGCTAGATCGCAAGTTGGAAAAACCACTTTTGCAGTAAATGTGTTCACTTACATGGCTTTGTATGGATATAAACCACATTATTTCAGCTTAGAAGTTCCACGAGAAGAAGTGTTAAATAAAATGCTTTCCTTACAAAGTGGAATTGAAAGTAAGTATATAAGGTTTAACAACGTACCACAAGAAGATGAGGAAAAACTGGTACAAGTTGGTTCAATACTAGCTGGTAAAAACTTTTATATTCGTGATGATAGAAGCGATATTGAAGCTATAACCATGAAAATAAGGGAAGAAGTAATAAATAACAACTTAGATATAGCATTTATTGACTTAATTAATAGAGTTACTACTAAAGAGAAAGCTGGCACTAAGGCTGAATACATTGGGAATATAACTAGAAGGTTAAAATTACTTGCTATGGAGTTAAATATTCCAATAGTAATAATGGCTCAAATTAATAGGACAGTTGATAAGCAAGTAGATAAAAGGCCAACGTGTGCTGATTTAAAAGAATCTGGAAGCATAGAAGAAGATTCGGATGTAATAATCGGACTTTATAGGGACCCGAGGTTATCAGATGCAAACTATAGAAGGGGCAATAAGATTGAAGCTGATTTTACTAGTGATAATCCAGACAAAAACCCAGAACGTATAGAAATGATTTTTATGAAGTCTAGGTATACAGGAAACGGAACAATTCCACTAAGATATTCGGGAAATATAAATAAAATATCAGATGTTTATTAAAAATAGGAGGAATTTATGGATAGTTACTTATCAAAATTGGCTGAGTTGATAAAAGAAGGTAAAACAAATAAGGAAATAAAGGATGAATTTTGGGTTAATGATAGTCAATTAACCTATATAAGAAACAAGTTAGGGATATTCACTAAAAATAACAGAAAGAGGAGTGTGAACTAAAATATGGAGGGATATATAACTATAGAAAATGGTATAAGCATATCTCAACAAAGGCAGTTATTTGAAATGACACAAGGATTAATGAAAGCACTTACAGAAGATGAATTTATACAAATAGCATCAGTTTATAAGAATGTGGTTGATAGATTATCAGAACAAGCAAAGAAAGAAGGTATAGAAATATGAATAAGACAGTGTTAATCGGGAATCTAACCAAAGACATAGATTTAAAATTTCAAGCTGGAAGTGGTTTAGCAATAGGAAAGTTCAGTTTAGCAGTTGCTAGGCAGAAGAAGGGTGAAACAGATTTTATCAACTGTATAGCATTTGGTAAAACTGCCGAAACAATGAGCCAATATCTATTTAAAGGTTCAAAAGTGGCTATTGAGGGGCATATCCAAACTGGAAGTTATACCAATAAAGAAGGTCATAAAGTTTATACAACAGATGTTGTTATAGATAGATTTGAATTTGTTGGTGGCAAGAATGAAGGACAAGCACCAAGTGGTAATCAGCAAACTTTCAATGATGATATAACTCCTGTAGATGATGGGGATATGCCATTCTAAAGTCGTAATTGCAAGAAAGGAAGACCTACTTATGATACAAATTTTAGAGCTATTCGGGGGAATAGGTTCTCCAAGAATAGCATTAAGAAATTTAGGAGTACCAGTAAAAGCGATAGATTATGTTGAAATAGATGAAAAGGCAGTAAGATCATATAATGCTATGTTTGAAAATGAATTAGCTTATAAAACTCAATCAGTAGTTGGATATAACCTTAAACCAGATATATTAATTCATGGTAGTCCGTGTCAAGATTTTAGTATAGCTGGTAAGCAAAAGGGAGCGGACGAAGGAACAGAAACAAGGTCAAGCCTTATGTGGGAAACAATTAATATTATTAAACAAATGGGTAAATGGAAGCCACGCGTAGTTATTTGGGAAAATGTAAAGAATGTGCTTAGTAAACATATGAGGCACAACTTTAATAGATACTTAGAAGAAATGCAGAAATTAGGATATAATAGCAACTTTGAAACATTAAATGCTATGGATTTTGGATTACCACAAAGAAGAGAACGAGTATTTACAATATCTATTTTAGGTGGAGAGTTGTTTAATTTTAGAACCTTAGAAAGAAAAAAAGCACCAAGTTTACAAGAATTTTTGAGCGAATATGAAGAAAAACATATAGTAACTCAACCTAGTGTATTAAATCACATAGGGGAAAAAGGGATTAAAAGGGCAGATATAATTAAAGATTATGCAAATACCATAACTTGCAAGGTCATGAGAAGTCCAGCACAGGTTATAGCATTGGATGATGGCCGATATAGGTATTTAACAGAAAAGGAATGTTGGAGATTACAGGGATATTCAGATGAAGATTTTGAAGCTGCACTTAAAGCACATCCAGGAAAACCTGGTAAGTTAAATGGAGCATTATACAAACAAGCTGGTAATAGTATTCCGGTACCTATTTTCGAGAGTATATTCAAACAGTTATTAAATCTTAATATGTAGAAAGTACGACAGTAAATAAAGGAGGTGAGATAATTATGTTTAAAGCTACTATTGATTTTTTTGATGAATACAAAAAGTATTATATATTGGCTAATAGTAGAGCAGAAGCAAAAAGCAAATTAGAGAGATACTTAAAAGGAATAGATTTTGTTTGTTATGAACTTGAAACAGTAGAATGTGATTTAATAATAAACTAATTCACAATACTAAGAAAGGGTGAAATAAATGAAAATAGAAGTTGAATTAAGACCATGTTTAGTAAATGGTAAAAAAGCATTGTTTCATACTTGGAGAAACAAGAGCCAAATAGTAGATCCATCACCTTTTGTGGGAGGGCATCAAGGCGGAGTTTTAGAATACACAGTAGGAATAATTGAATACGAAGATGGACAAGTATGTGAATGTATGCCAAGTCAGATAAAGTTTATTAATTTAAAGATGGAACAATATTATTTCAAAGATTAATTTTAAAAAAGGGAGAGGTATTGCTGGATAAACAGATGTATACAATTCATCTGAAACAGTTGGTACAACTGAACTTACAATGTATAATTATTTTCAATTTATAAGATGCATTTGTATACTATATGTAAAAAATGGCTTATTTACAAGCTTATTAAAGAATTATATCTAAGAAGGGAATGTGTAAATGGAATTTAGGTTAATAGATAAAAATAAAACACGTGTAAAGTTTAGTAATAAAAAGGAAAGTGAAGTTATAGAACAATTAAAATTTCTTGGATTAGTACCAAGTAAGGAGAGTATTAAGTATACCTATTTTATATTTGCAGGGGATATAGCAACAACAATTAAATATTTAGGATTAGAGCGTTAGGAAGTTGTGAATTTTACAAAGAAACAAAAAAGAAAAAGGTGTTCATAATGAACACCTTTGGGTTAGAGAAAAACATAGTTAGCGAATCGTTTCTCTAACCGAACACTTATTCTTATTATAACATATAGATTGAAAAAGGGATAGGTGATTTTATGGAAATAACTAAAGAACAATATAGAAAGATAAAAAAAGAAGTGGAGAATGATTTGAGAAATTACCCATACTATTTAATTTCAATAGAGATGCCTGGGCTTGGTTCAGCATGTAGACCAGATTTAATTTTCGATAAAAATA
>OKPT01000201.1_pt1 | contig 9984 bp, 14 predicted proteins | sample 1613311 | NCBI WGS metagenome assembly OKPT01 (sample SAMN04436848, study PRJEB24849) | human gut metagenome | biome: human gut; feature: NICU; material: stool | host: Homo sapiens | place: USA: Saint Louis, MO | collected 2011-09-06
CTGAATCAGGATGACGATTAGCTAATTTAAAACCAAATAATGAAGCTAAATTACTACCAACATCTGAAAGGTTATTCAACCCATCAGCCTGAATGGCAATACTATGAGTAATAGCCCCCATTGTAAGTTTAAAAATTACTAAAACAATATTGCAGGCAATCGAAACGATTGAACAAAGCATGCCATACTGTTCTCTTACTTTAGGGTTATTATAATCATTATAATTCTTAATGAATTTTTTAGATATAAATTTAAACATTAATCAATATGATAAATATAAATGTCTTGTTTATTAATCTCGATTAAATTAGCTTCTATTAGTTCATCTAGGTATTTAGCTACTTTTGCCTGATTTACCTCTTTATTTGCCATCGCTGCCAAAGTTTGAGCAATTACTGGATTATCTATTTTTAACAAAGCAATATTTTCTTGATTAAAAACAGGCTTTCTTAATAATGTATCTAGTAAAGCAGCATATGCTAGTTTTGTTTCTAAACGAATATTTCCAAATTTACTGCCTTGAAATAAAGCTTTTGGCAGATAATAAGTACTATCATCGACACTTTCTTTCAATGCTTTTAATGTTTCCTTGTTGTATAATTCCATATTTTTACCTCCAAATATATTATCCATTATACCATAAATGATTAATGATTATGATAATAAATTAAAAAGATTAGATTTTTGCTATCTAATCCTTTAAACGCCCTGTAAATGTACTAACATCCTCAAAGCCGATTTTAATTAAATTTTCTTTAACGTCATTGACATACTGACCAACTCGATCACTTGTATGACTATCTGTACCAATAGTAATAATACGACCTCCTAAATCATAATAACGTTGAACTTGTTCAAAATTTGGAAAGCCGCAAGTCTGATTAACTGCATATCCAGAAGTATTTACCTCAATCCCCTTATTTTTAATAATCAAATTTTTAAATATTTCATCAATTATATTCTGATATTTCTTATGTTCAACTTTTTTATCTTCATAAGGCCCGTATCGCATAATGTAATCTAAATGTCCTAAAACATTAAAACAGTCAAAATTTTTAACGCACCTTAGCGTTTCTTCAAAGAAAGCCTGATGAGCTTGCTCTTTATTTAGATTTTTAAAAAAATCCCCATAATAAAATTCAGTATGATCAATTACATGAATTGAGCCAATTACAAAATCAAAAGGATACTGGTTAATCAAATTATTAATCTCTAATTGATGATTCATATCTAGACCTATTTCAATGCCCCATTTTATTATAATTTTATCTGCAAATTCTTTTTTTAAAGCCATAATTGTTTGATAATAACCTTCGACATCTAGATCAAAAACATCAATTGGGTAATCAAAATCACGATGATCAGTAAAACAAATCTCATCTAGTCCCATTTTAATTGCTTGAATTACATGTTCACGCGGATCAGCCTCACTATCACCTGAAAATCTAGTGTGCATATGATAGTCAATGGAACGCATTTTAATAGTCTCCTTTAGTATGAAAATCTTTCTTATTTCCAGTTATTTTATGACGATCTTTTAACTTATTTTCAATATCGTCAAGTGTTACCCCTTGATTATTCATTAAAACAAAAACATGATAAAATAAATCACTGATTTCACCGATTAATTCTTCCTTATCATCATTTTTAGCCGCGATAATCGTTTCACTTGCTTCTTCACCTACTTTTTTACAAATTTTATCAACACCTTGATCTAATAAGTAATTAGTATATGATTTTTCAACTGGGTTTTGTTTCCGATTTTCAATTAGATTTGATAGACTTCTAAAAATATTAGTATTATCATAAGCCATTATTTCATTAAAGAAACAAGAGTACGCTCCAGTGTGACATGCTGCTCCAATTTGTTCAACAAAAATTAACAGTGTATCTAAATCACAATCTAAATACATCCCTTTAATATTTTGAAAATGACCTGATGTTTCACCTTTATGCCATAGTTCATTCCTACTTCTTGAAAAAAAAACAAGTTTGATTTGTTTCTAACATTCTTTGATATGCTTCTTCGTTGACATAAGCTAACATCAAAACTTCATTTGTTTTATAGTCCTGAACAATAGCAGGAATCAACTCCATTTTTGTAAAATCTGGTTTCATTACATTGCTCTCCTTACATTTATATCATGTTTCCTTAATTCTTTACGAACATCTTCAACAGTTGCTTCGCCAAAATGAAATAATGAAGCCACTAAAGCGGCATCACAATTAGTTTGTTTAAAAACATCAACAATGTCTTGAATACTGCCACAACCACCACTGGCAATTACTGGAATATCAACAGCATTACATACAGCATTGATCATGTCGATATCATAACCTGCTTTAGTCCCATCTGCATCCATTGAAGTCAATAGAATTTCCCCAGCACCCAATTCTTCACATTTAGTTACCCATTCTATTAGATCAATTCCAGTATTTTCACGACCACCTTTTACATAAACGTCATAACCGTCATCATCACGTTTTTTAGCATCGATTGCAACGACTACACACTGTACCCCAAATTCATCAGCAGCCGCTTTTATTAAATCAGGGTTTGCAATAGCTGCCGAATTAACAGATACTTTATCTGCTCCACTAGCTAAGATCGTTCGAAAATCATCAAGCGTCCGGATTCCCCCGCCAACAGCTAGAGGAATCGTTAATTCACTAGCCCCGCGTTCAATAATATCTTTAATAATATCACGTTCTTCATAACTTGCAGTAATATCTAAAAATACTACTTCATCAGCACATTGCTGATCATAACGTTTAGCTAATTCAATGGGATCTCCAACATCTTTCAATTCTACAAAATTAATTCCTTTTACAACTTTACCATTTTTTATATCCAAACAAGGTATTATCCGTTTTGTAAGCATGTAATAACCTCCTTGAGATCTACTTTACCCTCATAATAAGCCTTACCAACAATACATGCATAATAGTTCTTACTAGCTACATCTTTAATATTTTGAGCATCTTTAATGCCCCCTGAAACAACAAAGTTAATAGTAGAAGTTCTAGCGATCTGTTCATACATATCAAAGTTAGGACCTTGTAATGTTCCATCTTTACTAATATCTGTAGCAACAATGTATTTAACCCCTAACTTCTCTAACTCTTTGATAAACTCCAAGTATGGCACGTTACTGATTTTTAACCAGCCTGAAGTTGAAACAAAGCCATCTTTAACATCAACTCCTACGACAATTTTTTCAGGACCATAGGTATTAATAGCACTTTTTAAAAACTCTGGATCATTAATTGCAGCAGTTCCTAAAATTACCCGATCTATTCCTACTTCATCTAAATATAAAGCAACTGTTTCAATATTTCTAATCCCCCCACCAAGTTCTACTTGCATTGAAGTATTTTGTTTTATTTTTTTAATTGTTTCAAGATTAATACATTCACCATCTTTAGCACCATCTAAATCAACGACATGAAGCAATTTAGCGCCCATTTCTTCAAAAGCTTTAGCTAATTTTGCCGGTTCATTACTATATACTGTTTTTTGATTATAATCACCTTTAAACAATCTAACGGCTTGACCATCTTTTAAATCTATTGCTGGAATAACTAACATTCGATCATCTCCTTAAACGCTAATAATATTTTTTGTCCTACAGCTCCACTTTTTTCAGGATGGAACTGGCAACCAATCACATTGTCTTTAGCCGCAATTGCCGTTATATTTGTCTTACCATAATCACTATAAGCAATTAATTGTTCATTTGGGCATGTTGCCATAAAAGAATGAACAAAATAGACATCATCATTTTCATGAATATTTTTTAAAATTGGATGGTTTTGGTTGAAATGTAATTGATTCCAACCCATATGAGGAACCTTTTCATCAATATCCATAAAGACTACTTCTCCATCCAGGAAACCTAATCCTTTAGTTTCTTCAACTTCATACCCTTTTTCAAATAAAATTTGCATTCCCAAACAAATTCCCAAAATTGGTATTCCAGCATCTTTTCGTTCATTTAAAACATCAATTAAATCAAACTTTTTTAAATTATTCATAGCTACCGGAAAAGCCCCTACTCCAGGTAATACAATTGCTTTAGCTTGGCGAATAATATCTTTGTCACGAGTAATTACAGCTTCAATTCCGACCCTTTTTAAAGCGGAAATAACACTACTTAAATTACCAATATTGTAGTCAATGATTACTACCATCTAAATCCCCCCTTGATTTTTATAAGACTCCTTTTGATGAAACAACTTTATCTTTGTTAGCTTCATCAATACTAACCGCTTCTTTTAAAGCTCTTCCTAAACTTTTAAATATAGCTTCAACAATATGATGATTATTAGTTCCATACTGTTCATTAATATGTAAAGTAATCAGTGAATTAAATGCCAATGCCCGAAAAAATTCTTCCGTCATTTCTGTTTCAAATGTGCCAATTCTTTCACAAGTTAGATTAACATTATAAACTAAGAAAGGACGCCCACTAATATCTAAATTGGTTGTTACTAGCGTTTCATCCATCGGAATAGTAAAAGCTCCATATCTTTTAATCCCGAGTTTATTGCCAAGCGCTTCTTTTAAACAAGTTCCTAAAGCAATTCCAAGATCTTCTACTGTATGATGAGTATCAACTTCTAAGTCACCTTCGCATTTAACGATTAAATCAAAACCTCCATGAAAAGCAAATAGTGTTAACATATGATCAAAGAATCCGATTCCAGTACTAATTTCACTTTTACCTTCTCCATCTAAATCTAATTGCACAAGAATTTTCGTTTCTTTTGTTTCACGTTCAATCTTTCCAATTCTCATGACTACTCCTCCTCAAATCTTACTGCTACTGAATTTGCATGGGCATCTAAACCTTCACTTTTAGCAAATTTAATTACATCTTCCAAAATCATATACCCCTAATGCCGAATAAAACTTAGCAGTTCCTCCAGTTGGTAGTACATGGTTAGTTCCACTCATATAATCGCCTAATGGTTCCGGTGAATATTCTCCTAAGAAAATAGAACCGGCATTTTTAATTTTTGGTAACATATTTACAGGATTATCTACTAATACTTCTAAATGTTCTGGTGCTAAATAGTTGGAAACATCAAATGCTTCATTCAAATTATCAACAATGATTGCTCCACCATAATTAACCAAGGATTCTTCGATAATATCTCTTCTTGATAAATAAGCCATTTGGCGAACTAATTCACCATTTACTTTAGCCACTAAATCACGACTTGTCGTAACTAATAAAGCACTAGCCAGTTTATCGTGTTCTGCCTGACTCATTAAATCAGCAGCAATATATTTAGGATTAGCGTTCTCATCTGCAATTACCAATACCTCACTTGGGCCTGCAACCATATCAATATCAACAAGTCCATAACTAAGTTTTTTAGCCGTCGCAACGAAAATATTTCCAGGACCTACGATTTTATCGGCTTTCTTTATTGTTTCAGTACCATGAGCAATGGCAGCCACCCCTTGAGCGCCACCAAATTTATAGATTGTATCGACCCCACTTACTTTTGCTGCAGCAATAATAATCGGATTAACTTTTCCATCTTCTTTTACCGGTGTAATAATTACTAAATCTTTAACTCCCGCTAACTTTGCTGGAACAGCATTCATTAATACTGTAGAAGGATAACTAGCGGTTCCCCCAGGAACATATAATGCCACCCGTTCAATTGGACGCACCATCTGTCCCATGATTACCCCATTATCTTTAAATAAAGACCATGATTTATCTATTTGATTTTTATGGAATTCAGTAATTTGTTCTTTAGTTCTTTCAAGGATACGTAGATAATCTGCATCTATTTGTTTTAATGCTTCTTCTTTTTCTATCTCACCAACAATTAAATCTTTTTCATTATTAATTTGATAACCATCAAATTTTAAACAATACTCAAATAAAGCTTCATTACCACGCAAATTAATATCATCAATAATCTTTAATACTGCTTCATTTACTTCTTTATTAACACTTTCCTTACGGCTGTCTAATTTAGTCGCTACCGCTTCTAAATTGCCTTTATAATCAACGATCTTTAACATTATTTTCCCTCCGTAACAGTTTCTAATTTAGTAACCAAATTCATAATTTCATCTTTTTTGAACTTAAAACTAACTTTGTTGGCCACTAATCTAGTTGAAATATCACTAATTTTTTCAATCACTTCTAAGCCATTTGCTTTTAAAGTCGACCCCGTTTCTACAATATCCACAATTGCGTCACTGATTCCCACGATTGGTCCCAATTCTACAGATCCTTCTAATTTAATGATTTCAACATCTTCTTGTTTTGTTGCAAAATATTTTTTTGCTACTTTAGTATATTTACTTGCAATTTTTTTACGCCGTTCAAATTTCTTGTTACGATACTCTGGATAAGCCGCTACAGCGAAGTAACATTTACCTATATTTAAATCCAATAATTCATAATAATCTTCAAAATCAACATCGTCTAATGTATCTTTACCAACAAAACCAATATCGACAATTCCGTGTTCTAAGAAAGTTACTACATCATTGGCTTTACCAAAAATCATTTCAATTCCATCTTTTGTTGCAATTAATAATTCCCGATCCTTATTAAAAATTGGTTCCATATCAAATCCCGCTTCTTGTAACAACTTACAGACCTGCTTTTCAATTCTACCTTTAGTTATTGCTATTTTAATCATTATTGCCTTCCCCCTGCTTATCAATCGCTTTTAAAATATGATTCATATGGTAGCAAAATCCAATTGCACCAACATTTTTATTGAATCTTGGTAATAAGTCATCATATCTTCCCCCAGAAATGATTGGCTGCGCACTTTTATCACTATATCCTTTAATCATTAAGCCAGTGTAGTATTTCATTGTTGGCACCATTCCTAAATCAAAAATGATACTTTCTTTATTATCCAAAGAGTTATATAACTCTTTTAATCTTTCCAAAGCCTTTAACAATATTTCATCATTTATTCCTTTGATTGCAGTATCTAATAAAGTGATATCACCAAAAGCAGTCGGCAATTTTAATAATAGTTCATTTAACTGCCCATCAAATTCATTATCGGCAACAAACTTTTTCATTTCACTTATATCCCGATACTTCAATATTTCTGTTAATTCAACTGCCTTATCACCAACCAGTGTGCATAGGCGATTAAAAAAACGTGCTGAACCAATTTCTACAAGAATATTTTTTAATCCAAGATGTGGTAAAGACTCTTGAATCATGTTTAAACATTCTTTATCACCAGCAATTCCAGGCTTGTTGATCAACTCAACTCCACCTTGAAAAAACTCACTGGAACGTCCTTTATGCATAGTTTCCTTACGGTATACTTTACCAAAATAACAATAACGTGCTTCTTCATCACCATAATTGTTTGTTGAATAGAAACGTGCTAATGGAATTGTAAAATCACAGCGCATTGCAACATTTTTACCTTCATGATTAATGTACTGAAACATTTTTTCTTGTTCAAAACCACAATCTAATTGAGTATATAAGTCAACATACTCAAATGATGGCATTAACACTTCATTATAGTTATTCTTTGCAAAGATAGCTCTTAAACTATTTTCAATCTCTCGTAATTTCGATACATTAGTAATAATTGCGTCAATACTTTCTTCCGGTATTAAATACTTAAATTCTTCCATTTTATTTCCCCCTTTAGTTACAAAAAAACGAGTCATTACACTAATGACTCGCTAAAGTAATATTGTCATTAGATACACCCAAATAATATTTAACACAAAATGGGTTGTATCAATAAACTGATAAAACCCTAGGCAATCCAATGATGGTGATGTAATTGTAAATTTGTTGTTGTTTTCATAATTAACACCTCTCATTGTATACAATATATCATATCTAATGATAAATGAAAAGATAAAATTAATTAAAATTATAGATTTATCATCTTTGTATATACCATCTGCATATTGGTCAACGTCAACTCCAACTATCCATGCTTCTTTTCCTGCTGTTGCTCTTGTCTTAGCTTCATTTATAGCTCCAACTCCAACTCCACCAGCAGCTGTAAATATCGCTTTAACTCCATTATCAAACATAGTTGCTGCTAATTGTTGTCCTGCTGCTACGTTATCAAATGAACCTTGATAAACTACGTTTTCTGCTTTAATATTCATCTTTGTTCCAAGATTTTCATTTGCATACTTAACACCTTGTTGGAATCCCCAGTTAAACTTTTGAACTGAAGGTATTTCCATACCACCTATAAATCCTAAGTCACCTTCTTTTAGTTGAACTGATGCTGCAACTCCTACTAAAAATCCAGCTTCTTGCTCAGCAAAATAAACTGCAACTGAATTATCTCCAACTTTTTCTACTCTATCTGCTCCTGTTTTCCCATTGTTAGGAGCTCCGTCTATGATTACAAACTTAGCATCTGGATACTTATCTTGAGCTTGGAATATAGCTGTCTCAAATTTGAATCCAGGAGTAACTATAAATTTATAATCTGTATCAAAAAGATTTCCTATTTCTTTCATATAATCTGCTTCTGTAGTTCCAGCTGGCTTTAAATAATTACTTTCAATTTTTAAATCAGCTTTAGCTTTTTCTATACCTTCCCAAGTACCTTGGTTAAATGATTTGTCATCAATAGTACCTGCATCAGTAACCATACCTACTTTTAAATCTTTTTTAGCTTCTCCTTCTCCTTCATTTCCCTTACCGCCACAACCTACAAGACCAGTGACCATAAGAGCTGCAAGTGTTAGTGCTATTAGCTTTTTTTTCATAATAATCCCTCCATAAAATAATATATAGCAATCTTTGATATACAAAGAAGTGCGTCGTTAAATAATATTAATCATTGATACCGCTTACAAATAAGATTAAATTTTTTTATTGACCAACCTTATCTTCTGATCCATTTGAAATTACTTTAGGTGGTATCTTTATTCTTTTAATTTTATTTTTTTCATTAGATTCAAATATTTCTAGAAGCAGCCTTATAGATGATTGTCCCAATTCTATTGGAGAGTCTTCTATATAAGTTAAATTAATACCTACTATATCTATAAGATCAATTTTATTAAATCCAACTAAAGCTATATCCTTAGGAATCTTCTTTTTTCTTTCAAATAAAGCTTTAATAACACCTAAAGTCATTCTATTACTACATGAAATTATTGCAGTAGGTGGATTAGTCATATCTAAAAATTCTTTAGTTATTTCATAAGCCTTATCTAAATTAAATTTTCCCTCTTTTATATAATGATCCATAATTGAAATATTATTTTCGATCAATGCCTTTTTATATCCATTAAGCCTATTTACTGCTGAACTTGAACTTATTATCCCTGTTATTATTCCTATTTTATTGTGTCCCTTATTTATTAATAAATTTGTAGCATCATATCCGCCTTTTATATCATCAACAAATACTCCATTTAAGTCTATATAATTTAGGTCTGCAGAAACCAATACAATTGGTATATTTATGCTGTTTATCATATCAGTAAATATATCTTGAAACTCAGTATCTCCAAATCCGGGGGTCATAATAACTCCCTTTAATCTATGTTTCTTAACCTCATCTAGAGCTTTTATCTCGCTTTTCACATCATTATTTGTGTTAAATAATATTATGTTCAAACCAACTTCTTCTGCAACTTTACTTATACCTTTTATTATCTCACCAAAATATGAATTTGTTATATCTGGTACTATTATGCCTATAGTGTTTGTCTCTCTTTTCGAAAGACTTCTTGCTATTGCACTTGGAACATAATTCATTTCTTCAATAACTTTTAGCACTTTTTCTTTTGTCTCGTCTTTTACATAAGATGAATTATTTAATACCCTTGAAATCGTTGCAGAAGATACACCTGCTTGTTTTGCTATATCATCTATAGTTACTGCCATTTCATTTCTCCTTATGCATCTCTGATCAAAATTAATAATTTTCTCCTATATGCATATTATATATCTATTATATTGATTTATACTAGTCCCAAATTCTAAT
>OKPT01000212.1_pt1 | contig 9643 bp, 10 predicted proteins | sample 1613311 | NCBI WGS metagenome assembly OKPT01 (sample SAMN04436848, study PRJEB24849) | human gut metagenome | biome: human gut; feature: NICU; material: stool | host: Homo sapiens | place: USA: Saint Louis, MO | collected 2011-09-06
TATATCTTGAAGCATTCCAGACTGAAGGAAATATATCATAGTATCTTTTAAATTTCCTACTATCATACTACTTAATAAAAGTATCACTAGAGTACAAGTAACCATTGTTATTGCAAGTCCAACATCCTTACTTCTAGCTACCTGACCTTTTTTTCTAGCTTCACTCTTTTTCTTTGGTGTAGCTTCCTCTGTCTTTTCTTCTTTTGCAAATATAAGCACCATAGGTGCCGCTGGTAGTACCTTTAACATTTCCTCTATAATATCTGGTATTAAATTAAATGCATAGGATACTATTTTTATCATTATAGGTAATAATGCTATAAATGTTAGTAATCCAACCACCATTTTAACTGGCATACCTAAAATCATTACATTAATTGCTGGCACAGTTCTTGAAACTAAAGCCATGCATAAATCTGTTATTATAATTATCAATACCAATGGTATTGCAATTTTCACTCCTATTACAAAATACTCTCTAAAAGCATCTAAAACTACTGAGAAAGTATCTTGAAAAACTATATTTTGCCCTATATTTACTACCTTAAAACTTTGTATTAAACACTTAATTAACAGGTGGTGCCCATCGATAATAAAGAATATTACCATGGAAATAAAATACGATAAATTAGAAAAGGGAGTACTTGTTGTCTCACTACTAGGATCTAGCATATTCATCATAGATAACCCTATTTGGATATCCATGTACCCTCCTGCCATTCTTATAAAATCAAATATCATATTGGCTATAAAGCCTAGTATAACCCCACTCATTATTTCACTTATTACGCTATAAACAAGCATATAGTTGTTATTTATCTCTAAAACGACCTGATAATTTATTCCCGATATTATTGAAAATGACAATATCATTCCAATTGCACCCTTTAGTATTGGTGGTGTTCCTTTGGGAAATAAAGACTTAGCAACCAGGAAAAATGATGTTAATCGTATAAATACAAGTATTAATGCTAGAAAGTAGGCTGTATTAACCACTGCTCTACCCCCTATGTTGAAACTTTAATAATTAATTCAAAAATTCTTCTTGTAAATCCCATAATGGTATGAAGCATCCAATTTCCTAACAATATACCAATAAAGGCTACACCTAACAGCTTAGGAACAAATGTTAATGTCTGCTCTTGAATTTGAGTAGTTGCTTGAATAATACTTATAATTAGACCAATTACTATAGCTACTGCTAAGATTGGTCCAGCTACCTTTAATGCTGTCATAATTGCATCTTTAACTACACCTATAACTAAACTTTCACTCATACTAAATCACCTCACGAAAAGCTCAAAATCAAGGACTTAACAAGTAAATACCATCCATCTACCATTACAAAAAGTAATAACTTAAATGGTAAAGAGACCATAACTGGCGGTAGCATAAACATCCCCATGGACATTAATACGCTTCCAACTACCAAGTCTATTAGTAAGAATGGTAAATAAATTAAGAAACCTATTTGGAAGGCAGTCTTTAATTCACTAATAGCAAAAGCTGGCACAACTGCTGAAAATGGAATATTCTCTGGTGTTAATTCTTCATCTTGCAAATTAGCAGCCTCTACAAATAGTTCTAAATCTTTCTGCCTAGTTTGCTTCAACATAAATTCTTTTAGTGGTTTACCACCTTCTTCAATAGCTTGTTCTTGTGTAATTGAATTTTCCAAGTATGGCTTAATTGCCTTTTCATTCATTTCACCAACTACAGGACTCATAATAAAAAATGTTAAAAACAATGCTAGTCCAACTAAAACTTGATTTGGTATAGACTGCTGTGCTCCCATTGCACTTTTTAAAAATGAAAATACAACAACTATTCTTGTAAAAGATGTTACCATTATAATAATTGAAGGTAATAAAGCTAATACTGTGAAAAATATTAATAGCTTTATATTAGATACATAGTCTCCTGAAGTACCTTCTCCCCCAATGTTTATATTTACACCAGGTAAATCTACTGTTTCTGGGGCTGCACTTACTGCTATTCCTGTAAACCCTATAACTGCTAAAGCTACCAAAAATATTAATAGTGATTTCCTCTTTTTACTCATGCTTATCTTCCTTTGATTTTATTTTTCCCCAAGCCTCTATTGATAAACTTTTAAAATTATTTAATATACCCTCATATTTGTTGTTCATATCCTTTAAAGCTTGTTGTTTTGCTTCTTCTATTTCTGCCAATTCTTCTTCAGTTAATTCTTGTAACTTTTCAGTATGTCCAGTAGAAGTTGATAATACCATTCCCTTTTTCCCTACTTTAACCACTAATATGTAGCCATCCTTAGAAATTTGAACTCTCTCTATTACCTTTACATACTTTTTATTTAAATTTCCGTTAATACCTTTATTGGCATATTTAAACAATATAATCATTAAAGCAAAGATAATTATCATAGATACAATTAACTTAAAAATCATTAATGTAAAATCCATTTATTTTCTTCCCTACTGTGCTAATAATTGATCAAAATAGATATTCACTATTTTACCTTCATCCAATATTTTATTAATATCTTCAATTAGCCCCTTTTTTAAATTTTCTTCATTTTCAGCTCTAAAATCTTCACTCTTTTTTGACATCAAATAAAATAAGGTTGCATCTTTTACTTCTGTAAGCTTACTATTTAATTCTTTTCCTAACTTCTTATTTTTTTTATCATAAGAAATATTCATTGTTGCTTTAAGATAGCTTCTTCCACTTTCATCTGCTAATCTAACCATTATATCCTCTGCCACAGGAACCTTTTCTTCAACAATTGGCTTTTCTACATCACTTGTACTCTGCATATAAAAGTAAACTCCTCCAAAACCTCCTGCACCAAGAACTAATAATGCTAATACTATAACTAAAATTTTCTTTATCCCACCTGATGTGCTTTTTTCATTATCACTATTCTTTTTTGCCATTAAAATCACTCCTTATTATTAGTAACAAGCAAGATGTTTACTCTTCTATTCTTTGCTTTATTTTCTGTACTGTTATTAGGTACTAACGGCTTTGTTTCCCCATATCCTACTGCACTAAATCTATTAGGATTTTGTCCCTTAGCCTCAGTAAAATACCTTAAAACCTTTGTTGCTCTTGTAGCTGACAACTCCCAGTTAGATTCAAATTCTTTTACTCCAACAGGTACATTATCTGTATGTCCCTCTACAATTATAGAATTAGGCAATGTGGCTATAAGTACATTTATTTTATCCAATATTGCTAATGAATCTTGTTTCAAGTCTGCTCTACCTGGTTCAAAAAGTATACTATCTTTTAGTTGAAGTATTATACCTCTCTCATCACTTGTGATTTCAACCGTTGCAGACAAATCATTCTCTTCTACAAACTTTTGTATCTCTTCGTAAGTTTCAACTTGAGACCCACCATTTTCTATCATATCTTCTACAGGTGATTCCCCACCTACTAAAGGCACTTTCCCATTATATAGGTCATATTGTAAAATTGAATCAGCACTTTTTCCAGACATCACTTCATTAAATGCATTGGATAGTTGCTTCAGCTTCTCACTATCTAAGCTAGACATAGAATATAAAAGAACAAAAAATGTTAAAAGTAATGTTATTGTATCAGCATATGTATCTAACCAAGTACTTCCCCCTGAATCATTATTCTTCTTTTTTCTTCTAGCCATGGCCTATGCAACCCCTTCACTATTTTCAGCGTTATTCTTCAAATATTCTAATCTCTCAGCTGGTTCTAAATAAGATATTAACTTTTCTTCAACAATTCTTGGATTTACTCCAGATTGAATTGCTAAAACCCCTTCAAGCATCATTTCTCTTATATTAACTTCTTTCTCACTTTTCTTTTGAAGATTTGCTGCTATTGGATTACAGAAAATATTAGCAAGTAATGAACCATAAAATGTTGTTATAAGTGCTTTTCCCATACCTTGAGCTATTGTTGTAGCATCTGATAAGTTTTGAAGCATTTGTATAAGTCCTATTAAGGTACCTAACATACCAAACCCTGGTGCATAAGCTCCCCATGTACTAAATATTGATGCACCTTGACTATGTCTATTTTCCATTTCTCCAATTTCTAATTCTAATATTTCTCTAATAGTTTCTGGTTCTATACCATCCACTACCATTTGTAAACCTTTCTTTAGAAAATCATCTTCCAAAGTTGAAATTTCATCTTCTAAGGAAAGCAGACCTTCTCTTCTTGCCTTCTTTGATAACTCAGAAAATTGAGTGATTACATTTTGTTCTGAGTATGATGACTCTTTAAAAGCTTGTATAAAAACTTTACCAATCTTTTTCATCTGATCTAATGGTACTGTAATTAATACTGCCGATAAAGAACCACCGACAGTTATTAGCACTGACGATAAATCCCAGAATATCATTAAACTACTGCCTAGCATCATACCATAAATCATCATTCCAATTCCTAGTAGTAATCCTATTCCGGTTAAAGCATCTGACTTTTTCATGTTACTGCCTCCTACAACCTATAAGTAAAAATTCTATTTTTATATCTCAATACTGCATCTTTTACCTCATCAACACTCTCCAGAACTATATATTTCTTACCATTTGTTAATGTAATAAGTGTTTCAGGTACCTCTTCTATCTTTTCTATATGATCTGCATTTAATATAAACTCTTTATTGTTCATACCTGTTAAATCTATCATATCTATCCCTCCACTGGTAGAAGTATAGGTAAGAAGTTAAGATAGAGTAAACTACTTATTCTTAACTTCTTACTCACCTACCTTTTACCTTCTTATCTCTTTAGGTTGATTATATCTTGAAGAATTTCATCTCCAGTGTTTATCATCTTCCCACTTGCTTGGAATGCTCTTGTTGCAACTATCATTTCAGTAAATTGTTCTGATAAATCAACATTTGACATCTCTAACATACTTTGAACACTATCTCCGTATCCTAAGCTATTGTCCTCTCCAAGTGTTCCAACTCCACTTTTTATTGTAGGGTCTCCAGAGTTAACTGATGAACTATATAAGTTTCCACCCATCTTAGTTAAGCCTTCTGGATTTTTGAAGGATGCCATAGCTATTTGTCCAAGAGCTGCTACTCTACCATCCTCTAAAATACCATTTATAATTCCTGAACTATCTATTGTATAACTCTTAACTCTTAATTCTGTTTCACTTCCTGGTAACTTTACCTTATCTGGAATCTTAAGAGTTTTTAATGAGCTATCATATGCTTTTAAATCTTTTGTACCATCTACAAAGTTTACTGTTCCATCATTATCTAAACTTTGAACTGGAGTACCACCATTAGTTATTTCAGATTCTGTTCCTCCAATTTCCATTGGATTACCTGTAACGCTTATTGATTGGTTTATACTTGCTTCTCTTAATGCGTTATTTAATGCATTTTCGATTCCCTTAGCTGATACTGCTCCTTGAGTTACAAAGTCTCCATTTATTGTGATTGTTTTATTCTTTTCACTAATAGAAACACTTGATTTTGTTCCGGCACTAATATTTCCTGTAACTATCTTATACCCATTTAGAGCAGCTCCATCACTGAAGTTAAATTCCAAACCTAATGCTCCAACCATAGCTGGTGCTTTTAATTCTTCGCCACCTTCAACTTCTTCACTTGTAAGACCTGTATATATCTTACCTGATCCTGATATCTTTACTCCTTTGTCAGTATCTGCAATTAACCCCTTTTCCTTTAGCTTCTGATTTATCTTATTTTGTAAGTCATCCTTTTTAACAGCATTTGCAGACATAAAGTTACCTTTTAATATAATCTTATTTTCAGTTGTGTCTACTTCAACAGATAACTCTTCTTCATTAACATCAGCTATAACAATTTGGTAATTATCAAATGAAGACTTTTTATTACCTATTAACTCTGGGAACTCTAAAGTAAATCCATTACCAAATTCAATGTCCTTAGGTTTTTGTGCATCCACACCACCAGATAATTTCATTGTAATATCTCTTGAATCTATTGTTGTTGATCCAGCGTTAGTTTGCTCATACCTTCCACCAAATGTTAGGGTTGTTCCTGAAATACCATTACTCTTTAATGCATTTGCTACTTTATTGTTTAATTGAGTAAGCTTATCTGTACCGTCTGCTACTCCAGTTAAATCACCATGTATCTTAATTGACTTACTTGTTTTATCAACTGTTACACTTATGTCTCCTGTTGAATCTCCAAAAGATACTGTATATCCATTTAAAGCTGCTCCTAATCCTGTAGTCACAGTTAAACCACTAAAGTTAGCTGCTCCAGATCCATCTTTGTTTTGTAAAGTTGCCTTTGGCTCTTCAGCTACAACAGACTCTGATGTTTGTCCAGTTATTTGAGTTAGATTTTGTGCTGAACCCGTTACACTCTTAACACTTTGATTTATCTTAGCATCAGATAAAGCTCTATTAATTTCTGTCTTTATTCCATCAGCACTTAGTGCACCTTTATTAATAAAATCACCATTTATTAATATCTTCTTTACATCTGAATTAACTTGTACACTTAATGAATCTGCTGCTACTTCTCCTATTTCAAAAGTATATCCATTTAAGGCATCCCCTTCAGTTAATTGGATAGTAAATCCTGCAACTGTTACTGCTTTAGGCGCTGAAGCATCAGAACCACCTAATATTGAATCTGAACCTAAATTAGCTAATGAAATAGGTGTACCAGATACAGATATTTCTTGAGAAATTCCACTTGCTGATAATCCTTTATTTACTGCCGATTCAATTTGTGCAGCTGTTACTGTTCCAGGTCCTACTGAACCTAATACAACTTTATATCCATTTAATTGAGAACCAGGTCCAAATTTAAAATCTAGTCCTGCTGCAGTTGTATTATTTGGCTTTTGGGATGTAGCTGGCATTGAGCTATCATCATTTGTTAATGAGTAACCCATTACTCTATATCCATCACCAGTTAAAAGGTTTCCTTCACTGTCAAGTATAAGAGAACCATCTCTCGTATACATTATTTCGCTTCCTGAGTTAGCAAGAGATTGTTGTGTAAGAGTATGTGTACCTGCTCTATGATTAACCTCTAACTGACTATCCCCATATATTGATGGTCCATTACTTACCATGAAGAATCCTTCACCATCAATAGCTAAATCTAATGCTCTTCCTGTTGATTGCAAATTTCCTTGTGTCATAACAGCATCAATACTTGCAAGTTGAACTCCTAAACCAACTTGGCTTGCATTAGTACCACCTTGATTTTGCGAAGGAGCCATTGCATTAGATACATTTTGATTTAACATATCCTTAAATCTTGCCCTTGAAGATTTAAACCCTGTTGTATTTACATTTGAAATATTATTCCCTATAACATCTAATCTTGTTTGATTTACTTTCATTCCACTTATACCGGAATACATTGATCTTAACATTTGATTGACCTCCTAAAACCCCATTATTTTGCTTACTTCTATCGTTCCATAAGCATAGGCCTCCATATATATTGGTCCAGCCTATAACATTACTACACTATCAATATTGGTGAACACATTATCTACAGCTCTTTCCTTTTCCACAGCTGTAATGACAGTTCTATTTTCAATACTTGCTACCAAAGCAACATCCTTATAAAGCATAACTGCATTTCTAGACCCCTTATCAGCAGCTAAATCAAATCCCTTTCCTATTACTTTCATATCCATTTCAGAAAAGTTTATTCTTTCTAATCTATCTGCTGCATGCTTTGAAACAGTATATCCATTATTCTCAATTGTCTTATTTAAAACATCTTTAAAAGAATTTCCAGAGCTTTTTGAATTATTTATAGGTTTATTAACTTGAACACCACCTATATTTCCTACTGGATAGGCTCGTCCATTCACTATTCTATAACTCATTTCTATCCCCTAACTTTCTTTACTCCTTCTCATTTCCATCTTCTGTTTCAGTACTTGAAAAATCTCCAACCTTAGTTACATCTGAATAATTAAATTCTTTTATTTCTCCAGATTCTAATTCAACTCTAAGCATTATGTTACCATTTGAATCTTTATAAACTCCCTTAACCAAACCAGATAAATCTTCCTTTTTTCCTTCTGCATTTGTAGTTGTTAATTCTACATTCTTATTTATAAATGATGTAGCTACTAAGAACTGCATATTTCCTTGTAAACTTGTTAAAGGTGGTATTGAGTAATCTGGTACATTTACAACAGATACAATTTTGTCTATTGGAAAAGTCATTACTTCATTTTTCCCATTTACATTTACCTCAAGAGATATATTAGTACCGCTTGCTGTATTAGTTACACTTTGAACAACTCCTGTATATGGCATTCCACTATCATCAGTTATGCTAACTGTCACACCTTTACCAATAAGATTTTGATTTGCATAATTAGACATAGTTGTATTTAAGTTAGACATTTGTTCCATAGATGCAAATTGAGCTAACTGTGATACATATGCAGTAGAATCAATATCAGCTGTTGGATCTTGATTAGCTAATTCTGCTGCTAATATTGTCAAGAATGCATTTTTGTCCATTTCTTCTCCAGGTTTTACTATCTTAGTTCCCCTGTCTGTTCTATTAGCACCATTGTAGTTTATACTACTTAATCCAGGCATATAATCTCCTCCTATGCCAACATATTAATATTACTTAACATATCGACTTCATTTTCTTCAAATTCATCTTCAATTAAAGAACTATTAACTTCTATCTCTTTATTAAATGGTTGTTTTTCTCTTCTGTCTTGGTTAAAAGCTTGTCCTCGGAACTCTTCTTTAAAATATGTAGTATCTTCATATAAACTTATATCAACCTGTTGAATCTTGATATTTTGCTCACCTAAATACCTTTTTATATCTCCTAGGTTTTGAGACAAAATACTATATGTTTCTTTTGAAGATGCTTTTAGATTGGCTTTCATAATTCCATCTTCTTGAACAATTCTTATAGCAACCTCACCTAAATCTTTTGGATTAATTCTTACCACAAGCTCTTTTATATTATTAGAAGTCATATACTTCACTGATTTTACTATATCCTCAACCATATTTCCTCTATTAATCACTTTAGGTACCTCTACCTTTTCAACATTACTTGAAGAAATATTATTACTCATAAGAGTAAACTTTGTAGTAACTTTTTTATCTTCTCCATCATTAATAATTGAATTTAACACTTTTTCTTCATTATCAAATGACTTTTTGCTAAATTCTGAACCATTATCAGATGCCTCTTCCTCTACAACTGGAATATGGGTAACTTCATCTTCTATTTCTTTATCAACAACAATATTGGAGTTACTTTCAGCTACGTTTATTTTTTCCTTAATAATGCTTTTTAATCCAACAACACTTTTTTCATCTGAATTAGGTATATTTGAAGATAAAATATTATTAAATACCTCAATTTCATTTTCCAACTTACTTAAGTCTTCTTTAAGAACTTGATTATCTAAGTTAGGCATTATATCCTCATCTAAAACACGTACAAACTCATTAAGTATACTTTGAATATCCTTCAAGTTATTTTTATCATTAACTATTAAGTTTTCTCCTAAATCAATGACAAAATCAGTTTCTTTAATAAAAGTATTATTGATTGATTCCACAACTTTTTCTGAATTTATTGATTCATTTGGGAGCTTTTCAACAATAGATGGGAATAATGAAATAATTAAAGATAATT
>OKPT01000226.1_pt1 | contig 9246 bp, 6 predicted proteins | sample 1613311 | NCBI WGS metagenome assembly OKPT01 (sample SAMN04436848, study PRJEB24849) | human gut metagenome | biome: human gut; feature: NICU; material: stool | host: Homo sapiens | place: USA: Saint Louis, MO | collected 2011-09-06
CATAAAAGGCTTTAAAGAAAATCGTAATCAGGTGATCCGGCTAATGCCAATGTTTGCTGGGATTGCATGTTTAATATTTGGAAATACTTGTGTTATGTTGGGGTGGTTTGCTGGTTTTCCAATTGATATTGTTGCTGGGGTTATTAATGCAATATGTATGTTCTATACTTTGTATAAACGACGTTTATTTAGGCTTAATCTTTTAGTTTCACGACGTAGCAGTTATGTAATAGCTGGAATGTTGTCAATTATTTTATTTGCTAATTTAGTTGGTACATTTCAAAATATTTTATTTGAACATTTTGGTTTGATTACTAAAAATTATTATGTATTAGTAATTGCAGTAGCTTTTACGATTGTAACTGCGATAATTTATACAATGTTAAAAAAATTTATTGATGCAATTTTTATAAAAGAAGAAATTCAGCAATCAGATAGTTTAAAAGAGTTTTCTAACTATGTTTCAAAAACTTTGCAAGTAAATGAAATTGTCGGGGCAATGGGTGAAATAATTTTGAAATGTGTCGAAACCAAACAAGTGTATATTTGTCTTTTAGATGACAATGGTGATTATTCAATTGAGTACAGCAGTTCACCGTTAAGAAAAAATAACTATATTATTAATCATGAAAATCCTGTGGTGATTAAATTAATGAATAACGATGATATGATATTTTATAGTGAATTTAGACATTCAATAAATTATCGTTCAATGTGGGACAGTGAGAAACAATTATTTGAAAATCTAAATATTGAAGGAATTATCCCAGTTAAACAAGAGCAATTAATTGGGATGATCCTGCTGGCTCCCAAACCACGGCGCTCGGGGTATAGTTATGGAGAAATTAGTTTCTTGTCTTCAGTTGCTTCAATTAGTGCCATTGCTTTAATTAATTCAAAAATGTATGAGACAGTTTATAATGAAGCACGTAGTGATGAATTAACTGGACTGTTGAATCGTAAATATTTTTATGAGGCTTTGAATAATGAATATGAAAAATTGGGAGAACGCCAATTATCATTGATTTTAGTAAGTGTAGATGATGTTCGGCTTTATAATCAATTGTATGGTAATAAAGAAGGAGATATTGTCTTAATTAATGTAGCACGAATTATGGATGATTATGTAAATACACAAGGTTATACAGCACGTTTAGGGGGAAAGGAATTTGGGATTATTTTACCAAATTATGGACCTTTAGAAGCAAAAGATCTGGCCGAAAACATTCGCGAGCAAATAATGAATATGAATAAACGAGATAGTGACTATACTTTAAAAGTAGTTACTGCAAGCTTTGGTATTAGTTCTATTCCGGTATCTGCCAATACAATTAAGCAATTATTAGATTATGCAGATCAAGCGCTATATCAGTCAAAGCGACATGGTAAAAATCGTGTATCAGTTTATAATGCAGGAGTGGTTGAAAGTACAAGTGGTGTGACGATTGTTGATGCACATCGAGAAAAACAGAATATTTACTTAGAGTATGCGCCGACAATTTATGCATTGACAGCTGCAATTGATGCAAAAGACCATTATACTTTTACCCATTCTGAAAATGTTGCTTATTATGCTACAAAATTAGCAATCGGATGTGGATATGATAGTGAATTAGTCGAGATTATTAATGAAGCTGCACTTCTTCATGATATTGGTAAAATTGGGATTTCAGAAAATATTTTAAAGAAAACTTCTAAATTAAGTGATGAAGAATACCAAATTATGCAATCGCATGTGGAAGCTTCAGTTAATATTATTCGACATTTACCTTCATTGGACTACGTTATTCCAATTGTCTTAACACATCACGAACGTTATGATGGGCGTGGATATCCAAGAAGAATTTCTGGTGAAGATATCCCGGCCGGAGGAAGAATTATGGCAATAGCGGATTCTTTTGATGCAATGACTTCAAGAAGGAGTTATAAAGAACCATATTCATTAGAGTATGCTCTTAATGAATTAAAGCGTAATCGGGGATTGCAATTTGATCCCGATTTAGTTGATAAGTTTATTGAACTGATAAATTCTGGTATAATTGAAGTAAGAGGTAATCAAAATAATGAGTAAGGAGGAAAAATAATGTCATTAGACCAAATTATTAAGCAGCGCCGAAGTATTAGAAAATATAAAAAGAAGCCTGTTTCTAACGAGCAGATACAATTGCTTATTCAAGCAGCAGTCGAAGCACCATCTTGGAAAAATAGTCAAACAGCTCGATATCATGTTATTACATCACAACCTTTATTGAATGAGTTTAAAGAGAGATGTTTACCGGAGTTTAATCAAGAAAATTGTAAAGATGCACCGGTTTTAATAGTAACATCTTTCATTCCAAATCGCTCAGGATTTGAACGTGATGGAACGCCTAGTAACGAACTGGCAAATGGCTGGGGCTGTTATGATCTTGGACTTCACAATCAAAATATTCTTTTAAAAGCGACAGAATTAGGATTAGGATCATTGGTCATGGGGATTCGCGATATTGATAAAATCAAGGGATTGTTAGATATTTCTAAAGAAGAAATAATTGTTTCAGTTATTGCTATAGGTATTAGTGATATTGAGCCAGAACGGCCTAAACGTAAAACGGTTGAGGATATTACAAGATTTTATTAACTATTACTTTTGTAATAGTTTTTTTGTGCATTTCTTTTGCATAAAATTTTATTTTGGGCTATACTATATCCGTACCCCCTAGGAGGGGGAGGAGGTCTTATGAAACGTAAATATAGTGTAAAAGGGATGACTTGTTCAGCTTGTGAAAATCATGTTCATAATAGTGTTTGTAAATTACCGGGAGTTGAACATGTTGAGGTGAATTTATTAACAAATTCAATGAATGTTGAATTTGATGAAACAAAAGTTGATGATAGCATGATTATTAAAGCCGTAAAAGATGGTGGATATCAGGCGAGTAGTTATGATGATGCATTAGTTGATAATGACGACTTAAGTAATTTGAAAAGGAAATTAATTTATTGTTTCATCGCACTTGGATTACTGATGTATGTATCAATGTCATCAATGCTCAGTTATCCAATCCCTAATATTATTAGGGATAATGTTTATTTTAATATCATATTACAAATAATCTTTTTGATTCCAATTTTGATTTTGAAAAAAGATTACTTTGTTAATGGTTTTAAGAATTTGATCCATTTTGATCCAACTATGGATTCGTTGATTGCACTTGGTGCGGGAGCTGCTATTGTCTATAGTATTTATTCAGTTGTTTTAGCTTTAAGCGGATCTTTAATGGAGATGCATTTAGTCCATAATGTTTATTTTGAATCTGCTGGTATGATTGTTACATTGATTAGTTTTGGGAAATATCTTGAGGCTAAATCAAAGAAGAAAACAACTGATGCGATTGGGAAGTTATTAGAATTGGCTCCTGATGTCGCTTGTCGTTTTAATGATGGCAAAGAAGAAATTGTTAAAATTTCCGAATTAAAAATTGATGATCTGGTTCTAGTAAGGGCAAATGAAACAGTGCCAGTCGATGGTAAGATAGTACAAGGATTTAGTTCTATTGATGAATCAATGATTACTGGTGAAAGTCTTCCGATTGAAAAAGAAGTAAGTAGTTTAGTGATTGGGGGAACAAATAATCTCCAAGGTACTTTTGTATATACTGTAACAAGAACGGTTGAGGATAGTACATTAGCCAAAATTATTGAATTGGTTGAAGAAGCATCAAGTTCCAAAGCACCAATGACTAGAACTATTGATAAGGTTGTTAAATATTTTGTTCCTACAGTAATCGTAATAGCCCTAATCACTTTTGTAGGATGGTTGATAATGGGAGAAGATTTGAATTTTGCTATTACTAGCGCAATTGCGGTATTAGTTATTTCTTGTCCATGTGCTCTTGGTTTGGCAACTCCAGTAGCAATCATGGTGTCAACAGGAGTTGGAGCAACTAATGGGATCCTAATCAAAAGTGCAGAAGTATTAGAAAATGAAAATAATATTGACGTAGTTGTTTTTGATAAAACAGGGACTCTAACTAAAGGAATGGCTCAAGTTAGTGATATTTATAGTCACAAATTAGAATTAGCACAAGTAATTGCGATCATTGCATCGCTAGAAAAGGGTTCTAGTCATGTTTTAGCGAATGCTTTTATTCAAAAAGCTGCTGAGATGAATTTAGAATTAAAAGAGATTACTGATTTTGAATCATTAAGTGGTTTGGGAATTAGAGGAACAATTGATAATGTTGAATATGCAGTTGGTAATTTAAGGATGATGAAAGAGAGTGGAATTGATTTAAGTCGATATCAAGAAAAAATTGATTTATATTTAATTCAAGGTAAAACATTAGTATTTTTAGCTCATGATCAAGAGCTGATAGGGTTGGTGAGTATTTTTGATGATATCAAAGATACAAGTCGTCAAGCAATTCAGCGTTTAAAAGAAATGAAAATTAAAACAGTTATGCTAACTGGTGATCTAAAAGGTACTGCAAATGCTATTAATAAACAATTAGGTTTAGATGAGGTAATTGCTGAAGTCTTGCCACAAGATAAAGAAAATGTAATCCAACAATTGCAAGCACAGGGCAATAGTGTTTTAATGGTCGGTGATGGAATCAATGATGCTCCTGCGCTAGTTCGTAGTGATGTGGGTGTTGCTATCGGTAAAGGAAATGATATTGCGATAGATGCAGCCGATGTTATCTTGATGAAAGATGATATTCGTGATATAGTGGCATCGATTGAATTATCAAAAAGAACAATTATTAATATTAAAGAAAATTTATTTTGGGCATTTATTTATAATGTGATAGGGATTCCAATTGCAGCCGGTATTTTCTATTATAGTTTTGGATTAAGATTAGATGCCATGGTTGGTTCTTTATGCATGTCATTATCATCAGTTTGTGTTGTTACTAATGCGTTACGATTAAAACGCTTTAAACCATACTATCAAAAGGAGAATAAGAAGATGAAAAAGGAAATTGTAATTGAAGGAATGATGTGTCAACATTGTAAAAAACATGTTGAAGAAGCTTTAAATGGCTTAGCAGACACAACTGCTGCAGTTGATTTAGAAAATAATCTTGCTCGTGTTGAAACAGTTCAAGATGATAGTATTTTGAAAAATGCTATTGAAAAAGCTGGTTATAAAGTGGTAGGAATTAAAAATGTCTAATGAAAAAGTCTTATTGCGTTTAAAGACAGCGCGAGGACAAATTGATGCAGTTATTAAGATGATTGAAGATGAGCGTTACTGTATTGATATTTCGAATCAGTTATTAGCTATTCAATCACTAATTAAAAATGCAAATAATGAGGTATTATCTAATCATCTCAACCATTGTGTTAAAAATGCGATTAATGAGCATGATGCAGATCAGAAAATAGACGAAGTAATCAAATTATTAACTAAATTATAAAAAATCAGTTATTGAACTGATTTAGTAGTTAAATGATGTAATTTTTTGATAAGTATTGTTTTCAAGAAGATCTACTGTTGTTTGAACGATGATTAAGCGCTTATTCTTAACAAAAGCAATGCAATTATAAATTGAATCATTTGAAAGCAGATAACCATTGGTTATTTGCTTTTTATTTTTAAAGTTAACACTGTTTAAATAATCGTTCAAAGCATTTTTAGCTTTTTTTTCTGAATTATAGTAATAATAATTAACAATCAAAGCATCATTATCATTTTCTTCATTATAACTTATTGCCTCTTTGATCATTAAACTGCTGCTTTTATTAAAAGTATTATATTCATCATTGTTACTAGATAGACCAAGTGCTGATAATGTAATGATCCTATCATTAAGCGGGAGTGTCTCACGCCCGATAAAATCGATTGAAAATCCAGCAATAATTAAAACAATTGAAACAATTAATAACCAATTTGATATAATAAATGGATATTTGCTAATTTTATTATTTGCTTTTTTATTACTTAAAGTTAGTTTGATCTTTTCAGTAGTGAGATGATGATTGAAGAAACGGATTAGTAATGCTGGGCAAAATAATAAGGGAATATAATGTAAAATTATTGACCCGTTCGTGATAAATTCCATTGGGTTTTGATTAGCAAAAACACTTGGAATCAGTAAAAAAGAAAGCAGCATAGCGACAAAAATAAAAATAATATGGTCTTATTGCGTTTAAAATAAGTTAGCAGCAGTGCTTGATCTGTACCCTTAATATTGGCTGCTTGAGCGGCTTTAAAAACATATATCTTTCGTGATTTACCAATAAATTCATAACCGTGGTTTACATAATTTAATAACCACTGATCACGCTGTTCACGATTGTTTTTAGAAGATTTTTTTTGAGGTACAAAAATATCTGCTTTATAATAGAAACGTTGCTCATCTTTTTTAAAAACTGTAAACATATCAACGCTTTTGCAATTATAGCCTGACTTTGATAAATTATTTAGCATATCTTCAAATTGTTTATACTCACTAGTATCATAATTAGTTAATCTTAATTTCATAATCGACTCCTTATAAATATATTATTAGATTATCATTTTTTATCCAAACAATAAAGAAAAACCGTGTAAAACACGGTTTACTTTGAAAATGCTGATTCTGGTTCTTCGTTAAGATAGGCTGATTCATCTAATAAATACGATTCAGAAATATTTTGACAATGATCGCCCATTCGTTCGAGATTAGCAAGAATATCGACGTAAGTTGAATTAACTAGTGCTGAATTTTCAATTTTACGACCAACTCGTTTGATATGACGCTGTTTAGCTTTTTTGTTGAAGTAATCTAAATCTGCTTCTTTGTCGTCAACATAAACAATATCATCCAAATCATGAGTATCAAAGGCTTTAACTGCGTGATTTAACATATCAATGACCATATCCATCATCGCTTCTAGATCTTCACGAGCTTCTGGTGAAAAATCTTCTTTTTCATCATAGATTGCTTCATAATATTTAACAATGTTAATACATAAATCACCAATTCTTTCAAAATCTTTAATAGTTTTCATATTTGCTAAATAGTCATTAGAATCATGGTCATTTAGAGTTTCATGCGAAATCAAAACTAAGTACTCAGTAATTTTACTGTCTAGTGTATTAATAGCATTTTCCATTTCATAAACACCATCTTTAGCTAATGGGTTTTTAGTTTCAAAATAAGCTCTAATTCCTTCAACTGCTTCAATTGTAATATGACCCATCTCGATTATCTTGTTTTTAGCAATAGCTAAAGCATGACTCGGGAATAACTGAACAACATTTTGATCTAATTCGCTTAAATCCATATTTATTTCTTTTTTACTGCTCGGTAAGATTTTTTTGATAAGTTTTACGATTGCTGGTATTAAAGGAAAAAAGAATGCCGTAGTTACAACGTTAAAGATTCCATGAGCTACTGATAATTGTAGCTCAGGTAAAATATTTAATGCTCCAGCAAGCCATTCTATCAAGAGCGTGAATGGCGATAAGACGATCATAAATAATAGTGATCCAACCACATTGAATAATACATGGAAGAAAGCAGCACGTTTAGCTGGTACTGTTCCACCAAATGAAGCTAATACGGCAGTAATCGTTGTACCGATGTTACTTCCAAAAAGGAATGGTAAAGCGATAGATAAACCGATTGCTCCAGCACCGTACATCTGTTGAGCAATTGCAATTACCGCTGCTGAAGATTGAACTGCTGTTGTTAATAATGTTCCACCCAATAATCCTAACCATGGATTTTGTGATAGATAATTCGCTACTTGTGTAAATTCTGGGACTTTTGAAATATTTGCTAAATTATCTCCCATTAACTCTAAACCATAGAATAAACATCCAAATCCAAAGATGATTTGTCCCATATATTTTGTTTTTTTGTTTTTTGAAAACATTAAAAAAGCTGCCCCAAGGATAATAAAGTATACTGCATATTGAGATACTTTTAACCCTACAAATACGGACGTAATAACTGTTCCGATGTTGGCACCCATAATTATTCCAATTGATTGTTCGAGGGTCATCAAACCAGAACGAATTAAACCAATTGCTAATGCTGTTGTTCCTGAACTTGACTGAATCAAACAAGTTACAAATGCACCTATTACTATACCTTTGAATGGACTAGAAGTATACTTATCGATGATATCTTTCATTTTATCACCTGAGTATCCTTTTAAACCATCGCCCATGTACTCAATTCCAAATAAAAACAATCCTAAACCTGCAAGTATCATCGGCCAATCAATGTCCGCTAACGTCATAAAATCACACTCCTATACACAAACATAATATAGAAATGTTAAGTAATTGTAAATTATTTGTAAAATAAATTAACACAATCTTAACATTTGGATAAAATACTTAAAATTATTGGATAAATATGTTATTATATGGTGAAATAAAGAGTATAGAAGGAGGTTGAATAATGAGTGAGAGATCTAAAAAATTTTTATCGTATTACCGTCCATATTTAAAATTATTTTTAGCAGATATGTTTTGTGCAATGATTGCTGCAGGAATTACATTGGTTTTTCCAATGATTATTCGCTACATTACAGGAACAGTTTTAATAGCTGATAATTTTGAAATGGGCATCATATATAAATTAGGGATTTTTATGGTAGTTTTAGTTATTGTTGAGTATTTATGTAACTATTTTGTGGCATATCAAGGTCATGTGATGGGGGTTTATATGGAGCGTGATCTGCGTAATGAATTATTTCAACATTATCAAAAATTATCATTTAGTTTTTATGATGAACAAAAAACGGGGCAATTAATGTCACGTTTAACAAACGATTTGTTTTCATTAACTGAACTTTATCATCATGGTCCTGAAGACATTGTTATTTCATTTATTAAATTTTTTGGTGCATTTATTATTTTAGCAACAATTAATCTTAAATTAACATTAATTGTTTTTGCTTTTATTCCAGTGATGGGTGCATTTATTTATTATTACAATCGTAAAATGAAAAGAGCATTTAAGCGAAATAAACAAAGAGTAGGGGATATTAATGCACGAATTGAAGATAATTTATCGGGAATTCGTGTGGTAAAAAGTTTTGGGAATGAAAGTCATGAAATTATTAAGTTTCATGATGAAAATAGTCGTTATGTAAGCAGTAAGAAAAATAGTTATTTTTATATGGGAAAATTTCATTCAGGATTAGGTGCTTTTACTAGTATGGTGACTGTAGCAGCGGTTTTCTTTGGGGCTATTTTTATTTCTAATGATGGATTAAATACAGCTGATTTAATTGCATTCTTGCTTTATATTAATAATCTTA
>OKPT01000247.1_pt1 | contig 8835 bp, 9 predicted proteins | sample 1613311 | NCBI WGS metagenome assembly OKPT01 (sample SAMN04436848, study PRJEB24849) | human gut metagenome | biome: human gut; feature: NICU; material: stool | host: Homo sapiens | place: USA: Saint Louis, MO | collected 2011-09-06
ATAAATGCAAATAAAAAAATCTATTAATAATGAATCATAAATTCATTATCATAGATCTTTATTTATTTGGCTTAATCATTAGATATAGTGGTAATCCTAACAAAACTCCACCACCAATCATATTACCAAAAGTTACTACGATCATATGTATAGCAATCAAACCAAAGTTAGCACCACTTCCTAAAGCCCCTATCGTTAAAGTGAAAGAACCCATATTAGCAATACTATGTTCGAATCCAGGTAAAACAAATGCCATAACCACAATCATCATAATAATTGTTTTGGCCGTATCGTCCTGCATCTTCATCCCTACGTAAGCACCTACACAAACGATAAAGTTACATAAAACTGCTTTGACTAATAATTCAATGATATCAAAACTTAATTTTGTATTTGCACAACTAACAACATATTCCGAAAGCAGTTCATGATTACTACCACTAATAAAAAATAAATAACAAACTAGTGCAATTCCTACAAAATTCCCAAAATAACAAACTATCCACATGGGAATTATCTGACGAAACTTCAATTTCTTACCATAAACAGGAATCATTGTTGTAAAACAATTTCCTGTAAATAACTCTGATCCTAAAATTACAATAATTACTAATCCGATTCCAAATGAACCTGCTACAGCAATTTTTGAAGCAATTAAATTATCTTTAAATAGCAATGTTCCTAATGTTGTTGATAAGATCGTCGCTAATCCTAAATATAATCCCGCAACTACTGAACGAGCAAAGAAGCGCCCAATATCATCACGACACATTTCATATTTTTTTATCCCTAAATCTGATAACATTTCAAAACTCATATTGAAACCCTCCAAACCTGTTTCATTATAAACCATTATTCTTCCAAGTTCAACTAATTACTTGTCTGGTGCTATGTTGTAAAAAATATAGCTCTTATACCGGATTCTAGATATTCTTTTCCAAAAAATGAAAAAGCGCTTACTTAAAAAATTTCAGTGATAAAATCGAAGCATCAAAAAATATTTGGAGGGTCATACATGTTCAAAAAGGGAAGTTATATCTACTACGCCTTAGGAAATGGGATGTTCTATTTTTCATGGGCAATGTTTTCTTGTATCATTTCTGTCTATCTTGCTGGAATAAACTGCTCGGCTACTGAAATTTCATTAATCACTTCGGCTGCGGCTTTGTTTGCAATGGCGACTCAACCAATTACAGGTTTTCTAGCTGATAAATTTAAAAGTCCAAAACTAGTCGCAATTATAACTGGTGCATTAACAATTATTTTTGGTTTACTATTTGCTTCAACAAAGTCTTTTATCTTTTTATTTTTATTGAACGGCTTCACTCAAGGTTGTTTAAACGGAATTACCGCCTTAACAGATCGTTTAGCTACTGCCTCACCATATCCATTTGGAGCAATCAGAGTTTGGGGATCTATTCTTTATGCTATTGCTGCTCAAGTAAGCGGTATTGTTTATGACTATATTTCACCAACTGCAAACTTCTATATTTTTGCAGCTGGTCTATTGCTCATGTTGTTTTCTTTTTATATGATGCACGATGCTAAACCGCTTATCGTTGGTAAAGCAGCCAAGGTAACAACTAAAGAAGTTTTAAAACATTTATGGCACAACAAACCTTTTAAAATTTTTATGTTAATCTATATTCTTTTTCAAGGCCCAAGTTCTGCCCAAATGGTTTACCTCCCATTAGTAATCAAAGGTTTAGGAGGGACTACTACGATTGTAGGAACGACTCTGTTATTTAGTACCTTATCAGAGATCCCTGCTGTCTTATTTTCAGATCGTTATATGAAAAAGATTTCATATAAAGCTTTAATGATATTTGCCTGTGTTTTATCTATCATTCGCTTTGTCTGGTATTCAACTTGTCCAGCACCATATTTGATTATGTCTGTTTTCTTTTTTCAAGGTCTAACAACAATTGTTTTTATTCTTGTTGCTGTAAGAATTATATTAGATTTAGTTGATGAACAATATATCAATAGTGCCTATGGTATTTCATCGATGTTAGCCAAAGGCTTTTCAGCTTTGATTTTTCAAATCATTGGAGGTCGAGTTTTAGATATTTTCCCAGGAAATAATGGCTATACCATTATGTATCTAATTTTTGCTTCTTCAATTACAATTGCTTTGATCTTATGTTTTAAATTCAAGTTTACTAAAAAAGTTGAATAATCTAATCATGAAATGCAATAATTATTAATATTATAAATATGGTGGAAAATTTTGACAATCATAAAAAAGTAGATGAACAAAATCGCAAAATCGTTTTACAATTAGAAGCTGCCACTTCTTTATATCAAATGCGCGGCTTCCAATTCACCGACGAACTTGATTTAAAAAATGAAAAGGTCATGGTTTTAAAAAAGTAATCTAGTCAATAATTAGATTACTTTTTTCAGCTTGTTTAGAAACATTTATCAGTGTACAATATAGTCATTGGAGGAGATATAATGAAAGATGGATACATCCGTGTCGCTGCTGGTTCTTTTGAAACTAGTATTGCTAACGTAAAAAATAATAGTGAAAATATTTGTAACTTAATTAATGAAGCTTATCATAATGATGCTAGAGTTTTAGTTCTACCCGAGCTTTGTTTAACCGGATATACTTGTGAAGATCTTTTCAATCAAGATCGCTTATTAAATGAGGCTAAACAGCAACTGCAAACAATTATCACTGCAACAAATAATAAAGATTTAATCACCATTGTCGGTCTACCTTATCAACATTTAAATAGTCTTTATAATGTAGCTGCAGTAATTCATCAAGGTGCGCTGCTTGCCTTAGTCCCTAAAACACATATTCCTAATTATCAGGAATTTTATGAAGCTCGTCGTTTTGAACAAGCCCCAAAAGAAAATACATTGACAAACTTTAATGGTCAAAAGATACCTTTTGGAACTCACTATGTTTTTGCTTCAACAACTAATTCAGATTTTAAATTTGGAGTTGAAATTTGTGAAGATCTTTGGTTACCAGATGCCCCAAGTACTAAACTGGCTTTAAATGGTGCTAATTTAATTTTAAATCCTTCTGCCAGCAATGAAATTACAACAAAAAGCGATTATCGTCGTTTACTAGTAAGTTCTCAATCAGCTCGTTTAGTTTGTGGCTATGTTTATTGTAATGCCGGTAATGGCGAAAGTACCACAGATGTTGTTTTTAGTGGGCATCACATTATTAGTGAAAATGGAACAATGATCAAAGAGAGCCGAGGTTTTGACAGTGAACTGATCTATGGTGATCTCGATTTAAAGAAATTATCAAGTGAACGTCGAAAAATGACAACTTTTAAATCATATCATAATTATGAAACTATTTATTTTGATTCAACAAATATCGATTTAAATACCACATATTATTATGATCCCCACCCATTTGTCCCTAGTAATCGAGACTTACGGGCTAAACGCTGTAAAGAGGTATTTGATATCCAAACAAGAGGTTTAATGCAGCGCTTAAAAGCCACCGGAATCAAAAAAGTCGTTATTGGTATTTCGGGGGGGTTAGATTCTACCTTAGCCTTATTAGTATGTACGATGGCCTTCAAAAAACTAAATTATGATACAAAAGATATTATTGCAATTACAATGCCTTGTTTTGGAACTACTTCAAGGACTAAAAACAATGCCTTAGGATTAATGGAAGAATTAGCTGTAACAAGTATTGAAGTTGATATTACAGAATCTGTCCGTATTCAATTTAGAGATATTGAACAAGATGAAAATATTCATGATGTTACTTATGAAAATGTTCAAGCAAGAACAAGAACAGAAATTCTCATGAATAAAGCTAATCAAGTTGGTGGTCTTGTGATTGGAACTGGAGATTTATCAGAAGTTGCTTTAGGCTGGTCAACATACAATGGCGATCATATGTCAATGTATGCAGTAAATGTCTCTGTTCCTAAAACCTTAGTTCGTTATTTAGTTGATTACGTAGCTAGTTTGTATCATGGAGAAAAATTAGAAACAATCTTAAAAGATATACTAGATACACCTGTTTCACCAGAGTTATTACCTCAAGAAAATGATCAGATCGTTCAAAAAACTGAAGATATCGTAGGTCCATATGAGCTGCATGATTTCTTTATTTATCATATGGTCCGTTTTGGTGATGAACCACGTAAACTATATCGTAAAACTAAACTAGCTTTTAAAGATAAATACGACAAAGAAACTATTAAGAAATGGCTAACTAAATTTTATTGGCGTTTCTTTAGCCAACAATTTAAACGTAGCTGTATCCCAGATGGTCCTAAAGTTGGAAGTGTCTCTCTCTCTCCTCGTGGTGACTGGCGAATGCCAAGTGATGCAAACGTAAGTAACTGGATCGATGAAATCGAAAAAATATAACAAAAAGGTTTTGTATTTAAAATCAATACAAAACCTTTTTTATTAATACATTTGATTTGGCATCATTGGAGCCTCTGGTGTTTCAGACTTAATCTCTGCAACACCAGCTTCAGTTGTAATAAATAAAGCTGAGATACTTGCAGCATTTAATAATGCACTACGAGTAACTTTAGTCGGATCAATAATTCCTTTATCAAACATATCAACCCATTCACCATTTTTGGCATCAAATCCTTGATTTTTAGCTGCAGATTTTTGCATATCAACAATATCTTCGCTGTTATATCCAGCATTTTCAGCAATTTGACAAATTGGTGATAATAATGCTTCCATCACGATATTAATACCTTTTTGAACATCAACATTATCATTTTTAAGCACTGGTTTTAATTCTTTATAAGCTTCAACTAATGCTGCTCCACCACCAATTACAATACCTTCTGCAACTGCTGCTTTAGTAGCATTTAAAGCATCTTCAATACGTAATTTCTTTTCTTTTAATTCACTTTCAGTAGTCGCTCCAACTTTAATTGTTGCAACCCCATTTGTTAACTTACCAAGGCGTTCTTGGAATTGTTTTTTATCATAATCACTAGTACTGCTAGCAACTCTTGTTTTTATTTCTTCAATTCGTGCCTTTAACTCAGGATTTTCTTCATTACCACTGATCATAGTAGTATTATCTTTAGTCACAATAACTTTTTTAATAGTACCAAGTTCTTCTAATTGAAGTTCTTCCAACTTCATATTTAAGTCTTTATTATAAAGTTTTGCACCTGTTAATGCAGCAATATCTTGCAGCATTTCTTTTTGATTATCACCAAAACCAGGAGCCTTAGTTGCAACAACATTGAAAGTACCACGTAATTTATTTAAAACTAAAGTTGAAATTACTTCATTTTCATAATCTTCAGCAATCAATAATAATGGTTTGTTTGTCTTTAAAACTTGTTCAAGTACTGGTAAAATTTCTTGTAAATTATTAATTTTATGATTAGTTACTAAAACATATGGATTTTCTAATTCGACTTGCATTTTTTCACGATCAGAAACCATGTATGGCGAAACATATCCTTTATCATACTGCATTCCTTCACTGATTTCTAATTCATTATCAAATCCATTACTTTCATCAACATTAATAATCCCATCACGACCAACCTTATCCATCGCTTCAGCAATTAAATCTCCAATTTCTTTACTACCAGCCGAAATTGTTGCAACACTAGCAACATCTCCACTAGTTTCAACTTTACGTGAATTCTTCAAAATAGTTTTTGCTACCTCTTTGCTCGCATATTCAATACCTTCACGCATTAGAACAGGATTACATCCTTTATCAACGGCTTTCATCCCGCTATTGATCATATTACGAGCAAGAATAGTTGCTGTTGTTGTTCCATCACCAGCAACATCATTAGTATTATTAGCTACTTCATATACTAATTTTGCTCCCATATTTTCAAATTTATCTTCTAATTCAATTTCTTTAGCAATACTAACACCATCATTAGTAATCAATGGTGAACCATAACTTTTTTCTAACACAACATTTCGCCCCTTAGGACCTAACGTAATACATACAGCGTCTGCAAGAGTATTTACTCCTTTTAACATTGACTTGCGGGCGTCACTTGAAAATCTAACTTCTTTTGCCATTTCTAATTACCTCCTAAGCAATATAAGCTAAAATATCTTTTTCTTCGATGACAATATAATCTACTTCGTCAATTTTAATATTAGTTCCTGAATATTCTTTGTAAACAACTTTACTATTTTCTTTAATTTCGGATTTACAATCAGGACCTAAAGCAACAACTGTTGCTACACTGGGAATCTTTTTTGTTTCGGTTGTTAAAATAATTCCGCTAGATGTTTTATTTTCTACTTCATCTTTTTTCAAAATAACATTATCATGTAATGGCTTAATCATTTTAATCACTCCTTTTTAGCACTAGCCATTCCTAAGTGCTAAAATTATTATATCCTTTTCTAGCACTTTGTCAATACAAGTGCTAATTTTTTACAAAAAAAGATTCTTCAAAAAAGAAGAACCTAGTCATATAACCAGTTAGCTTTATAATAATATATGCCTAATACAAGCGAACTAAAAATCCAAGAAACTGGCCAGCCTAAATTTACAAAAACAATGTTATGGAAAATGTTAGTTGTTACTGTAACCCAGATTACTCTAAAAATACACCAGCACCCAATTAGAACAAACATTGGAATATTGGTTCTTCCAACACCCCGCAAAACACCACAAATACATTGGGATAGAGTTAAAAATAAATAGCCTGGAGCAATACATAACATCATCGTTCGTCCATATTCAATTACTTGGGAATTTGATGAAAAAATTCTTAATAAATACGGGGTTGTAAAAACAATAATGATTGTCAGTGTCAAAATGATCCCACAGCTGATCAAAGTTCCAATACGTGCCCCTTTTTTTATTCTTTCATATTCTTGTGCACCCTTATTTTGTCCAACAAAAGTTGTTAATGCCATTGCAAAACTTAAAACCGGTAAGATAGCAAATCCATCGATTTTAGTATATGAACCTGTTCCAGCCATCGCATAAGCACCAAACACATTAATATTTGACTGCATAATAATATTTGAAAAAGAAACTACCGCATTTTGCATTGCACTAGGCATTCCAATCTTAGCTGTCTTTTTTAAAATATCGGGATAAAAATGAATCTGCTGCAATTCTAGTTTATACATTTCTTTAGATCTCACTAAAATATAAATTGATAATAATGCGCTAGTGATCTGAGCAATCGTAGTAGCAATCGCCACCCCAGCAATTCCCATCTTAAAAATTACAACAAATACCAAATCTAAAATAATATTTACAATCGATGAAACAACTAAAAAATATAATGGATATTTAGAATCACCAACCGCTCTTAAGATTCCACTAATCATGTTATAAATAATTAAACCAATTACTCCTAAAAAATAAATCCGTAAATAAATCAACTCTTACCCATTTTAAGATTATTGGGGTGAAAATCACTCCGACTATTGTTGTGATAAGACTTGAAACAAGCGCTAAGGCCATTGCTGTATGAACACCTTCTTTAACTCCCTGACAATCTTGAGCTCCAAAATAATTAGAAATTAAAACACCGGCACCTAATGATAACCCCATAAAAAAACTAACCAGCATATCAATAATTGGTCCACTGGAATTTACTGCTGCTAAAGCTTGATCACCAATAAGATTACCTACAACGATACTATCGACTGTATTATACAGCTGTTGAAATAAATTTCCAACCAATAATGGTATCGCAAACACGATCAGCTGTTTTGCAATATTGCCATGTGTCATTAAACCATTTTTCCCTTCCATTATTTTCCCTCCAAATATCTACAGTATACTCCAGTACACTAATGATTAAAATAGCTAACTAAAAAACTGATCACCAAATGATGATCAGTTTTTAACCAATAATACTTTTCTATTATTTTTTATAAACCATGATCGGATCGTTAGCCGCTTTAACCTCTTTATTTGTTAAGAACTGCTCCGGTTGAAAATCACCAGGATTAGTTACAACAACCATTGTAAGAGTATCCATCTCTTTTGATTTCAAAAATGCTTCATCGAATTTTATTAATGGATCACCCGGCTCTACTTTAGCTTCAACTTCTGTTAAAACTTCAAATCCTTCCCCTTCTAACGAAACTGTATCCATCCCCACATGGATCAATATTTCTAGACCATCCTCACTCAACAGACCAACTGCATGTCCAGAATTAGGCATTAACATTTTAACTGTCCCCTTAAACGGCGCTACAACTGTATCTGTAGTAGGCTTGATGGCAATTCCTTCCCCCATCATTTTTTCTGAAAAGACAGGATCTGGCACTTCTTCAATTGAAAGTGTCGTCCCGGTTAGTGGTGCTAATACTTCTACTGATTTACTTTTTTTCTTAAACAAATTTAACATTCCTGATTCCTCCTAGAATAGTATTCCTAATCTAATTTTAACAAATAAAACTAATCCGTACAACATACCAAGCGGAATCAATCCCACTAACATCGCTTTAGTACTATTATTTATAGTGAATTTTTTTATTGCAAACATTCCTTTACCATACTCTTGGAAAGTACCATAAATGATGAGAAAACTACAAATCATATTAAATGAACTAACTTGATAGACAATTAAGATCCATAACGGAATTAACAATCCATCACGTTTTTTTCGATCTTTAAGATCTTGACAGATATTGCGCATTGCAAGATAACAAAATGGCATTGCTAGAACGAGTAATAATTGTCCCACAATCAAAGGTTCATTAAACATCTTTTCAATATCCCCTTGGGCCATAAATAAATACAAGAATCCAAGAATCAAGATAGGAATACCCACAAATAGATATTTTACAATATCCAAGGCACTCATTCCTTTAAAAAATTTAAATATTGATTGTAGTTTTCCGTACACCATTTTC
>OKPT01000248.1_pt1 | contig 8813 bp, 6 predicted proteins | sample 1613311 | NCBI WGS metagenome assembly OKPT01 (sample SAMN04436848, study PRJEB24849) | human gut metagenome | biome: human gut; feature: NICU; material: stool | host: Homo sapiens | place: USA: Saint Louis, MO | collected 2011-09-06
ATAGGAGTTGATGTTATTGATATCAAACTTTTTAGTAAAGAAGTTTATTAAAAATAGTGAAGACATAAAAAGTGAAAAGGTAAGAAGTACCTATGGAGTACTTGGTGGTGTAGTAGGAATAATAATTAATTTAATTTTATTCGCTATCAAACTTACAGTAGGTGTAGTAGCTTCAAGTATTGCTATTATGGCAGATGCATTTAATAACTTATCTGACGCCGCTTCTTCTATCGTTACAATTATTGGTTTTAAAATGGCTGATAAGCCTGCTGATGCTGAACATCCATTTGGACATGGTAGAATGGAATATATATCAGCTTTAATAGTAGCATTCATGGTAATGCTAGTAGGTATACAGTTTATTAAGTCATCTTTTGAGCGTATACTTAACCCTGTTAGTATAACATTTGAATTTATACCATTTATACTATTATTAGTATCAATTTTATTTAAACTTTGGTTATCAAGATTTAACAAGTTTATAGGTAATACTATTAATTCTTCTGCATTGAAAGCTGCTTCTGTAGATGCATTAGGAGATGTTTTTACTTCTTCTTGTGTTACAATTTCATTTTTAGCATCTAAGTTTACATCTTTCCCTATAGATGGATACTTTGGTCTTATTGTAGCAGTATTTATAGTATATTCTGGTTATACCCTTATTAAAGAAACTATAAATCCTATTTTAGGAGAAGCCCCTGATCCAGAATTAGTTAACAGTATTAAAGAAATGGTTCTATCATATGAACACATTACAGGAGTTCATGACTTAATTGTTCATAACTATGGACCTGGAAGATGTATGGCATCTATCCATGCAGAAATACCATCTGATATATCGGTTATGAAAATTCATGAAATAATTGATACAGCTGAAAGAGAAATTTCTAGCAAATTGAATATATATCTAGTTATTCATATGGATCCTATCTGTGTATTTACTGATGAAGTTAAGCTAGCTTATGATGAGATTAATAAAATAATAAAATATAATCCTTTAATAAAATCTATGCATGATTTTAGAGTTGTTGGGGAAGGTAAAAAGAAGAACTTAATTTTTGATATTGTAGTTAATCCAGAAAATCTTAAAAAGATTATGAGTGTTGATGAGTTAAAAGAAGATATAATAGCAGCAATTAAATCTATACATCCGGAATATAATTGTATAATAACAATAGACAATGATTATGTATAAAGATAAGTAGGTAGATAAAAGGAAGTTGCTGAGCAACTTCCTTTTATCTACTTTTTACCTTGTACCTATCAAAGTACCTTTGATAAGAAATCTATTGTTCTTGGATTTTTAGGATTGTTGAATATTTCCTCAGGAGTTCCTTGTTCTACAATTACTCCCCCATCCATGAATAAAACTCTATCTCCAACTTCTTTAGCAAATCCCATTTCATGAGTAACTATAACCATTGTCATTCCGCCCTTGGCTAAGTCCTTCATTACTCCTAAAACTTCTCCTACCATTTCAGGATCTAATGCAGATGTTGGCTCATCAAAAAGCATAACATCAGGTTCCATTGCAAGCGCTCTAGCTATAGCTATTCTTTGCTTTTGTCCTCCAGATAGGGATGATGGATACGCTTCAGCTTTATCAACAAGGCCTACCATCTTCAAAAGCTCCATAGCTTTTTTATTAGCTTCCTCTTTATTTATTCCTTTAACCTTAATAGGAGAAATTGTTATATTCTCTAACACTGTTTTATGTGGGAAAAGATTAAATTGTTGGAATACCATACCCATCTTTTGTCTTAACTTATTAATATCATTCTTTTTATCTGTAATATCATTACCTTCAAATATTATTTCACCTTCAGTAGGTACTTCTAAAAGGTTAAGGCATCTTAAAAAAGTTGATTTTCCTGAACCAGATGGTCCAATAACAACTACCACTTCCCCCTTATTTATGTGCTCATTAATTCCCTTTAAAACATCATTTTTTCCAAAGCTTTTGTGTAAATTGTTAACGTGAATCACTAGCCTTCAACCTCCTTTCAAGATATCCCATAAGTCTTCCTAAAGTAAATGTAAGTATGAAATAAAATATAGCCGCGATCATTAGTGGTTCCATACTTCTATATGTAGCTCCAGTAACTATTTTAGACGCATACATTATTTCCGCAACACCAATTACAGAAGCCATAGATGACTCTTTTATTACTGCAACAAACTCATTACCTATCGCTGGTAATATATTCTTTATTGCTTGCGGTAATATAATATTAAACATTGCCATTTTACTAGTCATCCCTAAACTTCTAGCTGCCTCCATCTGGCCACTATCTACAGCCTCAATACCACTTCTAATTATTTCTGCTACGTAGGCTGCAGAATTAACTGATAATGCAATAATTGCTGATGTAAATGCACCTAGCTTTATTCCAAAAGCTGTTAATCCAAAGTAAACAATATATACTTGTAAAAGTACTGGTGTACCTCTAACTATCTCGATGTATATATTTGCAATTGCTCTTAATATTATAAATTTTGATTTCTTCATAAAACATAGAATACTTCCTAGTATAACACCAAATATCACGGCTAATAAAGCTATTAATAATGTCCATAATAATCCTTCAATAAACAGTGGAAAATATTCACTTAAAAAATTAAAGCTTAAACCTTTCATACTTACTCTCCTTAAAAATATAGTAAGAGCCTCTTAAAACATTAAGAGACTCTATCATTAATTACTCTCCAACAACTTCACTCTTAGATAGTTTAACTGCATCCTTATAGAATGTATCTATCTTTCCTTCGTCAATTAATCTCTTGATTGTCTTATTTATTTCATCTAATAAAGCTTTTTGATCCTTTGGAACGGCAATTGCGGACCCGCCGCCTGCTTCGTCTTGAACTTTTTCTTCTGCTCTTGCAAGTTCTGGATGAATTACACTTTGAACATCTGCAACAGGTAATTCAACTATAACTGCATCTAAATTTCCTGCAAGTAAATCTTGAATTAATACTGGAACTTCTTCTAGAAATTTAGTTTTTGCATCTGGAATTGTGTTTGCAATATCTGCTTGAATAGAACCAAGTTGAGCCCCTACTTTTAGTCCTTTAAGATCTCCTAGTTTTTTAATTTTAGAAGCATCTTTTTTATTTATTAATATTCCTTGCTCCGCCTCAAAATAAATATCTGAAAAATCTACTATTTCTTTTCTCTTTTCATCCGGTGATAACCCAGATAATCCTATATCAACTTGTCCAGCATTAACTGCTGTACATATACCCTTAAACTCCATTTCTTCAACTTTAAAGTCAACTCCAATATCTTTAGCTACTTCTTTTAGAATCTCTAAATCCATTCCAACCATCTTTTTCTTACCATTTTCCATAACAAAAAATTCATATGGAGCATAGTCTACACTCATACCGACTGTTAGTTCACCTTTTTCTTTTATTTTTGTTAATGCATCTTTCTCATCTGCATCTTCTCCCCCACATGCAACCATTGAAATTGCCATAGCCCCAACAAGTATTGTAGCAAATAGCTTCTTTAATAATCCTTTTTTCATTTTATGTTGTCCCCCTTTATTTCTAAAACTTATCTTTCATTTACTATGGTATAATTATACACCACACTCTTATATTTATGCAACACCTTTTGCATATTTTTTTAATATTTTTCCATACCATTAAAAGTTTCCCCTTAATATTATGCAAAAAACTTATATTTATACCACTATTCCTTATTTTTGAAGCAACTTTATGCACATCTTGTTTTTTATAAAACTTTTATCACTTTACTCATATAAATCATATATTATATTGATTTGAAAATATAATTTGAGTATAGGAGTAAAGTATGAATTATTCTAAACAAAGAGATTTATTTCCAGGTGGCAACACCTCCAAAGGTTTTTATTCTTTCTATAAGTATATCTTGACACAAGAAGATGCTAACAAAATAATCTGCCTTAAAGGTGGGCCTGGTACAGGTAAATCTTCATTCATGAAAAAGATAGGAGCTTACTTTTTAGATCTTGGCTATTCCCTTGAATACCATCACTGTTCTTCAGATAATAACTCTTTAGATGGTTTAGTAATCAAGGAACTTAACGTAGCTATACTGGATGGAACTTCACCTCACGTTGTAGATCCTATTACTCCAGGGGCTGTAGATGAGATAGTAAACTTAGGAATAGCTCTTAATATGGATGTACTTAGCAAGAACAAAAAAGAACTAATTAGTATTAACAAAGAAATAGGAAAAACCTTCAAGCGAGCATACAGATTTTTAGGAGCAGCAAAAAGTGTTCATGAAGATTGGAGCACTTTGAATTATGAATCCTTAAACTCTTATAAGGTAAATACTTTTATGGATAAAATAAAAGGTGAAATATTAACCTCCTCAAAATCAGGCTTTGGTGGCGAGAGACATTTATTTGGTACGGCTTTTACACCTAATGGAATAGTCACTTACAATAAGGCATTATCCTCTAATATTGATAAATTATATACTTTAAAAGGCGGTCCTGGCTTTGGCAAAACTGATATATTAAGATATATAGGATCTGAAGCTCAAAAGCTAGGCTACTTCGTTGAATATTTACACGATCCTCTAATTCCAGAAAGATTAGAGAATATTATAATTCCAGAAATATCAACTGGAATATTTACAACAAATGAAATAAGCAGACTTTCCTATGATTGCAATGTATATGACATGAAGGACTTATGTTCATCTCAAGCTCTATCTTCTAGAAAATCAGAAGTTGAAAATGATAAAATTTTATTTGATACTCTTATAACTAAGGCTTTGCAATGTATTAAAAAAGCTAAAAGCTTCCATGATGAGCTTGAAAGTTATTATATTAAGGCCATGGATTTTTCTGTAGTTGATGATATATATAAAGATACCTTAAAAAAAATAGAAAAGTATACAAAATAAAAGAGGCGAGGTGGATATTTATTTTTCTTCTTCTGCCACTGCACTCATAGACAGTAAAAAAAGCAGTCTTACGACTGCTTTTTTATTATGGATAATCTATGAAGTGCTCTTGTGCACATAATATATTTAACTAAACTTGGAGTTTCTTCTCCCTCTTCTAGAATTATTACTCCATCAAATTCTAGACCTTTTGCATAATATGCAGGAATTAATACATTTCCTCCATTATAAATTAAATCATCTCTATCAAAGCTCATTATCTTAATTCTTTCTTTTAACAGACCTGATATTTCTGGCATATTTTCTTTATTTTTAGTTATAACTGCTATGCTCTCTAATCCATCTTCTTGATAATCTTCTATTATAGATACAATGGTTTCAATTAAATCTTCCTTTGATGTAGTTTCTTCCTCTATAACAGGTTCTCCCTCTCTAACTAAAGGTATAACCTTATCTTCATTTAAGAATTGACTTGCATATTCCATTATTTGTTGAGTTGATCTATAGCTCTTTAACAAACTAAATTCCTTAACAGCATCTCCAAATACTTCTTCTAGATTTAACATAGCTGGCTCTTCTAACATTGTAATTAGCCTTTGATTACTATCTCCAACTATAGTGTAGCTCTTACATCCTGTAAGCTCCTTTATAAGCTTAAATTGCGTTGTATTATAATCTTGTGCTTCATCAATTACTACATGCTTATATTCTTTCTTACACTTCTTGCCCTCAAGCATAACCATTAAATATAATATCCCTGCTAAATCCATATATCCAAGAGCTTCAGTATTAGTTATTCTTTTATATAGGTTTACTGTATCTTCGTGATTAATCCAAGATTCTAGCTCATCTCTAGAATTCATCACACCTCTAACAATTTCCCTTATTCTTATTCTTCTCTTAAATAAAAGATTGTTCTTTTCAATTTCCAGTTCATCTGGAGATAGCTGTGATATTTCTTCTTTAATCTTAGCTTCTAATTCTCTTACTAATTCATCTCTCTTATCCTTAATCTTAGAAGTAAGTATTCTCTTAATCTTTTCACTTCTTCTAAATAGAGGCATATATCCATAATATTTAGTAAATAATTCTTTAATTTCATCTACAGAAACAATCTCTTCATCAAAGAATCTTACAGGTTGTATTTTAAAATACTCCTCATTCATCTTTTCTAAAGTATCATCTAATAGTTCTGTAAATTTCTTAGAGCTTTTATACTTATATTCTTTAAGAGCTTCTTCATTTCCACTCATTGCTTCTTCTATATATTCAGAGAAACCTTTTACTGGTTCTTCTAAACCTATTTCTGATATAGCAAAGTTTTGGAATGTCATTTGAGTAACTCCACTTTCACCTAAGGTAGGAAGAACTTGACCAATATAATCCATAAATATATCATTAGGTCCAAGTATTAATACCTTATCTCCAAATTGTTTTCTAAAGTTATAAAGTAAATATGAAACTCTATGAAGAGCTATAGTTGTTTTACCTGAACCCGCTACTCCATTTACAACAACAACCTTATCCTTTGGAGCTCTTATTATTTCATCCTGCTCTTCTTGAATTGTCATTACTATATCTTTTAATTTTTCACTTGAATTAGATGTTAAAACCATTTGAAGTATATCATCTTTTACATCTATAGCTGAATCAAATAAACCTTTAAGCTCGCCTTTTTTAACTATTAATTGTCTTCTTCCTAAAAGATTTGCATTTATAGCTCCATTAGGACAATCATAAGTAGTTTCTCCTAATGTACCTTTATAAAATAGTGATGCAACTGGTGCTCTCCAATCTACTATAACAGGGTCATAACTATCTTCTGGTGTTAACCCAAATCTACCAATATAGAATTCCTCAGCTCCCTCATCCTCTTCTGTGAAAGTTATCTTACCAAAGTAAGGAGAATCCTTTAATATAGTAAATTCCTTCAATCTCTTATCTATAGTCTTAAACGCTTCTTCCTTAACATAATTTTCATGGTCAAAGTATTCAATTACCTTATCTTCATCATCTCTATATTCTTCAATTACTTTTTTTCTGTAATCAACTATATAATCTGTTATACTTTTTCTTTTAGATAGATAATTTAAAATTTCATTATTTAAAATCTTAAGTGTCTCCTCTAGTTTTCCTTCTTCCATTATAAACTCTAAATCTTTATTCAAAAAAATCACAGAAGTCTATTCTAGGCAACTGTGATTTTTTACTATATATTATTATTCATTATTTGTTTTATCTTCTGCTTCAGTAATATCATCAACTCCAACAACAGTTTCAGTATTTACCTCTTCAACCTTTTCTTTAGCTTCTTCTTTTTTTAGCTCTGGATACTTTTCACATACTATTGCCATGAATTCATCCCCAAATAGAGTTTCCTTCTCTAATAATATCTCAGATATCTTATCCAATAAATCCCTATTGTCTCTTAATAACGCTCTAGCTTTATTATGAGCATCTTTTATTACTTTTAGTATCTCTTCATCTATTATAGTAGAAGTTTCTTCACTACAATTTCTTACTGCTCTACCATCTAAGTATCTATTTTGCATTGATTCAAGGCCCATCATATCAAATCTTTCACTCATACCATACATAGTAACCATACTTCTTGCAGTTTGAGTTGCTCTTTCAATATCATTAGATGCGCCTGTAGATATTAACCCAAATACTTCTTCTTCAGCAGATCTACCACCAAGCATAACCATAATTTGATTCATAAGCTCTTCTTTTGAAATTAAGTATTTTTCCTCTTCAGGAAGTTGCATAGTGTACCCTAAAGCTCCCATAGTTCTAGGCACAATAGTAATCTTATGTACTGGATCTGTCCCTTCTAATAAGGCAGCAACAAGTGCGTGTCCTACTTCATGGAATGCAACAGCTTTCTTTTCCTTATCTGAAAGTATTCTATCCTTCTTTTCTTTACCAGCTATTATAACTTCCACAGCATCCCTTAAGTCCTCTTGTAAAACTGCTTTTCTTCCATGTTTTACAGCTCTTAAAGCAGCTTCATTTATAATATTTGCTAAATCTGCCCCAACTGCACCTGGAGTTCCTTTAGCTATTTCTTTTAAATCAACTTCTGCATCTAAGCATACATTTTTAGCATGTACTCTAAGAATAGCTTCTCTACCTTTAAAATCAGGTCTGTCTACAATTATTCTTCTATCAAATCTTCCTGGTCTTAATAATGCCTTATCTAAAATTTCTGGTCTATTTGTAGCTGCCAGTATTACAATACCTTTAGAAGAATCAAAGCCATCCATTTCAGAAAGTAATTGATTTAGAGTTTGCTCTCTTTCATCATTACTTTGTAGCTGATTATCTCTACTCTTACCTATAGCATCAATTTCATCTATGAATATTATACATGGTGCTTTCGCTTCTGCATCCTTAAATAACTCTCTTACTCTTGATGCACCAACACCAACAAACATTTCTACAAAACTTGAACCTGATAACGAGAAAAACGGTACCTTTGCTTCACCTGCTACAGCTTTAGCAATAAGTGTCTTTCCTGTACCTGGAGGTCCTACTAATAATGCTCCCTTTGGAAGTTTTGCACCTATTTCAGTATATTTAGCTGGACAATTTAAAAAATCAATTACCTCTTCTAATGATTCTTTGGCCTCTTCTTGTCCTGCAACATCTTTAAATGTCACACCAATTTCATTTTCAACATATACCTTAGCATTGTTTTTGCCTATGGAGCCCATTCCTCCACCCATTTTACCCATTCTATTAAAAACCATTTTCCACATAAAGAATAAAAGTAACAGTGGAATTGCCATAGAAATTAAACTCTCTAATAAAACAGATTCCTTTGGATTTGTTCCATAGAATTCTATATCATCTGACTCCTTCAATTCCTTTATTAATTCTTCATCATTAAGATTTACTGTATATA
>OKPT01000256.1_pt1 | contig 8549 bp, 10 predicted proteins | sample 1613311 | NCBI WGS metagenome assembly OKPT01 (sample SAMN04436848, study PRJEB24849) | human gut metagenome | biome: human gut; feature: NICU; material: stool | host: Homo sapiens | place: USA: Saint Louis, MO | collected 2011-09-06
TCTAATATACTATTTATTCTATCCTTCTTAGCTTGTTGTCTTGAAGTTAATCCCTCTTCATTCCTTCTTGCTGCATTTCTCTTTATGTTCTTTCTTCTATATTTTTCATCAGTAGATATTATAGTTAATAGTTTCCTTTGCTCCTGCTCTGATATATCTAAAGCTTCAATTATATATTTATTAGTGAATTTATACCCTTTACTTTCATCTTCTTGAAAGTGCTTTACTGTTCTGTTTACACTTCTACATACTGATATTAATTCTCTTATTTTATATGGCTCTCTAAAGCTTTTATTAAACTCTTTTGTAATATCAATTAATTCCTCAACTGTAATCTCATTTATAAGCCTATAATGGTAACTATAGAACATTATTAAAGTATTTCTATATCCTTTTACCTCTCCATTTCTTAATGATACTATAGCCTTAAAATCTTCTAATCTGCTTTTATTTAACGTGTATAAGTTCTTAGTAGGTAAATACGCTATATTACTCTTATTCTTCTTATACGCTTTATTAGGCTTAATATAGGCTTTCTTTAAATCAAATATATTATATATATTATCTTCCCTTTTAAGCATACTATAACATTTACTATTATCTTTACTGTTAATAGTGCCTGGTAATCTTAAAAGTCTCGTTGGATCTGTTGCTCTTTTATCAACTTCTATATTTTTAATATCTTTTTCTATTTCTTTTACCTGGTTAAATAAATAATTTTCTATCTTCTCCCATAAGTCCAAAAGCATTATATGACAGTTTGCTATATCCCAATAAACATGTATACCTCTTCCACTATTTATGTATTCAGTTGGCTCTGGTATCTTCTTATTTTCAACTAACTGCTCTATTGCTCCAACTACTTCAAAACTTTCTATCGCCCTAGTACCTTTTTTATGGTCTATATCAATATAAAATCTATGTAATTGCCACAAATAATCCCTTTGTCTTTTTATAGGTGAATTAAATGTATTCGGCGTATAATATATATCTCTTTTATCTTTATATTCATCAATATCTATTTCAATAGGACTACATGCTCCTATTCTCTTTATATTCTTATTTATAGCTTGTACTATATGTGTATATCCTAAATCATATTCTAATTTTAATATTCCCATATTCCAACCTCTTTTCATTTAGTTAAATAAAAAAAGCCTTCTAGGTATAATCCTAAAAGGCTTGAAAAAATTCTAACTAAATGTTATACTCACCTTAGTTAAAAGGCTTCATGCTTTTTAGGTAGTGCGTTTACCTATTAAGTAACTTTCTAAATATACGACCAATATATTTGAAAGTATGAGGTCTTTTTTATTTTTAAATTTATTATATCATCACACTTCCAAATATTCCACATTTTATATGGCATATTATTTATAAAGTTCAATACTTCTTTTAATTATCCCACTTTAAAATTTTCTTCAATTCCAAAAGTGATGGCTTTTTATATTTTTTTATTTCAACTTCTTTCTTTTCAACTACTACTTTAACTTTCCCATCTTCAACTATTTCTCTTTTTAAATCAAATACCTTTTTTTCTGTATATTCATATCCTAACGCTTTTTTTAAATTCTTCATTTTCCATTCTCCATTTTTTCATTTTGGGATATTTTTATGACTGGTAGAGCACATCGGACATTTTTTAATCCTACAATTAATCCTGGTACTCCCCCCCCCATGTTTTATAAAATACTTTTTTCTTCTATTTCCTTTTTCTTTAACTCTAAAAGCTCTCTATCTAATTTATCCTTGTTTGGATTGTTTGAAAAATTAATTCTATCTCTATTATTTAATAGATACTTAATCATATCTGAACTTGGTGGTATATTCTCCTCTACTTCTACAACTTCAATCCCACTTTTTGTTTTTAATACTTTCTTGGTTTTATTCTTATATCCTTTAGCAACTTTAAACGCTATTTTAATTAACTGTGATATCTCTTCCTCATTCTCTTTTATTTTTGTCGCTAATTCATTATTTATTTTTTGATATCTTTCTAAAGTTCTGACAGAAACATTTAGCTTTTCTGCTATCTCTTTTTTAGTAAGCCCTTTATTTGCAAGGCTTAGAGCCATTTTTATTTTTTCTTCTCTCTTCATTTTCCCCCTCCTTTTTTGTCGTTCTTACTTCCTTTTTTCAACTTTTTTTTGTCGCATTGCTCAATATTTCCCTAAAATATAAAACTATATTTTTCTAACTTTTTATAACAAATAATAAAATTAACTCTAACATCTGATTTTAAGCCACTTTGAACCACTTTTATGTTTCTTCCATTAACAATACATATCTTATAATTTTGTGGTTTTCGTCTATACCTATTAAAGCCTTGTAATTACAAGCTTTTACCTCGTTTATTCTTTTCAATACCGACTATGCTGCATTATGTGTTTTTAATAGCTTTTTTAATCCCATAACTTTTTTACATTACTATTTAATATTTCTTGTTCTAATCCTATATATCTTCTTGTTACTAATGAGTTACTATGATTGAAATATTCTCTTAATCCTTCTATATCGCCATACTTTTGATAGTATTTTCTTCCAAATGTTTTTCTTAATGAATGAGAGCCTATTCTATCTAGTCCAAATTTCTCACCAGCTTCTCTTATTATTCTATATGCTCTATCTCTTCCAATAGGTTTGTTCCCCCCATTTCTGCTCTTAAACAAATACTCTTCTTTAGGCTTATCTTTATAATATTTTCTTAATTCTGCTTTCAACTTTTTACTAATTGCTATTTCTTTATTTTTCCCAGTTTTACGTTCTCTGATATAAATTATATCTTTATTCAAAATATCTTTTACCTTTATATTTAATAAATCACTTATCCTTAACCCTAGCGTTATTCCACATAAAAAAAGAATATAATCTCTTTCATTTTTATTTCTTAAGTAATTTTCTATTTCATATATTGTAGAATCTTTTAAGATTGGCTTTACTACTTTCACATTTACCTCCTTGCTAATTTTTTAAAAATAGTGGATGGCTATCCGCCACCCACCTTGAGAAAATCAATATAAATATTAAGAACTAAGATTTTTATTAAAGTTAGATTAATACTATAAATGAAATGGTGATTTTGCTATTCTATCCCTAGCTTTGCTTTTCCAACTATAGCTTTTCCAACCCTAGCATCTTCTAGGGAATTGCTAGGGAGTAACTGTTATTTGCGTTATACCCTTTGGATTAATTACAGCTAAATCAGTTCTGATATAGATTCTTAATCCTTTCATTATTCTTTGAAATTGGTCTGCTGATGCTCCCCATTCCATTGTTACGCCTTTATGTATTCCTAGTAATAAGCTATTGTAGTCATACACATAAGCTTCATTTGTTTTTACATTGTTTGATTCTGTAAATGTATATTGGTCTAATGACACAGGTCTAGTTATATATTGACCATTGCCATCTTTAAGCATAGATAAATCCATTCCAGTATCTGTTGAATATGTTATATCAGTAGGTGTCACATTTGATTTCTTAGTCTCCTTAATTCCTTTGATAAGCATATCGTAACTATTGCCACCAGTATGTGTAATCTTATTTATATTTTCATATAAAGATATTCCTTTTATTTTGTCTTCTTCACCAGTACCATATAATAATGCTTTATCTAATGCTAAAGCTATCGCCTTCGCACAACTATTTGTTAATTGTGCATTTAGATTTTCGGCACTATCTAATAATTGCTCCGTTACCGGAATAAATATAGCTAATGTTTTACCTTCCATTGTTACTTTGGTAAATACTGCTTCACTTTCAGTAATCGGTTCCCCCTCAACTACAAACTCTGCAACTGGATCTTTTGTTTGCACTGCTATTGTTAAATTATTTGATTCCATTGGTACTGTTGGTATTCTTCCAAATATAGCTGAATTAGTTCTCGCTACATCAATAATTTTATTTGCTAGTTCTTGTGGAATTATTGTTGAGTTAGCAGAACTTGTCATACTTCTATAATATTCTCTCTCTGCCTCTGCTCCTTCCCAGCCTTTGCCTGCCATACCTCTTACTATTTTATCTAACCTTAGCTTTTGAGCATCAGTTCTTTTCTCAAACTTTTCTCCTGGTAATATTACTTCTTTTAATGCTCTTTCCTCTTTTTCTTCTTGTTCTTCTTTATCCTCTTTCTTTTTTTGCTCTTTAAGTTCTCTAAATTCTTCATCTTCTATCGCCTTTGCAACTTCAACTTTTCTTTCAAGTTCTCTTATTTCAGCAGTTATATCCTCTGCTTCCTTTAATTTATCTTCATCTAATAATTTTCTAGCTTCCTTTTTCTTTTCCGCAATTAATCTTCTTAGTTCTTTAATTTTCATTTTCTCACCCCTCTATCTTCTTTTACTTTTTCTTTCTATACTCTCAAAGGCTATCTTATTTGAAATCATAGTTAATAAATCAAAAACAAACCAATATCCAGCTTTATCTTCTGATAAAATACTATCTAAATTCTCTATCAATCCATCAATAGCTTTTTCTATGTTACTTAATTCCTCATTTGAAAATTGATTAGGATAAAATGAAATCTTCTTTTCTCCATTATTTTCTTTATCAATTTTTTCAAAAAAATCTATTAACGCTCCTCTTACTACTGTTGAATTATTTACCTCCGCTCCCAATGGCGTAACCTTTTTAATTTCTTCAACCTTTCTTTTTAATCTTTGTTCTAACTCATCATTTAATCTTAAATTGATTGATGTTGCCATTTCAGTACCTCCTTCTAAATTATAATTCCATTATATTACTTTGTGTTTTAATTGTAAAGCATAACTTTATATTTAAAACAAAATTTCTATATTCTTATACTTGTTAGTAAAAATATGCCTTGCTAATAACTAAAAAAAATAGATACTCAATAAATGAGTATCTTAATAAGTAATAACTATAAAAATATTATTTTTGGCTTATTTGTGTTTTATATTTGAATCACTACTTTTTATTCTTCTATCTTTTATATACTGAATGGCTAAATTTCTAAAGTTTTCTAAAGCTTCCTTGCTTATTTCTCCTACTAACAATTATCATTTCCCTCCTTTTTAATATTTATTTCTCCCATTAAAGAGCATAAGGGGAATTTGCTATCACACAAAGTGATAGCCTAGGCAACGCCTAGCATTAACTTGATATCACTTTTAAAGTGAAAAACCCATTAAAAACCCATCTTTTAACACACTCCAAACCCATCTTTTTTTATCTAATATTTTCTAAAATCTCTAACTTTATTTTTCTTAATAATAACTATTTTCCCCCCTCTTTTTTTCAACTTCATATTAAGCCTCCTTGTATAATTCTTTTATGCTCTTGCTATTCTTTTCAACTGTACTATCGTTATATCTACGCTTTTTTATGTATAAAATAATTCTTTTTTTCTTCAATTCTTCTATCTCTCCTAATAACTTTTCTTGCTCTCTCAATACTTGTTGCTCAAATAACAATTTATAAAATCTTTTTTCATATTGATTCATTATCTCATTATTGTTTTTCATTATATAATCACCCCAAATCTTTTATATACTGCTGCACCTTTTAAACTTGGAGTAATCTTATTACTTTCACATTTTCTTATATATTCTTCAAAAATTTTTAATGACAATTTCCTTAACTCTCCTTCTTTACAGGAGTAACCATTAAGGGATATAATCATATTGCTAGTATGGTGGTTTCCCTTTGTGGTTACTGCCTTTTTATTTTTTAATACCAATTAATCTCATCAGATTCTTTTGATATATAAATTCTTAACCATTTTCCGTCTTTTAAATCAACTCTTATTATTGGCTGATTAGCTTTTGCATATGATCTACATTCATCTGCAATTAATGGCTGCCAATTTACTATATCAACACCAGTATTTATTTCTTTAAACTTACTAAATAACTCTTCATGACTTATTTTTCTTGTCACCTTCATTATCTTTCCTCCTTATTTTGAACATAATCTAATACTACTTTTCTTATAAATGTAGATGTTTTAAGATTTTCTTTTTTAGCTTGGATATCAATCATTTCTTTTTCTTCTTTTGATACTCTTACTTCTATTCTGCTATCTTTCATATTAACTCACCTCCCAGTTATATTGTACGGTATTTGTACGGTGTTTGTCAATATTTTTTATTTATTTCTCTCAAATTTTCAAAAGTACGAAATTCATACTTTTGAAAATCAAATACACGAATTTCGTGAATTAAAAAATCGGATGTACGAATTTCGTACATCCGATTTTTTAATTACTTATGATTTTCTATATACTCTTTTAATGCCATGCTTATTAAATCTCTTTTAGTAAACTCTTTATTTCCATTTACAAACTCATTGAATTGCTCCCAAACAACATTATTTACCCTAATGCTTGTCCTAAAATCTTTTACAGTTTCAACTGGTAGTTCTACTACAATTCCGTCATACTTTTTGTCATACTCTTTGTCATACTGTTCAATTATTTTTAATATCTTATCATAATTTTCAGCTAATCCAATTATTTTACTTTGAATTTCTTTTTTATTAATTACTAAAGTATCACTTTTGTCATACTCTTTATGAATATTACTAATTACTTTAGTATTACTATTGTCACACTCACTTATAGTAGTATTAATTGCTTTAATACTACTCTCATTAGTCTTTATATATTGATTATCTATTTTCTTATATCCTCTGCTTATAAGCCTTTTGGCGATAACTCTTTCATTAACTTTAAAATCATTTATTTCAATATCTTTTTGAGTTCTTCCCTTGGATAATTCGCTATTTAAATAAATTACAACCTCTTCAATATTATTTATATCATTATTCCACATAATATTCCCTCCCAGTATTATTATAGTATTACTAGAGTAACTAATATAGATTTTTATATTTTTCACTCTATAATTTAAAACTTTTGAATAGGATCATATGCCGTCTATAAAGTTTAATATTTATAAACTTTATAGCACTTTTTTTATTTTTATCCTTATCTACACGAAATCTTAATATAAATAATCATAAAAGATAAGTAAATAGCGTATCTCCAAGTTAATTATTCGCTAAATAATATTTTAACGAAATTAATTTAATAATATTATTTTGTTCAGGAATATATTTCCGCGACTTAATTACGAGCGACGAATTTCGTCGCTCGCGAAATAACCTAATGTTTTAACCCCATTAGCCTATCTAAAGTTAAATACGAAATTCATACCTAACTATCTTAGTACGAATTTCGTACCAAGTTCTCGAAGTCGTTTTGAACGATTTCGAATATTATCTACTTCCGAAATTCGGAAGTTCTCGGTCAGTCAAATCGACCGAGATTAAAACTCTAAAATAAACTTCGACCGAATTTAGGACGAAGCTTATTTGCTAATCTATGAAACTCGGTGAATATAAACCACCGTAAATACGGTAGTTCAAAATGACCGTAGTTGCTTAAAGTTACCTCCAACGCTTTTGAAAAATATACACCCCAACTCTGTACACTCCTCTTCACTTGCTCTTACAAGCTATATTTAGATGTTGTATACAAAATTAGAATATAATTTAACCCTTAATACACATTAATATTCCAGTTGCTCCAACTGTTACAGGTGCTTTGTGTGCATCTGTTTATCCAGCAATACAACCTTTGGACGTCCAAAGGACAAATGTCCGACAAATGTCTGAAACTAAATTAATCTTTTCTTCCATAGGGGTATTTACGTTTTCTTCTATAGGGTATGCACAAATTCGTAAATACCTATCCTTTATTTCCTTACTACCCTCTTTATAAACTAGACCTTCTACATCATGTCGAACCCTAACAATTTCAATAATTAATTTATACTAGTATTTATCATTCATTATCTTACTTATAGTACCAATTGATGTATTATACTTCTCTGCCTTTTGACGATAAGTTCCCACATCATTTTTTATTGTTTTTACTTCATCATCATCAAACTTTTTCCCTCTTCTAAAAACTATATATCCATTTTTTCCTAATGCCACATCTTTATTTCCAGGAACTTTTTTAACCCTTTCCAAAAAAGCTCTCTCTTCATTAGTAAACTCTAAGTCTTTAGGAACACAATAAAACCTATCAAAAAACTGTTTTAATGTCTTATCCCCTTCTCTTAACGAATATTCTTTTTTCATAAATCCTCCATGAACATATAAAAATTTAATATGTTCAATTATAACAAAAACATATTTTCGTAACATTAATTTAAAATTACAATGCTTGTCCTCTTCGTCCTCTTAACAATTGTAATTACCATCGTCATTACGACGAACCCCTAATCCTTTTGAAGGATTATTAGTGTTATTTGTTGTTGTTGTATATATATAATTGCTATGTTTTATATACATAATAAAGATTATATCTATCCTAACAGGCTCGTCCACACTAGACACACTTTCTAAAGACCCATTTCAGTTGACAAAACATAAATCATTGTAAGTCTTTTAATAACTTACTTACGGCTTGTCTTGTTATTCCTAGCTTTTCAGCTATTTTACTTTGATTATAACCTTGATTTTTTAACTCTAATATACTATTTATTCTATCCTTCTTAGCTTGTTGTCTTGAAGTTAATCCCT
>OKPT01000258.1_pt1 | contig 8386 bp, 9 predicted proteins | sample 1613311 | NCBI WGS metagenome assembly OKPT01 (sample SAMN04436848, study PRJEB24849) | human gut metagenome | biome: human gut; feature: NICU; material: stool | host: Homo sapiens | place: USA: Saint Louis, MO | collected 2011-09-06
ATAATAGTCGTATCTCTATATAAAAGTGATTTGGATTTAATGGCAGAATTTTTTAGTGGCTATCTTGAATTGAAACATTTTATTAAAGAACAAAAGATTGATCATTTATATGTAGGAAAGATTGCGACGGGGAATCGTAATCTTGATGAGTGCTATAGAATTGATGATAACATTAATTTTAGTGAAGCAATTTATCAGCTTTGTAGTTTGTTTGAGAAAATTTATAATTTTTATGCTTTGTAAGGTTCAAAATATGCCCCTTTTTATTATTTATCAATGATTTTCTTTATTATAGAAACCACGCCAAATAAAATCAATTTCAAAATGAGGCTGTGATAAAATATTAATAGAAAAGAGAAAAGGAGGCTAGATTTATGAGAAGATTAAAATTAGGAATAATCAGCTTATTATGTTTATCATTTATAGAGGCTAATATAACAACATTGATGGCAGTAGCCAGCCGTTAGGTATATATTTACCGCATGACTATGATACAAATAAAACTTATAAGACAATTTATCTTGCACATGGTGGTGGGGGAAATGATGTTGAGTGGATGAATATCGCTTCAGCAAATAATATTATGGATAATCTAATTGCTGATGGTGAAGTGGCTGACGCAATTGTGGTTACTAAGGATAATACATATTTTAACTTTGAAAAGGGTGATAGCCTAAAAAATCTTACAGAATGCATTATGCTTTACATTGAAAAGAATTATAGTGTTTCAGCAAATCCCCAAGATAAAGTACTAGCTGGTCTGTCTAGTGGAGCTACAGTTACAGTTCAAGCAATGTTCTATAGTAATGAAACATTTGGCTATTATGGTGTATTTTCACCGAGTCGTACATTAGATTTTGTTGAAGAAACATTAACACTGGAAATGGTTGCAGCGTTTCCCAAAGTATCACAATACTATGTGAGTGTAGGAATTTTTGATACTTTTGTTAGGCGGAATGTCAATGTTCAAATTAATGAAGAATTGATAAAAGCCGGAGCTAATGTAGTTTTTGAATGGAAAAATGGAGCTCATGACTGGGGTGTATGGCGTAGTCAGTTCAGTGAATTTGTAAAAGATTATTTGTGGGATCGTGAAACAGTAGTTTCAACTCCATCTAATCCTGATGCCGATGTTGCTCCCCAATCAAATTCAACAGCTGCTGTAAAAACTAGCGATAGTGTCGATATGACAGGATTGTTGATCATAAGCGGTTTATCATTATTAGGAATTTCAATACAATACTATTATAGACATCGTAAAACACATTAATAAAAACTTTTAAATAATTAGATATAATCTCGCCAAAGTAGATAGATGTGATAATATAATCTTACCAAGACTATAGAAGTGAGATTTTTATTATGGAAAAAATTGAAAGGTATAGCAATATATTTTTTAAGTTTTAGAAAGAACAAAAATTGAAGAAAGGGAATCATTAATAATATAAGACTATTGCTACCCCATAAAATGCTAGTTTATATCTAGTAAGTTAATTATTTTTGACCGTTTGACAATAGATACATATAAATTTATAACATGACTTTTTATTTCCCTATTGACAGGTAGGAAATAGTTTAGTACACTCTATTCATACTATAATAGTAGGATAAGGGGAAGAAAAATGAATTTTGAACTACTACAACAGCTCAGAAATAATTTTCGGAATGGACGAATGTATTGTTTTTTATAAATCATAGATAACAAACATTAAGGAAAGAGGAAAATAAAATGAGTAAAGACAATTTAAGATTTGAAACTAAACAGTTACATGTAGGACAAGAAATAACTGATCCTACCGGAGCAAGAGCAGTGCCTATTTACCAGACAGCAGCTTATGTATTTGATAATTGTGATCATGCGGCAGCACGTTTTGGATTAAGTGATGCTGGTAATATTTATGGACGCTTAACTAATCCAACTGAAGATGTTTTTGAACAAAGAATGGCAGCTTTAGAAGGTGGGGTAGCAGCATTAGCAGTAGCTTCAGGAGCGGCTGCAGTGACTTATGCGATTGAAAGTATTACACGAAGTGGTGATCATATTGTGGCAGCTAAACAAATTTATGGGGGGACATATAATTTATTAGCTCACACATTGACAAATTATGGTGTTAATACAACATTTGTTGATAGTGATGATCCCGAGAATTTTAAATTAGCGTTACAAGAAAATACCAAAGCGATTTTTATAGAGTCATTAGGAAATCCTAATTCAAGTTTAGTTGATGTTGAGGCAGTTAGTAAAATTGCTCATGAGCATGGTATTCCATTAATTATTGATAATACATTTGGAACACCATATTTATTTAGGCCAATTGAACATGGAGCAGATATTGTTGTGCATTCAGCAACTAAGTTTATTGGCGGGCATGGAACTACTTTAGGCGGTGTAATTGTCGATTCTGGAAAGTTTGATTGGCAGGCTTCAGGGAAGTTCCCACAATTAAGTAAACCTGATCCAAGTTATCACGGTGTTATTTTTACTGAAGCTGCTGGAGCTGCCGCCTTTGTAACTAGAATTAGAGCAGTAGTATTACGTGATAAGGGAGCGACTATTTCTCCGTTCAATGCTTTTCTTTTATTACAAGGATTGGAGACATTATCACTACGAGTAGAGCGTCATGTAGAAAATGCTTTAAAAGTGGTTGATTATTTAAGTAAACATCCTAAAGTTGCAAAAGTTAATCATCCATCACTAAATAATAGTCCTTATCATGAATTATATCAACGATATTTCTCACATGGAGCTGGATCAATTTTTACTTTTGAAATTGCTGGTGACGAAAATGATGCTAAGAAATTTATAGATAATTTAGAAATTTTTTCTTTATTAGCAAATGTAGCTGATGCGAAATCATTAGTAATTCATCCTGCTTCAACAACGCATTCACAAATGAATGAAGCTGAATTAGCAGCATCTGGAATTAAAGCTAACACTATTAGATTGTCAATTGGTTTAGAGCATATAGATGATTTGTTAGAAGATATCGAAAATGCATTTGACCATGTATAAAAAATAAAAATACGTCAATAATATAACTAGAAATTGTTGTTGCTTAAAATTTCTATTGACCAAAAGCTATCCCAGAGGATAGCTTTTAAGTTATTAGTGGCTTATAATGTAATTGAGGTGATCATTATGAGTGAGTTAACTAAAATACCTTATGTTGGTAAAGCAACTGCTGCATCATTGAATTTAATTGGTTATGAAACGATAGCTTCTTTAAAAGGCGCTGACCCAGAAGAAATGTATCAAAAAGAATGTGATGTTAGAGGACAAATGGTAGATCGCTGCCAACTTTATATGTACCGTATGGTAGTATATTATGCAAGTAGTAAAAATCCAGATCCCAAAAAGTTAAAATGGTGGATTTGGAAAGATTGATATTGACAATAATTGGAAGATAAGTTAAGATTACAAAGATGAATAAAGGCGATGAATAGAGGAGTAATTGTATTTTATGTGTTTAAGAGAGTCTCGGCTGGTGGAATGGGATAACACAGGATATAATGAAAAAAGACTAGGAGCTGTATCTAGGATATTAAGGTTGATTAGATAACGTGAGCCACGTTACAGGCAAAACTATTATTTGATAGTTGTTGAGGTTAATAAGGTGACTTATTAACGAATTAGGGTGGTACCACGATACTCTCGTCCCTTTAGCGGATGAGAGTTTTTTATATTTTAGGAGGAAAAAATGGAAGAAAGAAAGTTTAGCGAACAAGAGTTAGTTCGCCGTGAAAAATTACAAGAGCTAGTAGATAAGGGAATTGATCCTTTTGGACAACGGTTTGATGTTACTGCATATTCAAAAGAAATTAAGGAAACTTACGGTGATAAGACGCATGAAGAATTAGAAGAAATGGCTGTTGAGGTTAAAGTCGCTGGAAGAATTATGACAAAGCGTCGCAAAGGGAAAGTGTGCTTCATGCATATTCAAGATCGAGATGGTCAAATCCAGTTATATGTACGTAAGGATGCAGTCGGTGAAGATGTTTATGAAATTATCAAAAAAGGTGATATTGGAGATATCGTTGGTGTAAAAGGAACCGTATTTATGACAAATACAGGGGAATGTTCTATTAAGGTTGAAGAGTATACTCATTTAACTAAGGCTTTACGTCCTTTACCAGAAAAATATCATGGATTAAGTGATGTTGAAGAACGTTATAGAAGAAGATATGTTGATTTAATCATGAATGAAGAAGCTCGTAAAATTGCTTTTGCAAGACCAAAAATAATTCGTTCTATTCAACATTATCTAGATAATCAAGGCTATGTTGAGGTAGAAACACCTGTATTAAATCCAATTTTAGGTGGTGCCAGTGCGAGACCTTTTGTTACTCATCATAATGCTTTGGATATGAATTTTTATTTACGTATTGCAACTGAATTAGGATTAAAGAGATTAATTGTTGGTGGTATGGATGCGGTTTATGAAATTGGACGTTTATTCAGAAATGAAGGAATGGATAGAACACATAATCCTGAATTTACAACAATTGAAGTTTATAAAGCCTTTAGTGACCTTGAAGGGATGATGGATTTAACTGAAGGAATTATTTCAAATGCAGCTAATGAAGTTTGTGGTACATATGAGTTAGAATATAAGGGAAATAAGATTTCTTTAGCACCAGGATTTAAACGTATTTCAATGACAGATGCAATTAAAGAAAAAACAGGAATTGATTTTGCTGATCAATTAAGCTTTGATGATGCTAAGAAATTAGCAGAAGAGCATCATATTGAGGTAGAACCTCATTTTGGCTATGGTCATATTATCAATGAATTCTTTGAAAAATATGTTGAAGAAACAATTATTGAACCGACATTTGTCTATGGTCATCCAATTGAGATTTCACCACTTGCAAAGAAGAATTTAGATGATCCACGTTTTACACAACGTTTTGAATTATTTATCTGTGGTAATGAATATGCTAATGCATTTACTGAATTAAATGATCCAATTGATCAGTATGAAAGATTTGCTAATCAGTTAAAAGAAAAAGAATTAGGTAATGATGAAGCTAATGAAATGGATTTAGATTATGTAGAAGCATTGGAATATGGATTACCACCAACAGGTGGAATGGGTATGGGAATTGATAGACTTGTTATGTTATTAACTGGACAAGAATCAATCCGTGAGGTAATTTTATTTCCTCATATGAAGAATAAGTAAAGTCATGTATTTTCTTGTGAGAATTTCGTGAGAATGAAGCAGATTTCTTAAATGATATCTGCTTTTTATATGCATGAATCTAAGAATAATATCATTTCTTTCAAGCACTATAATTACGATATATTTTACAAATATATTGACGAATATCGATATGTATGTTAATATCACATCGAAGAAGATAGATATGAGGTGGTTTGATGGAAAAACAGTTTAATCAAGATGCTAAGGTTTTTAAAGCATTCTGCGATCCTAATCGTTTAAGAGTATTAGATATTTTGAAATCCGGTGAACATTGCGCATGTAAATTGTTAGATATATTAGATGTTAGCCAATCTACGTTATCGCACCATATGAAACTGTTAACTGACGCTAAAATTGTAAATGTCAGAAAAGATGGGAAATGGTCTCATTATTCTTTATCTAAAGATGGTATACAGTTTGCAATAGAATATTTACAACAGCTCAAAGTATGAAATATGTAAATAAGTTAACTGTTGTATAAATTACCACCACTAAATAGGTGGAAATTTATTTGTTTTATACATCGAAATATATCGATATAAGGAGGGTGCTATGAGTCAAATTTTGCTATTTTTTCAAGACCAGATTCTTGGGATGCGATGGTTAAATGAATTGATTGGATCAATATTAACTAGCATTGGATTAAATATAGATGAAAAAATAGGTGAGATGTTGCATTTTTTTATTTATGATAGTATTAAGATATTTATATTATTATCGGTATTGATTTATATTATTTCATATATTCAAAGTTATTTTCCACCAGAAAAAACAAAAAAGATATTAGGAAGATTTTATGGTATTTGGGCAAATATATTAGGAGCTTTACTTGGAACAGTTACACCGTTTTGTAGTTGTTCATCGATTCCTATCTTCATGGGATTTACAAGTGCAGGCTTACCCTTAGGGGTAACATTCTCGTTTCTGATTTCTTCACCTATGGTTGATCTAGGAGCGCTGATATTATTAATGAGCATATTCGGATGGAAAGTGGCGGTGTTATATGTTATAGCTGGTTTGATTATATCTGTTGTTGGGGGAAGGTTGATAGAAAAACTTGGTATGGATGACCAAGTGGCTGATTTTATTAAACAGACAGATAATGTAGATGTTGGTTTTGTGAGCTTAACAGTCAAAGATAGACGAAACTTTGCAAAAGAACAAGTCATAGAAACAGTTAAGAAAGTATCAATATATATATTTGTAGGTGTTGCTATTGGATCAGTCATTCATAATGTAATACCCGAACATTGGATACAGTCTATACTAGGTGATCATAATTTTTATTCTGTTCCACTTGCAACAGTAGTTGGTGTACCTATGTATGCTGATATATTTGGAACAATTCCTATAGCAGAAAGTCTATTGTTAAAGGGGGCAGGGCTTGGAACTGTTTTATCATTTATGATGGCTGTTACAACATTATCTTTACCATCAATGATTATGCTATCAAAGGCAGTGAAGAGAAAACTTATGATTGTATTTGTGGCAATAGTAACAGTAGGTATTATATCTGTAGGTTTTATGTTTAATATATTTTCATTTCTATTAATGTAGAAGATATGTTTAATATGAGAAATATTGTACATTTTAATATAACGATGGAGATTAATTAAATGTTAAAAAGTGGTTTTAACTATTCAATTCACTCAGTTGGTGGATGTACATGTTTGGGGTTATAATTAAGGTAGGACGGGAAAGAAGATTTTGTTAAAGAAATTATTTTAGTTATAAATCAGTATCTAGATGATAAATGGATGATGGCAGTTCCTAGATAAGAAAATCCATTATTAGATATTGTCTCAAAATTTAATTATGAATAAAAGGAGAGATAAGTGATGAAATTATTTAAGAAAAATTGTTGTAATGTTCAATGTGGTGATGGGAGTATGAAGAGAGGATTGGAAAAGAAAGATAAGGGTTCAAGAATTAAAGTCTTAGGTTCTGGCTGTGCTAAATGTGCAACTTTAGAGAAAAATGTTAAAGAAGCCTTGGATGAATTAGGACAGGAAATGAGTATAGAACATATCACAGATTTTACAGAAATAGCAAGCTATGGGATTATGTCTACACCTGCGCTTGTAATTGATGAGAAAGTAGTATCTTTTGGAAAGGTTTTAACGATAGAAGAAGTTAAGAATATCATATTAACAATAGATGGATGAATCATTGAAACAAGGTGTTTTTTGTGAAGGGGATTTAAGCGAGATGAAATTGCTTATTATTGTTTTTATTTAATATTAAACAATTTGAAAGAAATGAATAATATGCCAAGAGTCGCATTTATATGTGTTCATAATTCTTGTAGAAGCCAGATTGCAGAGGCAATAGCAAAATTGTTTGCTTCTGATGTATTTGAAAGCTATTCAGCAGGAACAGAAGTAAAACCGCAAATAAATCAGGATGCTGTTAGGATAATGAAAAAACGATATGATATGGATATGGAAAAAACACAACACCCTAAGTTACTAGTCGATATTCCAGAAGTAGATATTGTTATAACTATGGGATGTAATGTTTCCTGTCCAACATTACCTTGCAAGCATAGGGAAGATTGGGGGTTGGAGGATCCAAGTGGAAAGAGTGATGAAGAGTTTATATACACAAGAGATAAAATAAAAGAAAAGGTAGAAGATTTAGTAAGTCGTATAAAAAATGGGCAAATTTAAATAGGAGAAAGGGTAAATGAAGAAAATAGATTTAACCAAGGGTAAGGTACTAAGTGTCCTTACCACCTTAGCTCTTCCTATTATGGGAAGTTCATTCCTTCAGTTTGCTTATGGGCTTATAGATATGTTTTGGGTTGGAGGTCTTGGAAGTAGTGCAGTGGCTAGTATTGGCTCTTCAAGCTTTTTTTTAGGACTAGGATATTCTATAAATGCCTTAGTAGTTACGGGAACTGGAATTAAGGTTTCTCATGAAGTAGGGAGAAAAAATGAAATAGAGACAGAGGATTATATAAGAAATGGTATTATAATGAATTTTCTTATAGGACTAATATATGCATTAGTATTAGTGGTTTTTGGAAAAGGATTCATAGGATTTTTAAATTTAAATGATCCCTTAGTTGAAAGAGATTCTTATATATACTTAGCTGTAAGTGCCCCAGTATTATTTTTTAGCTTTTTTAATTATCTTTTTACTAGAATATTAGCTAGCTTTGCTAATAATAAATTAGCTTT
>OKPT01000287.1_pt1 | contig 7520 bp, 8 predicted proteins | sample 1613311 | NCBI WGS metagenome assembly OKPT01 (sample SAMN04436848, study PRJEB24849) | human gut metagenome | biome: human gut; feature: NICU; material: stool | host: Homo sapiens | place: USA: Saint Louis, MO | collected 2011-09-06
TTTAGACGCAGGATGGCAAACCCGCGCCAGCGACGCAAATTATTACCGGTTTACCATACTGTTTGTCTAGAAAAGAAGTGGAAAATTTATATACTTATTTAAGGGAGTATGGGTATAATGTATCAATGTATCATGGAGGGCTAGAAGATTATGATAAGGAAAAAGCTCAAGATGATTTTTTATTTGAAAGAACAAATATTATGGTAGCTACTAATGCATTTGGTATGGGAATAGATAAATCAAATGTAAGATACATAGTTCATTGTACAATTCCTAAAAATCTTGAATCTTATTATCAAGAAATTGGTAGAGGGGGAAGAGATGGGGAAGCTTGTAAGTGTTATCTTTTTTATAATAGAGATGATATACGAAGAGTAGAGTTTATATTAAATAAAAGTAGTGGGTTTAAACGTAAGGAAATTGCCTTAAGAAAACTTCAGTCTATGATAGACTTTTGTGAAGAAGATGGTTGTTATAGAGCATTTTTATTAAAGTATTTTAATAAGGAATGGTCTAGAAATTATTGTGGAAATTGTAGTAATTGCCTGGGAAATGATGAAGTAAGGGACTTTACTAGGGAAGGACAAATTATTTTGTCAACTGTATATAGAACCCGTGAAAATTACGGTATATCAGTATTAATTGATATTTTAAGAGGTATAAAAGGACCTAAAATAATAGAGAAAAACTTAGACAAAATAACAACTTTTTCGTTAATGAAGGACTATAGTTCATCATTTATAAAAGCTATAATTAATGAAATGCTTACACAGGGATATGTTAGCTTAAAGGAGGGAACATATTCTATGTTAAAGTTAAATAATAAATCTATGGATATACTTTTAGGTAAAGCAGACATGTACTTATTAGTAAAAGAAGATGAAAAGCCTATAGATGAAGAATTATTCCATAAATTAAAGCTTTGGAGAAAAAGTAAGGCTATTAAAGAAAATATTAAACCATACATTATTTTTTCAGACTCATCACTTATATCAATTGTAAATCGATTACCAAAGAGTATTGAAGAATTACTCCAAGTTAGAGGTGTTGGTGAGAAGAAAGTAGAGAAGTATGGAGATGAAATTCTGAAATTACTATCTAATGAATAAATAGGAGAGAAGTTGGTAAACAACTTCTTTTTTTGCTTACCTATAGTAGGAGTGGGGGATATTTGTTTCCATGTGACTTGGAACTTTCCACGGAACAAACAAAATAAATATCCTCCCTACCTTTTTTGTTATATTATTTAAGTGAATTTTCGTATTGTTGAACCATTCTCTTAACCATTTCTCCACCGACACTTCCATTTTGTTTAGAAGTTAGGTTACCCTTGTCAGTATTTTCATAGTCTTGTAATCCAAAACTTGAAGCTACTTCATTTCTAAAAGTATTTAATCCTTTTTTAGCTTCTGGAACTAAATTTCTGTTACCACTATTGTTTGAAGACATACCTGTCTACCTCCTTATATTTAAAAAGATTGTACAAATATTGTACAATCTTATGTTGTCCATGTAGCGAAAGAATAAACTATGAATATGTATCCTTTTACGGTTTTAGTATACTAATTTACATATTTAATGAAGTATAGGTGTTTACTGTAAGTTTATAAAGGTAAATTAGTTTTCATTTAGGAATAAATTATTTGTGAAAAAAGTTATATTAATAGTTTTATTATTCATTAAAAATTCTTTGATAGGAATACTCTATAACTTTTGGTGAATATATTTTAAGTAAAAGGAGGGAGTGCATATGAACTTCAAAGAATTTATAGAAAGCGATAGAGAGGCTAGAAACAAGCAGAAATTTGAAGGGAATTTTTTGGATTATCTTGAAATTATAAAGTCAAATCCTGATATTGCTAAACTAGCGCATAAAAGAATGTATGACATTATAGTAGGCAAAGGGGTTGAATTACTAAAAGCTGAAGAGAATCCCAGGGTTAAAAAGATATATGGTAATGAAACTATAAGAAAATATGATTTTTTTAAGAATGATTTTTATGGAATAGACAAGGTTATTATGAAACTTGTTAATTACTTCAATTCTGCATCTATGAAGGGAGAAGAATCTAGGCAAGTTCTTTATTTAGTTGGGCCTGTTGGAGCTGGAAAGTCATCTTTAGTTGAAAGCTTAAAGAAGGCATTGGAAGAAGCTGATCCTATATATGCTCTTAAGGGTTGTCCGATGCATGAAGAACCACTACATCTAATTCCTAAACATTTAAGACCAAAATTTGAAGAACTATTAGGAGTACAAATAGAAGGAGATTTATGTCCTGTATGTAGATATAGGTTAATGCATGATTACAATGGGAAGTATGAAGAGTTTCCTGTGGAAACAAAGACTTTCTCAATAAGATCAAGAAAGGGTATTGGAGTAGTACCACCAGTAGATCCTAACAATCAAGATACATCTATATTAACAGGTTCAATAGATATTTCTAAAATGGACATGTATGCTGAGGATGATCCAAGAATTTTTTCTCTAAATGGTGCCTTTAATGTTGGTAATAGGGGGCTTGTTGAGTTTATAGAGGTATTTAAAAATGATGTTGAATATCTTCATACAATAATTACAGCTACTCAAGAAAAGTCTGTGCCATCTCCAGGAAAAGGATCGATGATTTATTTTGATGGACTTATAATTGCTCATTCAAATGAAGCAGAATGGAATAAATTTAAATCAGATCATACCAACGAAGCTATTTTAGATAGAATAGTAAAAATAGAGGTTCCATATTGCTTAGAGTTAGATGAGGAAATGAAGATTTATCAAAAAATAATTAAAAAGAGTAACTTTAAAGCACATATAGCTCCACATACAATTGAGGTTGCTGCTATGTTTGCAATTCTTTCAAGACTTTCTCCATCAACTAAAGTTGATCCTATGACAAAGTTAAAAATTTATAATGGTGAAGAAATTGTAGAAAAGGGAACAACTAAGAGAATAGATATTATGGAGCTTAGAGAAGAATCAGGAACTTATGAGGGTATGAAGGGGATATCAACTAGATTTATTATAAAAGCAATAGATAATGCATTATCAAACTCAGAGTGTGACTGTATCAATCCATTAAGCATAATGGAGAGCATAATAAAATCAATTAAGGAGATGGATATTGGAGCTGATGATAAGAAGAAGTATCTAGGATTTATACAAGACACTATTAGGAAAGAATATAACAAGATGTTAGAGAAGGAAATTACAAAGGCCTTTATTCATTCATTTAGAGAACAGGCTGAAAGTCTTTTTAATAATTATATAGATAATGCAGAAGCTTTTGTTAATAAGAGTAAAATAAAAGATACTTCTACTGGTGAAGAATTAAATCCAGATGAAGAGTTTATGAGAAATATTGAAGAGCAAATAGGAGTTTCTGAATCTTCTAGTAAGGGATTTAGGGCAGATGTAACCTCATATATGTTCTATCTAGTAAGAAGCGGGGCAAAGATAGATTATACATCCTATGAACCATTAAAAGAGGCTATAGAAAAGAAACTTATAGCATCAGTAAAGGACCTTTCAAGAATAATAACTAAATCTAGGGTAAGAGATAAAGAACAGGCAGAAAAGTACAATGCAATGGTAGAGGAAATGAAGAATAATGGATATTGTATGCATTGTTGTGACGTTATCTTAAAGTATGCTGCAAATAATTTGTGGAAGGATTGAAACTAGATGGCAATCTTTAGAGATAATAGTGAGAATGCAGTAGAACACGATAGGTCCATAGAAGATAGAAGAAGACATAGGCAGCTAGTAGAAAAGTCTATAAAAGAAAACTTAGGAGATATTTTATCAGAAGAAAGTATTATAGGGGAAGGTAAAAATAAAAAGTTTAAAATTCCAATTAGAGGAATAAAGGAATATCAATTTGTTTACGGAAAAAATTCAAAAGGAGTAGCTTCTGGTACGGGGGAAGAAAAAAGAGGGGATAAAATAGGTAGTGGCAAGCCACAAGGAGCAAATGGAAAAGGTGGAGCAGGAAATAGAGAAGGAGAAGACATATATGAAACGGAAATAACATTAGAGGAACTTCTAGATTATATTACTGAAGACCTAGATTTGCCAAATTTAGATAAGAAAAAGTACTCTGAGATTGTTACTGAAAGTTCAGGTAAAAAGAAGGGGTATCAGAGATATGGAATTAATCCCCGTTTAGCAAAAAAGAAGACTGTTATGTCTAAAATTGCTAGAAAGCAGGGTAAAAAGAGAGCGTTAGCAGAAGAGGGGGTAGAAATAGAGATAGAAAGGTTCCCTTTTAGAGAAGAGGATTTAAGGTATTATAGAGTAAAGAAAAAGCCTAAAAGAGAAAGTAATGCAGTTATGATATTTATCATGGATGTATCAGGCTCTATGGATAGTACTAAAAAATATTTAGCTAGATCTTTTTTCTTTGTATTATCTAAATTTTTAAGACGTAAATATAATAATATTGCTTTTGAATTTATCTCTCATACAACTGTAGCAAAGAGGGTAGATGAATATGAGTTTTTCCACAAAGCAGAATCTGGTGGAACCTATATATCTAGTGGGGTAAGACTAGCTTTAGATTTAATAAAAGAAAAGTATCCACCAGAAGTGTGGAATATTTACCCTGTTTATGCTTCAGATGGGGATAACTGGACAGAAGATAATGAAAGAGCAATGAAAGCAGTAAAAGAATTATGTTCAGTAAGTAACATGTTTGGATATGCAGAGCTATTACCTTCTACTTACTCTACAACTATGTATTATAGGTTTTTAAAACAAATAAATGAAGAAAACTTTATACCTGTAATAGTTAAAGAAAAAAAGGACTTATGGGAGGCGTTAAAGTTAATGCTTAGTAAGGAACTAAAGGAGGAGTAGGCTTGGAATATGTTTTAAAAGATTTAATTGAATGGAATGAGGTTATAGAAAGTAAGGCTAAGGAGCTTGGCTTAAATTTCTATCCTCAAGAATTTGAAATTATAGGGTTTAACGAAATGTTAGGATATGAGGCATACGTAGGTATGCCTTCTAGGTATCCTCATTGGAGCTTTGGTAAGTCTTATGAAAAAAATAAAACACTGTATTCCTTTAATTTAACAGGTTTACCATATGAAATGGTAATTAACTCTAATCCTTGCTTAGCATACTTAATGAGAGAGAATACTCTTCCATTACAAATACTAACTATGGCACATGTATATGGTCATAATGACTTTTTTAAAAATAATAGACTTTTTAAAGAGGGAACTAGAGCTAAATTAGCATTAGAGATGTTTAAGCTTGATGGAGAAATTATTAGAGAATATATTAATGCTCCAGGAATAGGGTATGAAAAAGTAGAAAGAATTTATTAGAAGTAGAAAGCTGTCAAGGAATGATAGCTGTTAGCAGTGAATCAAAAGAAATTACAGATGAGGAAATACGAAAGAATAGAATAGATGATTATAAAAAGGCTATTGAAAATAAAAGTATACTTGATATGGATATGGTAATAGAAGAACCTATTTTAGATAAGATTCCTTTAGAGCCTTATGATGATGTTGTAGGGTTTATTATTAAATATGGAAAGTTAGAAGAGTGGGAAAAGGATATTGTTAGAATAGTTAAAAGGGAAACTGAATATTTTATGCCACAAATAGAAACTAAGACTATGAATGAAGGTTGGGCAAGCTATTGGCATTATAATATTTTAAAGAGCTTAGATTTACCAGAGGGATTACATTTTGAGTTTTTGAAAAGGCATAATGATGTGGTTGCTCCTATATTAGGGGGATTAAATCCATACTATGTAGGCTTTAAAATGTTTGAAGATATAGAAAGAAGGTATGGAAAAGATAAGATATTTGAAGTTAGGGCCATGGAAAGAGATGCTTCATTTATAAGAAGATATCTAACACAAGAATTATGTGAGGAGTTAAATTTGTTCCAATATGGTAAAAAAAGTTTTGATTATGTAATAGAAGAAGTATCAGATGAAGGTGGTTGGAAAGAAATTAGAGATAATTTAGCTTTTACTGCTGGATTAGGATCAATCCCATATATAAGAGTGACAGATTTAAATACAAGAGACCTTACCTTAACGTTAGAACATGTATATGATGGAAGAGAGCTAGAGGCAACTTATGCAAAAGAAACATTAAAGTATGTTCAACAGTTATGGGGATATAAGGTTAGATTGTTAACTAAAAATAAAGACAATAAGGAATTCTATATTAACTGTGATGTAGATAAAAAGATAACAGTAATAGAGAGTAACAAATAGATAGAGAAATGAATAATTTATAGATGAGTAAGAAATACTTAGGAGAATAAAATGAATCTTAAAGGTAGTGAAACTGAAAGAAACCTTTATAAAACATTTGCAGGAGAATCAAGAGCAAATACAAAATACTCACTGTATGCTGAACAGGCAAGAAAAGAAGGATATAGATGGGTAGCAGAGATATTTGAAGAAACTGCAGGAAATGAAAAGGCTCATGCTAGAGAAGTGTTAAAAAAGTATCTTTGTAAAATAAATAATACAGAAGCTAACCTTAGGGATGCTGCAAAAGGTGAAGCACAAGAAGCAAATAGAACTTATAAAGATTTTGAAAATGTAGCTAGAAAAGAAGGCTTTTATGATATCGCAGATTTTTATAAAGAGCTCCAAGAGACTGAAGAAGCCCATGAAGAAAGATTTATAAAGTTAGCAGATAAGATAAAAGAAGATGAGATGTTTAAGAGTATAGGTCCTTCATTATGGCAATGTATGAACTGCGGTTATATACATGAAGGAACAGAAGCACCTAAAAATTGTCCTTTATGTAATTATCCAAAGTCTTACTTCAAACCTTATTGTAAAGTTAAGTAATTCCTAGGAGGAGAATGATGTATTATAATTTACCAGATAAATATTTTTATCCAGTAGTAGAAAAAGATGATTTAGAATTTGAAGATAACTTATTTAGGTCTATGGATGTAGAAGCAGGTGAAGAGAAAGAAAAAAGAGAAGTATTGGATTCAACTGAAGGTAATGAAGTAGTTGAAGACAATGAAGTAAATGTAGTAAGTGAAAGAGAAGAAAATGGTTCTAATATAGACATAAAAGAGGAAGGAGTTATAGAAGAACCTGTAGGGGAAATGAGAGGAGAAGAAGAAACAGAAGATAGTACTGAGGATAGTATTTTGGAAGAGGCGGATGAAGAATATTCTTCAAGTGAACAAGAAGAAACAAGAAGTGAAGACATAATTGAAGATGTAGAAATAGTAGAAGATAATGAAGCAGAAGTAATAGAAATTTCTGAAGAAGAAGAAGAAAAAGTTGTAGAAAGTTAATAGTTAAATTTAGAGAGGTGTTTCAAATATATAAATTTGAGGCACCTTTTTATATATACATTAAAATGAATTCGTAGAATATATTTTAATATATAAATGTTTAGGAGTTAAGGAATGGGATATGATAGTTTAATAAGAAGTCACTATGAAGATTTAAATAATATGAGTACTATGTTAAGAAATTATATAGAAATATATAGGTTACTAATAAGTAGTACAGTAGATTTACATG
>OKPT01000290.1_pt1 | contig 7455 bp, 7 predicted proteins | sample 1613311 | NCBI WGS metagenome assembly OKPT01 (sample SAMN04436848, study PRJEB24849) | human gut metagenome | biome: human gut; feature: NICU; material: stool | host: Homo sapiens | place: USA: Saint Louis, MO | collected 2011-09-06
GGAAGGTTTTGATTATTAGGGATCTGCTACCAGGGAAAAAAAGATTTGGTGAGTTAAAAAAATCAATCGGAACGATTTCTCAAAAAGTATTAACTTCAAACCTTCGGGCAATGGAGGAGAGTGGATTGATTAGTCGTAAAGTTTATCCCGAAGTTCCTCCTAAAGTCGAATATTCGCTAACTGAGTTAGGTTATAGTTTAAAACCAATCTTGGATGCTATGTATAGCTGGGGTGAAGATTTTAAGAAAAATCATCAATCAATATAATAATGGATAGAGTCTCAGTGTTAATATTTTTTGGATGGCTGAATGATCTTAAAGGGGGTTCAGTAAAAAATAGAAATTGATAAAAATACGACTCATAAAGATATAAAGTGTCAAATTTCTAGTTTCTTAACAAGTATAATAGTGCATGATAATAACTTATGACTAGAGAGTTAGAGGGGAAAATTATGGATAATGAAGATTTAGTAAGAGAATATAGCAATAATCTTACAACATATGAACAATTTACAAATTTGATGGAAACATATATATGTAATTTGTTGAATCGTGAACAAATATCGTTTCATTCAATCACTAGTAGAACAAAGAGTATTGAGAGTTTATCTAAAAAGATAGAGTTAAAAAACAAGTATCAAAAATTAGATGAAATAACAGATTTATCAGGTATTAGGGTAATTACATATTATACGGATACTGTTGATCAAATATCGAAATTAATTGAAAATGAGTTTATTATTGATCGTGATAATTCTATTGATAAAAGAAAGAGTCTGGATCCAAAACGTTTTGGGTATCGTTCGTTGCATTATGTGGTTCAAATTGATCCTAAGTATGTTAAAGCACAGGAATATCTTAAGTATCATAATTTAAAATTAGAAATTCAAATTAGCTCAATTTTGCAATACACATGGGCTGAGATTGAACATGATTTAGGTTATAAATCTCAAGAAGAGATTCCCTATGATATTAAAAGGAGTTTTTCACGGTTAGCTGGATTGTTAGAATTGGCAGATGAGGAATTTTTAAGAATTAAAAATGAGATCTTTGCATATCAAAATCATTTGCTGCTTTCTTATTTAAGTGCTGATATTGATAAAGAATCATTAGCTGTATTTAAAGTCAAAAGTCCTGAATATAATGAATTGACAGAATTTTTAATTAAAGAAATGAAAGCTAAGAAGGTTAGTCAGGGTAATTTTGAGAATATCATTAGGATGTTTGAGTATTTGAATATAAGTAAACTTCAGGAGGTAGATCAAAAATTAAAGCAATATCAACAGCTGATAATGGAACACATTGATGTTCTTTATCGTGATGCAACAAGGACTAAAACAAATATAATTTCTGGTGATATGCCATTGTTATGTTTATGCTATTTTATTTTAGTAGTAGAGAAAGGTGAAGTGGAGTTTGAGAAGTTCACAGAACAGTTTATTTCTAGTGTTAATTTTAAAAATCGATTAATAGAATTAAAAAGAATATTGAAAGATTATAAATTAGAAGCTGCTGATTAAATTAACAGCTATTTAAACTAGAGTTAGCTCTAGTTTTTTTATAATGTTTAAAGTATTTATAATAATGGATATAAATGTAATTGTGATCAGTCTTACGAGTTTGCTAGGGGCTTTTTATAAGCTATTTAGAACTTACAAGATATTATAATGATAACGCTTGCTTTTTCTGAGGAAAAAGATGTTTATAATAATATTTATGGTATAATTATGATGTTAGTATTATTAATTGTTTCGTTTATATTGGGCTATAGTTTAGGATTTGAGGAGGAATAATAAAATGAAAAACTGGTGGCAAAAGAGTGTTGTGTATGAAATATATGTGCGGAGTTTTAAAGATACCAATCATGATGGGATCGGTGATATTAATGGGATTACTGAGCAGTTAGATTATTTAGCAACATTGGGAGTTGATGTGTTGTGGATCACGCCAATTTATGAATCGCCAAATGATGATAATGGATATGATATCTCAGACTACTATGAGATAATGCAATGTTTTGGAAATATGACTGATTTTGAGAATCTTTTAACGCAAGCTCATAAGCGAAATATTAAGATAGTTATGGATCTTGTTGTTAATCATACCTCTGATGAACATAGATGGTTTATCGAAAGTAAGAAAAGTAAAGATAATCCATATCGTGATTATTATATTTGGAAAGATGGTAAAGAAGATGGCAGTGTACCAAATAATTGGACAAGTTGTTTTCTAGGTTCAGCTTGGCAGTATGATGAGACAACGAAACAGTATTATTTACATTTATTTTCTAAAAAACAACCGGATTTAAATTGGGATAATACTGATGTTAGAAATGAAATTCAAAAAATGATTGCCTGGTGGCTTGATAAAGGAATTGATGGATTTAGAATGGATGTCATTAATTTGATTTCTAAAGATCAAGATAATATTTATCAAGATAGTCCAATAAAGGGGCATAGTGTCAGTGCTAATGGACCTCGTGTCCATGAATATATTCGTGAGTTAACAGATAACGTTTTTTCAAAATATGATGTGATGACTGTTGGAGAAGCTCCAGCAGTGACAACAAAAGAAGCTATTCAATATGCAAGTAATGATGGAAAAGAAATGAGTATGGTTTTCCAATTTGAATTAATGGATGTTGATGGTGGTGAAAAACAAAAATGGAGTGATGAAAGATTTAAATTAACGGATGTAAAAGCAATTTTAAGAAAATGGCAAATTGATATGCATGGACGAGCATGGAATTCGTTATTTTGGAATAATCATGATCAACCACGAGTAGTTAGTCGTTTTGGAGATACAAGTTCTAAAGAAACTTGGGAAAAATCAGCAAAAATGCTTGCTACTGCCCAATATTTTTTACAAGGGACTCCTTATATTTATCAAGGTGAAGAACTTGGAATGACTAATATTGAGTTTAAGAATATTGAGCTTAGAGATATTGAAAGTATAAATTCTTATCATCAGTATGTTGAAGTGGAAAAAATGTTTACCCCTGAAGAGATGCTTCGATTTATTAATAAATCAAGTCGTGATCATGCACGTACTCCAATGCAATGGAATGATCTAGAAAATGCAGGATTCTCTGATGCTGAACCATGGATCAAAGTTAATCAAAATTATAAATGGCTTAATGCACAAGCACAAATAACTGATGAAAACTCAATTTTTAATTACTATAAAAAAATGATCTCAATTTTAAAGGAAAATGAAGTTGTTCAGTTTGGTGATTATCAAGAATATTATGAGGATAGCAATGAAGTCTATGTTTATAAACGGGAGTATGACGGAAAAAAATTATTTGTCTTATCTAATTTTACAGCTAAAGAGGTTACCTATGATAAAACTTTATTTGAAGCTGAAGCAAAGGTGTTACTAGGAAATTATAATGATTTGATAAGAGGGAAATTACGGGCTTATGAAGCGGTTGTACTAGTTGTTTAAAGTTAGTATTAGGGATGATCATGAATGATCAGGAGGTAAGAAAATGCCTAAAAAATATTTTAAGATTGGTTGCACTGTAATTATAGTAACTTTAATAGGATTATTTTTAAAAAATAATGCTCCGGCTAATAATTATAAAAATCCCGATACTTTGAATATACAAGATAAACAAAGTATGATGATGGCAGATAAGGCTGTTGAAAAAATAGCTAGGGGAACATCCGGAAAGTTTGAAACTTTATATTTAGGGGCTGATGGTCAATTTCAATGGAATATTTTAAATCCGGAAGAAACTAGCTTTTTTGATGAAGATGGAAAAGCTATTAAATCCATTTTATTAATTTCAACAAAGCTTCAAACCTCAACACCATTTGATCAGGAAAGTAATCGCTATGAAACTAGTGCTTTACGACAAGCAGAGATTGCGTTAGCATCTCAAACTTTATCACCAAAAGAAGCGGAAGTAATATTTAATACTACTCAACCAGGTGGTGACGTTGTTACTGTTACTAGTTATTCATTTATAGAATCACAGTTATTTGGTGATAAATTTTTTGCCCCAACAGCAAAAATAATGAATTCAAATAGTTGTGGACTTGAAGATCGTCATTATCGTCAGGAGGGGAATTATTACTGGTTGTCAGCAGCTGCTAAAGATGATCCTAAATTAGCGGGATATATCTCTAAATGTGGAGTTTTTGCACAATTAGATATTACTGTCGAGCATCTTAGTGCAAGAGCTACTGCTAATCTTGATCCTCATGCAGTTTTATTTTTTGCTGCAGCCCAAGGTGGTAAAGTCAGTGGAGTAGTCGGGAGCAAAGCAATGCAGGACGTGGAACATCAAGAATTACTTAGTGATTATCGTTTAACATTAAAAGATGCTTCACAAACCTTAGTTGTGAGCGATCAGGTTAAAGAAAATAATAAAATAAGTTTTAATTATAATGCCCAAGGCGATGGGGATTTACTCAGTGCAGTTATAATTGATAAAACACAAAATGAGATTGTATCTTATGGTCAGTTAGCTGATATTAGTGTTACTAAAATGGGTGTTGCTTTAATTGAGTTGCCAAAAAAATATGATCATGATAACTATCAGATAAAAGTGTTTAGTGAGCAATATAACGGGGACTACAAAACGGATTATGCCAGTGAATTAGTTGATTTGAAGATTGAATAAAATAAAAAGAGCTGGATTTAACTGTACCGACCTCCTAACCGTTAGAATTTGATATGTATCTAAAATTCAGGGCACATATCATTTTTGATCTAACTTTCTGAGGTCACATCAAACGATTTGTTAAATCTAGTTCTTTTTTATTAAATACTTTTGCTGCGTTCATTGGCTTTATGAACTTTACAAGGATTGCCATAAGCAATTGTATCAGCAGGGATATCTTTTGTAACAACACTACCTGCTCCAATTACGGTATTATCACCAATTGTAACTCCCGGTAGAATAATTGTTCCCCCGCCAATCCAAACATTTTTACAAATAATAACTGGGGCTGTTTGTGTTTTACAAAAATTGAATGTTTCATTTTCACTGATAGTAAAACGATCAAGATAATGAGTAGGATGATAAGCGGTATATATTTGTACATTTGGAGCAATTAAAACATTATCACCAATAATAATTTTATTATCATCGAGAAATGTACAATTCATATTAACTTCGCAGTTATTCCCAAAATATATATTACAGCCATAATCAACATGAAAAGGTGGGGTAATCCATAATTGGTTTCCAACTTTACCTAATAATTCATTAAGAAGCTCACTTTTTCTTTTGGTATCGCTAGAATTGGTTAGATTATAATCTCGGGCTAGATCTTTGGCTCGATGCCATAGAGCAAGTAATTCGGCATCGCCACAATCATATAATTCCCCAGCTAACATTTTTTCTTTTTCAGTCATTTAAGATAATAACTTTAATAGATCAAGTGGCTGCTCAAACACGTGATCTGGTTTATCAATACCTTTAGCGGAAACACTTCCCCATTTTGCATAACCAAAGTCGATACCAGCGTTTTTAGATGCGAGATAATCAGAATGAGCATCACCGATATAAATAACATCTTCAGGTTGCAAAGATAATCGCTTTAAACATTCTAATAACGGTTCGGGATCGGGTTTATGCTTGACTGTATCGTTAGCTAAAACAGCAGTTTTCATATATTTATCTAAACCTTTTGCAACAAAATCAATTTGATACTGTGCTGTTGTTTTTGCTGAAGCAACTGCTTGAATGATGCTTCCGTCAAATGCTTCAAAAATTTCTTCAAACCCTGGGTATAAAGAAGCGCCTTCTTCATATTCATTGACATATTTAACCCATCTAGCGTAAGCCTTTTCTTTATCAGCTACTTGTAACTCTTCCATTACTTTCATACCTGGATAGGGTAAAAATTTTAAGACTTGTTCAAATGTCCAATCTTCACCAGTTTCTTCTTTAATAATCTTAATCAAGGGATACATATTCATATTTATTGTATTTAATACTGTTCCGTCAAGGTCATAAATAATTGCTTTATATTTTTTCATTACTTTCCTCCACTAATTGTTTTAATATTTTTTCAATTCCTAAATAATTTAACCCATGGAATAAGTTATCTAAATATTGTTTATAAACTTTAATATCATAAATAAATTGTGAGTGTAGATAAGTATAAATAGTTTCATTAATTAAATGCCAATCCAAGTCCCAATCAAGTTCAAGAGAAAGGTCAACATGCTCAGGGTCTAAAGACGTTAAAACAATTATTAATAGATAAGCAATAATGTTTTGAAAGTCTTTTGGCTTGTTACATGTCCTAACTGCTTGATTTAAGGAAATATCGTGATAAGGAATAAGTCCTATTTCACCAGCAATTCCATATTTGCCATGAACTAATTGTCCATTATACATATATGAACTACCAATTCCCTTTTTGTTTAGGTGCAAATAAATTGAACTATTTTTATGATGATGATAACAAGTACCTAATTGCATCGCTTTGACATCGTTTTCAACTAGAATAGGAATATTGATACTCTTTTCTAACTCTGTGATCCAAGTGTGGGTTTCAAAGTGGTTATTGTGGTCGGTTAAATATTCATTATCTCTAACGATTCCTTCAACTGCAATAACGATACATTGACAATTGAATTTGGTGAGAAGCACTTTAATTAGAGTAATTAATTGTTGTTCATCCTCAAATTCCAGAATATCGGTTGTTAGTATTTTTTTGTAAGAATGAATTTGATAAGTTATTTTAGGGTTTTGAATATAGAGACAGATTATATTAAAATGCTTTTCAACTAATGCAAAGCGGGTTGGGCAACGTCCACCGGTTGAATGATCGTTACCTGTTTCTTTAACAATATCGTGTTGTTGCAAAAGGCGAATCATATTTCTTACACTAGGCTGTGATAATTGAGTATCATTGCTCAATTCGCTCATTGTGGCACTGTCTCTACTAAATAATGATTGTAATAATAGATGTAAGTGATGTTTTTTTACATCTTTAAGAATTTTTTTTGTCATGTGTGCCTCCTACTTTTATTATACTTTAATAAAAGTTATTTACAAGCTAATAATAAAAAATAAATATATTTTTAAAAATGGAAAGATTTTATCTGCTGGTTTATATTTTATGGAAATTTATGCTAGAATTAAGATAATAAGTTAAACTATTAATAATATGGGGAGAAAAAATGAAAGGATTTAAACGAAATAATCAATTATTATCTTTGTGCGGTTTGAACTGTGGTTTGTGTCCGATGCATATTGATGGTTACTGTCCAGGATGTGGTGGTGGAGCAGGAAATCAAAGTTGTAGGATTGCTCGTTGTAGTTTGGAACATGATAATCTCACATATTGTTATGAATGTTCATCATATCCTTGTGATAAATACATGAAATTTGCTAAATATGATTCATTTATTACACATCAACATTATCATCAAGATTTAATGAAAGCTAAAGATGGTGGTATAGACACATATAATCAAGAGCAGCTTGAAA
>OKPT01000292.1_pt1 | contig 7401 bp, 8 predicted proteins | sample 1613311 | NCBI WGS metagenome assembly OKPT01 (sample SAMN04436848, study PRJEB24849) | human gut metagenome | biome: human gut; feature: NICU; material: stool | host: Homo sapiens | place: USA: Saint Louis, MO | collected 2011-09-06
CTCTTTTTCTTATTTTAGATTAGTATTCTTTTCAAAATTTTTCAATTCATTTTTTTAGACATTATTTCTATTTAACTGGTACTAAATTTATACTAGCACTACACATCTGAATACATATTATACAAATCAATTTTTTCTTCTAGCTGCTTCCTATACATCCTCTCTTTAAGATATTGAAATTCACTTTTTCTCCAGTTTGTTATTTTCATTAACACTATTTATCATTCCTTTCAACAAGTGGAACTTGTTCCATGTCTATTTATCATTTTTATAACCACATAATTCGGCAAATTCATGATCATTTAAATCTAATACTTGAGCTATTTTAACAATAGTATCTAATCTAGGTATTGCAGAACGACCACTTATCAGATCAGATAAACTTCCATAGCTATAGCCAATTAATTTACATAATTTATATCTTGAAATATTATTTTCTTTTAATACTACACCTAATTGATAATTACCACGACTTCCATCAAAAGGATGTTTAACACAATACTCTACTCTTTTTAAGGCTTTCTGGTAAGGGTACCGCCACCATGATTGATAGAAAGCAACTTCCCTTTTATCACGATATTCACTCAAACGCATAGCATCTTTTATTTCCAACTCTCTAATTATCAAGCGTTGTGTTTCTAGATTTTCCATCAAGCCACCCCGATTCCTCTAGATATCATATCATAATATCATTACCTAGTACAATCGGTTTATTTTAGCTCATTATTTTATATTTTAGCGTATTTATTACATGTTTGAAGGCAATGATTGGATGTTTGAAGATAATTCTTTTTCCTGAATATTTCATAACTTCTCGAATTTGCTGCCGATATGTTTTTTGATAGCAATGAATCGGGCATGATGAACAAAATGTCTTTTCCTCTTTACGAGGGCAAAATTCAATTCGCTTAAAAGCATAATTTTTTAAATCACTTAAATCGACTTTATTACCATCTTCATAGATTTTAATCATTATACTAATTAATTCTTTTTCTTGATCAATCGTCATTAACTCTGTCGCCCCTGTTCTATTTTAATAATTCGATCACAGATTTTTAATGATGAAGGTCGGTGACTAACCATAATAATGGTTTTCCCTTGATGATTATCACTTAGTGATTTTAATACTAAAGCTTCATTTAAGCTATCAAGATTACTAGTTGGTTCATCCAATAGAATCAATGGTGCATCATGTAAAAAAGCTCTAGCTAGAGATAATCTTTGCAGCTGTCCCCCTGATAAAGACTGATAAAGGCTCCTGATCATTGTTTCATAACCATCTTTTAAACTAATAATAAATTCATGAAGATTGGCTTTCTTACAAGCTTCAATCACAGCCTCATCGCTAGTTTCCATCCCTAATTTAATATTATTGATAATACTATCATTAAAAACATATGTATCTTGGGTAACATAACTAATTAATTTCGCTAAAGAATCACTTTGCCATGTTTTGATGTCATGACCATTAATCAGAACTTCTCCGTCAGTAGGATCATAGAAACGCATCAATAATTTCAATAGCGTTGTTTTACCACTTCCACTTCGTCCTTCAATTCCAATGATTTCACCAGGTTTAATACTTAAATTGATTTTATCTAAAATCGTTTCAGCTTCATATTTGAATGATAAATTATTTATTTCAATCGTTCCTAAATTCCCCTGATATCCATTGATTACAGTTTCAACTTGAGGTTCTTCAGCTAATAAGTCAAGAACACGATTTCCACTTGCAAAAGTAATAACTAGATTATGTGCTAATGAAGATAAAGCCAAGACTGGTCCAAATGATGCCATTAAAGCAATCGTACTAATTAAAACGCCATTAAATTCAATTGATCCTTGGCGATATAAATAATATCCTAAGATAAACATTGCTAGTGAAAATAAACTAACACAAATATCTCCAATCATTCGATATTGACCCTCAAGATCTTTTAATTCTTTATTTTGCTCATTTAATAACTCACTTTTTTTATCTATTTCTTTTAGGCGTTTATTACCACGGGAAAATTGATCAATAATTCTTAGACCATGGACAGACTCTAGTACATAACTAGTATACTTACCATAATCATTCCGATAATTTAACCCCATATTTCCCGACTTCTTACCAACAATTAAAGGAATAATTACACCAATAAATAGGTAAGCAGTGCTTGCTAAAAGACCTAAAGCAAAATGATAATATCCAATATAGATAATCATAATAATCGAAACAATTAAAGCAATCATCACTGGGGAAATTGTATGTGCATAAAACACTTCTAAAAGTTCTACATCGCTAGTAATCATGGCTACCAAGTTTCCTTGATCTTTACCATCAAGTTTTGCTGGTGCTAATTTTCTAAGTTTCGCAAAAACAATATCTCGGATCATCGCTAATAATTTAAATGCGATAAAATGATTACACCATTGTTCCCCATAACGTAGAAAGCCCCTTAATATTCCACAAGCAATCAATAAATATAATAAACTAGTAAAAGTCTCATGCTTAATTACTTTAATCATGATTTCTCCTGCTATTACCGTTAGAAAAATAGCAGCCAAGTAGCCAATAACACCTAAAATAATTGCTCCAAGCATGATTAAGAGCATTGATTTGACTAAAGCAATCAAACTGATTACTACTTTTAAATTACTCCGTTTTTGCATTTGCCTGGCCTCCATAATTCTCAATTTCTTTTTGGGTATTAACTAACTCTATATATTCTGGATTATTTCTCATCAATTCTTTATGATTTCCCCAGCCAATTAATCTCCCTTGACTAAAGACATAGTTACATTTACAATTTTCGACACTTGCTAAACGATGTGAAATTAAAATAACAATTTTTTCATCACGCATCTGCTCAATTACTTTCATAATTATTTCTTCACTTTCAATATCAATATTAGATGTCGCTTCATCAAAAATATAAACACTAGTATCATGCAATAATGCTCGGGCAATACTTAAACGTTGTTTTTGTCCACCAGACAAATTATTTCCACGCTCTTCAATTTCACTATCCAAACCATTAACTCCATCAAAATAATTCCATAAATTAACTTTCTTTAATACCTCAATCATTATACTATCATCACAGTTATCATTCCCATCACTTAAGTTACTGCGGACAGTTCCTGCAAAAATATAAGGATTATGTTCAACCATTGTTATTTGTTTCATTAAACTTTGATGTTTGACTTGATTGACTTGATTTCCATTGTAGCTTAAAACACCTTGATAATTATCATAATAACCCATTAATAATTTAGCAATCGTACTTTTACCACTCCCTGAGCTTCCAACCACACCATAAATACCAGGTTCATCAATTTCTAAACTAACATCCTTCAATACTATTTCTTCATCATATCCAAACGACAGTCTAGTAATTTCAATTTTTTCAATCTCAGTAATTTCTAATTCTTTATGATCATTTACCGGTGTATCTAATAACCTAAAAATTTTCTCACTTGCGGCATTACCATTCATAGCGATATGGAAAAATGATCCTAGCAGTCTTAACGGAATGAAAAACTCTGCTGATAACATGATCATCATAAATGTTTGCCCTAAATCAATTGCTCCACCTTGATAACTGTATAGTGAAATAATAATTCCTAGTGCTGCACCACCATAAGCAACAAGATCCATAATGCTGATAGAATTTAGCTGCATTACCAAAACCTTCATCGTAATATTTCTAAATCGTTGTGCTTCTTCATTCATTTCAAGATGTTTAGCTTGATCCCCTTGATACCCTTTCAATGTTGTCAAGCCGCGAACATTATCTAAAAAGCGTTCAGCAAGATTCCCGTAAAGACCCCAATACTTATTTAATAATCTTTTAGCAAACTTTTGAACTAAGACGATCGATACCGGAATTAAAGGAACACAAACAAACAATACTAGGGCTGCTTTGAATTCTACTCGTCCCAAAATAATGAACAGTGTCAGTGGTGCTAACATACTATAGAAAAACTGTGGCAAATATTTACCAAAATAAATCTCTAATTGTTCAACTCCTTCGCTCATTAATTGCGTTAATGAAGCCGTACTGATTACATCACTATAATGATTATTTAATAATAATACTTTCTGATAAATATCACATCTTAATTTTCCTTTAATATTTTTTGCAGCTTTAAAAGAAAAAGATGATACTAATTTACCAAAATAACCTTTAATCAAAATTAATACAATTATGATTATGACTTTAATACTAAAATTATTTACTTGATGCCCCTGGTAAAGTTCATTGATCATATTAGCTATAATTGCAACAATTACTACTTGACTAATCAATGCTAGCCACTGCATCAAAACTTGTAAATAAATATATTTTTTATCCTCTTTTAAATAACTAACTAATCTTTTATTAATCATTGCTCACTTCTTTAATTGTTTTAATTCGAAATGCAAAATAATAATACTTAAATATTACTAATAAAACAATTGTTATCCTTCCATAAATATTATCCATCATTAAAAATGCAATTAATAACATCGTACTTGCAAACGATAACAACATCACTTTGGTTTTCAATGTCATAGCTCTTTTAGTTACAAAGTCATTTAAATGATTTTGATAAATTTTTGTCCCTTCAAACCAGACTTTAGCCCGTGAAGAACTTTTAGTAAAAAAGAACATTGCCACTAAAAAAAAAGGAGTTGTTGGTAAAACTGGTAAAACTACGCCAATCATTCCAATCCCTGTAAATATTATTCCTAGCATAAAATATAGATATTTCATATCGTTCTCCTTATGTTATATTCATCTAACATACTTTAACATTTACTTTTCATCTTTTCAATAATAAGTTAGTCTAATTTAACAATTTAATCAAAAAAGAACTTAGTTTCTCAACTAAGTTCACTACTTTTAATTATATCTCTTTTTTAATAATGCAATTCCACAAAGTCCTGCTAATGTAGTTATTGCGTATAATCCAAGGCTCACACTATCACCAGTCTTAACTGAAGTTTTAGGTGTATCAGCTGGTGTTTCTGGTACTGGTGCAGGTGTTGGTTGTTCTGCTGTTTTTCCATATTCAGCAGCCCAATTCATAATACTAACACCTTTAGCATCTTTAGGATTGTTATTTAATGTATAGATCCAAGACCAGTGATCACTATATTGAACTAATGTTGCTACACCATCTTGATCATAATCTTCTGCAAATTCCAGTTTATCTATTCAATCCTCTGTAAACCCTGTGTTTTCAAGGCATATCGCCTATTAAATATTCAAACCTTATGTATTTTCCCTTGTTTTTGCCCTTATGAGCCGAAACAAGGGAAATTTTTTATGCTCCGCCGATTACCTTATCCAGTAGTCTTGCGGAAGTACGCTTCGCTTCCCTTGTAGCGTGAGCGTAAATGTTCATTGTGGTACTAACATCAGTGTGTCCGAGTAGTTCCTGCACATCTTTAGGTGCTGCACCGTTTGAAAGCAGATTGCTTGTATAGGTGTGTCTGAGCATATGGAAGTGGAAATCCTCCAATCCCTCCAACTTTTTTCTCGCTGTCCTGCACATAATCCCCACCGTACTCGGTGCTTCAAATGCCCCGTCAGGTCTAAGGCAGACAAAGGATAATTCCTTGTACCCCTCTGGGACTTCCTCCGCCCTCGGCAGACTGTAAACCTCATAATAGGTGCGGTCTTTTTCTTTGACCTCCAAATAGTAATTAAGACTGTACAGTTCCCCGTATCGGAAACGGTTTTTATGCTGTTCTGCTTTCGCAGTTTTCAGGATTGCGGCAAGCGTATCGCAAAAGTCAACGGTGCGGATTTTTTTACGCTTTGTTGCCCCTATTTCTGTTTTGTGCCTTGCCCCGTTGTAACGCATACTGCGGCGTACTGTCAGATATTGTTCTTCAAGGTTGATATCCTGCCAAGTCAGACCACAGACCTCTCCAATACGCAAGCCTGTATAATAGGCTATCTGTATAGGAAGAAGTGCAGGATTGTTTTTCTTTTTCAGGAAGTCCTCTAACCTCTGATACTGGTCATAGCTGAGCGTTGGTGTGGAAGTTGTTTCCCCATCCTCGTAAGAGAACAGCTCGTATTCTTCTTTCTTTCCTCGCCATACCACATACTGCATCGGGTTAAAGGTTATCAGCCTTTTCGGGAATACTGCAAAACGGAACGCCCCTTGTAAAACAGCCGAAAACAATCGGAGATACCCTTTGCTGAGTGCCTTTGCAGTTGTACCGTCAGGATTTGTGCCTCCAAAGCTGAGAAAGTCTATATACGCCTGTAAATGGTCGGCGGTTACGGTTTTCAGCTTTCGGTTTCCTATCGGGTGCTGTTTGATACGGTTGACCGTTCCTTGATAGGACATTACCGTACCATTGCTGAGATTACCGGGTTTCAGTTCTTCCTCCACCCACAGATCGAGCAGCATACCAACCGTGATGTTTTCAGACTTCGCAACGAATTTCTTTTCCTCATAGTCAGCGATTGCTTTTCTGAGCAGGGCTTCTGTTTCAGACTTGCTTTCTGTTCCCACAAACTCTTTCTGTACTTTTCTGCCGCTTTCATCTTCGATGTAGAAGCGTGCGTACCACTTTTTACCTTTTTTTCTTACAGAACCTTTTGCCATAGATAAATTTCCCCTTTCTATCCGTGGCAATCGGGACTGTGACATATGGTGTGCGTAAAGTAATAAGGTTACTTATGCCGATGAGTGTCAGTCATCGTTTTCACTTGTCAAAGAGCCACGGAATTTTTCTTTTTCAGCAACCCTTTCTTCAGCTGCTGTCACTATCCCGAACAGGTCGCCCATCTTTACAGCGGTGCGTCCCTCATCGTAGATATGTAAAATCCCATCTAAAAACTGCTTCATATCCTCGATAGGAAGTTCCATTTCTTTACGGTAAACTCTTTCCATAATTGCCCTTGACTCAATCGCATAGCGGCGTAAGGACTGCTTTAAGCCTTCGTCCTCCGCTACACGGTCAACTTCAGCCGTTGCGTCTGCAAAGTGATAAGCCATAACCGTATAGAGGTCAATCATCTTTCCGAGGAATGTCGTGAGCAGCTGTTGGTGCGGTTCTCCCTTTACCACAGAAGAAACCGTATCAAGATATTTTTTGATATGTTCCTCCATATCCCTTGCACATAAAGTGCGGCTATCATATTCCTTATCTTCGGAAAGTCCTGTCAGCCATTCGGGAGTGGTCAGGAGTGCCTCTGCCAGTCCATTGATAATCATTGTACGCTTCGGGTCTACTCCGTCCGCTTCATATCTCTGAATAGTAGATTTGTTTACCCCGACACGCTTACCAAGTTCGGGCATTGTTAAGTTTAATTCTGTTCGGCGTTCTTTCACTCGTTCACCGACCTGTTTTGCGGTGAATGTAATTTCTTTTTTCAAGGTTTTCACCTCCTATTGCTGATAGTATAGCAT